>WNEY01003907.1_pt1 | contig 14086 bp, 15 predicted proteins | sample 5400531 | NCBI WGS metagenome assembly WNEY01 (sample SAMN13153338, study PRJNA577476) | soil metagenome | isolation source: 200 cm saprolite under Douglas fir tree site 1 | place: USA:California | collected 2015-04-18
CTCGACGGCGCCAAGAACTGGAGCTTCGTCGGCCGCAACGTGATGACGTCGATCTGCGACAAGCTGGTCGACATCGCGCCGGACGCCAGCATTGTGCCGATGCTGGCGACGAGCTGGGAGACCGCGGCCAACGGCAAGGCGATCACTTTTCGGCTGCGGCCGGGCGTGCGCTTCCACGACGGCGTGCCGTTCAACGCCGCGGCGGTGAAGTTCAGCCTCGACCGCGCGCTCACGCTCCCCGACAGCCGGCGCAAGAGCGAGATCAGCGCGATCGGCAATGTCGAGGCGCTCGACGAGCTGACCGTGCGAGTCGACATGGCGACGCCGTTCTCGCCGCTGCTCGCGCAGTTCGCCGACCGCGCCGGCATCATGGTGTCGCCCAAGGCGGCGCAGGCGCTCCGCGACCAGTTCGGCAACAAGCCGGTGTGCGCCGGGCCCTATCGCTTCGTCGAGCGCGTGGCGCAGGACCGCATCGTGCTCGAGCGGTTCGCCGACTACTGGGACAAGGAGCGCTATTTCATCCAGCGCGTCGTCTTCCTGCCCATGCCGGACGCGACGGTGCGCTTCGCCAACCTGCGCGCCGGCCAGCTCGACATGATCGAGCGCCTCTCCCCGACCGATCTCGACACCTTGCGCAAGAGCGACAAGCTCGCCGCCGCGGCGATCACCGGGCTCGGCTATCAGGGCATCACCTTCAACATCGCGAACGGCGCCCGCGCGAGCAACCCGTTCGGCAAGGACAAGCGCGTGCGCGCCGCGCTCGATCTCGCCATCGACCGCAACATCCTCAACGCCGTCGCCAACAGCGGCGAGTTCCAGGTCGGCAATCAGCCGGTGCCGCCGCCGAACTTCTATTACAATGGGGCCCTGCCGGTTCCCGCGCGCGACGTCGAGCGCGCCAAGGCGCTGCTCAAGGAGGCCGGCGTCGCCAATCCGACGCTCACCCTGCTCGTGCCCAACGCCGATGCCAACCGGCAGGCGGCCGAGATCATCCAGTCGATGGCGAGCGAGGCCGGCATCGAGGTGAAGATCGAGCTCACCGAGTTCATCACCATGCTGCAGCGGGCGCGCGAGGGTAATTTCGACGCCGACTACGTGGGCTGGAGCGGCCGCATCGACCCCGACGCCAACATCCACACCCTCGTCGGCTGCAAGGTGCCGGGCAATGACGGCCACTATTGCAATCCGGAGCTCGAGAACCTGCTGCAGGCGGCGCGGCTGACCAGCGACCGCGCCGCGCGCAAGCAGGCCTACGAGGGCGTCATGCGGATTCTCCTCGACGAGCGGCCGATCATCTATCTGTGGCACCAGAAGTGGATCTGGGGGCTCGCCGCCGACCTGCAGAACTACGTCCCCTATCCGGACGGCCTCATCCGCCTGCGCGACGTCAAATACAAGGCGGGGCGGATGTAGAGCATGATCGCGAAAAAGCCTGCCCCGGACCTGATCCGGGGTGGGCCGGTTTTCGGAAAAGATCATGCTCCAGCAATAAGCGGCCGCGGCCCTTCCCGCCGGCCGGGCCGATGTGGAATCATCGGCCGGCGCAACGGGCTTGCGCGAGGGAGGCGACCATGGAAGGCAAGATCGACACGAGCCGGCTCATCGTGCCGGGGCTCGCGGGGCTTTACCAGAGCGTTGCGCCGTACAGCTACGCGATCATCCGCTTCTGCGCGGGCGCGGTCGTCGTCTATCACGGCTATGCCAAGCTGTTCGGCGGGTTTGCCGGACCGGTGGCGCAAAATGTTCTCACCCCGCTCGGCTTTCCGGCGCCGCTCGCCTGGGCGTATTTTCTCGGCATCCTCGAATTCTTCGGCGGAATGATGCTGGCCGTCGGACTGCTGACGCGCCCGCTCGCCCTGATGTTCACGGTGCAGATGGCGATCGTCACCTACTGGCACGGCGCGAACGGATATTTCTTCTCGAGCGCGCGCGGCGGCTGGGAATTCCCCCTGCTGCTGACCCTCATCTACCTCGCCATCTTCTTCCGCGGCGCCGGACGCTGCGCGCTCGACCGCATGATCGGCAGGGAATTTTAACGATGCAGCTGCCGACCCACGGACGTTACGACTATTCGCCGATCACCAAGCGGCGCGACTATTCCTGGCCGGACGGCCGGCGGCTGGCCGTCCACGTGGCGCTCAACATCGAGTATTTCGCCTTCGGACGCGGGCTCGGCCACGTGCTCGGCGTCGAGAGCCCGCCCCCCAGCCACCGCGACTATTCCTGGCGCGACTACGGCAACCGGGTCGGCTTCTGGCGCCTGATCGAGCTGCTCGACGAGCTCAAGTTGCCCGGCAACCATCTCGTCAATGCCGGCATCTTCGACAACTACCCGGACATTCCCGAGGCGATCCGCGCGCGCGGCGACGAGTTCATCGGCCACGGCCGCACCAACTCGGAACGGCCGGGGCTGTTGTGGGAGGCCGACGAGGCGCGGCTGATCGCCGAGGTGAACGACACCGTCGCGCGCTTCCAGGGCAAGCCGCCGCGCGGCTGGATGGCGCCGTGGATGTCGCAGAGCACGGTCACCCCCGACCTGCTCAAGGAGGCCGGCTACGAGTTCATGATGGATTGGCCGTGCGACGACCAGCCGATCTGGATGCGCACCCGCGCCGGCCCGATCCTCTCGGTCCCCTACCCGATCGAGATCAACGATTCCCCGCAGTTGCTCGCCCGCCACCACGCGCCCGACGCGTTCGCCAGGATGATCGTCGACCAGTTCGAGGAGATGCTCCGCCAGAGCGAGCGCCAGCCGCTGGTGTGCGGGATCGCGCTGCACACCATGATCATGGGCCAGCCCTATCGCCTGCGCGTGCTGCGCGACGCACTCGCCCACATCGTCAACCATCCGCAGAAGGAAAAGGTGTGGTTCACCCGCCCCGGCGAAATCGCCGATTACGTCAAGACCTTGCCGGCCGGCACGGTACCCGGAAGCTGATATCCGTAGGATGGGCAAAGGCGCGCAGCGCCGTGCCCACGCGAGCAACGTCGGTGGGCACGCTTCGCTTCGCTTCGCTTTGCCCACCCTACATTTTTCAATGCAGCACCGTGTGCTCCCGCGCGCGCGTGCGCCGCCGCTTCGGCCTGCAGCCTGCGCCAAACGCATGCACTCGAGCGCACGGCCGCGAAGCGTCTCGGGACTCACACGCATTCCCTCCGGACACTGCGACTGTTTTGAGGCATTGTGGCAAAATTGCTGCCCGCCGGGCGGTTGCCGGCGGTTATCAACAAATAAGGTGTGTGCGTTGCAGCAGACGGGGCAGGTCAAGACTTGTTGCGCGTCGCCGCCAGCGGCAGCAGCACGATGACGGCAGCCGCCGCGTCCATGACGAGGCAGGCAACCAGCGCCGTCGCGTAGCCGCCCGCGGACTGCTGCAGCCGGCCGAGCAGGTCCGGGCCGAAGGCGAAAGCGAATTGGTTGATCGCGACGATCATGCTGACAACACGGGCAAAGTGCGCCGGTGGAAATTCCTGCTGGACGATGAGGCCGGGCAGCGAGACCAGATTTCCCAGGCCAAGCCCAAACAAGGCGCATCCGAGATAGAGCGCCGGCGCCGACCGCGCCGACATCAGAATGGCGAGCGCCGCCACCTGAACCAGGAAATTGCCGCACGCGGTGGCGCGGCGGTCGACCTTGTCGACGAACAAGCCGGTTGCCAGGCGGCCGACGATGGCGGCGAACGTGGTCAGGCTGACGGCCCAGCCGGCCGCGAGGGTGCCGATGAGGGGCGAGAGAAATGCGACCTGATGGGTCACGAACCCGACCTGCGCCGTCAGCCCGAGGGCGAACGGGATCGAGACGGTGAGGAAACTCCGATTGCGCAATGCCGCGGAAAGGCTGAAGGCCGTCCCGTGCGCCGGCGGCGTCCCGTGCGATCGCTGCGGCTCCGGCACAGTGGAGGCGGCGCCGCCGCCGTCGCGTTCATCGGCGCGCTTGGGGCGCAGCACCAGAGCCACGACCGGCAACAGGGCGGCGAGCATCAGCGCGCAAGTCGACCACAAGGCCGGCCCCAAGCCCAACCGGCCGATGAGAATGGTCAGCAGCGGCGCCACGATCAGGCCGCCGGCGCTCGCGCCGTTGAGCGCCAGGCTGATGGCAAAGCCGCGGCGTTGGTCGAACCACGGCGCGATGATGATATTGATCGCCGCGCCGCTCATCGTCGCCCAGCCGAGCGACATCACCGCGAAGGCCGCGTAGAGGTGCCAGAGGCGGGCAACGAACGTGAGCAGCACCACGCCGCAGGCCATCGCCACGGCGCCGGCGCCGACCACCCATCGCGCGCCGAGGCGATCGAACAGGCCGCCGATGAAAAAGAAAACCAACACGGCGCCGAGCACATAGTAGCTCGTGATCGCCGAGGAGATGTCCGCCGCCGACCAGCCGTGCATCTGCGACAGCGCGACGAGGTAGATGCCGGGCCCGTAGAACCCGAGGCCAAACCCGTACAGCGCAACCAGGAAGGCCGCGCCGACCACGAGCCAGCCGTGGTACGGCCCGGCGAGGCGCGACGAGACTTTGCCGGTCGTGCGGCGTTCGTCCATGACCTCGAACCTATTGTGGGGCGGCGAACTTGCTGGCCGTTTTCGGACATGGTCCCCGACCACGTCCGATTCCGGCTACCGGCCGGTGCGGCCCGGCGTTAAGCTACCACGTCATGTTGACGCGACCGCCGTTGCCGCTTGACCGCGCGACGTGCGACCGCGCGCGCCTCGCGCGCGATCCGGCGTTCGACGGCGCGTTCTTCACCGGCGTGCGCACGACCCGCATCTACTGCCGTCCGGTCTGCCCGGTGCGGCCGGCGCGGTCGGACAACGTCGTTTTCTTCCCCACCGCCGCGGCGGCCGAACGCGCTGGCTTTCGTCCATGCCTGCGCTGCCGGCCGGAAACGGCGCCCGGCAGCCCGGCCTGGCACGGCACCCGGACCACCGTCGGCCGCGCCATGCGCCTGATCGAGGACGGCTTTCTCGACCGCGCCTCGGTGAGCGCGCTTGCCGACAAGCTCGGCATCGGGCCGCGGCATTTGCTGCGCCTGTTCATCCGCCACGCCGGCGCCACGCCGAGCGATATGGCCGCGACCCGCCGCGTCCAGGCGGCAAAGCGGCTGATCAACAATACCGCGATGCCGTTCTCCGAGATCGCGTTCGCCGCCGGCTTCGGCAGCGTGCGGCGCTTCAACGATGCGTTTCGGGCAACCTATGGGCGCACGCCGTCGAGCTTCCGCACGAGAATCTAAGCGCAGACGCCAATCAAAACTTTCCGGTGGGACGGCGATGCACTAACCTTGAGTGCCGATATCCACCTGGAAGCCTCGATGCGAGCGCCCGACGCCGCCGACCTCCGCCGCGCGACGAGCCCGCCGGGACGCGGCCATTCGCTCAAGCTCGAAGCCATCACGCACCGGTTCGGCGCGACCGCCGCGGTGCGCGACGTATCGCTCGGCGTCGATGCCGGCGAGCTGGTGGCGCTGCTCGGGCCGAGCGGCTGCGGCAAGTCGACCTTGCTGCGCATCATCGCCGGCTTCATCCGCCAGAGCGAGGGACGCGTGCGCTACGACGGCGAGGCGGTCGACCATCTGCCGCCGAACCGGCGCGGCGCCGGCATCGTGTTCCAGAACTACGCGCTGTTCCCGCACATGACGGCGGCGCAGAACGTGGCGTATGGGCTCGAAGCGCGCGGCGAGGAGCGTCCGCGCATCAGGGCGCGCGTCGCCGAGATGCTGGGGCTGGTGCAGATGGCGGAGTTCGCCGACCGCTGGCCGCGCCAGCTTTCCGGCGGCCAGCAGCAGCGCATTGCGCTAGCCCGCGCGCTCGCGGTCGAGCCGAAAATCCTGCTGCTCGACGAGCCGTTCGGCGCGCTCGACAAGAACCTGCGCCTCGACATGCAGGTCGAGATCAAGCGGCTGCAACGGCTCTACGGCATCACCACCATCATGGTCACCCACGACCAGGAAGAGGCGATGGGCATGGCCGACCGCATCGCCGTGCTCAACCGCGGGGCGATCGAGCAGTTCGCGAGCCCGGTCGAGATCTACGATCGGCCTGCGACCCTGTTCGTCAATCGCTTCGTCGGCAGCACCAACCTGCTCGGCGGGACCGTCGCGCGCGTCGACGGCGCGCAATGCGAGGTCGCCCTCGACGCCGGCGGCTGCCTCGCGTGCGCGGCAAGCGGTTTTCCCGCCGGCGCGCGCGTCGTAGTGTCGATCCGGCCGGAGCGGTTGCGGCTCGTCGCCGCGTCCGGTCCCGGGCGCCTGCAGGCCAAGATCGGCGTGATCTTGCCGCTCGGTCCCACCTTGATCTACGAGCTGACCCTCGCGGCGGGGACTGCGTTCCGGGTCGCAGTCCCCCGTCCCGAGCTTGCGTCGCTGCCGGCGGCCGGCAGCGACGTCTTCGTCGAGCCGACGGCCATCGATGCCTGCCTCCTGTTCCCGGAGCCGGCGTCGGCGCAAACAGGAGAGAGCCCATGACCGTACTGATCGGACGCCGCCAAATCCTCGAAGCCGGACTTGCGGCGGGCGCGCTGGCGCTGCTGCCGCGCCGCGCCAACGCCGCCGATCCGCTGGTGGTGGCAACGTTCCCGGGCACCTGGAACGAGGCGCACCGCGACGTACTCGCGCCCTATTTCCGCAAGAAGACCGGCGCCGAGGTGACACAGACCATCGCGCTCGCGACCGACCAGGTGGCGAAGCTCGAAGCCTCGCGCGGCAAGCCGCCGTTCGACGTGGCGATCATGGACGAGGGCCCGCTGCTCGACGCCGTCAAGGCGGGCGTCCTGGACAAATATCCGGTCGACAAATCGCCCAACTACAAGGACCTGGTCCCGGCGTTCCAGGACCCGTGGGGCCCGAAAATCTCGCTGCAGGTGATCGGCATCGGCTTCAATCCGCGCAAGATCAAGGAGCGGCCGAAATCCTGGAACGATTTGTTCAACCCCGCCTACAAGGGCCGCGTCGGGCTGACCGCGCTCAACAGCACGCTGGGCATGGCTTTCATGGTCGATCTGGCGCGCACCCGCGGCGGCGGCGAAAGCGACATCGAGCCGGCGTTCAAGGCGCTCAAGGAGCTGCTCCCCGGGGTCGGCGCGATCTCGGCCAACCTCGGCGCGCATGCGGCCCTGTTCCAGCAGGAGCAGATCGACATCGCGCCCTACAACTTCAACTTCGTGCAGACCTTGAAGGAAAAGGGCGTCGACATCGAATTCGCCACCCTCGACACCGGCATCCCGGCCTGGCGCACCAGCCTGCACCTCGTGAAGAACGCGGTGCAGCCCGATCTCGCGGTCCAGTACATCGACGCGCATATCGCGCCCGAGGTCCAGGAGGACATGGAACGCACGCCCTACTGGGTGATCCCGACCAACCGCAAGGTCCCGCTCAAGGGCGAGATCGTCAAGCAGGTGGCGAAGTCGCAGGACGATCTCGCCAAGCTGCGTTATTTCGATTGGTCGAAGATCAACGAGCGCCGTTCCGAGTGGATCGAGCGGTTCAACCGCGACATCAAGCTGTGACCGCGCCCGCGGGGAGCGCGTCCGAGTGGCGGCTGCTGCTGCCGCTCGGCGCGTTTTTCGTGCTGTTCTTCGCCGCGCCGCTGATCGTGCTGCTGCTGGTGAGCCTGTCCGACGGGCTCGCGCTCGACCGTTTCACCCTGGCGCAATACGCAAAATTCCTCGGCGATGCGTTCAGCCTCAGCATCCTGTTCGACACCCTCGCGCTCGGCGTCAAGGCGACCCTGGTGTGCCTGATCTTCGGCCTGCCGCTCGCCTGGGTGTGCGTGCATGCGCCGGCGCGCCTGCGCTCCCTGCTGCTGTTCCTGGTGATCCTGCCGATCCTCACCAGCGTGGTGGTGCGCACCTTCGCCTGGATCGTCATCCTCGGCCGCCAGGGCATCCTCAACAAGGCGGCGATCTCGCTCGGCCTGATCGACGAGCCGCTGCGCCTGCTGTTCAGCGAGGTCGGCGTGGTGATGGTGCTCGCCCAGGTGCAGATGCCGCTGATGGTGCTGCCGCTGATCACCACCCTGCAGCGCATCGACCCCAACCTCGCCGATGCCTCCTGGGCGCTCGGCGCCGGCCACTGGCGCACGTTCCGCCGGGTGATCCTGCCGCTGTGGCTGCCCGGACTGGTGGCCGGCTCGATCCTGGTGTTCGCCGCCTGCACTACCGCGTTCGTGACCCAGACGCTGATCGGCGGCGCGCGGCTCGTCTACATGCCCCTCTACATCTATCAGCAGGCCACCGGCGCCAACAACTGGCCGTTCGCGGCGGCCATGTCGGTGTTGCTGATGACCTCCGTCCTGCTCGTGGTGTATTTGCTCAACATGGTGGGGCGGACGCGGTCGGCGGTGCAGCATGGCTGAAGCGCGCCGCTTCGATCTCGACCGGCTGAGCTTTCGCCTGACGATCGGCGGCCTCGCCGGGATCGCGCTGTTCTTTCTGATATTCCCGACCGCCATCGTGCTGCTGACCTCGTTCACCAGCACGCAGTCGCTGCGCTTTCCGCCCTCCGGCTATTCGCTGCGCTGGTACGCCGCGCTGATCGACGCCTATCAGATGCAGCAGGCGGCCCTCAACAGCCTCAAGGTGGCGGCCGCCTCGACGGTCCTGTGCGTGCTGCTCGGCACCGCCGGCGCGCTGGCGATCGGGCGCAGCACCGCGCGCTGGGCGAAAATCCTCGATTCTCTGTTCATGTCGCCGCTGCTGCTTCCCGCGCTCGCGTTCGGCTTTGCCGCGCTGATCTATTTCAGCCTGGTGGGGGCGCCGCTGTCGCTGCCGACGCTGATCCTCGGCCACGTCGCCGTGTGCGTGCCGTTCGTGCTGCGCACCACGATCGCGAGCCTCGCCCAGCTCGACCCGGCCCTGCTCGACGCGTCGCTGAGCCTGGGCGCCGGACAGTTCTTCACCTTCCGCCGGGTCACCCTGCCGCTGATCGGCCGCGGCATCGCCGCGGGCGCGTTCCTCGCCTTCATGGCCTCGTTCGACAACGTGCCGGTGTCGCTGTTCCTGACCGACGCGCGCACCGAGGTGCTGCCGATCCACCTGTGGCAGATCATCGACACCAATCTCGACGTGCGCACCGCGGCGGCCTCCGGCGTTCTCATCGTCCTGACCATCCTGCTGATGGTCGGCGCCGAACGCTTCGCCGGCCTGTCGAAACAGCTGCACTGAGATGCCGTCAGCCGCCGCGCTTGAAATATTGCACGGCGCGCTCGTGCTTCTCGGCCGCCTGCCGGGTCGGGAAGGTGCCGAGGTTGCGGCGCCGGCCGGTCTTGGGGTTCTTCTTGCGCGAGTAGAGCCGGTACTGGCCCGATTTGAGCTTGCGGATCATGCGGGCCTCCCTGATCCGGCCGCGCTGTCGCGGCCGCCGCCGCGCTCATTGTCCCTTGATGGCGTCGCGCACGAAAGCCGCGAGCTCGGCGTTGAAGCGCGGCGCGTCCTCGTAGAACGGCGCGTGCCCGACGCCCTCGTAGACCGAGAGCCGGGCGCCCGGTATGGCCGCGGCCGTGTGCTTGGCGGCGGTGAGCAGGATCAGCCGGTCCTGCGCGCCGTGGGTCACCAGCACCGGCAGCCTGAGCGCCGCCATCACCGCGTCGACGTCGAGCTGCCGCCCGCCCATGGCGGCGCGCACCTTCGGCGGCGCCATCATGTTGAAGGCGAGCATGGTCTCGTAGTCGTCCGCGGTCGGCTGCCGCTCGAAGCACGCATGCAGGAAGGCGCGGGTCGCCGCGATATTGGTCGCCAGATCGTCCGACAACATGCCGGGCTGCAGCTTGAGCCCCTCGCCGAAGAAGCTCGGGTCCGCCTTCGTCACCGCATCGACGTAGTTGAGGCCGGCGAGGCGCGCCGGGCCGTGCGTCTTCAAATAATCGGACATCACGCGGCCGCCATAGGACCAGCCGACCAGGACCGGACGCTTGAGCCCGGCCGCGTCGATCACCGCCTGGACCTCGTCGCCCCACGCCTTGGACTCCTTGTACCGCTCGGGCTCGAACGGCTTGTCGGAATTGCCGTGGCCGCGCAGGTCGTAGGTGACGATGCGAAACTCCCGGGCGAGATCGCTGTCGATCTGCCGTATCCACGACAGATGGCTTTGCGAGAAGCCGTGGATGAACAGGATCTCCGGCCCAGCCGGATTCCCCCACTCCTGCGCCGCGATGGTCAGCCCATCCGGGGTCTTCACGGCGATCGGCTTCGGCTTGAGCTGTTGGGCCATGGGGCACTCTGTGATGGTGACCAGCATGGCCACCGCCGCCATCATTGACGTCAGGCAGGACGACCGCAAGAAAGGCATCATGGTTGCTTCCTCCCTGTGATCAAACTCCCCCTCGCCATCGCGCCAAGCCTAGCGGGTCCGGCAAGCAATACCAGCTTCCATGATCGGTGCCGCGCCCTGTTACGACGCGCTCACGCGGTTCCACGTGCTCCCACTGCGTCGATTCGCCATGGCAAAGCCGTGATCGCGCATTAGGTTTTCGTGCGTTACGCTTTCGAGCGGCCGGGTCATTGGTTGACTTGGCGGCCGATTGCCCGCTCTATGCGGCGCGACGAGGCTAGTCCCCGCAGCGGGGGAGGATGGAATGCGTGTGATCGTGATGCGCGCGGCCGGATTCTGCGCGCTGTTGCTGGTGGCAGCCGGCGTCGCGTGGGCGATCGTGCAAGGTCCGAAGGCGCCGCCGCCGGCACCCGCGCCCCCGCCGGTCAGCGCGGTGCGCACGCCGCCAGCGAATCCGATCCGCGAGGTGGAGCCCGCCCCGCAGGTCGCCGCGCCGGCCCCGTCCGCGCCTGCCACTCAAGCTCCCGCCGGGCCGCCCATCATGGCCCAGGCGCCGGCGCCCGTTCCCGCCGCGTCTCCCGCTCCGGCCGCCGCGCCCGCGTCGCCGCCCTGCCCCGGCAACCCCAACGCGCTCGGCGTTTCGCGCGTTGTTGAGGTCGACACCACCGGCGGACCCGGCTTCGGCGCCGAGCACTTCAAGGGCATGGATTTCCTGCGCACCGGCGAAGTGGTGCTGACCTTCGACGACGGCCCGTGGCCGAACAACACCCTGAAAGTGCTGGCCGCGCTCGCCCGTCACTGCGTCAAGGCGATCTTCTTCCCGATCGGCCTGCATGCCACCTACGAGCCCGACCTGCTCAAGCAGGTGGCGGCCGCCGGGCATTCGATCGGCTCGCACACCTGGTGCCATCAGAACCTGTCGAAGACCAAGGGCCGCTGCCTGATAAACGGCAAGATGCAGGCCGTGGAGTACGGCTTCAAGGACGAGATCGAGAAAGGAATCAGCGCCGTGCGCTGGGCCGTTGGCGCACCGATCGCGCCGTTCTTCCGCTTCCCGGCGCTGCAGCAGCCGCCGGAAGCGCTGGCCTATCTCGGCCAGCGCAACGTCGCCATCTTCTCGGCCGACTTCGATTCATTCGACTTCAAGATGCGCCGGCCGGAGCAGGTCAGGCAATCGGTGCTGACGAAGCTCAAGAAACACGGCAAAGGCATCATTCTGATGCACGATTTCCAGCACGCGACCGCGGATGCCATCGGCCAAATTCTCGACGACCTCAAGGCCGGCGGATACAAGATCGTGCAGATGCGCGCGCGCGACAAGCTCGAGTCCCTGCCGGAATACGACGCCATCGTGATGAAGGACATCAAGACGCCGAACGTAAGCTCGCGCCCGGTCGAGAGCGTGGTGCGCACGATCGAGGGCAACTGACGGCGGCGGCCGCGTGCGCATGCCGCGACCCTGGCGCATTGTCGGTTACGCCATCGTCTCGATCGACGGCATGCTGGCCGACCACAACGGCCACATGCCGGATGTCCTGAAGATCGATGCCGATCAGCGGTTTTTCGAAAGCGGCCTCGAGGCGGCCGACCTGGTCGTGCACGGCCGCCATTCGCGCGAAAACCAGCCGAACTCGGCGCGCCGCCGCCGGCTCGTCCTCACCCGGCAGATTTCCGCCATTTCCGAGGATCCGTCGAATCCCAAGGCGCGCCTGTGGAACCCGGCCGGCGCTCCGTTCGAAGAGGCCTGCCGTGCCGCCGGCGTGACCACGGGCGTCGTCGCGATCATCGGCGGCACCGACGTGTTCGGATTGTTTCTCGACATCGGCTACGACGCGTTCAATCTCTCGCGCGCAAACAAAGTCCGGCTTCCGGGCGGACGGCCGGTGTTTCCCCAGGTGCCCGCCCGCACGCCCGAGGAGGTGTTGGCCGAGCACGGTCTTGAAGGCGGCCCGGTGCAGGTGCTTGATGCGCAAGCCGACGCGACCCTCGTCACCTGGACGCGCAAGGCCGCATGAGCAGAAATCTCCGCCCTCCGATCTCTCGATTGCTTGCCAATCCGGCCGCCGCGCTCGACTACGAAATCGCGCAGGAGAAAGTCTCCGCGCTCGGCCGGCACGGGCGTCAGCTCGAGGCCGCGCTCGCGGCATTGCGCGCCTTTGACGCGGAGGGCGAAGACCCGCGGCCGCGCGAGGCGCTGGTCGCCGAGGCCGCGTGCGCGTTGTGGAACTTCATCGTCCAGCGCGAGGCGTGCGGGCTGCGCGATGGCAACCGGGTCATGCGCGACTACGGCGTGCCCGTGGAGGTAATCGTGCGCATGGGCGTTTTTCCTCCGAGCAAGCGTTCGGCCGGCGCGCGGCACTGATTGGAACTTGTATCTCGAACGAGGCGAACCGCTGCACACTGCGCCGGAAAATGCTCCTGGCCCGAAACGACACGAGCGCCCCGCGGGGCGCTCGTTGCGTTCCAACCAACATCCGGTGCCGGCGATTACCAGCAATAGCCGCGCCGGACCGGCGCGTAGCTGCCGTCGGGATAGCGGACGTAGCAGCGGTCGTGCCACCAGTAGTAGCCGCCGCGTACCTGCGCCTCGCGGCTGATGACCGCGGCGGAGGTGCCGCCGATGATCGCGCCGATGACCGCGCCGCGACCGCCGCCCACGGCGGCGCCGACCCCACCTCCGATCACCGCGCCGCCCAGTACCGCGAACGGGTCCTGCGCGGCGGCCGGCGGCGCCGGCAAAGCCGTGACAAGCGTCAGCGCGGCGGCGGCCACCGCCATTTTCCCAATCATGTTGGTCTCCTCCTGTGCTCCAGCCGAGCGCGGAACCTATCGGAGAGTCGCCCGGTTTTCAAACCGGCGACGGCGACGCTGCACCCGCTGCCGGCCGTCTCCGCCGCCGGAAAACGCCGGTTCTCACGCGGTCTTGAGCGGCCGGCGCTCCCACACTGGCCCGGCCAACCGCTAAGATTTGCCTCCGCCCTGCCTCCTCGGCTGAAACCGCCGCCAGGCTCGGCCGTAACTCCCCGGCACCACAACCCAGGAGGACCCCATGCCATCCCTGACCCGCCGCAACCTGATGGTCGCCGCCACCGGCGTCGCGGCCGCGGCCGTTGCCCCCCGCATCGCGGCCGCCCAGCCGGCGCCCGCTCCGGCGCCCGCCCCTGCCGGCCCGTTCAAGCAGGAACCCCTGCCCTATCCGGCCAATGCGCTCGAGCCGCACATCGACGCGCGCACCATGGAAATCCACCACGACCGCCATCACGTCGCCTACATCAACAACCTCAACGCCATCGCCAAGGACAATCCGCAGATCGCGCAGAAGCCGATCCAGGACGTGCTGGCGAAAATCGGCGAGCTGCCGGAAGCGATCCGCACCCCGGTGCGCAACAACCTGGGCGGCCACGCCAACCACACCATGTTCTGGCAGATCATGGGGCCGGGCGGCGGCAAGCCGGCGGGCGACCTCGCCGCCGCGATCGACCGCGACCTCGGCGGGCTGGAGAAATTCCAGAACGAGTTCAACGCCGCCGGCGGGCGCGTGTTCGGCTCCGGCTGGGTGTTCGTGCTGGTCGGCCGCGACGGCAAGCTCGCGCTCGAGACGCGGCCCAATCAGGACAGCCCGCTGATGGACGGCAAGCGCGTCCTGATCGGCAACGACGTGTGGGAGCACGCCTATTATCTCACCTACCAGAACCGCCGGCCCGACTACCTCAAGGCCTGGTGGAACGTGGTGAACTGGAACAAGGTGGCGGAGCGCTACGCCGCCGCCAAAGCCGGTACGCTTGCTGTTTGAGCAGAATCCCTCCCCTGAAAGGGGAGGG
>WNEY01006459.1_pt1 | contig 14086 bp, 15 predicted proteins | sample 5400531 | NCBI WGS metagenome assembly WNEY01 (sample SAMN13153338, study PRJNA577476) | soil metagenome | isolation source: 200 cm saprolite under Douglas fir tree site 1 | place: USA:California | collected 2015-04-18
GTAGATACGCCTGATCGGGATTGTACGGTCGAAATCGTGACATGCTCCTTATTTGCCCCATCTCTCTTCAAAAATCAAGGAAGTTCTCACACACGCTCTTCAGCCCAAATTCTCAAGAACCCTTACCCCCGGCTAAAGCCGGGGGCTCCCACCGTGCGTCGAAGCGACGCAATAGGAGATAAATTTATGCAGGCATCAATAATGGCTACACGGATAAATCCGTGCCCTGACACAAACCTATTTTTGAAACAAGCTCTAGAAGCTTCTTCTCACACAATCACGTGCGCGGTCATCTTTTCCTTGGCGAAGCTGATGACCTGGGCGTCAATTTCTTTGCGCAAGTCGAGCCAGATGCTTTCTGGCATGGATTGGAAGGTGCGCACCACGTCGGGGTCGAATTGCGAAGCTGAGCAGCGGGTAATTTCTTCGCGTGCCGCCCTGATGCTTTGTGCAGCGCGGTAAGGACGGTCTGAGGTAATGGCATCCAGGGTGTCGGCCACGGCAAAAATTCGCGCTCCCAGGGGAATTTCATCGCCGCGAAGGCCGCGCGGATATCCGCTGCCATCGTACCGTTCCTGGTGGGTGTAGACGATTTCGGAAGCCTCGGACAGAAAGGGGATCTTGCGCAGCATTTGGTAGCCCCGGAAGCAGTGCTCACGCATAATCGAACGCTCTTCTTCGGAAAGCGGCCCTGATTTGCGCAAAATTGCGTCGGGGATGGCCATCTTGCCGATGTCGTGCAGAAAGGCCCCGCGCGCAATCACCCGAATACGCTCAGCCGTCAGTCCCATGGCCCGGGCAATCGCGATGGTGAATGCGGTAACCCGCTTGGAGTGGCCTTCGGTTTCCGAATCCTTCAAGTCCAGCGCATCGCCCAGGGCCTCGAGCGTGATGTCGTACGATCGTTCCAGGTCGGCCATCGTCTGCCGTAACTGCTCAGTCCGGGCCGAGACCAGCGACTCCAGGTTCATCTGGTAGGCGCGATTTTCCATCCTTAGCCGCCGGGTCTCAATGGCGCGCCGCACGGAGGCCAAAAGCTGCTCCCGTTCAAACGGCTTAAGCAGGTAGTCATAGGCCCCATGGCGGATGGCCCCCAGAGCCACGGAAACATCATGCACCGCCGTGACCATGATGACCGGCATTTCGGGGTATTTGACCTTGGTTTGCTCCAGAAGACCTATGCCGTCCAAGTCGCGCATCATCAGGTCAGAAAGGATAAGCGAGAACTCCTCGCCGTTGGCCAGGATCGAGAGCGCCTCTACCCCTGAGGCAGCCTTTCGGCATTGATGGCCGGCAGCCGTCAGCATCGAGGCGACGATCTCTCGTATAGAATCCTCGTCATCTACGACTAGAATTTTGTCCACACTCATGGATTACCAGTAGGGTGAGAACTCGGGGGATTTCTCATTATCACATGACACAGTAGATTCCATTCCACAAACTTTATGGATTTCTGCTATTAATTCCGGAGTAACGAGCATTCCGCCTGACGCCCGAACTAGCAAACCCCTTAATGTGTGTACCTATATACCACTTGAGTGCATTTTGCGTCATAGCCAAGGTGCGCCATAGGCTGTGGAAACTTTGCCGTTCCCTGGGAGCCAAAAGACCTTAATCCCTCTTAACTCTCTTCCAGGGCGTTGTAACCTGAAGAGTTTCAAACGTTTAAATGCCCTTTGCTGTTCTTCTCTTAGGCTCTGGGGCGGTAGCAGGTCGCCTATAAGCCAGGGTTCAAGATTTCCTCAGCGAGGTTGGCCACTCAAATGCTTTCATCTAGTGTGGTAGATGACAGTCCTGAGAAAGGCTGACAGAATGGCGACGCAAACCTTACACCAACAGCAGACAAAGATCGCTGGATTCGTAGATTTTCTTCCAGCATCCCGTGTAATTCCAGCCGCACGCGTCAACGAAATTTACGAAGAAAACAAGCACCGCATTTATTCCCTTGCATTCTGGATGACAGATAACGAACTCGAAGCTGAAGAACTCAGTGCCAGCACCTTTCGCCGGGCGTTCCTGGCGGCAAGCGAGCCCAGTCAAGAGCAGATTGATCGTGCTCTCGTGGCTGAGGTGCGCGAGGCCCGTCCGATTGGGGTTCTCACTCTGAGTTGCGACCAGGCCAAACAAGTGTTCCAGGTTCGTACCAATACCATGAGGGTTCACCTGGAAAGGGCCGTGGTCCAACTCCCAGCGACCGAACGCCTGATCTTTCTGCTGCATGACGTGGAACAGCGCGACCATGCCGCCATTGCCCGGCTTCTTGGGCTGAGCGAATCAGAAAGCGTCAACGGATTGCATCAGGCCCGCCTGCGCGTCCGCGAGTTGCTGGCTTCCATGATCTGACTTTGATTTCCTCTCTCCTAAACTACATGCCCCTCGCAAGAGGGGCTTTTTTCGTGGGGGAAAGAAAGCTTCCAGCCACTAGCCGCTAGCTGCTGGCGAAATGGCGATATTACGCCAACTATAATGTGCGGGTGAAAGACTGGCATAAAGCGGATGATTTGCCCGCGGATGTGCTCGAAGGAGCCACCCTGCGAGGTAACGAATACGGCTGGTCGGTGGCGTCTTTTCCCATTGCTCTCGTCAGAGCGGAAGCTCGCGGATACGCCTGCTTGGGCGGCCAATTTCAATTCCGTTTGAAGGATGGCTCGACCTGTGAGATGTACTGGCTCAGTGCCGACTCAAGCGAACGGGTGACGGGAGAATCATGGGACGCCTATTCTCGCCGCTCATGTTCAGAGGTCAAGGAAAACTTTCAGCGTTTGATTTCAGAAACGGATTTCAGCAAGGAAACATCGGGTTGGAATCTCTCGAGTGCCAGTATTAAAGATCTCGTCTTCGTCGCATATTTCGTCACGGAATCGGATTTGCGCGAGCGTGAGGCTTTTAAGCTGACGTAACCTGGCGATTGCACAGCCTGACGCTCTGCTAGCGAAACGGGCGATTTATCGTCAACATGCGCCATGACGGTAACCATTCCACTCCAAATTGTTGTCTAATCAGGCATGGACCGAAATCGCTATAGGAGAATCGCCGTTCGCACGGCTGCTGGAGTTGGCCTTCTGCTTACGTTGATTGCTCTGCTTTTTTTCTGTGAGTTGCGGCGAACGCAGGCCGAAATGGACGCGGTCCTTTCAGATCTCTTTGACGTGGTCCTGCACAATGTACCCGACTTGGGTTCAGGACGCAGCTTTCAGATTGTCATCATGCGCGAAGCGCAGGCGCCGGGAGCGGGTCCGGGGGAGGAAACTAGAGCGCGATGGAGTCTGCTGTTTGATGACAAACTGCGATTCCCACAAGCGTCGCTCGTAACCCGTGGCAGCTTCCTCTTGACCAATGCAGTTCCCACAAATATCCGAGTGAAACTGCACCTGCCGAAAGGTGCGGAGTCTGTTGTTTTGAGCAACAGCGAGTTGGACCATATGACCCCTAGCGACTTCATACAACGCTTCCCCGACAACCACAGCTGGGAGATATTCTCCATTTCTCAGCCCGGATTCAACTTCAGCAAAACAGAAGCGATCTTGTACGTTAACCACTCCTGGCCGGGTTATGTGGTGGTGGAGATTACATCCTGATGCGGAAGGTGGATGGCGTCTGGCGTATTGTAGACCAGCACATCACTTGGATGTCGTAGCTGTTGAAAATAGGCCACTTCACGACCTGACGGGCTGGCGAAAAGGCGATGTTTCGCGAACTGAGTCAGTGCATTAGAAATCCAGTGTCGCTTTCCGCAGCCATGAGCGTCCTAAGGACCACCATCCAGCGTAACGATTCCGCTTAGTGGGCAGCCGAGATTTTGCGTCGATTGCTTAGCAAACTTCTCTTTGGTCTGGTCTATCTTCCATGCAGCAGTGGCCTTGAGCATAGTCTTGGCCAGTTTTTCATCTCTCGCGCTGGATCCTGCGCTATTATTCAGCACTGCGACGACTGTCCCTGGCACTTCTTTTCCATCAGCTTGACATGTGCCAATGAACATGGGCGCGGTTGCTGAATGAGAGGGAAAGGGAAGCACGTCACGAATCAGTCCGCTTCTGGTATTCACAAGCAGTTCGTACTCGCTTCCGCAAATCTGCCACGAAGACAGGAACAAGCGACCAGAAATCTCTGTTCCGCCCAAATCTTTTAGACCCAAATCCTTGTGCCGCTTTTCGAGCACAGCCACTGGTTCATTTGAGTCGCGTTTCCCAAGCAAAGACCTGGGGATATCGGCTTGGCATTTGATCCCTGCAAATTGATCCAGCGCCCACGCTTTTCCGCAGACGACTATGAAAACAAACAGCATCACTCGAATCTTGAACATTGTAGGATTCTCGCACAAAACGACGTACCTTCCGTGATGACGGTCACTTGACGTAACCAGGCTATTTCACTCAGAACGCTGTCAACCGCGTATTTCCCCTGACGCATACGATTCTTCGCGCCAAAGAATGGCGCTCCAGGATGACAAAATGGGAACAGACTGAACGGAACAGAAAGCATAGTAGAGTTGGTTTCATAAATGCTCTCGACCCCTGGGAAGCAACTCCCTCAGGGGCTAAAGCCCAATATTTATAGGACCATTACGGCACGGATAAATCCGTGCCCTGATACAACGCTATTTATGAAACCAGCTCTAGTAGTCAAGACGGTACAGCTACCCTGGATCATTCACAGGTACACGATCCGGATCACTTCTTAGGGGCTGAATGCTGCTTGCTGAGCGCTGATTGCTGCTTTTTCTTCACCCATCCCTCTTTGTTCACCTGCTGCCCGCGGGCTATCGCCAATGCTTCGGCGGGGACGTCTTTGGTGATGCAGGAGGAAGCCCCCACGTATGCGCCGCGTCCGACGCGTACGGGCGCAACCAGGGTAGAGTCGCTGCCGATGAATGCGCCGTCTTCGATCACGGTGGTGTGTTTATGGGTCCCGTCATAGTTGCAGGTAATGGTCCCGGCGCCGACATTTACGTTCTCGCCGATCTGGGCATCGCCGAGATACGTCAGATGGTTGGCCTTTGATCCTTTGCCCAACCGCACTTTCTTGGTTTCAACGAAGTTGCCTACATGCGCGCCCTGATGCGGGTATTGCCTAAAATCTGGACGCAGGGATCAATCGTGGTGTCAGGCGAAATCTCTACGCTGGAATCAATGATCGAAGTCTGCGGCTGGAACAGGGTCACGCCCGCCTGCATAAGCTCGGCGGCCTTACGCATGCGCAGCGCAGAGTCGAGCTGCGCAAGTTCTGCGCGCGTATTGACTCCCAGGGTCTCCTCGGCATTCACAGCCAACTGGGCCACAACCTTTTTCCTGGCGCGTACCAGCAGGGAAGCGATGTCGGTCAAATAGTATTCGTGGTGGGCATTTTCTGTGGTGAGCTTGTCCAGGTTTTCGAGCAGCGATTTCACCTGGAAGCCATAAATACCGGTGTTGATCTCGCGAACCTTCTCTTGTGAGCCGCGCAGCGATTTCTGTTCAACAATGGCTGCTACATCGTTTCCCGCGCCCGATTTGCGCAGCACGCGTCCATAGCCGAAGGGCTCAGCAACGACCGCAGTCAGAATAGTCATGGCGGCGCGCTGCTGCAGGTGAAAGTCGCGCAATCGGGCAATCGTCTCGGGCTGAATGAGCGGTACATCGCCGGAGAGCACCAGCACATGGTCATAGCCGGCCAGACTCCCCTTAGCCGCCATAATGGCATGCCCTGTGCCCCGCTGCTCAGGTTGCACGACAAAACCTACGCCTGTGTGTTGCATCTGGGCACGAACGCGTTCCGCCTCGTGTCCGATGATGACATGCACATCCGCCGCTGGAACAATCGCCTTGGCCGCCGCAATCACATGTTCCAACAGGGTCTTGCCGGCAATGGAATGCAGCACTTTAGGATGCTTGGATTTCAGCCGCGTGCCTTTGCCCGCGGCCATGATGACGATTGCGACTTTGCCGGCGCCGGCAGGAGCGGCGCTTTGGGGTTGTCGCTTGTTGCGAGTCGTTTTAGAAGCCTTCATTGCTCCCGACATCTTAACAGTTTGATGAATGACTCTGGCATTAGAGCTTGTAGGCGATTTCTCGAAGCCGCACGTATGTTATAGCCCCCCACGTCATTCAGCCAGTCTCTCTTTCCAGTAACCCGGCCGGCGATGGCCATGAACAATAGCCACTACTTGAACACTGGAAGGAAGGTCTCTATAAACAACCAAGAATGGAAAATGCGTCAGCAGAAACTTACGAGTGCCGCGAATATGGTTTGGCCAACGTCGCGGGGAATGTGAGATCTGATCGATGGCTTCATCAAGTTCATCCGCGAATTTTGATGCCGCCAGCCGGCTACGTTCAAAATACCAGGCGAAAGCCGCCTCATATTCGGCGGCTGCTTCTTCGTGGAATTCGATTGGTTTACCGGCCATCGCCGAGCTTGGTCGAAATGCGGCGACGGATCTCTTCCCAAGGAAGAGTCCTCGCTTTGCCCGAGTCGAGCTCCTGGATACGGTGGGAAATTTCCTCGCTCCACGCCTGCTCGGCGGATGCGTCACTCGTTGGGTCTAAACTCTCGATAAGACAGCCCGCCAATGTGGCGCGATCCTCCGCCGGAAGCGAGAGTGCCTTCTTTAATAGCTCATCAGCCTGTTGAGTCACAACTCAATTGTACCTCTAGCTACCAAACCGCGGCGGGCGCAAAATGGCGTCTGCAGTCTATTTCTCTTGGGTCTATCCCTCTCAGCTGATGGTTGATCGCTGACTGCTGACAGTCAGGGTTAGCACAGCGCGCGCCAACGTATCGGTCGCATGCCGGGCCACTCCGGCTTCTTCCAGAAAGTCGCCGCAAACCGGCTCCACACCTATCCGCCGGATCTCTTCCAAATCCACGTGAATCTGTTCGGCGCCCTCGGCTGCATATTTTTCCTTCAATTCCGCAGAAACTGGACGCGTATTCACCAATGCATAGTCGAAGAGTTGCGTTTTGGCGTGGTCCTGAAGAGCGCGCAGATGATCAGCGGCGGTGAGCCCAAGACTTTCATTGGCCTGGGTCATGAGGTTGCACACGAAGATCTTGACTGCAGCCGAAGCCTTAATCGCCTGCGGAATGCCGCTCACGATGAGATTTGAGATCAGGCTGGTGTAAAGCGATCCCGGACCCAGGGTAATCAGGTCGGCTTCTGCAATAGCCTCCAATGCCTGGGGCAAAGGTTGGGCGTCTGGCGGGATCATGTACAGCTCCACAATGCGCTGCTTGCTGCGCGAGATGCTGGTTTCGCCGCGCACGCAGCTTCCATCATCCATGAGCGCCTCAAGCTCAACATTAGAGACCGTAGAGGGATAAATTATCCCGCGCGACTTCAAAATGGCGGATGAAAGCTTCACTGCCATGGCAAAGTCGCCGGTGATGGCAGTCAACGCCGCGAGAAAAAGGTTGCCGAAATTGTGCCCTTCGAGTCCAGCCCCGGACTTAAAGCGGTATTGGAAGAGTTGCGAGAGAAGTTCTTCATCTTCCGAGAGGGCAACCATGCAGTTGCGGATATCCCCCGGCGGCAGGATATTAAACTCCTTGCGCAAGCGGCCGCTGGAGCCGCCGTCGTCAGTCACTGTAACGATGGCAGTCAGTGCGCTGATGAAAATGTCTTGTCTCGATCCAGGAGCAGAGAAGATGCCAGGCTGGTCGAAATGCTTGAGTCCCTTGAGCAGGGTAGAGAGACCTGTCCCTCCACCGATAGCGACTACTTTGATGGGAACGTCAGCCAAAACCTCGCCTCTCATCGCCGCTTATTTTTCACAGCAGCCGGGGACGAAGCGGGTGCAGGGGCCGCGGAGGCCTCAAGTTCCTCCGGATAGAGCAATTCGGTAAAACGAGGATCATCGGACATGTTCTGGAAGTCCGATTCATTACGCGCATGGTAACGATTCGCAGGATTCAATTTGATGGCCTGCTCCAGGTTTTTCAGCGCGGTCTCGTAGTGGTGGGTCAGGCAGTCCAAAACCGCCATTCCGTACCACACGTAATCGGCTTTGGGCACCTGCTTTTGCAGTTTGTCCAGATGCGTACGCGCACCTTCGTAATCGGCGGCATTCATCAGCGAGATGGCGTAGTCGTAGTGTTCCTCAGAAGACTTGAAGCCGCCGTTCGAAGTCCGGGCTAGCTGTTGCTGGCAGGTATTCAGGTGCATGGCAGCCCGGTCCGCCAATTCACGGCTGCCGGCAGTCATTACCTTCTCCAGCAGTGCTTTCGCGCGCTCAAACTTACGCTCCTGCATGGCCTTCAGACCCGCCTCATAGTTTTGCACAGCCTGTGTAAAACGTGGGTCCTCGGTGAACGAGGAACTCCTCTGAGTTTGCACTGCCACCTGTGGCTTGCTCATTTTGTTCTTATGCAAGGCTTTTGTTTTCTTCAGCTTAGCTGAAGCCCTTTTAACCTTTGCTGAGGCCTTCTTATTCATCTGCTTAGCCTTCCCCTGTGGCCTCTTACAGCCCCATCGCCGTGAGCTGTGGAAATCTGGCTTGGGTTTAAATTCAATAACTTAAAGCAGGAAGTTATACGCGTATTAGGCCCCCGGCGTCAACTTCAGAGTAGTTTGATGTATTCCCAGCATCAAACTGGTATCTCTCAATTTAACACGGCGCGGAAGAATGGGGCAGAGGCGAATCTGAGCTGAAGCCAAACCTGCTACATGCTATCTGGAGGCGACATAGCTATCGGTTTACAGATACTCCTGCGGATACCTTGGTAGCCGGCTCCAACAAGCAGGTTCTATGTTGTAGGTGATTTTTTCGATCCCTTTGCGGCTGTCTTGTGTACCGGCGTTTTGGGAGTCACCCCTATGGATGCAGCCGTATCAAGGTTGACCTGCTGCCACTCTCCCGAGACGATGCCCATACGAATCTGCTCTGGCATCTTTTTCTGCTGGGTCATCTGGTAGCTGTAGTAGAGCTCTTTCATGCAGACGGCACAGTTGCCGCCGTGCTCACTCTCAAAGCAACTGTGCAGGCTCTTGTGGCCATGGCCCCGGTCACAGTAGCAATAACATGGCTGCTGATAGATCACCTGCGGAATTTTGGCCGCCAGTTCGTATGAGTGCACCTGCGCGGGCTTATATTTGGTCTCGGGATAGGTCAATTGGCCAGGGGTCAGGACCGGCGGAATGCTTTCGCCCTTTGCGTATCCCTTATCGTTATAAGCCGGGACATCGGTTGGGCGCCCGAGCCACTGGGCCGGGCTGGTAATAATCGCAGCCAGTGTAATGCAGAGCACGGAGATCAGTCGTTTCATAGAGCCTTTGGGTTGGTGCTGCTGGTTATTTTACTCCCTTTCGACTGCAAATCCGTCTAACAGGGGCAGGATTTTTGCTGCAGAAGCTGATTGCTGGGGTGCTGAATGCTATAAGATATTTAAGATAACCGAGTAACATGAGTAACACACCCACGCCGAACCTCTCTGCTAATCCAGAGACTCCCTCCTCCGAGGCCTCACCCAAGATCGGAGCCAAGAGCGAATTACAGACGACACCAAAAACCACGTCTGCTCCTTATGCTCAACTCCGTCTGTGGCTTCGCGACCTTGCGATTTCGATCATTCTCGCGGTCTTCGTAATTATTTTTCTTTATCAACCCGTCAAGGTGGAAGGCACCAGCATGCTCCCCGAGCTTCAGGACCAGGAGCGCATCTTTATCAACAAGTTTGTTTACCGGTTGGAGCCTATTGCCCGCGGCGATGTCGTGGTATTCCACTTTCCCCACGATACTTCGAAGAGCTTTATCAAGCGGGTGATTGGTATTGCCGGGGACCGCATTCGCATTGTCGATGGCGAAGTCTATTTGAATGGTGAGCTGCTCGCTGAAAGTTATGTCCCGGCTGACTATACCGACCACTTCTCCATCCCCGAACTCACCGTGCCGGCCAATTCCTATTTTGTGCTCGGCGATCACCGCAGCATGTCCAACGATAGCCGCGCTTTCGGTCCTGTCGAGGGCGGGTACATTTACGGCAAAGCCGTCTTCGTCTACTGGCCTATGGAGAAGCTGGGCAGAGTGCGGTAATCGCCTTGCATTCTCCTGGTTTGTGACCGCTTATCTTTAAAGGTTAGCGGTTAGGACTTTGTGCAAATCGATCGTTGAATTCACTCCAACTCGGCGCTGAATTCTTCTGTTCCGGCGATTTCATTTAAGCGCGAGAGTACGCTTCTTCTCCCCCCATTTTGCTGACAATGCCTGCAGCGAGGGATAGGAGCTAAGCTCGGTCAACGTCCGCTCCGGCGGTCGCGAGCCAGCTTGAATTGCCTGTACCAGCATGTTGATGGCGAGACCGGTGTTGGCTGGTATGACTACCGTGGCCGCCAAGTCCCCTTTATTCACCCATGATTGTCCCGTTTTGGGAACTCCGTCGCAACCGATGTAAGGCAAGCTGAGCCATCGCTTACGCTCGCCGACGGTTACAAGTTCTTCAAAGGCTTTCCTCGCTCCTTTGGCCATGGCGTCATTTTGGCAGGCAATGACGTCGATAGCCGCATTGCGTGAGGTGGCCAACCGCATCCAGGCGCTGACCGCATGAGTGGCGCTGGCCTCGGTCCATTGCCCTCGGATCATTTTCATCTCCACGTTTGCCGGCTTGGTTTCAGACATCCCCACGGTCCGTTGTTGCGCCGGCAGGCTGTTCGAGGGCCCCTGAATGTACAACACCGAACCGCCTTCGGGCAGCAGAGCACCCAATTGCCGTCCCTGGATTCGCCCAATCTCTTCATGGTCTGAGGTGATGGCGCAGAGCGGAGCGCTGTAACTGTTGCGTAGTTCCGCGATGTAGTTGACATTGCAGTTGAGCACCACGCATCCTATTCCAGCTGCTCCCGCAGCGCGCGCTACATGCGGCAAGCCAGTCCCGCTCACCGCTTCAAATACGATTCCATCCGGGCGCATCTCGGGCTGCAATTGAATGCCCCGCAGCAACTGTTGGCTCTGCGTGATTGCATCGCCATCCGCATAAACAATCTCGATGTCTACATTCATGCGCCGCGCGGTCTCTTCCGCAGCCCTGGCTTGCTCCTGCTGAAAGTCATTGTCGCTGGTAATGAGAGAAATCAGAAACTTGAGTTGCTTCATGCTTGAGTTGGTCTGCAAGGTCATACCCTATCTTGGTTCCGCTCCGGCGTTGTGAAGGCCGTGATTTTCACGCTCACAAGCCGCTCGGAGTCGAACCGATTGCGGTCTCATCGACCGGAAATGAGGGGTTCAAACAAGGGGGTAAAAGGGGGCTTGGCCGAAGGAAAACTATCTCATTGAAGCCCAGAATGGGGTCGAAAGTCAAGGAATATAAAGAACATAAAGGAACAAGTTGACATCGAGAACTGAAGAATTTCCAGGCGTTGGACCTGGTCTCGCAAGGATTTCCCGCGTTTGCCGCGTAACAATCCAGGGCCAGCCTTCACTTTACCTAGAGAAGCGAAGGCGTTGCGCAGGGCCTGACGCAACCAGAGTATTGACACGAAAGTAGTGGATTGATGTTTTCCGTCTTGTGCCGTAAGATTTGCCTGCTTTCCCTTTCTCCGTACCAGGTGAAGAACTGATGCCCAGGCGCACATGCATCGTCGGACTATTTCTTCTTGTCATTCTCGGCGATATTGCCCTTGCCGCGGGCTCCTCTGGACACGACAAAGGCACGCCCGACAAGGAAGCGCTTCGCACGTTGCTTGAAAACCAGGTCCTCAAAGAGGACTTGGTTGGCAAGCGAGTCTATGTATCGCGCAAGCCGATTCCGGGCAAGAAGTACATCTACACTTGGCGGATGAAAGTCCAGGTTCCGCCAAAATTTTCGCGGGCATGGTTCTTTTTTGTGGACGACATGCCGGAAGCGAACTGGGAACATCCTTGCCGCTATGTCTTCGTAGACGTCAAGACCCATGATTCCGAGGTGGTGAAGGCGAGCCTTCCACCGAAAGACCTGGACTCGATGGTTTCTCTGGACAAGAAGCAGCAATAGGTAGTAGACGTTTCAAAATTCCCGTTGTGGGAGAGAACTGTGACAACCAAGAACCTACGCAAAACCCTGATCATTGCGGTTGCTTTAGTGGCATTGCCCGCTGGGCAACTCGTTTTTGGCCAGAAGGCCGAACCGCAACAGCGTGCGGTCAACCCTGCTGCCACGCAAGTCCAACCCATTCGGCCTCCCGTCGGCGTGCAGGTAGTGCCGGCCACGCTGGAAGCCGCGAGAGATAAAGTTGTCACCGAAGTATTCAAGGGGAATCTCGGCGAGCGCGCTCTGTTTGCCAATCCCAATGTGCTCAGGCAAGGTATGACCATTAGCGTGTGGGGACCGCACGAGGCAATTCCGGTTCAGGAAGATTCATGGTTTTTCTTTGTGGATGAACTTCCCGGCGCTAACTGGGAGCACCCCGCTCACTACGTGCTGGTAAGCAAAGGGACGGGCGCCGTTCGTACCATACCGGCCAGGATACCGCCGCGCGAGTTGCATACGCTGCGCGCCATGAATCCAAAAGCCGAGGAACAGCTACAGGTAATCCAAAAAAACCGGGCTTCTGTCCTGGATCACATTGTAGTAAGGCCCATCTTCATCCCCAAAAAGGCTAAGTACGCGGTATTAGTCAGCGGCGGGATTGACGCCAGCAACAACCACAGCCGTTATTGGAATGACCTGTCGTTCATGTACAAGACCTTGAAACAGAAATACGGCTACACCGATGATGAAATTATCGTGCTGTATGCCAACGGTACTCACAGCCCCAATGCCGACCTGGATGGCGACGGTCACGACGATGTTGACTACGCCGCCACCAAGGCCAACCTCACTACTGTCTTTAACACCGTTGCCAACTACTTGCGAGACGATGGCAAATTCTTTTTCTATTCGACCAACCACGGCGGACAGGTAACCGGCCAGGACGCTATTCTCTATCTCTGGGGCGAGTGGATCACCGATGCCGAACTGGCAACCTTGAGCAAGAAGATTGTTGCCCGCGAAGCCATCTACACCATGGAGCAGTGTTTCAGCGGCGGTATGATGGATAACCTGTTGCAGGCGCAACCCTATCCCTGCAACCAGCCCCGCGTTTGCGTGATGACCGCGGCCAAGTTCGACGAAGTTTCGTGGAGCGCAGACACCGAAGGCGATTACGACGAGTACGTCTATCACTGGACCTCTGCGGTCAATGGCAAGACTCCAAGCGGCACGCCCGTCAACGCGGATAGCAACGGCGACGGCGTTGTCTCCATGAAAGAGGCGCACGAGTATGCCAAGAGCCATGACAGCAGAAACGAACATCCCGTCATTGGCTCCTGCAGGGTTGATGCTTGCGATACCGATCTCAAGGCAGAAGTGGGCTTCAAAGACGATTGCGTCTCTTTCAATCCCGCTACCACCAGTGCCGCGCTTGTCAACGGCAGTTGGAAGGTGATCGATGGCGGCCACTGGCTCTTCGATTTCGGTGCGAAACAGGCTGATGCCCAGCGCACGCTCGATGTCATCAAGCACTACAACATGAACCAGTCGTGCTTCGTAGGCCGTCCTAATCCGTCGTTCAAGTACATGTTGATCTCTGGCAGCTCGCCTGCGGGCGCTATGTCGGGTGAAGATTGCATCAGCTTCAACCCCGCAAATATCACCGTTGCCAGCGTCAACGGCAGTTGGAAGATCGTGGACGGCAATAACTGGATGTTCGACTTCGGAACCAAAAAGCCCGAGGCCGATCAGACGTTCGAGATTATCAGGGCGAAGGGTTTTACCCAGTCCTGCTTTGTTGGCAGGCCGGGGCCAAAATTCGAGTATCTAAGAAAATAGGAGGGCATCCGTAAGAGAGGCCAATTTGTGAATGAAGCCGTGGTCCGGGAAGCCCAATGGCGATGGGTCACGGCATGCCCTTTACGGTCCTTCAACAACACTCTGTATCTCTTGTGATGGTTCCAAGTTATTAGAAGTCGTTGAAATTGAGAATCGAGAACCGTATTGAGCAGTTGCGCCTCTTCACCCTTCGGGCTAACCTACCCTCAATCTCCTATATGAAAACCACATTCCTGGCGTTGTTTCGCACTACTTTGATTTCAGCCCTGACGTTACTCTGTTCCTTGCCGGCATATTCGCAATGCGATTGGCAGCGGCAAATCATAAGTGC
>WNEY01002244.1_pt1 | contig 14085 bp, 16 predicted proteins | sample 5400531 | NCBI WGS metagenome assembly WNEY01 (sample SAMN13153338, study PRJNA577476) | soil metagenome | isolation source: 200 cm saprolite under Douglas fir tree site 1 | place: USA:California | collected 2015-04-18
TCCGTGATAGTTGGCTGATTGGCGGAGAATCCAGGCGAGGTCCTCCAACGCCTCGATCGACGTCGACCCCCAGGCCGCAGATTGCCGCTCCCGCGCCGTCAAGTTCGCGGCGAACGAGGCAGTGCTTAACAAGACGGCGAGTCGTGTCCTCTCGCGGAGGAGGGCAGGCACATGCAACCTTCCGCTGAGACGCACCTGGTCGGAAGTCTTCTGCGCAAGGAGTGGCGATGGTTGATTGTTCTCGTTCTCTTTTGTGCCGGGGCAATCTACCTTACCTTCGAACACTTCGGCATGACCGTAACCGTTACTGCGCAGATCGAGCTCGCAAAAGACCTCGTTCAGGTCAAGGGCCTTCTCATCGCCTTCACGGGGATCGTATTCACGGGTATGCTATCGGAAGTGCGGTTTCGAACCGAACGCGCGCTGCAGGCAGCGGATCATGTGCGCGTCGAGAGGCTAGAAAGAAAGTCGAAGGCGCTTCGAAGAAGCGCACTCGCGGGCTTCCTGTTCTTCTCGGCGTCCTTGGGCGATGCGCTCGGGAACCTGGCCGGCGCGCTGGGATCTACGGCGTCTCCGACCTCCATGGCGAGTACCTTTGTGCTTCCCATGGTCTTGTTGGTCGGAGGCGTGGCTCTCCTCATGGTTGCACTCGTCTTGGTGGCTTCCGAGTGAGCGTCAGGATGTCGCCCTGGTCGCGCCGTGGCTCAAAGTCTCCGCCCATCCGGCTGCCTGTCTTGAAATGATGCCTCCCCGGGCCGGGTGATTGAAGGTAATCTTATGACGTACGACGAATATCAGCGAGACCGGACCGATCGCTTAAGGGCCGGTCCGCACTTCGAGTGGGGGAGGAAACGATGGTCGCCCAGGCGCCGGCTCACGAGAATACGATGAAAGCGATTGTCCGAGACAGGTACGGCTCACCGGATGTCCTCGAACTCCGAGAGATTGAGAAGCCGGCCGTCGAGGACGATCACGTCCTGGTACGCGTTCATGCGGCCTCCGTCAATGCGGGTGACTGGCACGCGATGAGAGGCCGGCCGTACATCATCCGCCCGATGGTGGGCGGCCTGTTCAAACCCAAGAACGCGGTTCTGGGATCGGACTTGGCCGGGCGCGTCGAAGCGGTCGGCAGCAACGTGACCGAGTTTCAACCCGGAGATGACGTCTTCGGCATGAGCATACAGACCTTTGCCGAGTATGTCTCCGTTCGCAACATTGGAATCGTCCGGAAGCCAGCCAACCTAACGTTCGCGCAAGCGGCCGCGGTACCTGTGGCGGGAAGCACCGCCGTGCAGGGTCTGCGTGACAAAGGACGGATTCGGCCTGGGCAGAAGGTCCTGATCAACGGTGCGTCGGGAGGCGTCGGCACATTCGCCGTCCAGGTCGCCAAGTCGTTCGGAGCGGAGGTGACCGCCGTGTGCAGTCCGAAGAACGTGGACATGGTCCGCTCGATCGGAGCAGACCGGGTCATCGATTACACCCGGGAGGACTTCACGCGAGATGGTCACCGTTACGACCTGATCTTCGACGTGGCTGGGAACCATTCATTTTCAGAGTGCAGGCGAGCGATGAACCCGAACGCGACCCTCGTAATGGCCGGACAATCGGGCCGCAAGAAAATATCGATTCTCCCCTTGCTCACGGCGCCCCTGGTATCGCGCCTCAGGAGGAGGCAGAGGCTGGTTTCGTTCATCGCGAAGCGCAACAAGGAGGATCTGACTCTTCTGAAGGAGCTCATGGAGGCCGGGAAGGTCACGCCGGTCATTGATCGGCAATACCCGTTAAGTGAGGTCCCCGCGGCGTTACGTTATCTGGGAGAGGGACACGCTCGAGGAAAGATCGTCATCACCGTGTGATATTCGGACAGGGCCAAGCGAGCCAGGAGAACGGGCGACGATCCACCGTGGCGGTCGGTGAGATGTGCAGGGTCCGAACCTCCCGATCGCGGGGCATACTTCAAGTCTGACGAAAGAGTGTCGTAATTTCTCCGTCCGAGAAGGAGGCCGGAGTGGACGTTAATGTCCGGAGGAGAGACCTATGAGGAAGCTTGTGGTCGCCACCTTGTGACCCTTGACGGGGTGATGCAAGGGCCGGGCGGACCGGACGAAGATCGCGATGGCGGCTTCGAGCGTGGCGGTTGGTCGGTGAAATACTGGGACGATTCGATGGGCAAGATAGTCATCGAGCAGATGCAGGAACCCGACGCGCTGCTGCTGGGCCGCAAGACGTACGAAATCTTTGCCGCGCACTGGCCTCGCGTCACGGATCCCTCCGATCCGGTTGCAACGAAGCTGAACAGTATGCGAAAATATGTCGCCTCTCGGACGCTTCGTAAACTGGATTGGCACAATTCGACCTTGCTGCCCGGGGATGCCGCGACGGCCGTCGCGCGACTCAAAGAGCAGCCCGGAGGGGTCCAAGTGGCGGGGAGCTCGAACCTGATCCAGACGTTGTTGAAACACGACCTCATCGACGAGTTTCGGCTGTGGGTCTTTCCCGTCATTGTTGGCCCCGGCAAGCGCCTGTTCGGCGGCGGGACGATCCCCGGGGCCCTGCGGCTTGTGGATACGAAGGCGTCGACCACAGGCGTCGTCATCCAGCGTTACGAAAGGGCCGGTAGACTCGAGCAGGGGACCTTCGAGGTGGACCAGCGGGGCAGGTCCGCGGCGCTCTGGGAAGACAAGTCGTGACTCGCCACGCTCTCGAAGTCCGCGTCGATGACTTCGGCTTGCTCGCGGCGCGATCTCCGACTACCGGCGGTCGGGCATGAAAACCGGGCAGGGATGCTCCCGACCGAATCTGAACCAGAGCGATTTTCTCCAGCCGTGCACCAATCGGGCGGTTTGAACGGCTTCGCGGTTCGAGCGGAACTCGGCGACGCGCCTCGGTCCCGTGAATCGTCTTATAGCTTGCGGCTGTTCGCGCATTCAACTGGTTACGGTGAGAACATGAGCGACTGGATCACAATGCGGCGGTTCCACGAGTCCAAGGGCGTCGAGGATTGGCGTGTGGTGGGCGAAGGGGCGTGCGCGTACTTCCGCACCGCGTCGTTCGCGGCCGGCACCCGGCTCGTGAACGCAATCAACGAGCTGGCCGGCCTCGAGGACCATTACCCGGACGTTGACCTGCGGCACGAGGGCGTGATCGTGCGGCTGATGACGGTCGCGGCCGACTACTATGGACTGAGCGAGCGCGACCTCGAGCTGGCTCGGAAGATCTCGGCGATCGCGGGCAAGCTGGGCGTCCCCGCCGAGCCCGCGATGGTGCAGACGGTCCTCATCACGATCGACGCATTTGACATCCCCAAGGTGAAGCCGTTCTGGCGTGCCGTGCTTGGTTACCAGGACCGCGAGGACAGCCCCGAGGACCTGGTCGATCCACGTGGCCGCGGACCGTCAATCTGGTTCCAGAAGATCGACACGCCGGACCCGCAGGTCACCCGGATTCACCTCGACATTTGGGTGCCGCCGGACCAGGCCAAGGCGCGGATCGCCGCCGCGATCGCCGCAGGCGGCCACCTCGTCACCGACAGGTACGCGCCCGCTTGGTGGACGCTGGCCGATGCCGAGGGCAACCTCACCGACGTGGCCACAACGATGAGCCGCGATTGACCGCTCTCTCCTACAGGGAACGGTAGGTCTTGCTCGGTCTGCGCGCGAATCACCGAACTCCACGGTCCTCACCTACGGGTATGGCAGGGGCAGGCATCGTGGTCGCGCAGCCGCATCCTGCTACCACTCCGAAGGCCTAAGAGCGCAAGTCGGTTGAGGGTCTGGAAACGTGAGCCCTGGGTCAGACGAGCAGTTGACGCGGATTCATGTCGCGACCCTCTTCACTTGCGACGCCGACGGACGAATCCGATCCCTAGCTCGACCGTGGAGCCGCCCGGGCGGTCCGCCCCGATTCTTCATGGGGCGAACGCATGATGGCAATGTTTGGCTCTTTCGCCACGACATTCCGGATGACCTGGCACATCAGCTGGAAGTGCTCTGCCGATCCGAGCCGTCGGCCAAGGACCTGATGCGTCCGCCACACGTTGCCTCGGCGATTCGAGCTGCGCTCCAACGGCACAGCCCAATCATCCGCGAGTACCGCGGGCCTGCATATCTGATTCCGGAAGGTGCTCAAGCACCCACAGACGCGGTGTTGATGACGAAGGAGATGGGCCGCATGCTGCGGGCCGGATTCCCGTGGATGCTCCCGCATCTGATGGCCGACATCGATATCGGACCGGTCACCGCCGCTGTCGTGAACGGAAACGCCGTGTCGATTTCCTACTGCGCTCGCCTTTCTCCCTTGGGTGCCGAAGCGGGCGTTGAGACCTTGGATGCGATGCGGGGAAGGGGCTATGCCACCGCAGCGGTGGCCGTGTGGGCTACTGCCGTGCGGCGGCGAGGACTCCTGCCTCTCTACAGTACGTCCTGGGAGAATGTTGCCTCGCAGCGGGTCGCCGCGAAAGTAGGGGCCGTGTCCTACGGCGAGGATTGGGAGATCGAGTAGTGAATCGCAAGGGATTCCTCCGAGAGTTCACCAAGCGCCGCGTCCACGCCTAGAGGGCTGCACAACAGACTTACCCGAGCACGGGTTTCGTTGGGCCATGACCAAGAAGACTCCTGCCTACGGCGCCCGCGCAGCCAAGGCACCGCTCGCTCCCATGACGATCGAGCGGCGCGACCCGGGACCGAAGGACGTCGCGATCGAGATCCTCTACTGCGGCATTTGCCACAGCGACGTACACAAAGTAAACGACGACGGGGGGACCACCCACTTTCCGGTCGTGCCAGGTCACGAGATCGTCGGCCGCGTCCAATCCCGAGGTGCCAGCGCATCCCGACTCCGTGAGGGCGACATCGTCGGCGTGGGCTGCATCGTCGATTCGTGTCGCGCGTGCCCGGAGTGCCGCGCCGGCCGCGAGATGTTCTGCGAAGAGGGCGTCACGTTTTCGTTCGACAGCCTCGAGCGGGAGGGGACGAACTGGACGTACGGAGGGTACTCGGCGAACATGGTCGTCGACGAACGCTACGTTCTGCGGGTCCCGAAGGGGCTGGACCCCGCGCGCGCCGCCCCGCTCATGTGCGCCGGCATCACGACGTACTCGCCTTTGCGGCAATTCGGGTGCAAGCGAGGCGACCAGGTCGCCGTCGTGGGCCTGGGTGGTTTGGGCCACATGGTGGTGAAGTTTGCGGCGTCGATGGGTGCTGACGTCACGGTACTCAGCGGGTCGCGCGGCAAGGAGAAAGACGCCACTCGGCTGGGCGCCAAGCGATTCGTCGCCACGAAGGAACCCGGCGCGCTCGAACCGGTTGAAGGGACGTTCGACCTCATCGTGGATACGGTGAGCGCGCCGCACGATCTCAACATACAGTTGACGGTCCTGCGGAATTTCGGAACGATGGTCCTCGTTGGATTGCCGCCCGCCGCCACCACCCTCGACGCGGCCGTGCTCATCCACAGCAACAAGCGACTCGCGGGCTCCAACATCGGCGGGATTCCCGAGACGCAGGAGATGCTCGACTACTGTGGGAAACATGGAGTCGTCGCGGACGTCGAAGTGATCAATGCGAACCAGATCAACGACGCCTACGCGCGCATGGAGCGCGGAGACGTGCGCTACCGGTTCGTGATCGACTCCGCCAGCGTTAGAGCCTGAGTCAAGCGAGAGGAGTCGTGAAGGACATGGACGTCAAGAGAAGCGGTTCGCGATCGTCGAGCGAGGGACCGAAGGAATGGTTCACCGGCAAGGTGCGCGTCGAGCCCCTGTTCCAAGCAAGCGCTCCGGGGCGCGCGCAAGGTGCGAGCGTCACGTTCGAGCCCAGCGCCCGCTCGGCCTGGCATACTCATCCCCTGGGTCAGACGCTCATCGTGACGGCCGGCCGCGGCTTCGTGCAACGCTGGGGAGGTCCCGTCGAAGAGATCCATCCCGGGGATGTGGTATCGTGTCCGCCGGGGGAGAAGCATTGGCACGGCGCCACACCGGACAGCGCGATGACCCACATCGCCATCCAGGAGCAGCTCGACGGCAAGGTCGTCAGCTGGATGGAGAAGGTCAGCGACGAACAGTACAGAGGAGTTCAGGGTGCGGGGCAGGTCGGTCGCTCATGACCGCCTTCGACGGATGGGAAAACTTCTACGTCATTGTCGGCTCGTCTGCCGGCGCCCTGATCGGATTGCAGTTCGTCGTCATCACGCTCATTGCCGCAAGGCCGATTGGCCGAGGTGCGGCGCAAGCCGGCGGCGCCTTCGCGACGCCGAGCGTCGTTCATTTCGGAGTCGTGCTGTTGCTGTCCGCGATTGTAAGCGCGCCGTGGGACGATATCACCATTGTCGCAGTTCTTTGGGGATTAGTGGGTCTCGGTGGGGTCGTGTACGTCGTCGTCGTGGCTCGGCGTATGCGCATGCAAAGCGCCTACCGGCCTGTGTTCGAGGACTGGTGTTTTCATGTCCTGCTCCCATTTGCGGCATACGCGGTTCTCGCGATCTCGGCATACGGGGCTCTGTACTTCGCGCGCCCGGCCCTCTTCCTCGTCGGCGCGGCAGCGCTGCTGCTGCTCTTGACTGGAATTCACAACGCCTGGGACGCCGTCACGTATCAAGTGTTTGTCAGAACAAGGCAGGACGGGTAGCATGCGAGTCGGGATCTTCGGTTCGGGGTTGATGGGCCTTCGTGAAGGGAAAGAGTTGACAGAATGAAGGGAGAGCGGTCAACGCCGACCCCGTGGAACCTTGCCGGACAACGCGGATGCCGGCTCGGTTTCAGGGTCGTAATCTGCTTCGGCGAATTCGTCCTGAATCTTCTGCAAGAGCCAATTCTCACGCGTTCCGTTTCCCATCCTAGTTTTTACGATTGACCATTGTCCCGTAAGTTTCGTACCATACAAAGCGAATCGCATGATGCCGTCTGTGAGCGCTGCCCCGGCGTCGGATCCTTCCGGTCCGACCGTCTCATACTCGCCGAAGTCCCACACGATGACTTCGCCCGCGCCGTATTCACCCTCAGGGAGGGTTTCCTCGAATAGCAGGTAGTCGAGCGGGTGGTCCTCAACATGGACCGCGAGGCGCTTTACATTCGGATCTTTGCTTGGCCCTTTCGGCACCGCCCACGAGACGAGGACCCCGCCAATTTCCAGACGGAAGTCATAGTGGAGACTCCTAGCCCAGTGTTTCTGGACCGCGAACCGGGGTCGCGGGGCTCCGGCCCCAGGAGGCGCTTCGGGGATGATTGGGGAGGACATGCCATTCGACCCCGGAGCCGTCAGGTTTCTGCCTTACTAGACTGTTTGGATTGCAACGCAAGGGGCCTCAATCTCTTCGGCCTTTTGACAGCCCCGCGGGCGTCTCTTGGCTTTCCGTCTCCTGGTCGGACCGACGGCGCCGAGAACGCCGCGGCCGCAGCGCGGACCGTCAAATCCCCCCCAACGGTAAGGCACATGCACAGAGCGAGTGCGATGCCGAGCGATCGCATCGCCCAAGCGCTTCCGAGTGCGCGAGTTCTCACCGTCATCACCGCCGATCCGGCCGCGACATTCGGCGTCCGGTCGTCAACCGAGGACCGTCGCGAGCATCCCATCGACGCATGGACTTGGCGGCTTGAATTCGCTGGGCGAAATAAGTGTGTCTACTCGACAAGAACCTTAGTGGATTTCTTTCGCTGGACCAACTCAATCCAAATCCCGTCCCGGTCCTTTACGAAGGCCTCTCGCCAGCCCCCGATCGTTCCCGGCCGAACGACCACTTCGACACCCTTCTCCTCCAATCTCTTGACCGCTTCTTGAAGGTCGTCGACTTCAAAGCCAAGATGGTTCAGTTCTTCGCCATTCACGTATGCGGTCCCGAACCGGCTGCCCTCCTCGTACCAGTTCAGTTCCAAGAGTTGGGACGAACCCGGACTGCGAAGGGTGACAGCCTTTCCGCGGGTCGGCTCGTAGCTTTCAAGAGGATCCACGACTTCCATGCCGAGAATGTCGGTGTAAAACCTCACGGAGCGCTCGATATCCCGGACCCGAAGCCCCGTGTACATAAGGCGGAACGCCATGCAACGGGGAGCCGCGAGCACGACTTAATAGCAGGGGTACGACCCGTTCCGCGTGAGGCCGACTAGGCGAGACACAGCGCGACGATCCGATCGACTTCGATTGCGATTCATTTGAGTGGACGAGTGCTCCCGACGGGTAGTCAATCCCCCGGGCAGGAGCGAGGGTCGCGGTACTCAGGGCCTTCCTGGGATGCACCATGCCCTTGAATCCGCCACAGATACCGCGCCTCAGCTCACCGCTTTCTTCACGAGCGCGCTGATCCTTGCTTCTTCGGTGGCAGTCAACTCCTTCAGCGCGAAGGCGACCGGCCACAGGGCGCCTTCATCAAGGTTCGCGGCATCGCTGAAGCCGAGCGTCGCATACCTCGTCTTGAACTTCTGGGCGGGTTGGAAGTGGCACACCACCTCGCCGTCCTTGGCATAGGCGGGCATCCCGTACCAGAGCCTCGGCGAGAGGGCGGGCGCGCTGGCTTTGATGATCGCATGGAGCCGCTTGGCCATGGCGCGATCCGGTTGCTGCATCTCGGCGATCTTCGCGAGCAGGGCGCTTTCCCCGTCCGCCTCGTCCGAGCGCGGGCCGCGCTGCGCGGACGCCTTCAGCTCCTGGACGCGCTCCTTCATCGCGGCTCGTTCCTCGTCCGTGAATCCCGCGAACTTCTTGTTGATCGCAGTGGTGCTCTTGACGGACTTTTGCGTGTCCTTCGTTGGGCTCATAGAAACCTCCATAGGTTGTTAGTGATTGTTGTTGAATCAAGTTCTCAAGGGTCTTAAGGGTACCCATGACTCATCGCAAGAACTCGGTCGGGCTCGGGGCCGCCACGTCGCCCTGTCCGAGGCTCCCGCCGCCCCGAGCCGTTTCTCGATGAGCTTGAGCAAAGAGTAGTGGCTGTACGGGTTCGAGGACTTGATCCCGTTCTTGGCTGCCGTGCGCTGAAGGGCGCATACACGAGATTCTATTCGCCGGTTCTCTGGCTGTCCGACTTGCTCCTCTTGCGTAAACCGGTCACCGAGGACTGGTCGAGCGCTACCAGCCCTCCCAACCCCCAAGTGAGTGCTCCCGACGGAGACCTCGGCCCCCAGCCCTTGCTACCCACCGGTTCTCCACAGGGGTATTCCACTGGCATCAATTAGGCCTACGGCTTGGCTTTGGCGCGCCGCCGGGCCTGCCCTGCCTCGAGCTAATTCCGGTGCGTAGGTCGAATGCCCGTACACCGGCTCCCGTGGGAGGCGGCTTCTCCCTCATGCCGATGCCACGCACGGTCCAAGAATTCGTAGCGACGCGCGATTAGCCACGTCTGACCTTGAACTGAAAACCAATTGTGTTCCTTTCCGCGCCCTTCGTGGAATAATCTTATGTGGGGGCTTCGACATCACGCGCCGTAATGGGGGAGGCGATGTCCGCTTTTCCGAGGTTGCTCTCGTTGCTTGCGGTTTTCGTGATGGTCGCGATTTTGGCGTTCCCGAGCTCTGGCTCGACGCAGACCGGACCGAACAATTCGGGAACTCCTCTTTGGCTCCTCCACGCGCTCAATTACGCCGGGGGAATCTCCAATGGCGTGCGCGCTTACGCCGATCCCTCGCTTCGCAACCACGTCGTTTCCGCGGGCCGCACGCCCCCCACGACTTCGTCGTCGTTGAACAACCTCCAGATGAATGATGAGACGACCCCAAACCTCCCAGAGGACGAAACGCAGGTCGTGCTGAAGCCGTCGAATCCGATGATCGCCGTCGCGGCATCGAACGATTACGTCTCAGGCGGACTTTGGATCGGCCGGACGATGGATGGCGGTCAGCACTGGTCGAATTACCGCGCGACGCCGACGAGCTCGAATGGTGTTCGGTGCTTCGGCGGCGATCCGGCCCTCGCCTACAGCCAACACGACGCCGCATTCTACGCCGCACAGCTGTGCTTCCGGGGCAGCCTCTCCGAGGTTCACCTCTGGAAGTCGGTCGATGACGGGACGACATGGACCGCGTCGAATAGCGGGTCGGTCGTCTTCACGAACATCCGCTCCGATGGGTCGGTCGACGGATCGCTCTTTTACGATAAGGAACTCCTTGCGATCGACAACAATCCTTCCGACGCCCACTACGGGCGTATCTATGTGACGACAATCAAGTTCCACATGCTCCTCCCTTCCGGCCGCAGTGACTTCTGCCCGGTTCAGCTGGCCTACACAGACAATGTGCCGACTTCGAATCCCCGCGGCGCCTCGTGGACTCGGGTCGCGGTCGTGCCTGACGCCCCCTTCAGCGACACGGGACCTTCGGCGAACCAGTGGGCGCTCCCTGTCGTCGACAACCAAGGCGGTGTGGACATCGCCTATGCAATCGAGGATTGCAACACGGCGTACGACCGTGGGCTATTCTTCACGCGCTCGACGGACGGCGGCAACACGTTCGGCTCGCCCGCCCAAATCGACAAGCCGGGTCAATTCGCGGACAACCCGAACCGGGCGGACCTCCTGCCCGACAAGCCGTACCGCACGGGCCTTTCACCCTCTCTCGTGTTCAACGCCGCGAAGATGACGCTCTCGATCGTCTACGCGAATGACATCAATCGCGACATCTCCGGGTCCGACATCTCGTTCCAGCAATCGAGCGATTACGGGGCGACCTGGTCCGATGCGAAGACGATCTCGATTTCCGCAGACGGGAGCCCGGCTCCGAACGACCAGTTCTATCCCTGGATTGCCGCGGACGAGGCAGGCAACCTCCACGCAATTTGGTACGACAACCGCAACGATCCCAACAACATTCTGCTCGAAACGTTCCAAGCACTCTCGACAGACGACGGGAAGACCTGGACCAACTTCGATATCAGCACCCAGGCCTGGGACGGAAACCAGGGTTTCTTCGCATGCGGCTGCTTCATCGGGGACTACAACGGCCTCGCCGCCTCGACGAAGGTGATCTATCCGGTCTGGACGGACGGCCGAAATAGCCCTGGGAAGCCCAACGGGGCGACCGACATCTTCACCAACTTGGAGATTTCCGGCTCCAGCTGATGTCATCGTTGAGGCGACCGTGAGGTCCAGCGTTTCGACACGTCAGAGGCGGGAACGAGAATCAGCGAGGGTGACTTGTCCGTGCTGGGCGGTGGCGGTGGGTACCCCGATTGATCTCATGCCTTTGGCCTTGTCGGAAACGGTCCCGTCACGCAAGAGTGACAGGGTTATGGGTCAAGTGCTCCCGACGGAGAGTTCGGCCCCCACCCCTCGCTACCCACTGGTCCTCCATAGGGGTATTCCACTGGCAACATTTGGGCCAATCTCCCTCTCTTTTTGGTCGCTTCATGAATTTGACGAATCCAGATGGATGCGCGTCTCCGCCGGATCGTCCATGGCTCGAAGCCTAAGGGGTTCTATCTGCAGAAGAACTGCACGAGGACGATCAGCAGCTTCGCGTCGTTCAGTCGTGGCTGTGTCCTGCCCTCACCCAAACGTGCAATCAACGGTGACCTTATCCATGACGCTCTTGAGGACAGCCAGCTCTTTTTGATTGAGTCGCGCGACAAAGAGATCGGAGACCCCGCGCAGGTGGACCGGCGCCGCCTCGGTCAGGCGGGCCACGCCCGCATCGGTCAATACGACCGCGACACAACGTCCGTCCGCATCTGTGTCCGCACGACGAACGAGGCCTTCGTCAACCAGCCGCGCGACACGGCGAGTCATGCCCGACCGCGAGATGAGCGCCCGGGCCGCGAGGTCGGTCATGCGCAGCTCCCCACCCGCGAGCGCCAGCTGAGCGAGCACGTCGAAATCGGCCAAGGCCAGGCCGGTCTTCTTTTCGAGATCCGTGTCGAGTTGGCGCATGAGCGTGGCGTGTGCTCGCAGCAGTGAGCGCCACGCCTCCAATCCGCGCCCGCCCGGCAGCTCCTTCGCCACGAGCCGGTCGAAGAGAGCAGTAACGCCCGGCTTCGATTTTACTTGCATCCGCAACCTTATACACCACCCAGAGTATAAGATACTTGCACTTGCAAGTTATGCCACCCGAACAACGGGGAAGGAACTGCCAATGACCACTGAGCTCTACAGGGACGTGGATCGGTCAATCAGACGTCGGTTCGGGACTCTGGGGGACGAGGCCCGCGTGAGCCGCACCGCGGCCGCCCTCGAGGCAAACGGAATTAGCGTTCTTCGGGCGGCGAATGCGGCGGAAGCCAAGCGGATCGTGCTGGGTCTCATCCCCGACGGATCCCAGGTGCATCACGGCGCCTCACAATCGCTCGAGACGTCGGGCATCGTCGAGGAGATTGACAAGTCCGGTCGCTATGAGCCGCTCCGGCCGCGAATCTGGGGCATGGATCGCAAGACACAGGCCGACGAGATCCGCCGGCTCACATCAGCGCCCGACGTCATGCTCGGCAGCGTGCATGCGGTCACCGAGAGTGGATCGCTGCTGACGGCCTCGGCCAGTGGCAGCCAGCTCGGCCCCTACGTCAGCGGTGCGGGGCGAGTGATCCTCGTCGTGGGGACGCAGAAGATCGTGTCCGACCTCGAGGAGGGTCTCCGCCGCATCAACGAGTACGTCTTCCCGCTCGAGGATGCCCGCGCCCAGGCGGCGTATGGCGTGCACAGCGGCGTCAACAAGGTCCTCATCATCAACCGCGAGCTCGTGCCCGGCCGCATCACCGTCGTCTTCGTTGACGAGGTCCTCGGCTTCTAGCGCAAGCCGATGGCGGAATCCACCATGGCCACCCAAATCGAAACATCGGAGCATGAGATCGTCCTGGTCGAGCACGCCCGGATCCGCCCCGATGATGAGCCCGACGTCCTCGGATCCTCCGCGCACCGGCGGATCCCGTACACGCTCGTGGACCCGTTCATACTCGTCTACGAGGCAGTTTCGTACCGATCACTCCCGGGAAGGCGAGCCTTGATAGGGAGCACTCTCGTCGACCGCCCGCAGCAGGAGCTTTGAGGTGAGATCCGCCCGAGCAATTCCTGAATCGACGCTGGGGGTCGGCATCATCGGGGTCAGCCCCGTCCGGGGCTGGGCCGCCACCGCCCACATCCCGGCATTGCACGCGCTGCCGAACTACGAGATCCGGGCACTCAGCGGGCACGGCGCGGAATCCGCGCGCGATGCGGGCGAAGCGTTCGGGGTCCGCGCGGTGTTCTCAGACCCCAAGCAGATGGTGAGCCAACCAGACATCGATGTGGTCGCCGTTACGGTCAAGGTCCCGCACCATCGAGAGATCGTCTCCGCCGCACTTGCCGCCGGCAAGGCCGTCTACTGCGAGTGGCCCCTTGGCCGCGACCTCGACGACGCGCGAGCGATGGCCGCACTCGCCGCCAAACAGGGGGTGCGCACGGTCGTCGGGTTGCAGGCCCGCCAGGCCCCGGCGATCGAGTTCGTTCAAGAGCTGCTCCGCGACGGATACGTCGGTGAGGTCCTGTCAACGACCATGGTCGGGCTGTCGGTCCCGGGCGACGTCGTCGGCCAGCCCAACGCTTACATGCTCGACAAGACAAACGGGGCCAACGTGCTCACGATCGCCGTCGGCCACAGCCTGGACATCCTCAACTTCGTACTGGGCGAGTTCGCCGACCTGTCGGCCGTCTCGAATCTCCGCAGGCCGCTCATCACCATCGAAGAGACCGGGGAGCAGATCGTGAAAACCGCGGCCGACCAAATCGCGGTGATCGGCACCCTGACGTCCGGGGCCACCGCCAGCGTCCATGTCCGTGAGGCAGTGGCCGGCGGTACCGGGTTCCTGTGGGAAATCAACGGAACGGACGGAACGCTCCGGATTACCGCTGACGCGGCATACCCCGAAATCTATCCCTTGACCGTCGCGGGAGCACACGGGCGGAGCGAGCCCGCCGAGCTTGCTGCCCCGGCGGCGCTGACGCAGAAATGGCCCGCGCTCACCAGCCTGGAAGGCACGCCCGCGTATAACGTCGGGCGTGCCTACGCCGCGTTCGCGGCAGACATCGAGAACGGGACTCACACCGTTCCGGACTTCGCTGACGCCGTCCGGCGCCACGAGGTCATCGCGGCCATCGAGAGGTCCGCGGCATCAGGGGAACGCGTGAAGGCGTAGCCAG
>WNEY01002245.1_pt1 | contig 14084 bp, 14 predicted proteins | sample 5400531 | NCBI WGS metagenome assembly WNEY01 (sample SAMN13153338, study PRJNA577476) | soil metagenome | isolation source: 200 cm saprolite under Douglas fir tree site 1 | place: USA:California | collected 2015-04-18
TCGGCGACCTAAACCGAGACTTATGTTTTCCAATTCATTACCGCGATCGCACAAAGACGCGGCGAAAGGGAACATCCGTCCGAGCGCCGGGTTGAAATCACGGCAGTCGAGGCCGCTCCCGACGCAGCGGTCCGCTGGCAAGGAGACATTCGATGGTAAGCAAAGTTTTGCTGGTCGCGACGGCCGTACTTTTCTTCGCCGCCACCGCAACGGCGGAGGCGAGAACCCGCCATCACGGATACCACGGCTCCGGATACGGCTATGCGATGGCGCCGGGGTCGTCCTGGGGCGCGCGAGGGGACAGACACAATCCTGCCGACACGAACGGCTTCTGATCCGCGCTCGCTCTAGCGGCCGGGGTTTTGGTGTCCGTTACATTATGTTTATTTGACGAGTTCGTGCGCCTTGGCGCGCACGCTCGCGTCGACCAGCTTCGCAAGGTCGATCGGCGCCGGCATGCTGCCGGCATGGATGAGCTGATCCTGCATCCAGGCCAGCTTGTCGAGCGGGAGCGGCGCCTCCGGGTCGACGTCCTTGTGGCGGATCGCTTCGTCGAAGATGAATTCCGGGCGCGGATCGCCGGCCTTGGCCTTGGTCACTTCCCGGGTGAGGGCGGCGACCTCGGCCCGGTGGGCGACGGCGAACCGCAGCGCCTCGATCTCGGCGGCGACGAACCTGACCGCGTCGTCGCGCCGTTGCGACAGCACCGCGCCGGTCGTCATGAAACAGCCGCGGATGAAGTTCGGCATCACCTCGCGGCCGGCCAGCAGCAGGCGGATGCCGTGCTCGGCCACCGGAACGAACTCGGCCGAGAGGATCGCCGCATCGACGACCCCGCCGTCGAGCGCCTTGTAGCGATCGTTGTCGCTGCCGATGTTGGCGAAACGCACTTCGCCGGCCGGCACCTTGTATTTTTCCAGCACCGCGCGGGCGAGCAGGTCGGGCAGCGAGCCGGGCGCCGAGGTGGCGAACGCCTTGCCGCGGATGTCCTCGACCTTGGCGACCTTGGGACCGGCGAACACGCCGTGCACGAACCCCGGCCAGGCGCAGGCGACAATCCTGATGTCGGCGCCGCGCGCCGCCGCCACGATGCCGCTTCCCGGCCCGCCCTCGTAGGATTCGAGTTCGCCCGCGATCAGCGCCTTGAGCGCGATCGGCTCGCTCTTCACCTGCAGGAGGTCGAGCTTGAGGCCGCGCTTCTCGGCGAAGCCGCGCAGGCCCGCCATCATGGTGAAGCCGGCGTCGCTCTTCGCCTCGAGCAGGCCGTGGCGCCAGCTCTTGAGATCGTCGGCGCTCGCTGTCGCCGGCACCAACGCGAGCACAGCCGCCAAGCCGCCCCACAGCATCGTTTGCCGCGTCATCGAGGTCCCTCGCGCTCGCGCGCCCGGGCCGCAACATAAGGACCGCGGCGTCCGCCGGCAAATTGCGTGCGCAATGCGGAGGCTTCGGTGCGACCGCCGTACGGACTGGCGCTGGCGTGACCGCGACCGGTTCCGCGTCGGCGCCGGCGTCGCCGGCGCCTGGGACTGGGGTTGGGAACCGGGCTACGGTTACGGCCTGGGCTACGCCTACGACTATGACGACCCGGCTTACGCCTACGATTCCGGCTGGGCTCCGGCGTATAGCTGGGGGCCGGGATACGGCTACGCCGACTCCGGTTACGGCTACGCCGCGGCCGACGACGATTACGGCTACGCGACGGTTCCCGCCGCCACGGTCGTGACCCGGCCGGGCTGCACCTGCGGCTGGTAGACGCGAACGACGCATCGGCTCAGCGCTTCGCAGCGGCGCCGGGCGAGGCTTTTTGTTTTGTCCCGCATCGCGGTGACCGCGGTGGCGATCGTGTATTTCGCCGCACCCGCGCCGCCGATATAGTCGCCCTTCGCACCGGCGCGGCGCCCGCCAGGCGCGGCCACAATCATCGGCGCCGGGGCGGGCGACGCAGATGGATCCGCAACAGGAGAAGATTCTTCGCAAGAACGCGCTTCGGCTTCTCCCCCTTCTCACCTTCGCCTACATCATCAACTATCTCGACCGCACCAATATCAGTTTCGCCGCGCTGACGATGAACAAGGACATCGGGCTGACGGCGACGCAGTACGGCCGCGGCGCCGGCATTTTCTTCCTCGCCTATTGCCTGTTCGAGGTTCCCAGCAATCTCGCGCTCTACCGCTTCGGCGCGCGGCTGTGGATCGCGCGCATTATGATCACATGGGGCATCCTGTCGGTCGGCATGGCTTTCGTCAGCGAGGTGTGGAGCTTCTATATCGTGCGGTTCCTGCTCGGCGTCGCCGAAGCGGGATTCTTCCCGGGCATCGCCTACTACCTGTCCGCCTGGTTTCCGGCGCAATACCGCGCCCGCATCCTCGCCGGGTTCCTGGTGGCCATCCCGTTCTCGACGGTGATCGGCGCGCCGCTCTCCGGGCTGCTGCTCCACCTCGACGGGACCTGGGGGTTCGCCGGGTGGCAATGGCTGTTCATCATCGAGGGCCTTCCGGCGGTCATCTTCGGCTTCGTCGTCGCCGGCGTGCTGGCCGACCGACCCGAGACCGCATCGTGGCTGACCCCGCAGGAGCGCGAGACCCTGACCGCGATGCTTGCGGCCGAGCCGCGCGAGCGCGCGCGCACCAGCATCCGCGCGGCGGTCTCCGATCCCCGCGTGCTGGTCTGCGCCCTCATCCAGTTCGGATTCACCCTCGGCTCATACGGGCTGCTGTTCTGGCTGCCGCAGATCATCAAGGGCCAGGGCATGTCGAACCTCGCCGTCACCTTCCTGACCGCGATCCCCTATCTCTTCGCCACCATCGCCATGATCTGGTGGGCGTTGAAGGTGGACAAGAGCGGCAAGAAGATCAGCAATCTGACCATCGCCTGCGGCCTCGGCGCCGCGGGCCTCGTCCTCTCCGTGCTGTCCGGCTCGCTGGCGATTGCCCTTACCGGCCTCACCATCGCGGCGATCGGCATCACCTCCGCGCGCGCGGTGTTCTGGAGCATCCCCACGCGATTCCTCAGCGGCATGGGCGCCGCCTCGGGCCTCGCATTCATCAATACAATCGGCGTGTCAGGCGGCTATGTGGGGCCGGAGCTGATGGGGACACTGCGGGACGCGACCGGCGGTTATCTGGTCGGCCTCCTCGCCATGGCCGCCATCCTGGGCGTCTCGACCGCGCTCGCGGCATCGCTGCGGCTGTTGATCAAGGTCGAGTGATACCAGTCGCTTGTCGTTATGGCCGCCCCCCGGGCACTTCGTCCCGTGGGTGTCCCGGCCATCCGCGCCTTTCTTGTTTGTTTGAGCTCCAAAACGTGGATGCCCGGCAACAAACAAGGCCGGGCATGACGCCAGAGAATCGGCCGGTATGCGTCACCCGGCCTTGCGCTCGCGGGCCTGATCGAGCACGTCGCGGATACGGGCGGCCAGGGCGGCTTCGGTGAACGGCTTCTGGATCATCTCGACCCCGGGGTCGAGGCGGCCGTGGTGCACGATGGCATCGCGCGAGTAGCCGGTCATGAACAGCACCTTGACCGTATCGACGCGAGCGGCAACCTCGGCGGCGAGGTGGCGGCCGTTCATCCCCGGCAGCACCACGTCGGTGAGCAGCACGTCGATGCGCGCCTTGCCGCGATCGATCAGCGCAAGCGCCGCGCCGGCGTCGGCGGCCTCGAGCACGCGGTAGTTCAGCGCGTGCAGGATCTCGACGATGTAGAGGCGCACCTCCTCGTCGTCCTCGACCACCAGCACGCTCTCGCCCGGCAGCGCCCCCTTGATCTCGCCCTCCGGCACGGCCTCCTCGCGCACGTCCACGAACAGCCGCGGCAGGTAGATCGTCACCGTCGTTCCCTTGCCGGGCGCGCTGTCGATCGTCACGTGGCCGCCCGACTGCTTGACGAAGCCGAACACCTGCGAGAGGCCGAGCCCGGTGCCCTGGCCGGCGAGCTTGGTGGTGAAGAACGGCTCGAACGCGCGCGCGAGCACCTGCGGCGGCATCCCCTCGCCGGTGTCGGTGACGGCGATCCGCGCGTAGTGGCCGGGCTTGAGGTCGGCGTGCCCGCGGCAATAGGCCTCGTCGAGGTAGATGTTGCCGGTCGCGATGGTGAGCTTGCCGCCGTCCGGCATGGCGTCGCGCGCGTTGACGGCGAGGTTGAGCAGCGCCGCTTCGAGCTGCACCGGGTCGGCCTCGACCTTCCACAGCCCGCCCGCCCCCACCGTCTCGAGATCGACGGTCTCGCCGAGCGAGCGGCGCAGGAAGTCGGTGAGCCCGCCGATCAGCTTGTTGAGGTCGAGCGGCTTCGGACTGAGCGGCTGGCGCCGCGAGAAGGCGAGCAGGCGCTGGGTCAGGTTGGCGCCGCGCTGCGCCCCGCGCATGGCGCTGGCGAGCGTGCGGCGCAGCCGGTCCTGCGACGCTTCGGTCCAGGTCTCGAGCTGGCGTTGGGCGAGCTCGAGATTGCCGATGATGACGGTGAGCAGGTTGTTGAAGTCGTGCGCCACGCCGCCGGTGAGCTGGCCGACCGCCTCCATCTTCTGCGACTGGCGCAACGCCTCCTCGGCCGCCTCGCGGCGCTCGGTCGCCTCGTGCGCGCGGCCGACCGCCTGCTCCTCCCGGCGCGTCCGGCGCAGCGCCAGCAGCGACAGCGCGACCAGGCCGAGCGTCGCCGGCACGCCGAAATAAAGGTGCGGCAGCATGGCCTGGCGCCACTCGGCAACGATGGAATCCCAGGTGCGGCCGACCGTGGCGTAGACCGGATAGCCCTCGAGCTTGTCGTAGGCGATGACGCGGTCGACGCCGTCCAGTCCGCCCGGACCGCGGAAGACGCCGGTCTGCGGGTCGTTATCGATGGCGCGAAGCAGCGCATCGCCGCGCCCGCCCGTCCGGGCAAGCGGCGGATAGCGCACGAGGTTGATCCCGTCGGTGCGAAACAGCGCCGCGGTGAAATCGGGGTTGGCGTTGACGAGCTTGGCGTAGAAGGCGTGCAGGTATTGCGGCGAGACCGTCACGGAGACGACGCCGTCGAAACTGCCGGGCTCGCTCTCCTTGCGGCGCGACAGGATGAAGTGCCGCTGCCCGTCGAGCCGCCCGATCTCGATCACCATGACGTGCTGGTCGGCGCGCCGGTCGCGCAACGCCTGGAAATGCTCGCGGTCGGAGAGGTCGATATTGCGGTCGACCGGGTAGACGTTGGCGCTCACCAACGGGTGCCCGTCGCGGCCGATCACGATGACCGTCTGCACCTGCGGCAAGCCCTTGATCACCTGCTTGAGCTGCTCGTGCAGCACGAGCTGCTCGATCAAAATCGCCTCGTCGGGGAGCTTGCCGATCAGGTCGTTGACGCGCGCGGCGACCAGCTGCTGGGTGTCGAGCACCTTGAGCGCGTGCTCCTCGGCGATCGCGACCCGGCGCATCAGGTCGACCTCCGAGCGCTCGAGGGTCGAGCGCCACGCGAGATAGCCGCCGCCGGCGAGAACCGCGAGCGGCACGGCGATCGAGCCGATCAGCAGGATGCGCAGCAGCCTTGTGGCACCCGAGGCGGAGCTGGGTTCGTTCATCGGCGGAGGCGGCGTTGGCGGGAAGGGCCGCGAATCGATGCCGCCCGTCCCCTTCGGTTGGTATTACCCGAGCGCACGAACCCGGTCACGGCAGGCGGGCGCCGAAGGGCACCCGGCCGCAGGCAGGTCATAGACCCGGATGCGCCGATATTGCGGTGACCTTTTGGCGTAACGACGACGGCCACGGCGGCGGGACGACGCCGCCCGACCGCGGCGGAAACCCGGGAGGTTCAGGCCCCCGTTGATTTTCCTAGGTTTTCTTGAATTCGTTCTGCCAAAAAAGAACCAAAGGTTATGGGCCTTGACCGCCGCAGGGCAGACGGCGCCTCACCCGGCCTTACGGGCGGCGTCCCACCACGGGCAGACGCCGGGCGCCAGCGCGTAGTTGCCGTCGATGACGTGCACCGGCTCGCGCCGGCCCTGTGCCGCGGCGGCAAGCCGCAATTCGCGCGAGGCGGCGAGCCCCGTGGGCGACAGCCAGTGGCGATCGTGGCCCCACAGGCTCGGCCCCTCGGTCACCTCCGCCGGCTTCCACGTCTTCGGATCGAGGGTGCGGCCGCCCCAGCCGTACTCGACCATGAAGCCGCCCGGCGTATGCGAATAGAACGACGTCATGTGATCGTTGGTGTGGCGCCCGAGCGTGGTGGCGATGCGGCCCTCCTCCATGACGGCGAGGTCGTAGGCCTGGCCCACATCGTCGAGCATGAACAGCTCGACCATGAGGTGGTGAATGCCGTTGCGGCCGGCTTCGAGCAGCGCGAGGCTGTGGTGGCGCGGATTGAGATGGAAGAAGTAGGCGGTGAAGGGCTTGAGCGTGTAGTCGCTCAGGCGAAAGCCGAGCAGGTCCTGATAGAACGGCCGCACGGCGTCGATGCGCTCGACGTTGAGCACCACGTGCCCCATGCCGAGCGGGCCGGTGCGAAAGCCGGAGATGGCGCGGCCGGGGCGGAACGCATCGGACGCGATCTCCGCGCCGTAAAACACCTCGAGCGCGTTGCCGACCGGGTCGCGCAGGCGGATCACGTCCTTGACGCGCCGCTCGTCGGCGAGCGCGCGCGGCATGCGCTCGACCGGCACGCGCGCCGCCTCGAGCCGCGCCGCCAGCCGATCGAGCGCGGCGGCGTCCGCGACCTCCCAGCCGAAGAAGCCCGCGCCGTCGCCGCGGTCGGCTTCGACCACCACGCGCTGGCGGCGGTCGTCCATGCGAAAGGTCAGGGACGACGCCGACTTGTCGATCAGCTGCAGGCCGAGGAATTTCGTCGCAAAGCCCGCCCAGTCGTCGAGATTGCGGGCGCGAAGCCCGACATAGCCGAGCGATTGCAGCTCCATGGGATGTGCTCCGTTGCCGGCGGGACATTATACCGGTTTTGCCGCGGCGTCAGCCGGAACAATCGTCTGTGGCCATGGTTCGAGACGCCGCGCTGCGCGCGGCTCGTCACCATGAGGGCGGAGTAAATCAGATCTCAGAACCTCATCCCGAGGAGGCCGCGAAGCGGCCGTCTTGAGGGATGACCACAGACGCGTTCGCTGCCATGGTTCGAGACGCGGCGCTTTCAGGGGAGGAATTACTCCTGCGCGAGCGCGGTGAGCGCATCGGTCAGTGCGGCGCCGCCGTCGTCCGTCACGGGGGACAGGAGCGCCAGCAGGTCGCCGCGGCTGTCCCGCACCACGGTCTCGATCCGTTGCGCCAGGGGCGCAAACGCATCGATCCTGGCGGCGGCCTCGTCCCCGAGATGCTTCAAGTCCTGGGCCAACAGCTTGAGCATGGCCGTGCCGAGATTGCGGACCGTCTCGAGGCTCCAGCCGCGCACCTTCGCGGCGGGGATCGACTCGCCGCGGCCGGCATCGAGCGCGATCCACACGACCGTCGCATCGTCTTCGCGCACCAGCCCGGCCTCGGTGGCGCGGCGAAGCAACGCGAGCCCGGGCTCCACGTCGCCGGCCTGCCAGGCGAATTCATGCGCCTCGTCGTCGAGCGCGCGGCCGCTCGGAAACCGCCGCACCCAGGGGCCGGCGGCGAACACGAAGTCCTTGAGCGGGTCGAGCACCGCGGGGTCGAGCGGCTGCAGCGCCCTGGTCAGGCGCGCGTCCTCGCTGCGCTCGACATAGGCCGCGAGCGACACCGAGAGGCTCCACAGCGGACCGACGCCGCCGGATATTTGGTCGGGCGCCGCGCGCAGGCAGCGGCACATCATGTCGACCGCGTGCGCCAGACCGGACCAGCCCGGCGTGTTCAACAATTTCGTGGTGCGTGCATGCAGCTCGCCCGCGCTGTGGCGGATCTCCGCGAGCCGGCGCTCGAAGAACGGCGCGGCGGCGGCGCCGCGATCCGCCTCCGTCTGCGCCGGCACGAAGCCGAAGATCCCGTCCGCGAGCGCGATGCCGGCGCCGTGCGGGCGCCGATCGAGCTTGCCGGTCAGCTCGCGCAGGGCATCGGCGACGTAGAGATGATGGGCGAACTGGCGGAACGGCACGCCGTATTCCGCGGCCTTCTCCACTTCGCTTTCGACGGTGCGGAACGCCTCCTCGAGGGCGAGGCGCGCCTTCATCCGCTCGGCTCCGCTGAGCGGCGGAGCGAGCCCCTGCAGGCGGGCGGTCAGGGCGGCGCGCGCCCTCTCATAGACCTGGCGGCGCAGCTCCGGCGTGTTCGGATCGAGCCCCGCCACGGCGCGCAAGATCAGCGGATAGTACTCAGCCATTCGATCGCGCCGGCTGGCCGTCGGAACGCGTCCTGGCGCGCACCCGCGGCCCTTCGGCCCGCCCCTGCCTCGATGTCCGGATGATCAGTGTTGCAGGTGCAACGTCCGACTTCAAATCAAGTCGATCGATCACTCGGACATCGTCATGGCCGGGCTTGTCCCGGCTTGTCCCGGCCATCCACGCCTCGGGTCGCAAAGCCCGGCGGCACGTCTTTGATTGGTTTATGGTTCCAAAACGTGGATGCCCGGCACAAGGCCGGGCATGGCGGTTGAGTGTCAGCAGAACTTGGTAGAAAGGGTTTGCGGCTTACGACGACGACGCGGCGGCGGCCGTGGCGGGCTTGGGCTCCTGGCCCTGGCACTGCCGCACGATCACGAATTTGGTGCGCAGGATCTCGCGGTCCATCTGGCCGACGTCGACCTCGCGGTCGCGGTCGGTGGCGCAGCGGGAGAATACTTCGCGCGCCCGCGCCACCACGTCGGCGTGGTCGCGGAACGCCGCGCACATCGGCTCCTGCCCCGCCTTCTCGGCCGTCTGGATGCGCACCAGCGTCTTGCGCAGGCTGGTCTCGGCGCCGGCGAGGTCGCGCGCGCAGGCCGGGGTGTGGACGGTGCCGGCCGACACGGGCGCGCCGGCGAGCGTCCCCAAGGCAACGGCAACGGCGATGATCAGGCGTCTCATACGGGCGACCCCCCTGTCGCCCCTTGGTCGCCGCGGCCGTCGCGAAGGTTCAAACGGCCCGGCGGGAATCCGCCGGCGCGGGCAACCAATCCGCGCCGACATTCGTTGAGGTATCGGGCCGGATTCGCTATAGGCTGCGCTGCTCCTGGGCCCGGAAGAGCGGTTTTCCCCGTGGATTCAACAGTTACTTCAGACTGCGAGGCGCTCGACCGGCGCCTGATGGCGCGCGCGATCGAGCTGTCGCGCGTGGGCGCGGGCGAGGGCGAGCTTCCGTTCGGCAGCGTGGTCGCCCAGGGCGGCGAGATCATCGCCGAGGCCACGAACCGGACCGCGCGCGAAGGCGACATTTCCCGCCATGCCGAGATCCTGGCGATCGCCCAGGCGCAGAAGACGCTCGGCAGCAGGAAGCTCGGCGGCTGCACGATTTATTCCAACGTCGAGCCGTGCCCGATGTGCGCGTTCTGCATCCGCGAGGCCGGGGTCGGCCGCGTCGTGTTCGCGCTCGCCTCGCCGGTGATGGGCGGGATGTCGCGCTGGAACATCCTGCGCGACGACACGCTGTCGGACGGCATTCCGTTCGTGTTCGGCGCGGTGCCGGAGGTCGTGACCGGCGTGCTCGCCCGCGAGGCCGAGCAGGTCTGGCGCGACTGGAACCCGCTCGCCTGGCAGGTGATCAAGCTGCGCGGGTTTCTCGCCGAGCCGTCGACGGAAAGCCGCAGCCCGGCGCGCCGCCGACGTCCGCTGCTTCATCTGGTACGCTCGCTGTTCGGCTAGATTTCATTTTGTTGGAGGGGGGACGATCGTGGGCATGCTCGAAGGGCGCGTGGCGCTCTGCACCGGCTCGGGCCGCGGCGTCGGCGCCGAGGTCGCCAAGCTGATGGCCGCGCACGGCGCGAAAATCGTGGTCAACGATCCGGGGGTGAGCGGCGCCGGCGAAGGCTCCGACCAGGCGCCGGCGGAGGAGATCGTCGCCGAGATCAAGAAGGCGGGCGGCGAGGCGGTCGCCAATTTCGGCTCGGTCGCCAAGTACGACGATTGCCTCGCCATGGTGCAGCAGGCGCGCGACGCGTTCGGCGGCCTGCACATCGTGTTCAACCCGGCCGGCATCCTGCGCGACCGCATGTTCCACAATATGTTCCCGGACGAATGGCAGGCGGTCATCGACGTGCATCTCACCGGCCACTTCAACGTCAACCGGGCGGCCGTCAACCTGTTTCGCGACCAGGGTTTTGGCCGCATGATCATGGTGTCGTCGACCTCGGGCGTGGTCGGCAACGTGGGCCAGGCGAACTACGGCGCGGCCAAGATGGGCATCGTCGCGCTCGCGCGCATCATCGCCATGGAGAACGGCGCGAAGGGTATCACCGCCAACGTGGTGCTGCCCTCGGCCGACACCCGCATGACGCGGGCGGTGCCGACGCCGAAGGACCCGCAGGCGGCGGCGCTGCGCGCGGAGCGGCTGCGCCGCAGCCCCGCCAATGCGATCGCGCCGCTGTGCGTTTTCCTCGCCTCCGAGCAGGCGGGCCACGTCAACGGCCAGGTGTTTCACCAGCGCGGCGCCGAGCTGTCGCTCTACAGCCTGCCGCGGCCGGTGCGCATGGTGCATCGGCACGGCGGCTGGACGCCGGAGACGATCGCCGAGGCCGCCATGCCGGCGCTGGCGCCGCAGTTCACGCCGCTCGGCGACGCGCGCGTGCTGCATCCGGGCCTGCCGCTGGAGTGAGGCGGGACCATCCGGATGCGCCGATGAAAGATCGTCTCGTCGTCCTGATCACGAACATATGGCTCAGCCGCCGCGGCGGATCGGAAACGGTGGTGCGGGACCTGGCGCTCGGCCTGTTGCGTCGCGGGCACCGGCCGATCGTCTATTCGCCGGCGCTCGGCACCCCGGCCGAGGAGCTTGCCGCGCGCGGCGTTTGCGTGATCGACGACCTGCGCAACCTCGCCGAGGCGCCCGATATCATTCATGCCCATCATTGCATTCCCTGCGGCGAGGCGCTGATCCGCTTCCCGCAGACTCCCGCGGTCTACGTGTGCCACGCGTTCACGCCGTGGATGGAGGCACCGGCGTTTTTCCCGCAGATCGCCGCCTACGTGGCGGTCGACGAGGCCTGCCGCGATCGTCTCGTTCATACCGAAGGCATCGATCCGGGACGCGTGGTGGTTCTGCGCAACGCGGTCGACCTCGCGCGCATTCCGCCGCGGCCGCAGCCGCTGAAAGCGCGGCCGGAGCGGGCGCTGGCATTCGGGAAAGCGGCCGGCGTGGCGGAATTGCGCATCGCCTGCGAGACGCTCGGCATCGAATACCAGGCGATCGGGGCCGCCGCCGGCCGCGAGCTTGCGCGTCCCGAGCAGGAACTGGTCGCGTTCGACCTCGTCTTTGCCAGCGCGCGCGCCGCCTTGGAGGCGTTATGCTGCGGCTGTGCGGTAATCGCCTGCGACGTCCGCGGCCTGGGCGGCTTGGTCACGTCGCACAATCTCGATACGCTGCGCGCGCGGAATTTTGGCGTGCGCTCCCTCACCGAGGCCATCACGGTCGAGGCCTGCGTTCGCGAGATCGGCCGTTACGACCCCTTCGATGCCGCGCTCGTCGCCCGGCGCGCGCGCGATGAAGCAAGTCTCGAGGATCTGCTCGACGGCTTCGAGAAGCTCTATGGCGAAGCGTTGGCCGGCGCTCGTCGGCCCAACATCACGTCGCCGGCGCACGAGCACGCGGTCGCCCGGTTTCTGCACGGGTATTTGCCGCGCCGGCCGGATGATCCGCGATGGCCGTGGATGGCCGAGCGGGAGCATCTTCAAGGCGAAGTCCAATCGCTCGAGACAAGGCTCGCCGCGTTGTCCGACCGCCTCATCCGAACGGAGGGCGCGCTCGCGGACTGCGCGAACGAACGCGATCAGCTACGCCGCATCTTGAGCGAAGCGTCCGACGAAAGCGAGCGCCTTCGGCGCAGCCTGAGCGAAGCCTCGGAGCATCTGCAAAATTCGCGGATGTTGAAGGTCGGCAGGCTGTTGCGCCGGATGGCGAGGCTGCCGAGCCGGTATTGACGGGTTCGTTACGGTGCGCCGGCGGGCTTCACTTGCGCAGCGGCACGGCCGAGGCGCTCGGCCAATGGCGCCAGATGCGCGCGAAACCGGATGACGTCCGTGTAGAATCCGGCGGCGACCTGCTGCTCGCCGTATCCTTCGTAAAGGGCCGGATGCTCGAAGCAATCACCGATCTCGAGGCCGTAGCGCACGGGGCGCAGGCATTCGGTGCGGAATGCCTCAAGCTGGTGGCTGTGCATCGCCCTGCGCAGGTCGATTGCCATCTCCGAATAGGACTGCGCCTCCTCGAGCTTGCGCCGGTACGCGTCCTCGCCGAGCGTCAGGATGATGGCCGCGTCCCGGTCGTTCGGCGGACACGCGTCGGGCGGTCCTTCGAGGGTGAACTCGAAATTTCCCAGCCGGCGACCGCGCGTCGCTTCGATGCGCATGAGCGCCGCGTTGATGATCAGCCGGCAGGCGTCATGGCCGGGATTTGCGCCCTCGACCGCATCGCCCACGACGTAGTCCACCCCCGCATGGTCGAGAACGTGGGCGATCTCCTGCGCCAGCGCGATGAAGACATCCGCGTCTCCGGCGAGGATCGCGCGATAGAGTGCCCGATCCGATAGGGCGCCGTAGATCCGCCCCGGCGCGGCTCCCGCGCGTTCGATCAGGGCCGTGGTCCGGCCCAGCCGGGACTGATCCGTATGGCCGGAGCCATCGGTCAGCACGAGAACAAGCGGCTTCGCCCGCTCGAGCCAATGGTGCACCCGCAATTCATGTCCGGGATGGGCAATGATCAGGGCAGCGCGGTGCGCTTCCCACGAATTGCTGCAATCGGCTGCGACGTCGATCGAGATGGGGGCCTCGCTATGCGAAGGACCGGCAAGGTAGATGGGGGCGTCCAGGCGTTCAAGGTTCCGGCCTGGCGGTTCGGCTTCCCCTGTCGGCGGAATTGCGTATTGTCGCGCCTGCCGGCGCGTGATGACCCTCGGCCGCTCGCGCATCGGCCCGGCCCGGAAACCTCGAGATGAGCCGAGCGACGGTTACCCCGAAGCCATCGGACAGGCGTGCGGCGCCCGCCGATACGCTGCCGGTGCGGTGGCTCGCAGAGCTGTGCGGCGTGCGGCCGTTTCCTATTCTACCGCGCCTCGCCAGTGCGCTCCTCGACGAAGCGGGGCCCGCGAGCCCGCTGGCCGCGTATCTCGCATGGTGGATCCGTCATGCCCAGCCGGGCGGCCATTTCGCGCAGGCCACACGTCATCTGACTCACATGCCCGACGTTGTGCTGATCGGAACGCTGCGCAAAATGGGCTACGATGGTCTGCTGTATTGCGACAACGGCAAAGTCGCGTGCCACACGTTCTTTCAGCGGCAAGGCGCGGATTTGTGCATATTCTCCGGCGCCGTCGACGAGCCGAATCGGGGCGCCGGATTGTGGGCGACGATCCTGACGGATGTCGTCGCCTTTGCGGCACAGCTCCCGGATGTGCAGCGGGCCAGGGTGGGCAGCGGACCCCATCCGATGACCCATAAGCTGGTGGCGCTGATCGCGCCGCATGCGGCAGTGCTGGGATGGGATGTGTCCGCGGACGGATTGATCGACTTCCGCAAGGCGGATCGGCCGCAGGCGTGACCCGTCGAGCGACATGCAGCTCGAGGGCGTTTCGGGGCGCCGCTTCTTTCAGTATTTAACGCCGGATGCTCGTCCTTGTTGGATCAAGTCCGGGGCAGGCTTTTTCGGAAATAACTGGCCGAGCTGGCTTTTTCTCGGATCGGACCCGCGACGGGTTTGAACCGCGCCGGTTCCCTCCGTCATTTTCCATTTGGGTGTTGCACCGCGGCTACAGTGCACAGCTGCGACCGTGGTTATGATGCAATCCAGGGCGGAGGGGAATACCGTTGATGCCGACGACAGAAAGGGGACGCCGGCGCATTGCGTCGGCCGCGCGATCACTGGCGCGACTGCGCGGGGCAGTGCTGCTGCGTGCTTGCGCCATCGTGGCGGTTGCGGCCGGCACGGCCGGCTGCGCCACCCAAGGCACTCCGGGTCGTTGTCGAATCTCGCACCGCTGGCCGCCGGCCAGGCGCGGGTCGTTGTCCTGCGCCCGGAGAAGGGCTTCTTCCAGCTGATGGA
>WNEY01002246.1_pt1 | contig 14081 bp, 10 predicted proteins | sample 5400531 | NCBI WGS metagenome assembly WNEY01 (sample SAMN13153338, study PRJNA577476) | soil metagenome | isolation source: 200 cm saprolite under Douglas fir tree site 1 | place: USA:California | collected 2015-04-18
ATGATGCCGCCGCAGAGGACGAGGATCACCGCGGTCAAGGAGGCTAGGAGTACAGAGCCGGGAGCAGGAGCGCCGCCTGTGAGGCTCCAGCGGAATCCTTCGACGACTCCGGCCATCGGGTTGAGACCGTAGATCCATTGCCAACGCTCAGGTACCAAAGTGCTTGGATAGACCACTGGTGAGACGAACATCCAAAACTGAATGAGGAATGGCACTGCATAGCGGACGTCACGATAGAGAGCGTTCAGCGCCGCCAACCAGAGACCGACAGCCATCGCTGTGAGTAAAGCGAGTGCGACGAAAGCGGGCAGGAATAGAAGCTGCCAGCGTGGAGCGATGCCGTACAACGGCATCAGGGCGAGCAGGAGTGTTGACCCGATCGCGAGGTCGAGCAAGCCAGAGAGAGTAGCGGAGACTGGTAGAAGCAAGCGCGGGAAATACACTTTTCCGATGACGCGCTGGTGATCAACAAGGGTACTGGTCGTAGTGGTGAGGGTTCCGGCGAAGTAGAGCCACGGCAGCAACGCAGAGTAGTAGAAGATCGGATGGGGGATGCCATTGGACGGGATCCGCGCGAGCTTCCCGAAGAAGATGGTGAACACCAGCATTGTGAAGAGCGGCTGGAGCACCGCCCAGGCGACGCCGATCGCGGTCTGCTTGTAGCGGACCTTGATGTCCCGCCAGACCAGAAAGTACAGGAGCTCGCGATAGTGCCAAAGTTCGCGGAAATCGACGTCGAGCCGTCCGCCAACGGGCCTGATGTGTGTTGCGCGTGGGTCGAGTCGAATCGTCGCTGTATTCATTCCCTCGTTCGGTTCCTCGCGGTGCCTAGGAAATCATCCCTATTCGCCTCGCTCGCTACTGAACCGGCACCACCACGGTATTCGAGTAGGCGGAGTTGCCGGCGCTGTTGTAGGCGCGGACACGGAAGTAGTACGTCCTCTGCTGATTCCCGCCGTCCGTATACTTCGTCACGCTAGCGCCAACTGTGGCGATCTGTGCGAAGGTCGTGCCATCGGTCGACTGCTCGACCTTGAACCCGTTCTCGTTACTGGAGTTGTCTGTCCAAGTCAGCGTGACCTTCCTCTTCGACACGGTGGCGCCGAGGTTGCTGGGGGCGGTGGGCGGCACAGGATTCGACACCGTCGCCGTAGTGCTCTGGCTGCTCGACGCCCCGCTGTTGTCCGTCACCGTCAGCGCCACGGTGTAGACACTGGCCGTCGCATACGCGTGGGTCGGGGTCGCGCCGGTCCCGGTGCCGCCGTCCCCGAAGGTCCACGCATAGGTTGCGATGGTGCCGTCGGGATCGGAGGAACCCGTGCCGCTGAACTGGATCGTCTGCCCTGTGGTGCCTGAGTAGGGCCCGCCGGGATTGGCGGTGGGCGGCTGGTTAGCAGCGGCCGTGACGGTCACGGTGCGCGTGGGCGGACTCGGATCGTTGTCGCCCAGATTGTCCACCACCGTGAGCGACGCCACGTAGGTGCCTGCGGCCGGGAAAGTCACGGGCCCGGGGTTCTGTGCCGTGCTCGCGGCGGGGCCTCCGTCGGGGAAGATCCACGAGAAGCGCGAGACGGCGCCGTCGGGGTCGAGGCCCGAGCCGCCGAACGTGACCGACTGGCCCGCCTGGATCGTCACGTCGCCCGCCGGTTGAGTGATCGTGCCCTTGGGCGGCTGGTTCCCGGAAGTCGAGGAGACCTGGACCACGCTCGCTATCGACGGCACGCCTTGGCGGTTCAATATGAACAGCATGTGGTAGCCGGGGGGCGCGATGCGAGCATCCGGCGGCCCGGACACAGTGAGCGTGGTGCCCGCGGCGCTGAAGCTCAGGCCGACCATCCGTTGCTCCATGTCGAAGGCGTGGGTCGGCGACCCTGAACGCATCAGCACGACCGATGCAATGTCTGCGGCGTTCGGCGATTGCACCTGGAACGAGCCGGCGTAGCCGATGCTCGCCGGCGCGGCACTGATCGCCGGGCGAGTCGCCGGGACGACGTTGCCGGATGCGTCAGTCGTGAACAGGTAGGGCGGCTTCCAGATCTCGATGTGGGTTTGGTAGGTACCACGAGCCGGGTTCGAGCCTGCCGTCATGACCGTCGCATCGGGGAGGAGCAGAGCGACCGAATGGTACAGCCGGGCATACCCCGCTGCCCCCGCGGGAGACCACGTCTCGGTGGCCGGATCGAAAAGATCGGCAGCAAGGCTCGCTGTGGCCTCGTCTTCGTTGCTGGCGGAGCCGCCGGTCGCCAGCACCTTGCCGTTAGGCAGTATGGTGGCGTTCATCTGGACACGTGGCAGCGACATCGGTGCGGTGAAGCGCCACTGGGGTGTCCCCTGCGACAAGTCGATAATCTCCGCCGTTGCCGTCGCGGGTGCGTCAAATTGGTCGCTGGTGGCACCTCCCATGATTATGACTCGCGGCGCGTAGCCGTTTTCCGGCCGCAGAGCTAGCAGAACCGACGAGCCGTACCAGCGCAGCTGCCCGGAGGCCGTCGTCGCCACGTTCAGGCTCCACGTCGACGTCGCCGGATCGAAGATGTTCGAGTTAGGGCTGTGTCCGGAATAGAAGACCTTGCCGGTCGGCAAGAGATGGAGCCACGGGTAGAGCGGCGGGGTCCAGGGCGCCACCGCCTCAGGGCTCCAGCCGAAGGCGATCTTGTAGAGCTCCACAGCCTGGTTGGTCACACCCGTCTCGTCAAGCCCGGAGAACGCGAGAATCCGTCCATCGTCCATCGCGGTGGCCGTCGCATACCACCGCCCGTGGGCCATGCTCTCGACCTGAACGAACTTCTCGGTCTGCGGATCGAAGACCGTCGCCCGGGCCTCTCCTTCCCACGGGGTGTCGTACTGCTCCGTGCCACCGATGATGAGAGCGCGTCCATCGGGGAAGAACGCCATGCCGTTGCAGAACAGGTCCCAGAGCAGATCCTGCACCGTGATCGTTCCGGCTTGAAGGTCCCAGACGGCGGCCTTCGAGCTTACATTGTGCTTGGTAGGATCACCCTCCGATCCCGCGACGATCAGGACTTTACCCGTCCGGAGAAGTCCGACGTGGATCGGATTGATGGGCATCGTGTACGGCAAGGTCGACCACTGCCCCGTCACGTTGGCCTGACCCTCGGCCACGCCAGGCAAGAGCGGAATGGCCACGCTGATCAGTCCGAGACAAAGACCGATACTGAGGAAAACCGTGGGAATTTGCGTTCGATCCGTCACAGGCCACCTCATTGGTGTCTTCCCTTCTCGGTAAGGCTGTTAGTGGGTGACAACGGGCTAGATTCGAGCAGGTGCTCGTACACCGCATGGGTGCGCTCGGCATTGGTCTCCCACGAGAAGCGCTCGGCCCCGTACTCGCTGATCCTTCGTTCTCTCGTCTCGACATCCTTGAACGACTCACTCACGAAGTAGGTCCGGATCTTGGCGGCGAGGTCGACGACGTCGCCGGGTCTGAAGAGCAGCCCCGTCTCGTCTTCCAGGATGTCTTCCCGGATGGAGCCGACGTCAGCGGCGATCACCGGCACGCCTTGCGCATACGACAGCGCCAGCACTCCTGATTGGTAGATTCGCCGGTACGGGAGCACTGAGACATCCGACGCCCTGAAGAGGAGTCCGACGTGTCCGTCCGGAATATATCGGATCTCCTTTCGGACGTGCTCGCTCAGCTGGAGTTCCTCGATCAAGCTCTCGAGCTCCGCCCAGTAAGCCTCGCAAGTCCTGTCCTTCACGCGCCCGGCCAGGATGAGGGTGAAGCGACCATCCGCATGAACAAGGCTCGCCAGCGCCCGGAGAAGATCTTCCACACCCTTGTACGGCGCGATGTTGCCGAAGAACAGCAAGACCTTTTCGTCAGGCCCCAACCCGAGCTGTTGGCGGGCCTCCGTCCGGCTCACGCGAGCCACCGGAATGACATCATTGATGCCGTACGGGACTACTGTCACCTTATGCTCGGAGACCCCGAACTCTGCGACCAGTTCGAGCTTCATCTGCCGCGTGTGAACGAAGATGTGGTCCACGGTCCTGTAAAGGAATGTCAGAGAGAGTCTGTTTGGGAAGGATCCCCTTCTACCGTCCCGCGCCTGATCGTCGACATTGTGGGCGGTGAAGGCCAGCTTTTTCCTGAGCAGCTTGAAGTACGCGATCAGGAGAATTCTCTCCCCGAGAGGGAACTTGCGAAACCAAAGGATATGGAACACTCTCCCATCCGTGCGGGCCGCAAATACCAGGAGACGGCCGTAATAGCTCAGCACTCGCCGAGCCTTCGCCACCAGACCATCGTCGGGATCCGGCCTTCCGACCAGGTTGTGGAACTCCACCTGGCCGTTCCGGACAGCCTCGGCCTCCGCCGACTCGTCGCCTCCGATCAAGGCGATTCGCACGCTTCTCGCGGCGAGCTGGCGGAGCAACCCGTGCGCGTAATGTGGGTCCTTTCCACCCGTCAGGAGTGCTACTTTCATCGCGTTACACGGATCAGCACGAGACGCGCTCCCTGCTACCGGCCAGACACGACGACGTCCGAAGTTGTTTGAAGATCGAGTCCATCAGCCTCGCAGTGCGCAGAATCTCGCTGTGCGGGATCGGTGCAGGCGTGCTGTCCACAATCGAGCGGTAAAGTCCCGCGATCAGTTCCTTCTTTCCCGACTCCATGTGAAAGTCGTTGGCCAGGAACAGTCGCACGTTGGCCGCTGCGTTCGTCAGGTACTGCTTCGCGAAGATGACAGGTGGAAGGAACCTTTCGACGTAGCTCTTGAACGACGCGCCGCGCAGCTTCACGATGGTCTGTTGCTGCTCGTCGAGCACCAGGCCGTTCTGGGAGCCCAAGATGCGGAATTGGTGGAGGATGGGGCGCATCTGCGACGAGAACGTGAAATAGGCAGTGGTCTGGTACTCATCGACGATGATTACCCTCAGTTCGTCGAGCACATCCTCTCCACAGAAGCTCTGAAGGAGCGGGCTGACGAAACCATGGGCGATGACCCGAGGGTTGTCCCCCCTGAGGAACTCCGCGATTCTTGCAATGCCGTGGCTGATGACGTTCTGCAAGAGGCCACCCGGCAGCTTCCGCACCCAGTGGCCCCGGTCCTGCAGAAACGCCTGCGCATACCTCGGGTCGCCGAGATCGTAGCCGTAATAGCTCTCCATGTGGACGACAGAATCGCCAAGGTACCCGGAGCGGACCAGGTCTCTCATACGTCTCGCGGCGTGACTGAACTGAGCGTCGTGCCCAACCGTCAGCCTCAGCTGTCGCCGCTCCGCCAACTCGACCAGCTCCTCGGCTTCTCGCGCGTCGAGTGTGAAGGGCTTCTCCACGTAGACGTGACACTCGTGCTCCATGCAGCGCCGGGCGATGGCGAAATGGCTCTGTGGCGGTGTGGTGATATGCACGACGTCTGGCCGTGACTCCTCCAGGAGCGCGCCGAGGTCGTCGAAGTACCGTTCGACCTTGAATCGCTCGGCAAGCTGCCGGGCCATGAGCTCTTCACGGTCGCAGACTCCCACGATGTCGCATCCCTTGATCCGCCGTATCTGCTCGGCGTGGGCGTCGGCAATCTTGCCGCAGCCGACGATCGCCACCCTAAGCGACATCTGACCTTCGTCTCCGGCAGCTCTCGAAGTACCGCCTCAGGCCTTCGGCCGTCGGCACCCTGGGCGTCCAGCCCAACAGTCCCTTCGCCTTCTCGTTGGTATAGCTGCCGCCTTTCCAGTACGCATGCCACGCCGCTCGGTTGAAGACGGGCGGCAACTGTCCCTCTGACCACGAGGAGTACTTCTCCCAGATGGAACACAGGACATAACTCGCGATGCGAGGGACAGGGATGGACCCGAAGGGGCTGACGTGTCTCTTGTAAAGGCGTAGGAAGTGCCTGCTCGTGGGGAGATCGTCGTCTACGACGTTAAATACCTCGCCGTCGACGCCGTTCCTGATGCCCGCCAGGACGATCGCCTCGGCGCAGTTGTCCACGTAGGTAAAGGGAATGACATTCGAACCCCCCAGGTGCAAGAAAATCCCCAACGCCCCGGAGCCGACGCGCCCCGTGATTCCCGTCTTACCGGGTCCGTATACGACGCCGGGTCGAACGAGAACGTATGGAATTCGGTGCTTTCTCCCGTACTCGATGACGAGCTCATCCTGCTTCGCCTTCGCAAAGCAGTAGGCCTCGCCTCGGAGCTCGGGGTGCTCGTCGACCGGACAGGATTCGTCCAGCAGACCGCGTCGGGGCTTGCCCCGGTTCGTATAGACTGCAAAGGAACTGATGCTGACGAACCGCTTGAGGCAACCGCGCTGACGGACAGCGTCCAGGAGGTTACGTGTGGTGATCACCGAGTTCATGAAGGCGTCCGCGAAGGACTTATCCACTGTACCCGCCGCCAAGTGATAGACGACGGCCACATCGCTCGTGGCCTTTTCGCAGTCTTCGCGAGACAGCAGACTCCCACGGATCACGTCAACGCCTGGCGCGTGACTTACCACCGCCTCGAGTCTATCGAGATCGCTGGACTGTCTCACGAAGCAACGAATGTTGAAGAACCTCCGGTCCAGCAAGCTCGCGACGACTCGGGAGCCCAGGAATCCCGTTGATCCCGTCACGAGTACCGGCTCGGCGAAGTCGATGATCATTTCGGAACTCAACGACGATTGCTCCGAGATATGAACGGCAGGACGTAGAAGCGATAGTATTGGAGCTTGAGAAACTCCTCGGCGACTTGCTGGATGCCGTGCCACGTCTCTGTCCAACGCTTGGGAGTCGTTTGCCCGAAGACGGGTTCACAGTGAACCTGTGTGCCATCGTCGAGCACGGAGCGATACACGAGAGACGAGCGCCGACTCCGGAAGCCGGACGTCACGACGACGAGTGACTTGATGTGGTCTCGAGTAAAACGGTCCCGGATTTGAACGGCAGCATTGAGACTGATCGGCTCGATTTCCCTTATGAGTATGATCTCCCAATCTTTCAGGCGGGCCTGTCGGGCCATTACTTCGGCGACACCCAGGCTCACAGGATTGGCCACTTTCGGGTCACTCGAAGCTTCGACGGGGACGAGTGTCTTGGGGGCGATTCCCGCCTTCTCGAGTTCCGCGGCGCGTTCGTAGAGGAGGTAGTTCGGATCGAAGTTCTCCACGAGGATCACGTGGCTCGGACTCAGGTCCTCTGCGCAGACGAGGCTTCGCCCGATCTGAGAGACCCAGAACCCGCGCGTCAAGGCGCCGGTGAGGATCACAACGACGAGCATTGCAACGCGGAGCTTCCACGTCGTTTTGATCGAATTCTTCGTGTAGAAGAAGTGTCGTCGAAGCAGATTCATTACCGTTACTAACCGATCGGTTTGGCGAGTCCCGACTGTACTGCTTTGCTCACGACCCGCTGCTGCTCCAGCAGCAGTCCCGGGAACATTGGAAGAGACAGCACTTGCGAGGCGGCCCTTTCCGTGACCGGGAAGTCGCCCGGGCGGAAGCCCAAGGACTCATAGACCTTCAACAGGTGCAACGGGATGGGATAGTGAACGCCCGTGGCAATCCCGTCCTGGGCCAGATCCGCCTGCAGGCGGTCGCGATCTGCCACCCGCACCACGTAGAGATGATGGACGGGGCGAGACCATACCGGCACGTAAGGGAGCGTGAGCGCGCTGCCGACGGCCGCGAACAACTCGTTGTAGCGCCGCGCGTTCTCACGGCGTTGGTCGTTCCACTTTGCCAGGTACCGCAGCTTCGCATGTAGGATACCCGCCTGGATGGCGTCGAGCCGGCCGTTGTAGCCTTCGAAGTCGTGGATGTATTTCCTCGACTGGCCGTGGTCGCGTAGCATCTGGCAGTGTCGCGCCACACGCTGGTCATCGGTCGTGACGGCTCCGGCCTCGCCGCAGGCACCCAAATTCTTGCCCGGGTAGAAGCTGAACGCCGCCGCGTGACCCATCGACCCGGCCTTGCGCCAGCGACCCTCTGTCTTCGAGAAGTACTCCGCGCCATGCGCCTGGCAAGCGTCCTCGATGACGATCAGGTCGTACTTGGCTGCCAGCTCGAGGATGGGGTCCATGTCGGCCATCTGCCCGTACAGGTGCACCGGGACGACTGCCGTCACTGGCCTCCCGGTGCGGTTGCTCATCACGCGGCGGCCCGTTTGGTGGTCTGGTGTGCATTCGGTCTCCAGATAGGTGCGCAGCTTCTCGGGATTCATGGTGTAAGTGCGCTCATCGATGTCGACGAAGTCCGGTTGAGCGCCGGCCTGAGTGATGGCCTCCGTCGTGGCGATGAACGTGTTCGGAACGGTCACAACCGTCTCGCCTGGCTGCACGCCGGCAGCGACCACGGCGAACCGCAAAGCATCTGTGCCGCTTCCCGCGCCGACGCAGCACTGCACCTCGCAAAACTCTGCGAACTCCCGCTCGAACGTTTCCACCATCGGTCCACCGACGAATGCAGAGCTCCTCAGAGCCGTCTTGAAAACGGCCGCCAATTCCTCTTCCAACTCCTGATGCACGGCAATCAAGTCCACCAGTGGAATCTTCTCGGTCATCGTGCGATCCTCATTTGGTTGAGCGATAGACTGCCGCAGGCCACTTGATTCTTCACAGGCCCCGCTATACATTCTGCGGCCCGACGTCTTTGGCAAGATTCCTTAGACGTTCTTTTCTTTCAAAAAGTCCTGGCAATGGTTCAAGCCCTGCGGTGGCGAGTACCGCTTCCCAGCGATATACCCAGTCATGCCGCATTAAGGCTTGTAGCACGTTAGTCCTGCGCATTTGTTCCTGTCTTTCGGGTTGGCGATCGAGCTCGTTAATCAATGTATCGATATTGTCAGAATCATAAGGTAGATGAAGCACCGCGTCTGGCCAGTCGAAGAGCTTTTTAAACTCTTCGTTGTTTGGATACTCTCCTATCATAAGTGCGCCTGAACCTGCTCCCTCAAAATACCTATTTCCAATCTCAATCTGATTGCCCCTTATAGCAGGCTGATCAATTAGTCCCGGGTTGACGATGAAATATCGACTCCGCATTGCATTGTTCGCCAAGAGCACTCTGTGCTCCCTTGAATTAATGGCCTGGTTGCCGGAAATGCTATCGTGCAGATAGAATATGCCTGTTTCTTGGACCATCTTTCGAAGCCTCTGATGTGTCGCCTCTGATCTTCGCCCAATGCTATACACATCGATGACTCTTTTAGGTGCTTCTGGGTACGGACAGAAGAGAAGGGCATCTATAGCCGGCGGTAAGAAGCGACATTCCCGCCCAATTGCGTCGCTGACTGCCTTAACACTTTGACTGTAGTAGAGCATGACCGAGTCAAAGCGAGCGAGAGTCCTTAGAAAGTATTTGTATTTAGGAATGTCCTTTGCCCAAAGCTCATCGAGCAAACAAATGGAAGTCTTACAGAAATCGCCCCAATTCTTGAGAGTATTGACCATTAGCAGATCCGCTGGAGATCCACAGACCGCAAAGAACAGATCATAGGAGCTTTCCTTCAGCTGCCTTCTCGGGGTGCGCGTCCCGGGATTCAGGGCGATAGGCAAATGCCAGGCTAGGCGTTTTGCCACTCGGTGGCGTAAATCGAACCACTTCTCGGTCTGAGGTGCCAAGATCTCCGCTGAATCAATTTCGCAAATGATGTCTTCGAATTCATACAGAGGACAACGAAAGAGAGCATTTGGGAAAATATGTCTCTGCGAGAATATCAGTACTCGTGGGCTACGCGCGTCGCCGGTTTCTTCCATTACAAGAGTTCACTCAATAAAGACTAAGGGTAGTAAAGAATTGAGGGCGCGATTGGCAATCGAAGGGGTTGTGAGGCTTATCCAAAGATACGAGCGTATTGTTCCTCTAACGCATTACGATACTGTTCTACCTGTTGCCTAATCCGGGGCGTCAGATCGTCCGCTTTCGTCTCGAGGTCCACGATTTGGGCGGTCAGCCTCTCGATATCGAGACAGTCAATGTCGTGACAATACTCGGGCAATCCCACCCCAGCCACTAGGGCGGCAAACTTTTCGTGATACGAAAGAGCGACCACGGGCTTATTGAGCATCAGAGCTAACAGGACATTATGAAATCTAGCCGAGACTACGATGTCGGTCGCTGCGAGCTGTGACAGCACATCCTCGCCAGAAGAGATTGGTTCGTTGATAATCTGCGGATCCTCATTCGCTATTCCATGTCTGGCGAGGAGTAACGCCATCAGATCTTGTTTCACACTGTTGTCGTATAAAGTGTCACCTATGAGGAGGCGTACAGTGTACTTATTTTGATGCAACCTAGCGACGACAGTTGCAAGTTTGTTGATGAAGTCGCCATACTTGACGTCGCCGCCCCGCTCCGGTAGACCAAGTACACCGTAGTAATCCTTCACCCCAACGCCTATGACCGGGTGTTCGCTGTTACGGTTGTCGTAGTGAGAAAAGAGGCCTCTTGGCAGGCTGAATGCCAAATCTGGATAAAGTGCATCATTGTTCGCCTTGAACCCAATGCTCTGCACGAACTCTTTAGAGTAAATATCTCGATAGGACCGGTAGTGTGCAAGTGAAAGCGCCCACTTGATGAACCGCTTGGTTAGAGGATGGTACATAGGTCCCGCACCGACGCTCACAAAGAGGAGTTTGCATCGACACAATTTGGCGATCAATGACCATTTCAAGAGGTAATATGGTCCACCCAAAGGGTTTGAGGCAAAATCTGTTAGCAACCCTGTGCCTGGCACGACGAGCATGTCGAAGCCCCTCAAGGACTTGAACGCTCTCATCCAGTCTAGTAGCTCCATTGGTATCCGAATGAAGAGCGCCCGGAGGAACCTGGCCAGCGGATGCTTTCGCCTCGCCGGCGTCCCGGACGTTGTCGGGTAGCCGTGAGCAAAGCGATTGGAAATCGGAAATGCAGGGATGTTGTGTCTTAGTAGCGTTTCATGGGGGCCTGTACAAAAGCACCGGAGCTCTGCGTCCGGCAAGTACCGCCGAGCATTATAAATAATGGCTTGGAGTGTGCACTCATTGCCCCAGTTTTGCTGGCCGAAAAGCCCATAAAAAGCGATCTTCCTTGGCTTCATTGAAATGAATTGACTTCCGAGAAGTTAACTTCGTTTCGAAAAGAAGCGCCGTATCGACATTCCCTTAACCACATCCGGGTTCTTCTTCGTAACTTCCTCATTTCCCCTAAACCAACGCGGGTTTCCAATGAGTAGGAGTTTCATGGTCCCAGAATAGGAATATTCGACACTCGGAGGAACTTCAACAAGCACACCAGGCTCCACCTCGTACTTCTGATTCTCAATGATGAAATAGCCGTGTCCTTCGAGGACATAATAGATACGAGTAAGCTTTTTACTTATAAGGAAAGTATCGTGTCCCGTCTTTACATCGACAAAATGAAGGTCGAGCTCTTGATTTTTCAGCGGCCCAAACTGGAAGCCCTTGAGACCTTTCCCTTCATACGAAGGTGATGACGGGATTCTTAATATATACGGCATCTGACTCGATCCAGTGTCAAAAGGGCTCGCCGAGCTGAAAGACTGAAACATAGCGATTTATGGGATCGCGCCGCCTGGCCCCGAAGGGTTCCAGTGCCCAGTATTCCAGGGGCCAATCACGGCCCAAAGACGCGTCGCCTTCGTGGATTTCTCTCATCAGATCTGTGACTAGTCTCCAGCCCATCTCCCTGGCTACCTTTGTTCGCACGTCCAAGTCGACGCCTGACACAAACAGATATCCGCCCGGCTTGACCAGTCGCGCAATGTTACGCAGGCATCGTTCTGCGGTAACCGGCGTCATATGGCATAAGAAGCTGTTTGCCACCACCATGTCCTGAGGACCTAGAACGTCGACCAGCGCCGGGTCCCCGGCGTCCCCGCGATGCCAGAAGATTCCCTCCTTGAGCCATGACTTGACCCTGACCTGATCGCCTTCTCTGTCAAACATCGCCGTCATTTCGCAGTCAGTCATGCGCTCAAACATCGAAGCGTTCTGATCTCTGCACGTGTTCCAGGTCACATCCTCGTCCGCCGTTATGCCCTCATGATTCACTACGTCCAGGACGTCGGCACTCCGAAGCGAATAGACGCCCTCCTCGGCGAATCTCAGGATGTCCTGTGAAATGTCGACGGCGTTCACGCTCAGCTTCAGGTCCGGACGTGCAGAGCGGATTGTCCACGCAATGGAATAAACCTCAGCGCCCTTGCTGCACGCCAACACCGAGATGTTGGATCTGGAACCGTGAGTCTTCTGGTCTAGCAGCCGGCGCATCAGATCCAGCGCCGGGCGGTTTCTGAAGAAAAACGTGGCGAAGTATTGTTTTCTCTCAACGTGCCGACGAACCACGGCATGCAAATGCATACCGTACAGACGGGCCGGAGGAAGACAGCGGAACGAAGCGGGGAGATGCATCCAGATCTGGCTCCCGACATATGAGTAAGCCCGTGCGAAGCGCTTTCCAAGGCGATGTGGGATCTGGTGCTTCTGAACTCTTCCCTGGCCCGTCCGGCAACTCCCGACGGGCCAAAGACCGACTTCCCTGAGCAGTGCCATGTACACCGACTTCTGCTCCATGATGAAGAGTAGGGTAGCGAAATACACTCCAAACAAGAGGGTGGATTCCGCCACCAGCCGCACGAACGTTGGGTCCACGCGGTCCAGCATGGGTCGAAGGGCCAACGTTACAGCAGCGGCTATGGCAATGGAGATCGAGGCAGGCCTCGCGGCTCTCAGGATGTCCCGCAAGGTTATCAACGTTCCCTGCTTTGCCCACAGCAGCACGGGCACGATGCAAAGGACCATGGCGATGGAAAATCCGCCCGCGACTCCCTCCGGCCCGTGCTTCAGACCAAGGCCATAGCTCAAAATCAGCACTGGGGTCACGACCAGCGCAATCTTGATACACCGCGCCGCGAGACCGCTGGCCAGCATCAGCCAGGCAAACGGAGTGGCCAAGGCCAAGGCCAGGATGGCCGGCGCCAGAAGACGAAAGACGCCTATCGCGTCACGCCATTGCGGCCCGAGAAGAACCAGAATGATGTCATGAGCGAATAGCGCGCACCCAATGCCGATTGGTAAGACGAGAGACAGAAAGAGGCCGTAGCCCCTCAAGAAATACTTCGCGAGGCGGGTGGGATCGTTCTGGACGCGCGACAGCGCCGGGAACGCTACCAGCCCGATGGTCGACTGTAGATTTTCATTCGGTAAATTGATGAGCTGGTAAGCCCGACCGTAGATCCCCAACGCCTCCGCGCCCCAGAAGCGGCCGATCAAGACCTTATCGATATTGTAGGCCAGGTACGCTATGAGGTTGTTGACGCCAACCGCACCACCATACGCTAGCATCGAGCGGACGCCCGACCGGCGTTGCGGAAATCCAGGACTCCATCCCGTCGCCAGCCATACGCCAACGACACTTACCACAGGCTGGCTGATTGTCATCGCCACCAGCGCCCAATATCTGTGTCCCGCAACCGCCATGCAAATGCCCGCCGCAATGCCGACGAGAAGGGACACTATGTCGATGATCGCCAGCACAGCGAACCTCATGCCCCGCTGCAGCATGGCTCGATGCTGCGCGCCCGCACCATTGATCACAAGGATGCTTCCCAAAGCCACGGTTACCCAGTAGAGTCGCGGCTCCCCATAGAACATGGCCAGAATCGGAGCAGCGACTGCTGTCAGAGCGGCGAACAAACCGCCAACGCCGAGGTTGACCCAGAACAAGGCTGAGATCTGCGCTCTTGTAACGGAAGCGCGTTGAACCGTGGCCATCGACAAACCATCCCTGAGCAATCCAAGGAACCCCGTGAACGCGGTCACCATGTTCACCAGACCGAAATCTTCCTTGGGCAACAGGCGCGCCAGGATCATGAACGCGCCAATTCGAAGGACCAGCGTACCAGCTTGAGCCCCGACGGAAACGAAGGCCCCACGGGCGGTTTTCCGCTTCAGATCCTTCGGTTCCGGATCGCTTGCCGCTGCCTCGCCTCCGTCATCGAGATCGGTTGAACCAGTAGTCTTTGGAGCCAACACTCACCTTTGCGGTTGCGTCCTGCTCGTGTGATATTGCACTGCACTTCGCCTATCACAGCGTGGGGCCACGGCGTGGAGCCATACCGTGGGGCGATCGCCCC
>WNEY01002247.1_pt1 | contig 14079 bp, 20 predicted proteins | sample 5400531 | NCBI WGS metagenome assembly WNEY01 (sample SAMN13153338, study PRJNA577476) | soil metagenome | isolation source: 200 cm saprolite under Douglas fir tree site 1 | place: USA:California | collected 2015-04-18
CAGATCCTACCGCTGACCGGAAACCGAAAGCCTGCCAGTGACCGAACTCACTGGATCGAACCTGCGCCATGCTCGTCCAGGCGCAGGTCGTGCCCTGGTGGGGAACGGGGAGACCGGCAGAGTTCAGTCCCAGCGGATTCCACCCCGTCACGGGCATCGCCCACCGGCAGGAGGATAGGCGGGTACGATTACAAAACCGAGTCGTTTCAACGACCGCGCGTCGAGCAACACGCACACTCTCGCGAAATGAAAAATTCGAATTTTTTTGGTGCCCCTCCCCTGGGGGTCGGAGTGTTCGGGAAATTACTAGCCGCGAGGAAACGGAAAGACCGCCAGAGAATCGACTCGGCAGATCGAACCGCTCCCGAGAGGTCTGGCAGGTGCCTGGACTACGAGAGTTCAGGTTCGCCGAGTCCCAGCAGATCCTACCGCTGACCGAAAGCCTGCCAGTGACCGAACTCACTGGATCGAACCTGCGCCATGCTCGTCCAGGCGCAGGTCGTGCCCTGGTGGGGAACGGGGAGATCGGCAGAGTTCAGTCCCCGCGGATCCAACCCCGTCAGGGGCACAGCCCACCGGCAGGAGGATAGGGGGACACGATTACAAAATCGAGGCGATTCAGTGACCGCCGACAATTACACACACACCCGCGAAATTCAGCGTGGAAATTTCCGCGAAATTCAGTTTGGAAAACTACTATCGGGGCCAATGCTTCCGGACGCGTACCGGCGCGCCATGTGGATCGCCTTTCAAGGTCAGCGCGTCTCGCGGCTGACACTTGCACACTGGCAACCCAGTTGGCCCGCGACGCGCCGGGGAGCCTCCCCCCACTACCGAAAAGGAAGCGAAGGTACGATCGAGGGCGGCACCAGGCCGGCACCAGGAGATTCCTTTCCACACCCCCGAGCAACCCTCCTGCGCGATCTGCCCGTCGGGGGTGAGGCCCAACCTTTCCCCGTCATCGACCCCAACCCACCCGGCCTCCACCCACGCCTTCCCCGCAGGGAAACATCCCCGCCGTGCCCTACAGCCAGCCACCGACAAGAGGGATAGGCAGGTCAGATTTGGTATTCGTCGCCCGCCAGGGACCGCGCGCGAACGTTTACACACACGCGCGAAATTCAGCCCTCGGTTTCCGGCGTGCTCGGGAAACTCGTGTGGAAAATTACCAGTGGTCTACGATGCGGCAGAGCCCGGCGCATGTAGCGGTTGTCAGCATGCGGAAAGGAATCTCCTTGTGCACCGCCCACCAATCTCTGGCGGAAGATTTTACCACTTGACAATTAAAAGCGAAGAGTTCATACGGATTCGAGGTAAACGCCACGCCCCCTCCTGGAGGATCTCGATGAAGCCTTTGCGCGCGGCTCTCGTAGTATTGGTTCTCATGAGCAGTTTAGCGGCCCAGGCCCCGACCAAGCACGCGCACGCCCCCGGCAAGCACCCTCAACCGGCGACCAAACCCGCCCCGGCACCGATGAAACCCGGTGTCGAGCGCTGGTCGGTGAAGACCAGCCTGCCCGACGGCGCCGACCCGACACACGCCAAAGCCGTCGTCTTTGCAGACCTGATTGCCCTCGCCGACCCGCCTGGAGTGAAGCACAACGACCCGCGTTTCCAGAGCCTGCGCATCCCTGCGTTTGCCAACTCCCTGAACGTGAAAGAGGGAGACCTGCTGACTGTGAACGCCTGGCTGTTTCTGGTGGCTGCAGAAAACGACGGCGATTACCACATTCAAGTCAGCGCAAGCCCCCAGTCCGGCGACCACTGCCTGATTGTCGAAGTTCCGAAAGACGACCCAGCTTATGTCTCTTCGGCAGCGTTGCGTCCTTTGTTTCAAAGCGTCCGCGCCTTCCTCAAAATCAGGACCTTGCAGGATCAGGAGCCGTCGCCCTCCGGTTCGGTGATGGCGCACCCTCCCTATGTCCAGGTGACCGGGCAGTTGTTCTACGACGATTCGCACTTCGGCGACGCGCCCCGCGGCAAGAAGAACATGCACGCCGCCACGCTCTGGGAGCTGCATCCGGTCGCGGCCATGAAGTTTGCTCCCAACCCTAAATGAACGCGCTTGTGCTCCTCAGCGGGGGAATTGATTCTTCGTGTTGCGTCGCTTTCTACCGCAGGATGGGGTACGACGTTACAGGTGTGTTGGTAGACTACGGTCAACCCGTGAATCAGAAGGAAGAACAAAGCGCGAAGGCTATCGCCAATCACTACGCCATCCCACTTCATATCATTCGTTGTTCTGGGCCGTCGGCAGAATTCCAGGACGAGATTCCTGGCCGCAACGCGTTCCTTGTATTTGCCGCGCTACTCTACCATTCGACATTTGCCGGCTTGCTCGCGCTGGGGATTCACGCTGGCACCACGTATTACGATTGCTCGGAACACTTTGCAACTCAACTCGGTAGCATTCTGTCAGGCTACCGCGCAGGACGGATTGTTCTCGCGACACCATTTTTGCTCTGGACCAAAGAGATGGTCTACGATTTTTGCACCGAGCACAAAGTACCCATTCAATTCACGTGGAGCTGTGAGGTCGGTCCCTCAGAACCGTGCGGTCGTTGCTTGTCCTGCAAGGACCGGGAACACCTGAATGTTCGCACGCCGGAATAAGATCGTCCTCGGGGCGCAAACGGTCGCAGAGACGCCGCTCCTTCTCCCGTCGTTTTCCAGCAAGGGATTCCCCCAGGTTCGGCAGATCATGAATTTAATGGCTGAGTTCATCACAAGCCCCATCCTCATCAGTTCCTACGATGTTCACTATCGTTTGATCCCGAGGAAAATTACATTTCCGCAGTTCCTTTTTCTCGACAGCGGCGGGTACGAGGCCAGGATCGAGCACGACTTGTCAGAGACCTATGGCAAACTGCATAAGCCCGGGCCTTGGAACCAGCAGCTGCATGAACGTGTCCTGAGAAACTGGTCCTCCAAGTGGCCTACGATCGCGGTATCCTTCGACAGCCCCGCTAGGTTTCTTCGCTTGTCGAAGCAAATAGACGGAGCGGCGGAATTGCAGAAGAAATACCCGCATCTGCTGTGGGAGCTTCTCGTAAAGCCGGAAACGGCAAAGGGATCCCTTTATTCCATTCGAGAAACTGATCAAGCAGGTTGACCATCTGAGAAGATTTGCAGTCGTGGGGATCACCGAGAAGGAGTTGGATGATTCCCTTTTCGGAGCCATGACGAAGATAGCCAGGCTGCGAACTCAGATGAATGCAGCCGGTGTAAACGTTCCCATTCACATTTTTGGCAGTTTGGACGCGCTGACCACGGTTCTCTATTTCCTTGCGGGCGCGGAGATCTTTGACGGTCTCACCTGGCTGAGGTTCGGCTATCACGAAGGGAGAACCATCTATTATCAGAATTATGCTTTGATCCGCGACCCTACAGGCCTGAGGCGCCGCACTCACGAGCAGTATCACGAGATGTGGCGGAGCAATTACTACTACCTGGAGAAACTGAGAACACAGATGATTAATTTCGAGCGGACGGGAGATCTCACTCACTTTGGAGCCATTCAGCCCCAGTTAAGTGACGCTCTTACGCAGCTCCAAGGTACAGTGCCGGAAGCGAGGTGAACATGGGCGGATCGGGGGGCAGAGATTTTTTCATCGGCCGCAAACCAGAGGAAGTCAAGCTCGACCTGCGGAAAGAAGAGGAAAGAACTCACGACCAGGCATTTGACACGCAAATTGCCGAGCGCCTCGGGGAACTTCTGGGGGATGCCAACCGACGCGACACCAACGCAATTGGCGCTGCCATCGACGAAATCAAGAACGCTCTGGCCGCGGACATCGAAGGTACCGTGGATCCCATTCTCGGGGGTTCCGTACGCAAGCATACCTACGTCGACGGAATCAGTGATATCGATACTCTCGTTATTCTCCGCGACCCGAAACTGAGGTCTTTGTCACCGCAGCAAGTGCTTGCGTACTTTGAGCAAAAAGCTCATGAGGAATTGTCAGGCTGGGGAGAGGGATATCCCTCGTCGACTGCTGGTCAAGCGCTTTCTGCAGGTCATCTTCAGAAATGTAATCGCGTGCCCACAGAACTTGTCCAAGTTTCTTCTTGCTCATTATCCCCACTCCATCTTCTTCCGACTACGTAAGCCCCGCGGATGTTCCGCCCCGGATTATCGAAGTCCGGAACTCTTGAATTCGGCGACGGCGCAAACGGATTCTTTGCGGAGCTGGCCTTTCTCGCCCGCTCTATGCCATGCTGCCCTTGATTCAAGGGGAGGTCCAGAGTACCAACGTTACATTCTTCGCTTTTCTGATACCTCCCCTCGCGTCAGCGACAGAGGAGAAGGCCACTTGGGACCCGGGGGTACGGTCCGTTGCTAAATTGAGCACTGCGCCAGGGCTGCTCATCCCACCACCAGCCAGTCCTCTATAACATGGCATCGGCCATACAATGCAGGGGCCTTCCGGAAATGCGGTCCTCTGGGCGTGGGGCAAGGAAGAAAGTAGCTTCTGGCGGTGTGCCAACCGCGGCCTGGTTGCTATCAGCGGGTCGCTCTTCTGCTTGATGCTATTCGGCGTTGGCTCGGGTTGCGCCCAGGACGTTGCCGAAGCCGCACGCCAGGAACGCGCTCGGAAGCAAAGTCAACCTCGCCGCGCGACTCACGTCTACACCGAAGAGGAACTGACCCAGCAGCACATTCTCACCCCGGAAGATCGAGCGCGCTACGCGACCGCCCGGAAGGAATGGGTTCCTCCATCTGGTTGGCAGTTGGCTGATGTTCCTGCTGCCGGCTCGCTGAGAGCCGAGGTGTCGCTCGGAGAGGTTGCCCGCCGCTTTCGACAGCAGAAACAGGCTCGTGAGAATCCCAGTTTCACTGGACTTCCCACGATCACTTCTACTCTTGCGCTGGCTTCCCCGGCCTCTCCCATTCGCTCTTTGCCCGCGAGAGCTGTCGCGAAGCCCGTTGCGAAGCCGGACCCAGGCAGACGAGTGAAGTCGGTGGAAAGGGTCAAGCCCCAAGCCACAGCAGAAGTCCGCGTAAAGCCGGGGGACTCTCTCTGGAAGCTGGCGCAGCAGTACCTAGGGAGCGGAATCCGGTGGCGTTGCATCGCAGCCGCGAATCCGCGGCTTTCCGATCCATCCCTGATTCGGGTGGGGGAGTGGATTCGCGTGCCGGACGAGGTGCAGTCCTGCCGTCCGCAGCGGGCGTACCGGGTGAATCCTCGGGATAGCCTTTGGAAGATCGCGCGGGCCGAATGGGGCAGCGGGCGCTTTTGGGTCTGTCTCGCTGGGGCGAATCCTGAACTCCGAAATGAGAATCTCATCTACGCTGGTCAGACGGTGCTCCTCCCCGACCATTGTGGCGACGACCCCTAGTACTGCACCAAGTACAAGCTGTACTCGTTCAGCCAAAGCGCTTCGTCCTCCCAATAAGGTCTACCTGCCGTTAATCAACATCCGTTTCTAGGACGCAGGGGCTTAATAACCCGCCGGGGCAGAAAACAATTGCTTTCGCTCCCTCTAGCCGATCCACTTTGGAGACAAATTGGCTTTAGCCCGTTCATGTGTATAACTCCCCGCCCGACAAGAGCTTGCGCCCCGGAAACGTTCGAACCGTAAGAGGCGTGCGACAAATTGTCCCCGCCCAAGTCCAGCCTTCTGTCTATAAGCGACTGATTCTACAGGTCTTGCAGAAATATTGAGGTTGGAACATGCGGTGCAATGTCTAAAGGGCTCGGCAACTTGAGCCCAGAGGAGTGCACCGATGAGCCGCAATCTGAACAGTAAAGAAAAGCCAACGACCCCGCGCTTGCCAAATGGCGCAGCTTGGGGAACACGGGTTCTCGCCCTAGTCCTGTTGTTGTTCTTCTCGGTAGGCTTTGCTTTTGGCCAGTCGTCCAAGCTCTCCAAGGATCTGCAGAGCTTGCCGTCCGGGGCCACCACGAATGTGATCGTGCAGTATTACAGCCCGCCAGGGAAGTCCGACTCCAACGCTGCCAGCTCTGTAGGCGCCACCAACGGCAAAGCGCTAGGGCTGATCAAGAGCACCAGGTACGGCATGTCAGCGGCCGCGGCCCAGAAGCTCCTTAGCCTCGACGCCAACGTCAAGTACATTTCGGTGGACCGCCCGGTGAAGGGTGCGTTGAACTACGCGGTCGCCGCCGTGAACGCCGACATCGCTCACAATATGGGCTACAACGGTTCCGGCGTCGGCATCGCCGTCATCGACAGCGGCGTGAACGCGGTGGGGGACCTGGGAGTGCCCGGGTGGAAAAACAACAGCCGGCTCGTTTACAGCCAGAACTTCGACCCCTCTGCCAACACTACCAGTGACCTGTATGGTCACGGCACGCACGTTGCAGGCATCATTGCAGGCAATGGGGCGTCCTCCAGTTGTGGCAACTGCAACGTGACCTTCGTGGGGATCGCACCCAACGCCAACATCATCAACCTGCGGGTGCTCGACCAAAACGGCTCGGCTACGGACAGCACGGTCATCGCTGCCATCCAGCAGGCGATTTCGCTGAAGGACACCTATAACATCCGCGTCATCAACCTGTCGCTGGGGCGGGGCATCTTTGAGAGCTACACGACGGACCCGCTGTGCCAGGCAGTCGAACAGGCTTGGAATTCCGGCATCACGGTGGTTGTGGCCGCTGGTAACTACGGCCGCGACAACAGCAGCAACAACGCCGGCTACGGCACCATCACCTCGCCGGGTAATGACCCGTACGTGATCACCGTCGGGGCGATGAAGACCATGGGCACCGCGACGCGAACCGACGACCTGATCGCCACTTACAGCTCCAAGGGTCCGACCATGTTGGACCATGTGGTCAAGCCCGACATCGTGGCACCCGGCAACTTGATCGTGTCGGATCTGGCTTCAACCAGCGACACCCTGTATGGCTTGTATCCCCAGAACATGGTGCCGGTTGCGGATTATACGTCCTCAAACACCGCCAACATTTCCTCGACCTACTACCGCTTGAGCGGCACCAGCATGGCCGCTCCCATGGTGAGCGGGGCGGTGGCGCTCCTGCTGCAGCAAAACCCGTTGCTTACGCCCGATCAGCTGAAAGCGCTGTTGATGAAGACCGCGTACAAGACCTTCCCGCAAACCAGCACGTACACCGACCCGACCACGGGAATAACCTATACCGATCAGTATGACATCTTCACCGTCGGCGCTGGTTACTTGGATGTGGCCGCGGCACTCACCAGCACTGACCTCGCCCCGGCAACATCGGGGGCCGCCATGTCGCCCACGGCAGGTTACGACTCGACGAGCGGGCAAGTGTATCTGGTCAATGGCTCGTCAGTAGTCTGGGGCACCTCGGTAGTTTGGGGCACAGGAGTCGTTTGGGGCACATCGGTCATCTGGGGTACGAATACTTTGGGCGAGGCCGTGCTCTGGGGGAGTTCGGTTTGCTGGGGCACCAGCACTTCCAGCGGCTTCAGCGTGGTTTGGGGTACCGGCGTGGTGTGGGGAACGAAGACCAACTCGGACGCCATGACAGTCGTAATCGGCGGCGACAAGTAACAACGGATGAGTTCGATGACTCGGAGAAACACTAGATGAGCCACAGAGGAGCCAATCCGATGCCGAGTAAAGCAAAATCCTACATCGCCTGTACGGTCGCCGTCGGACTCGCAGTCATGGCGGCGGCGATCGTCCGGTGGCCTTCGTCGGACGTGCCGCGCTACCTGACCTACTTCCTTCTCGGCCTGGTCGCCTCGACCCTGAAACTTCGTTTGCCGGGTATGACCGGCACCATGTCGGTGAGCTTCTTGTTCATCCTCATGGGGATCGGCGAGTATACCTTCTCCGAAACCATCGCCATGGGTTGTGCCGCGGCCCTCATTCAGTCGGTGTGGAAAGCTCAGCGGCGGCCAAAGCTAGTGCAAGTCATTTTCAATATGGCTGCCCTGGCGATCGCCATCGGCGTTTCGTACTGGGGATCTCATTTCGTTCTGGCGGCAGTGCACACAGACTCCCTGACCGTTCTGCTGGCGCTGGCGGCCTGCGTCTTCTTCCTGACCAATACCGGATTGGTGGCAACCGTCATTTCTCTGGTTGAGGAAAAGCCATTCCGGAAAGTTTGGCAGCAGTGTCATGCCTGGGCGTTCCCGTACTACCTGGTCGGGGCCGCGATCGCCGGGCTGGTGATTGTATCGGGTCGCTCGGCCGGATGGAAACCCGCACTGTTGGTGCTGCCAATGATGTATCTGGTGTACTTGTGCTATCGGCTGTATCTGGAAAATGCGGCGCAGAGACAGCTGCAGCTCGCCGCAGAAGGCGGCCACGTGGCTATGGCTATGCCCTCCTCCATGAAGCCATGGCCGCAGCACTAGCACTCTGGGGGCCTTCACTGTGGAAGCCCCCTCTTCACTCTTGAAGGACATGCGCCCCGCGCTCAAACTCATCCAAGGAATGACCATGATCCAGAGCGGTCAACGCGCCCTGAAAGTTTTGCGCCAGGAAGGCGTTGGACATACGTTTTGGGGCACCAGTAAGAAGGTGCTTCACCCGGTTGCTCATTGGAATTTCGAATACCTTTATCAGCAGACCTGCGGCAGTCCCTTCCGGCCTTTACAACCCACTGATTCTTCGAGCCACCGGAGGCCATCTTTGAACCACCTCCGCCGTCCAACTAGGAGCTATCACCGCTAACCTTGAGCGAAGAGGAGACGGCTGTCTGCTCCAGAGGAGCGCATGCATTGCCAATGCCCGGCGGTGGGGACGAAAGAGAACGCAAAACGAGAGAAACCATGAACTACAAGAACTTTTCCGGAAGGAGAAATGACTTGAGAAAGCAATTTTTGATCCTGTTAGGCCTCTTGATTCTTCAAGCCGCCCTGCTTCCACTGCAGGCGGCAGCGGGTACCAACAGCTACCTGCTGGAGAGTCCCACCCCAGCCCAGGCGCAAGCTGCTTGCCTGCGCTATGGCTTTCAGATGGTCAGGAGCCTAGGTGACGATGTTTACTTGGTCCAGCTCTCGGACGCGGTCTCACCGGACCTGCTGAAGCAATGGGTGAAGGGCGACCCCAACGTCAAGGATCTCGAGCTCAACAGCAAGGCGAACGTCCCCGAGGGCTCCTTGCAGAACAGCCCAGCCCCCTCTGCTGCACCGCCGGCTCAGACACCAGTCTCTGACAGTAACTTGATCCAACTTTACGGCGCGCAGGCCTGGGTTGGCTATGTGCAGCAACCGGCGCTGGCTTTGATTACAGGTTCTTCTAGCTGTAACAACGCCACCGGAGCCGGCATTGTAGCTATCATCGACACCGGCGTGGACCCTTACCAACCACTCTTGAGCTCGGCACTTGTCCCGGGATACGACTTTACGAGGGGTATCGCGGGTTCGGCTTCGGAACTCGCCGATATCAATCAGTCCACCGCCGCGATTCTCGAGCAGTCCACGGCGGCGATTCTGGAGCAGAACACAGTCGCCTACCTCAATCAATCTACGGCGGCGATTCTGGAGCAGACCACCGCCGCTACTCTTCAGAGTCAGCCAGTGCCGGCCTATTTCGGCCATGGCACGATGGTGGCGGGCCTCGTCCACCTAGTGGCGCCCACGGCGAAGATCATGCCGCTCAAAGCCTTTAATGCCGACGGAACTGCCAAAACCTCCGATATTGTCCAGGCGATCTACTATGCCGCCGACCACGGCGCCAATGTGATCAACATGAGCTTCAGCTTGGGGCAGTTCTCCGACCAATTGATGCGCGCGGTTAATTATGCGTCGCGCAAGGGCGTCATTTGCGTCGCTTCGGTCGGCAACGAAAGCCATAAGGCTCTGGTTTTCCCCGCCTCCCTGGGCAACGTGGTGGGCGTCGCGTCCACGACGTTGAACAATTATCGCTCCGCTTTCTCTAACTATGGGGCCGACCTGGTGACGGTGGCGGCGCCGGGCGAAGCCCTGGTCACCACCTATCCCGGCAACCATTATGCCCAGGTGTGGGGAACTTCCTTCAGTGCGGCCCTGGTCTCGGGCGGCGTAGCCCTGCTGGAGGCCAATTTCGGGATCAACTCGAATCCCTCCTTGCAAGTAGGCGACGTGAAGCGCGCGTTTTCCACCGCCGTGCCCTGTGCTTCTTCTCCGACCTCGCCCTGTGCTCCCGGTGACCTCGGGTCTGGGCGCGTGGATCTGAATGCAGCTCAGCAATACGTCGGATCGATCAGAATCCCCCCGACGGGGCCTGCAGTGCACTAGTAAGTTAGATTCAGCGCACCGACGCGCCGGAGCCCTCACGGCTCCGGCGACGGTCGTGCCTTTTGCCGTCCGGTCAGGACAATACAGGTTAGTTAGTGCCCCTCAGCGGGAAAGGAAAGAGCCAATGACATCAACACTGACGAAGCGAGGTTCAGATCCTGAGATGCCTCCGAAGGACTCGCAGTCAGAAAGATTACCGGAGCCCGGCGCAGAGCGTCGTGCCGACCTTCGTTTTCAATTCCACGTGCCTCTCAGCGTTCGTTGGAAGAGCGATTCCGGGGACGACGAGGCCGTGACCGAGTCGCAGAATGTAAGCTCACGCGGCATTCATTTCTTGTCGTCTAAACACATCGAAAAAGGTTCGCCCGTGGAGATTGTGATGACGCTGCCCCCGGAAATCACTCAGGCTGGCGCGATCAAGGTGCGCTGTCATGGTCGTATTCGGCGCACCGAATCGCGGCTTGACCGCAGAGTGGGCGTGGTGGCGGAGATTGAACGCTACGAATTTCTGCGCAGCGACGCCGACTCACAGACCCCTGAACCGCACACTCGGCGCGTACGAGTATCCCTCCCAGTCAGTTTGTCCGGTGTCACCCGGGACGGAAAGCCCATCAACGAAAAAGGTGAAACTGTTGTTGTCGGTCGGCATGACGCGCTGCTGCGCACAACTGCGTGGCTGGTGCCGGGCACTACCCTCGAAGTGATGAACGGCCACTCGCATGAGGTGGAGAAGTTCCGCGTGGCCTGGGTCGGCGCGGAGCTGAGAGACGGCGTATATGAAGTCGGCCTCGAAATCCTCACGCCGCGAGCAGACTTCTGGGGCATGCGGTTCCCGCGCTAGTGACGTTCCAACTTACTACGTCAAGGCAATTGGTATTGCCTACGCGCCGAAGGCTTTCGCTGCCGACCTACCGCGAATAGGTCGAAACAGTCGGAACGGCACTAGAAGCGCATCCGTCTCGACAAGGACCATCTGGCAGACAACGACGACGGCCCGGAACCAACGCCGGCTGCGGGCCATCATGCTCGACCTGGACAAATTCAAGGTCTTCAATGACACGTATGGTCAGCCAACACAGGGCCGGCTGTCATAGGGCCGTTTCCAGGGCACTCCAGTTCAAATCCCAAAAGTTGTCGCAGTCCAAGAACTCAATGCCAATGTCCCGTCGCTCTTCCTCTTTGTGGTGACACCACACCACGCGAGCCTGCGCTTGGCTTCCGCTGTCTAGCCGCAACACCAGGAGCGCATCTCCACTTTGCGCCGCGTGGTGACACTCCACTAAAGCACCGTGGCGGCTGAGCACCCGCGTTTTCGTTTCCTCTTCCCAGGCGCGGCCAGGCTTTTCGCAGCGTAGCCGGATCGGCACGGTCGCCACCTTTCGCGGGCTGCGCCGCAAATGCCGACTCAGGTCGGTAGCTCTCAGCAGAATGTCGAGCAGCCGGGCCCGCGCCAAGCTGTCCAAGTCCTCTGCTTGTTGGCTGAGGTCAGCGACCTGCCGCGTGCACTCAGTCAGGAAGTGTCGCATGGATTCCGCGGTCGTCTCTTGGTAGCCCTTTTCTTTGACAAAGCGCGTGTATTTGTCGATTTGCTGGTAGCAAGCGGAGATGAAATGCTCCGGGCAAAAGGGGACCGCGTCCAGCCTAGCGGGCGCCAGCCTTTCGCAACCAGGAATGTTGCAACGCTCGGTTTTTGCCATCGTTCGCAATCAGATGAGCAATGCCTCGGCAGATTTAATCAGGATTTAAGTAGATGTTCTATAGTACCTGGCTAGAAATACGCAACATCCAGCTTGCGAGCGGCCGGGTCTTCCATTTTCCGGCGGATTTCTCTACCGAAGAAATCGTCAAGGCAGTGGAGCGCGAACCCTGCGGGAAGACCAAAACTCATGCTTGCACTGATCCATGGTGCGCTGGCCGTTGCTTGTAGTCTTGGCTGCGACCTGGCGGAACAACATGTCATTGACCACCATCGCAGGATGAACTAGCCTCACCGAGGGGGGTCATCCGAGAGATGATTATCGGCGACCGTCTGCGAGCGCTTCGAGAAGAAAGGAAGTTTTCCCAAGGGGACATCGAGAAACGAACGGGCCTGCTCCGGTGCTATATCTCCCGCGTCGAGAACGGCCACACCGTGCCATCGGTCGAAACCCTAGAGAAGATGGCGAGGGCGCTGGAGGTGCCGCTCTACCTGCTCTTCTACGAAGGCGAAGAACCGCCCAAGCCTCTCGATCTGCCCAAACGCCAGAATGGGAAGGATATTACCTGGGGCAGTAAGGGAAAACAGGCCCGCATTCTCGCCCAGTTCCGTAGGTTGCTGGGCCGCGTCAAGGAAGCCGACCGGAGACTTCTGCTCTCGACGGCTCAGAACATGGCCCGCCGCGTCATGGCAAGGCGAAGGGTGCGCTAGGAACACGCGAGGGATCTACCCTCCTGAGGCAAAAACACGACGCTGATCCTATCCCAAAGAACTTTTCTCCAAGTAGCTGCCCATTTCGTTGCCCAATTTGCTGCCGACCGTGCCCGAATAGGCCAGTTAGTACCGCCTTGCGCGTCTGCATCCGATTGATTCTTGGTGGTGCCAGTACCCGGTGGCACAACGGGTTGTGCCGTCTCAGCACCGTCACAAGAAATCAGCCCGCGACCCAAGAGTCGCCCCCCGGCTCATCGGAACGATGAGTCTCCGGCTGGCTATTCCGTGGCGGGTTGGTCTCCACCAGAGCCCGCCTCCGCTTCACCAGCCGAGGATCATCCTGAAGGAGAAGACGCCATTTGAGTAGGAAAATCCAGTGAACGGCAAGTGTGCCAATCGCGAATTGTCTCAACGGAGGGGTTCACCCCACCCGGCTGTGCCAGAACTGTGCCAAAACTCGATCTATTCGGTTCATTGGGGGTTAGCTTCGAGCGAAAAGCAGATGCCCCAAGCTGTTGAAAACACAGAGAAGCGACAGTAGGGAATGGAGCTGTTGGAGTCGGTCGGTCCGCGCCCAAGGCAGGCGCGCTACCAGGCTGCGCTACGCCCCGACGCTGAAATTCTAGCACGACCGCGGCCAGATAGTTGGTCAGCGGTCCACCGCGACCGGGGGTTGAGCGCAGCGATTAGCTGCTCGATGGCCTTGCTGGTGATTTCTTTGATGTTTTCGTTTTTCATCTTGCGTTCTCCTGTGAGGTCATTTGGTTCCTTCACCCAGGACAGAGGAACCAATCGCCGAGCCCACAGGAGAACGCAGAGGGTTCAGGTTTCAGCGGCTGGAGCGGCTGGGCAACGGGCGGGACAGGTTGGGTTCACCTGGCGCGGTCGTGTGCCTGCGGAAGCGGTTTGGGGTTAGGTAATGGCTGATGGGTTGCGAAGGGTGGGGTCGCGCTGTGCTCGGCAAACCCGCTTCGGTTGCGAGAATCTGTAGCGTTAAACCTCCCCAGAAGTATCCGCGCTAGGTGACGAGAAGTACAGTTCTAATCTCCGGGACCAAAGCCGTACCAACGGCCAGTTGCTTTGTTCTTTGCGCAAATTATATGGTTGATTCGAAGCACCGAGACTTCCTTCCTCTACGAACGAGCACTTGGTTGACGGAGGTAAAGGGACGAGCAGTCGTCCTGGCCAAAGTAGAGATTCAATATTACTTCCCCAATCGGGCGACCCCGGCTGTGGTTTTCATGGTAGCAGATCATGAAGCCGACCCTATCTTTCTTCTCTATTCTGTGCCTCGCACCGGCATTGATCGTTCTGGGCAGCAATCAAGCACCATCACGCAATCAAGCGTTCCCCTCGAAAGCGACTGCTCTCAACGCTCCAGCCTCGGAATTACTGGAAGAAGACTTCGTTGTTGCTCCGGGGGCGGATCCGGGCCATCACGATGGAGATTGCCGGCGCGGAGAAGGTATCCATTGACGTGCAGG
>WNEY01002251.1_pt1 | contig 14064 bp, 14 predicted proteins | sample 5400531 | NCBI WGS metagenome assembly WNEY01 (sample SAMN13153338, study PRJNA577476) | soil metagenome | isolation source: 200 cm saprolite under Douglas fir tree site 1 | place: USA:California | collected 2015-04-18
GGTCGGCCGTCCCCGAAGCACGATCAGGAGCTCCTCGGAGCCGTGGTGAAAGTGGTAGACGATCGAGTTCCCGGGCCCGAGCTCGTAGAGGGTCGCACCCAGCTTCGGCCCGCGGTCGATGAGCCGCTTGCTCTTCGCGCCGCCCCCTGACCAGTCGTCGGTTTCGTCCCAGTCGTCGGTCCAGACGTTCATCGCCCGATCCTGCCACACGGTGCTTGACCGCAGTCCGGTCACCCAGCTAAGGTGCCGTCCAGGTCGTCCGCCGCAGAAGGCGGGCGCCGAGGCAATGGAGCCTCAGGACTCGGTTCGAGTCCTGGGCTCTTTTTTTGTGGTCCCGAGTCGGAAGGAGCGGCATGTCTGTCGAAGAGGCGAAGCATTACCTGGCGAACGGGCAGGCGAGTGCGCCCGATGCCCGCGAGGCCCTCGAGTGGGCGCGCGAGACCACGGCGCAGATGGTCGACCTGAAGTTCTGCGACCTGCTCGGGACCTGGCAGCACATGACGCTGCCGATCCGCGCTCTCGACGAATCCGCCTTCGACGACGGCCTTGGGTTCGACGGCTCGTCGATCCGCGGCTGGCAGGGGATCTCCGAGTCGGACATGCTGCTGATGCCGGACGCCTCGTCCGCGATCCTCGATCCCTTCACCGAGGCGCCGACGCTTTCGCTGATCTGCGAGATCGCCGATCCGATCACGCGCGAGCCGTACGCCAAGGATCCACGCCGGCTCGCGAAGCGCGCCGAGGAGTACCTGCTCTCGACGGGGATCGCCGACACGGCCTTCATGGGCCCGGAGTGCGAGTTCTTCGTCTTCGACGAGGTCTCCTACGAGCTCGGTCCCAACCGCTCGCACTACTCGGTCGATTCGGGTGAGGGCCACTGGAACTCCGGCAAGCCGGGGCTCGGCTACACCGTGCGCGAGAAGGAGGGCTACTTCCCGCCTGGCCCGCACGACACGCTCCACGATCTCCGCACGCGCATGGTGCTGACACTGGAACGCCTCGGCATCCCGTGCGAGTTCCACCATCACGAGGTCGCGTCGGGTGGGCAGTGCGAGATCGACCTCCGCTTCCAGTCACTGACTCGCATGGCCGATCAGGTCATGACCTACAAGTACGTGGTCAAGAACGTTGCGCATGCGGCCGGGAAATCGGCGACCTTCATGCCGAAGCCGATCTTCGGCGACAACGGCTCGGGGATGCACACGCATCAGTCCCTCTGGAAAGAAGGCACGCCGCTGATGTCCGACAAGTCCGGCTACGCGGGCCTGTCGCAGCTGGCGCGCGCGTACGTCGGCGGCCTGCTGGCACACGCCCCGGCGTTGCTCGCGTTCTGCGCGCCGACGACGAACTCCTACCGCCGGCTGGTGCCGGGCTACGAGGCGCCGGTGAACCTCGTGTACTCGATGCGGAACCGCAGTGCGTGCATCCGGATCCCGATGTACTCCGACTCGCCCAAGGCGAAGCGGATCGAGTTTCGCTGCCCCGATGCCGCTGCGAACCCGTATCTCGCCTTTTCGGCGATGCTGATGGCAGGCCTCGACGGGATCCAGAAGGACCTGGACGCCGGCGAGCCGGCGGACTGGGATCTCTTCGAAGAGGACCGTGGCGTGGCGCAGGTGCCGGGCTCGCTCACCGAGTCGCTCGACGCGCTCGAGCGGGATCACGAGTTCCTGACCGCCGGGGGCGTCTTCAGCGAGGAGCTGATTCGCACCTGGATCGACTACAAGCGCGAGAACGAAGCGGACGTGGTGCGCCTGCGGCCGCATCCCGCTGAGTTCTCTCTCTACTACGACTGCTGAAAGGAGCGAAGGTGTTGGAGCTCGGCGCACGGCCAAACGACACGCTCGCCGCTCCGCCGTCCGTCGAGCTCCGGCATCTCGAGCCGGCCGACTGGCCGGCGGTTGCGGAGATCTACTGGGACGGGATGCGCGACGGGCTCGCGACGTTCGAGACCGAAGTGCCGTCCTGGGAAGCATGGAATGCGGCCCACCTCTGGGGTCACCGGCTCGTCGCCGAGCTGCTCGGGGAGGTCGTGGGCTGGGCGGCGCTGTCGCCCGCATCGACGCGGCGGTGCTACCTCGGCGTCGTCGAGAACAGCGTCTACATCGCGCGTGAAGCTCGGGGTCTCGGCATCGGCCGGGCGCTCCTGGAGGAGCTGGTCGCAGGCGCGGAGGCGACAGGAATCTGGACGATCCAGACGTCGATCTTCCCCGAGAACCGCGCCTCGCTGGCACTGCATGACCGCTGCGGGTTTCGCGTCGTCGGAACGCGTGAGCGTCTGGCAAAGCGCGACGGGATCTGGCGCGACACCGTGTTCCTCGAACGGAGAAGCGAGGTGGTCTCATGACTTTGTGGCTCAGAGCCACTAAGTGGGTTTCGGGTCGTCAGACCCTCGTGGCTGGGCCGGCGCGGGGCCGCGCTCGCGGGTTTGTGGCTCAGAGCCACAAGGGGTGGTCGGCATGACCAAGGTCGAAGCAGTGGTGATCCGCGAGCGCGTGGAGACCGTGATCGATGCGGTCGAGCACGCGACGGGTCATATCGGCGTAACCGTGATCGAGGCGATCGGTCACGGGCGTCAGCGCGGCGTCACGCACGAGTATCGCGGGCGCATCTTCGAGTCGCGGTTCCTGCCGAAAGCGCACCTCACGTTCATCGTCGAAGACGAGCTCGCGGATGCCGTTGTGGAGGCAATCGTGGATTCCGCGCGCAGCGGCAACGAATCCGGCGACGGACTGGTATGGACGTCGACGGTCGAGAACGTCAAGCACAACCGAACGGGCGCAAAGCTCGAGAAGGAGGTGGAAGCCTAGATGGCGACCAAGGATCTTTTGATCGCGGCGAACACGATCTGGGTCGTCATCGCGGCGATCCTCGTGATGTTCATGCAGGCAGGCTTCGCCTTCTTGGAGGCCGGCCTGACGCGCATGAAGAACGCGGCGCACATCGCCGGCAAGAACGTCCTCATCTTCGCGGTCTGCTCGATCGTCTACTGGGCAGTCGGCTTCGGGATCGCTTTCGGGGACGGCAACAGCGTTGTCGGAACGAGTGGCTTCTTCCCCTCCAGCAATGAGCTGCTCGCGATCGGCCAGGCGCCATACTCGTTCTTCACCGGGATTCCCGCGGCCAGCGGCTATCTCTTCGAGGTCGTCTTTGCCGGCGTTTCGCTCGCGATCGTGTGGGGTGCAATGGCCGAACGGGCGAAGCTGTGGGTCTACCCGGCTTTCGGCGTCGTCTTCACGCTCATCTATTCAGTGACGTCGCACTGGATCTGGCATGCCGGCGGCTGGCTGTTCGGCAAGGGCATGCAGGACTTCGCCGGTTCGACAGTCGTGCACTACCAGGGCGCGCTCGCCGCGCTCGCGGGCGCACTCCTGCTCGGGCCGCGGATCGGAAAGTTCGGCCGTGACGGACGCGCGAACCCGATTCCGGGTCACAACATGCCCTACGCGGTTCTCGGGACGATCATCCTCTGGTTCGGTTGGTTCGGATTCAATCCGGGCTCGACCTTGGGCGTCGTCACGGGCGATCGCATCGGCTACTTCGGCTACGTCGCGCTGACGACGAACATCGCGGCTGCTGCCGGCGCGATCGGCGGGATCGCGAGTGCCTGGTTGATCTTGCGCAAGCCCGACGTGTCGATGATGCTGAACGGCGTCCTCGCCGCGCTGGTCGCGATCACTGCGGCCTCCGGGTTCGTGGCGCCGTGGGCCGCGATCGTGATCGGCGGTGTGTCGGGCTGGATCGCCGTCGCGGGCGTCTTGTTCGTCGAACGGATCGGCATCGACGATCCCATCGGCGCCGTCGCCGTGCACGGGATGTCAGGCGTGTGGGGGACACTCGCCACTGGCTTGTTCGCGGTGCCCGCGCTGGCGTCGAATCTCGCCACTGGCACGGGCGGGCTCGTCTACACGGGCTCCTTCCACCAGCTCGGCGTCCAGGCGCTTGGCCTCGTCGCAGTCGGTGGTTTCACTTTCACCGCCTCGTTCGGGTCGCTCTGGGTGATGAAGCGGCTGTGGGGGATCCGTGTCGAGCCGGAGACAGAGACGGCCGGCCTCGACGTCTCGGAACACGGCATGTGGGGCTACCCCGAGTTCTACATTCCGGTCCCTGGCGGCTACGGCACCGAGACGCACGGACATCTCGGCCTCTCCCACGGGAACGGCCACGGGCACGGGTCGCCTGCTCCCGCAGTGCCTGCCGCCGCGCCCGAGCCCGCGCCCGGCTAGCGGACGCTGCTACGAGGGCGCCGCAAAGTTAGCGGCGCCCTCGAGTTTCCGGGTAAAGATGCGGCGAGATGAAGTACCAGTTCGTCGACTGCCGCTGGGAGCTCGGGAAACCGGAGCGCGGCATCAAGCTCTACCTCGGCGGACACATCCCGGGGGCGACCTTCCTGGACGTGGACACCGATCTATCGTCCCCGCCCGGCCCGCGCGGTCGGCATCCATTACCGGATCCCGAACAGTTCGCGAGCGGCGCGGCGCGAGCAGGTATCGGCGACGACGTGTTCGTCGTCGCCTACGGGAACATGGGCGGCGCCGAGCGGCTCTGGTGGCTGCTGCGGCACTTCGGCCACGACCGCTGTGCCGTGATCGACCTCGATTGCTGGCGCGGTCCCCTCGTCGAAGGAGCTGAAGAGGCCGAGCCGGGGGAGGAGTTGACTCTTCGCGCGCGTGACGACGACACGATCGAGGCCGATGAGCTCGACCGGCGCCGGGAAGAACTGGTCGTCGTGGACGCACGCCTCCCGCCCCGCTGGCGCGGCGCGCCGAATCCAATCGACAAGGTGCCCGGCCGGATTCCCGGTGCGCTCAACGCACCGTGGACCGAACCGCCGCCGGACTTGCCCGAAGGGGAGCTTGTCGCCTATTGCGGCTCAGGCGTGACAGCGAGCGTGTTGTTGCACCACCTCCACCTCGCCGGCCGCGACGGCAAGCTCTACCCCGGTTCGTGGAGCGAGTGGGAGCAGCTCGACTTGCCGATCGAGCGCGACGCGGACTAGGCCGTAGAGGTCGCCGTGCCGCCGCCGAAGTGCGCGAGATACGGCTGCCAGCCGTTCGGGATCTTCGGCGCGGCAAGCCTGATGAACAGAACGGGTGCGGGAGCCTTTGGCGGATGGACGAGCTCCATGCGCGCCTCCTCGAGCGTTCGGTTGCCCTTTTGGTGGTTGCACGGCGCGCACGCGGTCACGACGTTCTCCCACACGGACTCACCCCCGCGCGATCTCGGGATGACGTGGTCGAGCGTCAGGCGGCCGGCCGTCGTGCCGCAATAGACGCAACGCCAGCTGTCGCGCGCGAAGAGCGCACGCCGGGAGATCTTGCGCTGGACGGCGCGCGGCACACGCACGTAGGAGACGAGCCGGATCACGTGCGGCCATGGATACGTGTCCGTCGCCGAGTGGAGCGGCTGGTCGAGCTCCTCGATCACCTCCGCCTTTCCCTTGTAAACGAGCACGTGGGCACGCCGCACGGAGGTCACATTCAGCGGCTCGTAACTGGCGTTCAAAACCAGAACCTGCTGCATCTAGGCGGAAATGTAGCTGAGTGAACGGGGGTTACCCAGCCATGGCTCGCTCGACCGCTTCTTCCTCCTCCGGAGAGAGAGCCACGGACGGCCGGCCGTGGTCGAGCTCCTTGACGTAGATCCGGGCGTAATCGCGGCCCTGGATCGCCGTCACGACGACACCGGTCCGGCCGGCGTCGAGGAGGGCGATCGAGGCCGACTGGTGGCCGCCCGCGCCCTCGTAAGCGTCGTACCGCACGAGCGAGGTTTTGGAGACCGCGGTGTCCACCCGGCGATCGACGCGCGAGAGGCCCGCCGCGATCTCGTCCACGGCTCGGTGCAGGTCGTCGATCCGTCCCTGGAGCGAGACGGCGAAGTCGACAAGATCCTGCTTCCCGCCTCCGAGCAGGACGAGCTGGGACGCACGCACCGCGCGGAGCTTCCACCAAGCCAGCCCGGCCACGAGCAGCGCGACCCCCGCAGCGACGCACGCCCCGATCGCGATCCACTCCGCGGTCGAGAGAGACACTTGCTATCCGCCGAGCGAGAAGATGACTTTGTACTCGGACGAGTTGTTCGTCGTGGTCTTTTCGCCCGGCACGGGCTCGATGTCGACCTTGACCGTCGTCGGCAGCCCGAACAGGCCGTTGATGTCGATGTTCGTGAACGTGACCGTCTTCGTCTCGCCTGCGTTGATCACGTCGATCTTCCTGCGCAGCACGATCGACTTCGGGGATTTCTGGATGGTGAGTGTCACAACCACGTTGAACTCCTGGAAGTCACCCGAGTCGGTGAGGGCGACCCTGAATGCAAGGTCGGTCGACGCTGTGATCGCGTTGTCACTCGCCGCGCCGTTCGGATTGAGCTTTTTGCCGTCGGGAAGCGCAGTGACGGAGACGAGGGCACTGCCGTGGTTTCCAGTGGTCGTCCCTCCGCCCGTCGCCGCGCCGTGCACGCGCAGCCACACCTGTGTCATCGCCTGTGTGCTTGCGAGCTCGGGGTTCGGAATGATGTTGGAATCGGGGACCGCGCCGATGTCGCTGATGTTCTGGTTCTGCAGCTCGAGCTGCGTCGGCTCCTTGAAGTAGAAGTCCCAGTTGACGTCGCTGGCAACCAGCAGCCGCGCCTGGTCGGAGATGAGCCGTCCAGAGATCGTCGAGTTGCGCGCCGTCGACGTCGCCGTCTGGCGGAAGGCGTCGGCCAGCCGGCTGAGACCACTTGCACGCAGCTTGAGCACCTCGATCAGGTGGTCGTGCTCGACGCGGAGCGGCCCGGGCGGGTTCAGCTGCAGGGCCTGGGCGACCTGCTGCTGCTCCTGCGCGGCGAGACTGCTGATCTTCCCCTCGAGATCGCTCTCCTTGATTCCTGTCGCGCTCAGGGCCGCGTTCAGTTCCTTGCCAATCTGATCCGAGCCCTTCGCGATGGTGCGAACGTCCTGGATGTACCCCTGGTACTTGGCGTGCTTGCCGCTGGACGCGCAGCTCCGCACCCCCACGATGAGCAGAACCGCTGCGAGGATGAGAAAGGCGATCAGCCCGGCGAGACGGAGCATCGGGATCAGGCCCTGGGGCGGGCGCACTGGGCGGCGGGGACCACCCGGCGGCGGGCGCCGGGGGGTGCGGACACGCTCCGAGGCCTCCTCCGTCTCGGGCTCGTCGAAGAAGTCGAATTCGATGTCGGAGTCGCGCTCGGTCATGGCGGGGGGCCCGGCCGGGCGAATCACAGCCGAAGCGGCGTTCACTCTAACCCGTACTTCCGCCGTTCTCGACGGTTGAAGGACTTGTCCGTGGCCCCGCCAACCCTGGAGAGCCGGTGTCCAACGCAGCTCCAGCCCTCGTCCAGAGCGAGCTCGTCCTCGGGCGCTATCGCCCGCTGCGGCCGCTCGGGAGTGGAGGTTCCGGCTCCGTCTGGCTCGCCCGAGACGAACAGAACGGGCTCGACGTCGCGCTCAAGATCGTGCCTCGGGAGGGGAAGGCGGCATCCCGCGCCGAGCGGGAGGCGGAGGCGGCCGCCCGCCTGCGCCACCCCTCGTGTCAGCGCGCGTATGGATTCGGGCGCGACTCACAGCACGTCTACATCGCGTACGAGTACGTGCCGGGGCGGACCTTTCGGGAGGCCCTCCGGGGCGGCGAGCTCGACGACGGTTCGGCGATCGAAGCCTGCGCCCAGGTGCTCGAGGCCCTCGCACACGCGCACTCGCGCGGGATCGTGCATCGCGACGTCAAGCCGTCGAACGTGCTGCTCGCCGAAGGGAGGGACGTGTCCGTGCGCGTGCTCGACTTCGGCCTGGCGCAGATCCAGCAGGCCGAGACCCTGACCGCGCAGGGTGACGTGCCGGGCACGCTCGCCTACATCTCCCCGGAACGCCTCGCCGGGGCATTGACGACCGAGGCGGCCGACGTGTGGGCGGTGGGATTGATGCTCTGGGAGGCACTGGCCGGCCGACATCCGTTCTGGCGTGGCTCCCTCCTTGAAACCGCTCGCGCAATCGAGGCCGGTGCGCCGCGCCTGGAGACGGTGCGGCCGGATCTGCCGAAGCCGCTGCTCGCCGCTGTCAACCGCGCTCTGGATCTCGATCCTGCTCGGCGGCCGAGCGCCGCGACGCTGGCGGGAACACTGCGCCTCACCGGCCGAAAGCGCCGTGCCCAGAAAGGCGGGGGCAAGACCCTGGCCGTTCCGGCCGTGGTGCCGCGAGCCGTCCCCGTAGTGCTCGCCGCAACGGTGGCCGGCTGGAGTGCGTGGGCGCTCCCGTTCTTCCCGACGGGCTGGCCGTTCGGGCTTGCAGCCTTGGCTGCCGCCGCCTCGGTCGTGAATACCCGCCTCGGGCTCGCCTTCGCGCTCGGCGTCCCGATCTTGCCGCTCGGGAACCTCGCGCTCGGCGCGGCCGCTCTCTACGCGCTCGTCGCGCTTGGACTCCTGGCGGTGATGTGGCGCGAGCCGGAGCGCGGCCTCCTCTTCTCGCTCGGTGCGTTGTTGGCGCCGATCGCAGGCCTCGGCCTCTTCCCGCTGGCCGCGCTGGCCGTGCGCTCCCCGTTGCGCCGGGCGGTGCAGGCCGCGGCGGCGGTCCTGGTGGCCGGAGTCGTGGCAGGGATCCGTGGCGCGCCTCTGCCCTTCGCTGGGGCTTCTGCACCGGATCTGGGGATCGCGGCAAACGGAGATCCGTTCACGGTCCTGGCAGCGCTCTGGGGGGCGCTGCTCTCGAGCCCCGCTCTTGCTGTGGAGACGGTCGTCCTGGCGGCGGTCGCGACCCTCCTTCCCGTGGCCCGCCACCGGGGGCTGTGGGCGATCGCGGGGCTCGGAGCGGCGTTCTTGGCCGCCGCGTTGCTCCTGGCGCCGGGGGTGGCCGCCGCTTCGCTCGTGGTGGCCGTGTGGGCCACCTGCCTGGCAGTAGCGGTGCGTTAGCATCGCTTGCCGGTATTCCCGGCACATGGTCCTCCGCGCAATCGAACAAAAAATCGAGTCCCTTTTCGAGGGGATTTTTGGCCGTGCATTTCGGACGAACGTCCAGCCGGTCGAGCTTGCGCGCAAGCTCGCGAAGGAGATGGACGAGCACCGCACCATCTCCGTCTCCCGCGTGTACGTCCCGAACGAGTACACGGTGTATCTCTCGCCGGGCGATCGCGAGCAGTTTTCGAGCTACGAGGAGAACCTGAAGGGCGAGCTGCAGGAGTACCTCTCCGAGCACTCGCGCCGTGAGGATTACGCGCTCCTTTCGCCGGTTCGCGTCCTGATGGAGACGGACGCCGATCTCGACATGGGCGAGTTCGGCATTGCGACTCGTATGGTGCAGCCGGAGCGGCGCCGCGCCTCGTCCGGCGAGCCCGAGGGGGACGTGGCGCCCGGCTCGACGATGATCTACAAGCCAAAGGCTGCGGTCGCGACCCAGGCGGTCAGCGCCGAGGAGCTCGGCGTCGAGCCCGAGCTGGTGACGCTGAGTTTCGACGGGACGCGCTACGAGGTGAAGCAGCGCCGCGTCGTGATCGGGCGGTCGCGGGAGTGCGACATCCAGCTTGCAGACACGAACGTCTCGAGGCGCCACGCCGAGCTGCGCCAGGAGGGAGCGTCCTACTGGATCGTCGACCTCGGCTCTACGAACGGGCTCGAGGTGAACGGCAAGCGCGTGAAGCGGGCCCAGCTCAGCGACGGCGACAAGATCACGGTCGGCTCCACCGAGGTGAGGTTCAGCCAGGAGTCGCAATGATCTTCGACTCGGTCGCGGTCGACGAGGTCCTGCTCGTTCTCAAGATCGCGTTCATCGTCCTGCTCTACACGTTCATCTGGCGGATCGTGCGGACTGCGAGCCGCGATCTGCGTCTTCCACAAGAGAGTTTCGTGCTCGCCCCGTCCGCCGCCGCGGGCATGCAGGCCTCGCGGCCGGGCCTGCACACCGGGCGACTCATCGTCGTCAAGAGCGCTGACCTCGAGAGCGGTGACGACTTCGAACTGAACTCTGCGCAGTTGACGATCGGCCGCGGACATCAGAACGACATCGCGATCGCAACCGACGAATACGCCTCCGCGCGCCACGCGCGCTTTGAGCCCCGCCAGGACGGCGTCTGGGTACAAGACCTGGGCTCGACGAACGGGACGTATCTGAACGGGACACGACTCGACCGGCCGCGCCGACTCGCCCGCGGCGACATCGTCCGCGTCGGCGAGACCGACCTCAGGTACGAGCAGTGACGGGTCTCGGACATGTAGGGGTGATCACGGATACCGGCCGCAAGCGGCGCCGGAACGAGGACGCCTACGTCTGCGAGCCGCCGCTCTTTGCCATCGCCGACGGCATGGGCGGCGCCCAGGCGGGAGAGGTTGCATCGCGTCTCGCGGCTGCCGCGCTGAAGGAGAGCGGCGCCGCCGCGGGCGGTGAGCACCGCATCTATGACCTCATTCAGGAGGCGAACCGGCGCGTGTACGCCCGCTCGAGCACCGATCCGACTACATCGGGCATGGGAACCACGATCACGGTCGCGCTCGTGGAGAACGGCAATGTCGCCTTCGGACACGTGGGCGACTCGCGGGCCTACCTGATCCGCGACGGGCGCATGGAGCAGGTGACGGAGGACCACTCGCTCGTGAACGAGCTGATGAAGAGCGGCAAGCTCTCGCGCGAAGAGGCGGAGACGCATCCGCAGCGCTCGGTGATCACCCGCGCGCTCGGCACGGATCCCGACGTCGACGCCGACACGTTCACAATCGAGGCCCAAGCGGGCGACGTTTTCCTCCTCTGCTCGGACGGGCTCACCGACATGGTGGGAGAGCGCGAGATCCAGGAGCTCGTCGAACGGAATCGCGAGAACCTCGACGCCGCGCTGAAGTCGCTGGTGAAAGCTGCGAACCGCGGCGGCGGCGAGGACAACATCACGGTGGTCGCGTTCGAGATCGCAGAAGAGCAGGCGCTCACTCATGACGGTGAGACGCGTGAGAACGTGCTTCCTGCTCCGCCACGCGAAGACGAGGACACGCTCACCGCGGCGGATGCCGTGCCCGTTGTCGACACTGCAGTGGTCTCCGTCGAGGAGATCCAGACGGAGGTGAGTGCGAAGGAGCGGCAGGATCGCGCCGTGAGGCGCCGCCACCTGCGCCGGCGCGTCCTCGCGTGGCTGGCCCTGATCGCGATTGCGGCCGGGTTTGCACTTGCCGTGTACTTGAGGTTCGTACGCTGATCCTGAGCCCGCGGAACCGTGAGCTCGCGTTCCTGTTCGTCGTCGGGGCCCTGACGGCCGTCGGGTTCGCAAGCGTCTACATCGCGCGCCAGGACGTCGTGTCGACGGCCTCCCTGACGTATGCGGGTTTCTTCTTCGCTCTCTACCTCGCTGCGCACCTCGTCACGCGCTACACCGTTCCGTTCGCTGACCCGTATCTGCTCCCGATTGCCGGCTTGCTGACTGCGATCGGACTGACGGAGATCTACCGGCTCAATCCCGACGATGCGTTCAAGCAGGGGATCTGGATCGTCGTCGCGGTCACGTTCTTTGCTGCGACGCTCTTTCTGCTGCGACACGACTACCGCCGGCTGGAGACGTACAAGTACCTCTTCGGCATCTCGGCGATCGCTCTGCTCCTCCTGCCGATCCTGCCGCTGTTCGGGCTGACTGTGAACGGCGCACGCTTGTGGGTACACGTCGGCGCACTGCGCTTCCAGCCGGGCGAGCTTGCGAAGATCATGCTCATCGTCTTTCTCGCCGGGTACATGCGCGAGAAGCGCGAGGTGCTGGCGCAGGGCCGCCTGAAGGACTGGGGGCCGCTCCTCGTGATCTGGGTGCTGGCGATGCTGGTCCTGTTGGAGACGAAGGATCTGGGCGGCGGTCTTCTCTACTTCGGGATCTTCCTCGCGATGCTCTACATGGCGACCGCGCGGATCGGCTACGTCGCAGTTGGGCTCGGCCTCTTTCTCGTCGGTGCCGTCGGCGTGTGGAGGGTCACACCGCACGTGCAGGATCGCGTGACGATCTGGCTTCGTCCCTGGACCGAGCACAAGATCTACTGCCCGATCTCGGGCCACCTTGACCTACGCCAGAACTGCCAGAGCTTTCAGCTCGTCAAGTCGCTCTACTCAATCGGTCACGGCGGCTTCGGAGGCACCGGGCTCGGCAGAGGGACGGTCGCGAACCTCAACGGCAAGCAGATCATTCCCGACCTCAACACCGACTTTATCTACTCCGCGCTCGCGCAGGAGCTCGGTCTGATTGGTGCGGCCGCGCTCTTGCTCGTCTACATGATCTTCGTGTTGCGCGGGATGCGGATCGCGCTGCTCGCGGAGGATGGCTTCTCGAAGCTCGCCGCCGCCGGACTGACGTTCGGCTTTGCCCTGCAGACGTTCATCATCGTCGGCGGCATCCTGCGGCTGATCCCGCTGACCGGAATCACGCTGCCCTTCGTGTCGTATGGAGGATCGAGCGTCGTTGCGAACTTCGTGCTCTTAGCCGGGCTCCTACTCGTCTCGAACCGCGCGAATAGAGAGATGCTCCGGTGATGACGGGCCTATGAACAAGCAGGTCTCGCATATCGGCATCGCGGCTCTCGTCCTGCTCTCCGCCCTCATCATCGGCACGACCTACTGGCAGACGTGGGCAAATGCCGGCCTCGCCAACCGACAGGACAACGACATCCGGCTCGTTGCGCAGTTCACGATCAAGCGCGGGAAGATCTATGCCTCCGACGGCCGCACGCTGCTCGCGACGAACGTGACCAAGGACCGCGCCGGGCAGACGCTGTACTTCCGCCGCTATCCCACGGGCCCGATCTTCTCCGACGTCGTCGGGTACTCGACCCAGACACGCAACCGGACCGGCCTCGAGCAGTCGTACAACGACTACCTCACCGGCTCCAACGCGAACCTCGACACGGTCTTTCGCTCCGCTCTCGACAAGCTGAAGGGAGCGACCGTCACCGGGAACGATCTCGTCTTGACGATCAGGCCGAGCGCGCAGGCGCTGGCGTTGCGGCTGCTGCGCGGCAAGTGCGGCGCTGTTGTCGCGCTCGACCCGTCGACGGGGCGGGTCCTCGTGATGGCAACCAGTCCGACCTACAACGCGAACTTGATCGAGAAGCGTTTCGGTGTGGCGACGCGAACGAGTCTGCCCTGCGGCGCGCCGCTCCTGAACCGCGCGACCGTCGGCAAGTACGCGCCGGGCTCGAGCTTCAAGATGATCACCGCCGCTGCTGCGCTCGACACGGGGCGCTTCACACCCGATTCACCGTTCTACGACCCCGGCTACTGCGAGGAGTACGGCAAGCACGTCCGCAACGCCGGCAATCCGGAGGCGCCGGAGACGTTCGGCCACGTCAACCTGGCGACCGGCTTCGAGCACTCGATCAACTCGGTCTTCTGCAACGTCGGCAAGGCCCTCGGCGCCGGCATCATCCTCGACTACGCGAAGCGTTTTGGCTTCTATTCGCTGCCGCCACTCGAGCTACCGGAGAGCGAGCGCGTCGAAAGCGGCTTGTACGACCACGGACGACTCGTCGATCCCAAGCACGCGGACACGCAGGTCGACCCCGGCCGCCTTGCGTTCGGCCAGGAGCGACTCGCCGTGACTCCGTTGCAGATGGCGATGGTGGCAGCGGCGATTGGCAACCACGGCGCCGAGATGCGCCCCCAGATCGTCGAGCGGATCGTCGCTCCCGGCGGGAAGACGATCACGCACCTGCAGCCCGATCAGCTCGGTAGGCCGATCAAGCGCCAGACCGCTGACGAGCTGACCCGGATGATGGAGCTCGTTGTGACCGGCGGGACGGGAACGGCTGCCGCCATTCCCGGGATTCGGGTGGCGGGCAAGACCGGCACCGCGGAAGTGGGCCGCGGCAACATCCACACGACCTGGTTCGCGGCTTTCGCCCCCGCCGACGCACCACGTGTGGCAATCGCCGTGGTCGTGGAGAACCAACTGAACGGGTTCGGCGGCACGATCTCCGCTCCAATCGCCAAACAAGTAATGGAGGCGCTACTCCGGTAGGGGCGAATCCCTACTCTGAGAAGGCCCCATGGCGGTTTCCGACACCCTGATCAACACGCTCTTCGACGGGCGCTACCGCATCCTGCGCAAGCTCGGCACAGGC
>WNEY01002254.1_pt1 | contig 14059 bp, 14 predicted proteins | sample 5400531 | NCBI WGS metagenome assembly WNEY01 (sample SAMN13153338, study PRJNA577476) | soil metagenome | isolation source: 200 cm saprolite under Douglas fir tree site 1 | place: USA:California | collected 2015-04-18
ATCCATCAGGACTAGTAGGCTATCTCGAGAACAAGTACCTCGCTGTAAACTAAATCACGTCAGTTCAGGTCAATGCCAAAGTGCCGATGCAGCAGTGCCGTGAACTCTTCAGCGCTCTTGAGTGACCGCTCAACCTTCTTACCGCCACGGGTCACGATGAATTTCGTGTCCGTAAGCGTCAATCTTCCGTTGGAGGTAAGGCGGGTGCATATGCGGCTTTTTCTGAACCGGGATCTTGGAGAGGTTTGTTGCCAGAGGCATCTGGGGACAAAATCCTCTAACGTTCGCGGTGTCAGTCTGAATTTGTATTGAGGCTCCCAGAGACCATTTCTCTTCGATCTCCGGGACAGCGAAACCCAGCGATCCTTTCGAGTGAAGTGGTAGTCTTTTCCACGGTCGGCTTGTGGGTCGGATCTTTTGAGCTGTTTAGGTTCTGTGAAAGAGTCGCCGAACCCTACGTCGGCAAGCCATGGCTCTTTGAGCTGCACCAGCAGAGTCATGTGGTCGAAGTCTGGACCGAAACGTCCACCCTTTCTCTCGACGCACGACGAAAGCATTGACACATTGAAACCCAATCCCTTCAGTAGAAGAGCGAACGAACCGTTCAGCTCGTAACAGAATCCTCCACGGTGATTCTTGATGATCTTGTTGTAGAAGGCAGCCTCGCTCAAGACAATTGGCCTGTGCAAGTGTATGTCGAGGTTCTCGAATGGGATCGAGAGCAGGTGCCTCCGGTGTAGTGTGCGCAGAACATTCAGGCTCGGCCGTGTCGGCCCACTATAGCCGATTCGTTCCAGGTAGGCCTCGGTATCCATTAGCGTCTCTCAGCGGTTATCAGCTTTAATCTCCTTGGCTACTGGAGGGATCATCTTGGAACTTGGACTCAAGAACAAGGTAGCATTGGTCCCAGCGTCAAGTAAGGGGATAGGGTTCGGCGTGGCCAAAGTTCTCGCCGGAGAAGGCTGCAAACTCGTAATCTCTTCCAGTAATCAGGACTCCATCTCAAAGGCCCGCGACTTCATTGTAAAGGAAACTGGAAACAGCAATGTGCATGCTGTGAAGGCGGATCTCACGCTCAAAGAAGATATTGATCACCTAGTTGATTTTGCAACCAGCAAGTTTGGAATTATAGATGTTCTCGCTTACAATACCGGCCCCCCTAAGCCCGGGACCTTCGCCGATCTCATTGATGCTGACTGGGAGAAGGGAGTGAAGCTGCTCTTGATGAGCGCTGTGTGGCTCACGAAGCGAGTTGTTCCCGGGATGGTCCAGAAGAAATGGGGGAGGCTGATCTACATCACTTCCTCCACACTACGACAGCCGGTCCCGAGTCTGGTCCTGTCCAATACGGTAAGGTTGAGCCTTGCTGGATTATCGAAATCTCTGGCGCTAGAGTATGGTTCGAGGGGAATAACGTCGAATGGGATCATGCAGGGTCACATACTCACGGACAGGCAGAGACAGGTCGCCCAGGACGTTTCGTCGAGAACAGGGAAGAGTCTAGAGGAGTCGATGAAACAGATGCTGCAGGATGTGCCCGAGGGAAGGTATGGTCTCACTGAAGAAGTGGGGTATCTCGCAGCTTTCTTGGCTAGCGAGAGAGCAGGCTACATCAACGGGACAATGCTCGCAATCGACGGAGGACTCATCAGATCAGTCTTCTAGGAATAAACGTGGAATCAGCATAAGCGCGACAAACGATTGAACTATCGAATCAGTCTTGCCGAGTTTAGGATGAAGACAAGCTCTGATACTACGTGGATGCCGGCCGCGAACAGGGGGTTGAGGAGACCGTCAAAGGCTAGGGCCAATCCTATTCCGTCTACGATCAGGGTGCCGTAGAAATTCTGCAGGATCACTCCATATGCCTGTTTGCTCGCTCTCACGATTGTTGGAATCTTCCCCAGATCATTTGTCATCAGTACAATATCGGCTTCTTCGATCGCAATGTCCGTGCCCGCGCCCATACCGATCCCCACGTTCGCTCTGGCCAGCGCAGGCGCGTCGTTGATACCATCGCCTACCATTGCTATCTTCCGACCTGGTTCGGAGAGGCGCTCGATGATGGAGACTTTGTCTGGGGGAAGAAGTTCTGCGTAGACCTGTTTGATTCCTGCTTGTTCTCCGACGCGGTTGGCCACGATCTTGTTGTCACCTGTTAGTATGATTGTTGAGATTCCCATTTTTTCTAGTTCTTGTACTGCGCTCCGGCTCTCATTTCTGATCTTGTCAGAGATTCCGATCACTCCGCAGGTCCGGCCTCCGTGAGCAACTATGACGGTGGTCTTCCCCTCCAAAACCTTCTTGGTAATAGTTGTTTGAACATCGCTGGATAGGGGAATGTTCTGTTCCGTCATCAGCATGGAGTTTCCGACAAGAACTCGTTCTCCTTCGTACCAAGACATGATGCCTTTTCCCGCCAGATAATCGGACGAGAGACTTCCTGTAGGATTAGCTCCCAGTTCCTCTGCCTTCGCTATTATTGCACGTGCGAGAGGATGATTGGACAGTTTCTCTGCAGCGGCAGCATATGTCAAGACCTGTTTCTGAGAACATCCATCAAGCCCCACAACATCGGTTACCTCTGGATCGCCCAGCGTGAGAGTTCCAGTCTTGTCGAGGACAATAGTGTTGATCTTGCTCATCTCCTGAACGAAAACTCCTCCCTTCACAATCACTCCTTTCTTCGCGAGGCTTCCCATGACCGCGACGATCGCGAGCGGGGTCCCGGCTGCAACGCCGCAAGCACCCGCAACCACGATGACGGAGATAGTTGAGATAAGATTCCGAGTTACAATGAACGTGATTACAGAGAAGACAATGGTGAACTCGACTAGCCAGGTCGCAAGCTTGTCCGATAGTTTCTGGATCGGCGCCTTTCGGCCTTCAGCTTCCTCGACCAGCTTGATGATCTGGCCGAATACTGTCTCGTTTCCAACCTTCTCTGTCTGTACCTCTAGGACGCCGGATTCGTCGACGCTTCCAGCGAACACTCTGTTACCATTTGTCTTTTCTACAGCGAGAGCTTCACCGGTTATTGCGGATTGGTTGACGAATCCTGAGCCTCTGACTATGACTCCGTCGACCGGGATCCGTTCTCCGTCTCGAACAATCACGACCTCACCTGATTGAATCGTCTCTACATCGGTCTCGAATTCTGTTCCGTTCCGTCTCACCAAAGCCCTTCTCGGAATGGATCTTTCCAGCTTGAGGATGGTGGCTCGTCCCTTGTCGACTGCGTAGGATTCTATGAATTCTGAGAGGAGAACGAAAAAGGTCACCACGACGGCGGCTGTAAACTGGGCTACCAGCAGTGAGGCTACAATCGCCACCGTCATGGAGACTTCCATGTTTATCGAACGATGGCGGAGAGAATGGAAAGTTTCCACGAAGACAGGATAACCTCCGATGAGGCTCGCTCCGATCGCTACAACATCGATCGGAATAATACCGCGCAAGAGTCCTAGATAGCTGACGAGGGCTGCAATACCCATCAGAGCGAGGCGGATCTTGTCTTTTCTATTCTTCGGGCTAGACTCTATGGAGGCCGAGACTCTAGCGCCACTGACTACCGGAAGCTCGTCCTTCGACGCACTCATCTGCTTCTTGCAACTACTTGCTGAAGCTCAAGAACCGTTTCCCTCACTGACCCACCTTTACGAGCAGTCGCCACGCAGTCTTCTACAAGGTCGTCAACAATCACTTCGACAACCCGATCCAGAGATGCTCTTACCGCGGCAACTTGGTGGACAATCTCGGGATAGCTTCGATCATCTTGCACCATCTTCCTAATCGCTCTAACATGGCCTTCAATTCGGGAGAGGTTCGAGTCAACCTCGGGCCGCTTATGTCTCGACATACCCCTACCAGTGGGAGGGGATGTATTTATACTCAAATCGTTCCCCACTCCAAGGAACTCGGTCAAGACCGGCGAATCATGAATCGTCTAACGTTCCGGCGGTCCTAGTCGCGCTTGATGGCGAGGTACAGGAATATGATGAAGGGTGCAACTGCCCAGATAATCCCGTCTAAGACAATTGCTGGCAGGGTCACTCCATAGCTTGACGGCGAAACAAAAGCGCCGACTGAGGATTGGAGCACGTATGCGTTGACAAGGTTGAGGAATTGGGCGGGGTTGGCGTAGTAGGAGAGATAGGTTGCCTGGAGACCTACAAACGACCCCTGAGCACCACCGAGCAAGAGAGTCAATAGAAAGATAATCAGACCCCAGAAGAAGTCCAATACAACGAAGAGTCCGATGCTGAGTCCTAGCAGCAGTCCTGTAGACTTGACCAGGTGAGATAACAGAAAGATCAAACCGGTGAAGGCAGCTACCTCGACCACTAAGCCTGCAATTATCGCCAGAGTATAGTCTTGAGGGAGGAACGACCCTGCAACGGAGTTCAGCACGAGGTCCACGACTCCCACCGAGGCGATAACGGCAATACTGAACGCAGACAAAGTAGAGAGGAACCGGGACATCGCGAGTCCACGTCTTGTGATTGGCCTGCTCAGAACTGATTCTAGGACCCCTGTCAGGCGGTCTTTCCCGTAGGAAGAGTAGGATCCGATTATGGTCATAAGGGGTATGAAAAAGCCCAAGACTCCTGAGAAAAAGAACGCTGCTGCATTGGTGACAACGATAGCTGGCTGTTGGGGTCTCAGCTCAAAGATCGCGAATTCCGATGTCCATGTCGCAGTGTTGTTATTCTGGCCAAACAGTTCGAAAAATACCTGCGCGGTATTGTTGAGACCGGCTGGAATCGGCGGATCGAAGACCTGGTGGTAATTGTCCATGGTTCCAAGAAAGATCATCTGGTTTTTGGTGTAAGACGTGAATGGGGGCGAGGTCGCTACCTGGAAATAGACGCTGTACGCGGTCGGAAGAGCTCCGTTGCTTGCGGCGTAGAAGACCTGCAGGTCTCTCTTTGAAGCATTATGCTTGTCGACAACGGCCGAGAACACGGGAGAGTCCAGGGCTTGAACAACTCCAGGGGAGTAATTTGGAACGGACAAGGAGAAGGACGAGTCCCCGTTGGGGGTGGTTTCTCTCCCTTCAGCCGTGTAGTTTGCATACGGTACATTAAACGTGAAAAGGGCTAAGCCAGTTGAGTTTGTGACAATAGTCTGAGTGTAGTTTTTGGCTCCGATCAGGCTGATGCTGAAGCTTATCCCGCTTACCGGGTCTCCGTATTGGTTACCGGAGAATGATAGGAAGTGATATCCTCCATCGCGGTAGAAGAGCACGTTAGGCTGGCTGAACCCACCGGTATTCACGATACTTCTGCTGGTGAAGGGGATTATGGTGAGGCTGATGAGTAGGATAATGGCGACTAGTATCAGAACAGTTTTGCTCGTGATGGTCTTCTTGATGTCGTAGAGAAACGGTCTAATTATCAATTGTGAGGGTCAGTCCTGTTGATGAGATCAAAGAAGTATTGTTCCAATCCCGTCTTCTCGAACTTGATCTCCCTTACGAGAACCCCCTTTTTCACGAGTTCGGTGTTAACCTGGGATGAGTCTCCTCGAAAGTCCGAGAGGATTATCTCGTTGCCCTGAACCTGAACCGTTCCTCCTAAGGTCTTGAGATATGAGGTCGCGTCATCTGAAGCGGTTTGGAGAATGATTCGGAGTACTCCTTTTTCTCCCTCGTACGTGGCGAGCTCTTCTCGCGTGACAATCTTGATTACCCGTCCTCGATGAATGAACACTATTCGATCTGCGATGTTCTCGATTTCAGTTAGAATGTGAGATGATAACAGGATAGCCTTGTTCACACGTTTCTGTCCTCTCATCAGTTCTCTAAAGAAGTGAATCCCCTCGGGGTCGAGGCCGTTGAGAACCTCATCGAAGAGATAGTTCTGCGGGTCAGACATCAACGAGACAGCGAGGGAGAATCTCTTCTTCATTCCCTGAGAGTATGTGCGAATCTTGCGGTTCTCGAACCCCGAGAGACCGACGGATGCTAGCAGGTCCTTGGACTTCCGACGGGCATCCGCACGATCGATCCCGTAAAATCCCGCGAAGTATCTCATAAGTGGCCAAGCTTTGGCGTTAGGCTCAAAATTTGGAATCTCAGGAACCCAGCCAATACTTTTCGAGGCTTCAGGCTTCTCCCTGGTGATGTCATGACCGTCAATCACTGCTGTCCCGGAGGTCGGAAGGGTGATGCCTACGGCAATCCGGATAGTGGTTGTCTTTCCTGCTCCGTTAAGCCCAACGAATCCTACGATCTCACCGTTCCTAACTTCGAAGCTGACGGAGCTTATGGCTGGACCATGTTTGGCAGAGAAAACCTTCGTGGCTGCTTTTATCTCAAACAATGTCCTCTACTGCCGCGACCATTTTTTCGGTGATTAGGCGTCTTGATATAACCAGTTGGACGTTATTCAGAAGGTGATCGGGTCCGGGGAAGAATTGGAAATCAGGATTAGGAATCAAGCATTCCCAATCGTTTCAGGATCAACAGTGCCTGTAGCGTCACCCATTTGCTGGGCTTGCCAGCTTCCTCGACCTGCGAGGTATGATCGGTTCCCCATCCTTCTGTCACCAGCTCCCGCTCTTCGGGTCTCGACACCGTTTCGGTCCCGTGCATGGGGTGGGATTGGCGCCAGCCGCGGTACACTGCTTCCAGAGGCCATCGTCCATCCACCAGCTGTTTTGCGCGCAGCATTCTGAGCGCATCGTCCATTCTCTCGTCTCTCGGGACCCCTAGCTCGGCCAGAACCCGTAGCCCGTGAAGGAAGTCGTAGCAGTAGTGCGTGGGATAGTGTATCTTCAGAAAATCGAAAAGGACGACTGAATCGTCTCTGTCGGACTTGTAGACTTTGTGTCTGAGGACAAACTCGGATGATTTAGCAGCGGCCTCTTTCCATTCTTGTCTCGGCTCGTGTTTGATCACCTCGGAAAGTGCCCACATAGGCTCTACAGTAGCTAGGAAGGACCCGTGCTTTCCCGATGGAGAACAGTTCCAGGCGGAATCGGCTAATTGCTTGGAGAGGAGCCAGCCCATCGCCTTCCGAACCCTATCATCCTTCGAATATCCCGCCTTTGCGAGCGCTCTGACCATGTTGCCTGTATTGCAAACATGCGGCTCGAACCCTTTCTGATTTTTGGGACGGATCGAAAACCCACCAGTCTCAACATTGTGAAGCTCCAAAAAGTGGTCTACAGCATTCGCAAATCTCGGATCTTCAGAGGATACTCCAAGGTCGGCTAGAACTGGAAGCTGCCATCCTGTACCGGTGAACTTTGGAACATAACAGGACTCCTTGTTCTCCCAGTAAGTATTCTCTTTCTGTTTCGCAAAGATCCTTGCTGCCCATCCTTCTTTTCCGATCTTCTCCTTCGCTCTCTCGACCGAAGTGTCTTGTTTGTCGCGTCCCATCAGCTCGGTAAGTGTGAAGTATTGGCTAGAGGGCTCGTTCTCCTCTAGCAACCATCTCGAAACGGTTGGCGAAACTAGGCTTTCTTTCTGAAGCTGTTCCAAATCAGGCTCATGAATCAAGTTGCATGCTCCTCTAAAAGAGTCTTTTTGCAATTCAGGCACTGTGACAAGTGTCCACTGCCCAATACTCTGGCTCCACAACGTACTTGAATCGGGTATCGATGAGCGCGTTCGACCGCCCTTGAGCTCTTGGGAAGACGCTTACAAGACCACACCACCATGGGATGTAGGAGTTCCTCAACCAGCTTTCGTAGAAGTCGTAAAGGCCGGCGAGCTGAATACTGGGAGCGTTCTGGATGTTGGATGCGGAACCGGTGAGAACGCGCTCTTTCTCGCCGGGAACGGGTTCTCAGTTACCGGAGTCGACTTGACAAGCAGCGCGATTATCGCGGCAAAAGCAAAGGCGGCTGAGAGAAAACAGAGAGTCGACTTTCGAATAGGAAACGTGCTCTCTCTAGATTTCAACGACGGTGTTTTCGACAATGTTATTGATTCGGGATTGTTCCACACGTTCCCCGACGACGACCGGCCAGTTTACGCGCGGGAGGTCGCCCGGGTCCTAGCTCGGGGAGGAAAATATTTCATGCTCTGTTTTAGCGAGAAAGAACCGACTAACTGGGGTGGACCGAGAAGAGTTACCAGAAAGGAGATAGAAGCAACTTTCTCCTCGTTTTTCAAAATCAACTACATTCGGGAGGCGTTGTTCGCTACGCGATTCCACAGCAATGGTGGCAAAGCGTACCTGACGTCGGCAATAAGAATCTCCGCTTAGACTACTCTTTGTTGGGTTGGTAGCGTAGCAGCACAACCCCGGAACCGAACGTCTTTGTTTCTACGAGTTTCAGGTTTGCTTTGTTGGCGTCGCTAAAGAGACGTTTTTCCAATTCCGAATCTTATACGGATTCTGTTTTGAGGTAGGATGATTTGACTTGCATGATTCCCCTCTGTCGTTTCAGCTCTCCTTCCAGTCTCGTTATATCTTGGGCTTTGCCGCGGACAAGGAGCGCGCACAAGCAATGCGCCGCGTCAATGTGGGCGTGGAGTGACGAGAGGATGGATTGTCTGTGGTGGTGGGAGGTTTCTGTTATGCCCTCGTCAGCGCCATGGGTCTCATGGTTGTAGACCATGACAATGGAGCCGACAACATGGCCTCCTCTGACGCCTGTTTCAAGACCTGATATGAAGGATCGCATTGCTGCTTGTAGTGCCTTGGACCTGTCTCTGTAGCCGCTGTGCTCGGAGGCCCTGTCGAAGGCTTCGAGAAGCTCGGGTGGCAGAGACATGCTTATTCTCGTAACTCTTTCATCGTTCACTACCAAATCGTTATTCGCCTCACAGTATTACTCATCTTGGTCGAGAGGGCTAAAAGTATTACCAACTTAAGACTTTATATTACTAAATAGAGGGGTTAGGCCGAGACAACCTGTCAATATGCGCTGAGGGCCATAACGGCTCTTGGAGAGGGCGTCTTCTGAATTGACTGAAACTCAGCTAAATCGTTCAACGCTCGGACTTTCAACAGCAGAGAAGATCAGAATCTCGATCATATACTCGGCCTTGGGCATCGCCACGCTCATCGGCCTCACCGCCTCAATTATCATAGGGCAGCTGTCCACCTTGCTCGCGGGACTTGGGGTCCTCGCCTTTACATTCGGACTGCGTCACGGGGTCGACGCAGATCACATCGTTGCGATCGACAATACTACACGGAAACTCCTCCAAGAAGGTAAACGCCCCCTTACTGTCGGAATGTGGTTCTCCCTAGGACACTCTACCGTCGTCGTCGGTCTGATCATATCCCTCATTCTCGCCACCAACGCGGTGAAAGATCAGATTCCAGCACTTCGAAGCAGCGGCGCGATAATAGGAACGACAGTCTCGGGAATCTTCCTCTTTCTGATCGGATTCATCAATGTCATAATCGTCCTTGGGATCTATCGGATGTTCACAACCCTCAAGCAGGGAAAGATGAACGAGTCAGAACTGGAAAATCTCCTAGAAAACAGGGGATTCCTAAACCGGTACTTCAAAGGACTATTCAAGATCGTCCGGGAGCCCTGGCAGATCTATCCCATAGGAGTCTTGTTCGGTCTCGGCTTCGACACGGCCAGCGAGATTGCCCTGATAGCTATCACCGTAGGGGTCGGAGTCTCATCAGCAGTTCCGTTATGGATGATTCTCGTTCTTCCGTTCATGTTCACCTGTGGAATGGTCTTGGTCGATATGACCGATGGGATCACGATGTTGACTGCGTACGGCTGGGCGTTTCTCAGGCCGATTCGGAAGATATACTACAACCTGACTGTGACCGTCATCTCTGTCGCCGTCGCCTTTGCAATCGGCGGAATTGAGCTGCTCCAGGTACTTTCCAGTGAATTGAAGCTAAGCGGTCCGTTTTGGACCTCACTTGGGACCCTGGACTTTGAGACTATGGGTTTCGGAATAATCGGCATTTTTGTTGTATCATGGATTGCCTCAATGGCCTACTGGAAATACAAACGATACGATGAGTTATACAACTGAGTGAATCCGATAGCCCTTATTAGCGAAAGGGTTCTTCGGAAGATCAGAAACCCCCAATGCCCTCGCAGAAGAAACTAGCCTCCAGACCTGGCAAGAGAATCCGGATTCTCGTGGCGAAGCCCGGTCTAGATGGTCATGATAGAGGCGCTCTGATTTTGACGCGTGCGTTCCGGGACGCAGGCATGGAGGTAATCTACACGGGTTTTCTGGCGACACCCGAGCAGGTTGCGCAGATGGCTATCGATGAGGATGTTGATGTTGTAGCAATGAGCCTCCTCAACGGTGCCCACATGACGGCCTTCCCAAAAGTCGCAAAACTCATCCGGGAGAAGGGTGGAGACGATATTCTGCTGGTGGGTGGCGGAATTATTCCAGATGAGGACAAGCCGCTCCTGGAGAAGCAGGGTATTACGGGCAATTTTGGACCTGGGACCACTCTCAAGACGATCATTGAACACGTTGAGAGGGTTGTGAGCGAGAGAGATTCGAAAAAGAAAAGGTAAGACCAAGACATTTCTATCTAGAGACATTTTCGCTGGGAGCTGGAAAAACATGGGCTTTCTCTCCATCATGGGCAAGATAATCATCGGAGTAGCCGTTATCACCCCTGTTGTGGCCCTCTACTTTGCAATGACATCTAGCGACGCTCTTGGTCAGACAGGCGTAATAGGACTAGTCGCGGGAAGCGGAATTTTCTGCATCGGAGGCCTATACGCGGGACTTCTAGGGCTCAAGATTGAGAAACTCTCCGCGAGACTGGATCCAGTTTCCAGGCAGCGTCCCAGAACCAAGGCAAAGAATCTCATCAAAGCAGAGTGTCCTATCGATCACCGCGAAGGGGTTTTCGTGCACGTGAGTCCTTTCAGAAGTGATGCGGTTCCGGATGGGCTGGACATCTTTCTGGGCTCATGTGGACACGAGGTCCACCGCGGAGAAATCGAGACCGAAGCATAGCTCATGAAGTGACGTTTTCAGAAATGTTGATTGAAGAAGCACTGAAAAAATTTCTAGACGAAGACATAGGCCACGGAGACATTACCACAGACGCACTAGTTGATTCAGCCGCAAAAGCGACTGGGACAGTGGTCTGCAAAGAACGAGCCGTAATTGCTGGCTTATCAGAGTCTATCATCCTTCTCAAGCTCCTAGGCTGCCAGGGAAAACCCAAGGTCCGGGATGGACAAGAGGTCCCTGCCGGGACAATCATTCTGGAAGCCAATGGTTTTGGACGTGACCTCCTCAAGGTGGAACGGGTGTTGCTGAACTTGTTATCTCACATGTCAGGCGTAGCAACCGCGACCGCCGAACTTGTCAGCATCGCCAAGAATAATGGGGGCTTGACGAGAATAGCGTGTACGAGGAAGACTCTTCCAGGGCTAAGATATTTCGAGAAACGAGCGGTCGAGCTGGGCGGTGGTGACACTCATCGTCTAAGGCTTGATGACGCTGTCTTGATCAAAAACAATCATCTGGCGCTAGCCGGTTCAATAACCGAGTCTGTTCGAAAGGCGAAGGCCAAGGTGAGCTTCACTAAGAAGATCGAAGTTGAGGCTACAACTCCGGACCAGGCAGTGGAAGCAGGGCTGTCTGGGGCTGACATCGTTCTGCTGGACAACATGACACAGTCGGAGGTGAAGAGGTCTTTGAGTTTACTTGAGGCAAGAAAGCTTCGAGACCGTCTTCTGATCGAGGTGTCCGGCGGTATTACACTAGAGAATCTTGAGAGCTACGTCAAGACGGGCGTGGACGTGATTTCCGTCGGATCGATAACACACTCGGCCAAGGCCATTGACATGAGCATGGAGCTTCACCGTCCAAAGAAGGTGCATTGAAAATCTGCCCGGCAATCTTAAACCGCTCGTAAGTTATCGTAAAGTGAGATAGTTCGTCTGGACCAAAAAATCAGATTCTGCACTACAAAGGACGGCGTCAGACTGGCCTATTCCACACTAGGCCATGGACCACCCCTGGTCAAAGCCGCCAACTGGCTCGGGCATTTGCAGTTCGATCTAGATAGTCCGATCTTTCGCCACTGGACCCGAGAATTGTCAAGATACCACCAGTACATCCGTTATGACGACCGTGGATGCGGCTTATCGGACCGTGATGTAACCAGCTCTACCTTCCAGGATTGGGTACACGATCTAGAAACCGTTGTTGACGCGGCTGGTCTTGAGAAGTTTGCATTGCTAGGCATGTCTCAGGGAGGGGCGGTCTGCATCGCCTACGCTGCTCGTCATCCTGACAGGGTAAGTCATCTAATTCTGTACGGCGCGAGCGCGTTGGGCTGGTCGAAGATCCACACTTCCCCCGAGGATCTGCAAGAGGGAATGGCTATTCTGACTCTGACGAAGACGGGGTGGGGAAAAGACAACCCTGCCTATCGTCAACTCTTCACGTCCATGTTCGTCCCTGGCGGGACTGCCGAGCAGGCCGGCTGGTTTAACGAGTTGCAGCGAAAATCCACGTCGCCGGAAACCGCGGTGCGCTTCTTGATGGAGTTTGCACAGATCGATGTCCTCGATCAACTCGCAAAACTATCGGCGCCAACGCTTGTCATTCATACCCGAGGCGATCTGGTGAACCGGTTTGAGGACGGAAGGGATCTGGCAACTCTGATCCCTGGAGCTCGCTTTATTCCGCTGGAAAGCAGGAACCACCTGCTATTGGAGGACGAGCCGGCGTGGAGGGACTTTCTGGTTGAGACGCGGCGCTTTCTTGGAGTGAAAGAGACAGGACCCGAACCGTCTTCGAAAGAAAAGGAGCTAGGAGTCAAAGGCTGGCTCAGAGGACCCAAGAAATAACGGGTCGCGGACGCAACATTAATGCGGTTGAGCAAAGTCCTTGACTCTTAGTGTTTCCGAACTTTGTTAGGTCACTCGAACTTTATATAGGCAATCAAGCATTGCCTTGCTGGACTGACTGTTTCCTTGGGTGCAGCAGAAGTCGGCTCCAGACTGCGAGCCGCAGCCAGCAGGGTATTGAAACCGCCTGAGGAAATCACCAAACAAGCGTTCAAGCGCCTGTCTCTGCGCAGCCTCTTCGTCTACCTCGGTCCCTCACTAATCGTCAGCATGGCCTACATGGACCCCGGGAACTATGGGACGGATATCTCGAGCGGCGCCTCGTTCGCCTACGATCTCCTCTGGACCGTCTGGCTCGCCAACCTCATGGCCATGGTCTTACAATACCTCTCAGGCAAACTGGGCATCGCAACTGGAAAGAGCCTACCAGAACTCATCAAAGTCTCCCTTAAGACGAAGAGATTCACAGTACCTTACTGGTTGGCCGCAGAGGCCGCGGCTGCAGCAACAGACCTCGCGGAATACCTCGGAACGGTTATCGCGCTCAATCTTCTCTTCAATATTCCGCTGATCTACGCGGCAATACTCGGCGCGCTAGACGTAATCATTCTTCTCGCCCTAACTTCAGAACGCTTCCGGATAATCGAATACTTCTTCATGGTATTCGTCTCTATCATCAGCATAGGCTTTCTCTACCAGATAATTCTGATACAACCAAGCCTATCGAATATCGCATACCACTCTTTCGCTGTTAATCTGAACAATGACACCATACTCCTAGTCGTTGGAATAGTAGGAGCTACTGTAATGCCTCACGCACTCTTCGTCCACTCCTGGCTCACAAAGAACAAGCTAACCACTGGATCGTTGGAGGAGAAGAGAAGGCATCGAAGGCTACACGTGAGAGAGGTTATTTTGACTCTCACCATTGCAAGTCTCGTCAACGTCGCAATTCTGGTCTCTGCAGCCGCCGCATTCTACCCCACGTACACCGGCGTCTCAACCATCAGTCAAGCATACGGTATCCTGAAACCGCTCTACGGCCCTCTCGCAGCCTCCGTGTTCGCGATAACGCTCCTCGCCTCGGGCCTTGCATCATCGACCACCGGGACGCTCGCCGGCCAATCCATCATGGACGGACTGCTTGGGACTCACATCAACAAGTATCTCCGACGTCTCGTCACGAGGATCATCAACGTGTTTCCGACAACGCTCGCGATTCTAATAGGACTCAACCCCCTCTCCCTGCTCGTCTACAGCCAAGTAATTCTCAGCTTGATGATAC
>WNEY01002255.1_pt1 | contig 14057 bp, 10 predicted proteins | sample 5400531 | NCBI WGS metagenome assembly WNEY01 (sample SAMN13153338, study PRJNA577476) | soil metagenome | isolation source: 200 cm saprolite under Douglas fir tree site 1 | place: USA:California | collected 2015-04-18
CAACAGGGGCAGCTCGCTGCGGCAGCGGGAATTGGCGAACGGGCAGCGCGGATGGAAGGGGCAGCCCGCGGGCGGGTCGATCGGGTTGGGGATTTCCCCCTCGACCGGCTTGCGCGGGCGGCCGGTCAGGTCGAGGTCGGGCACCGCGTCGAGCAGCATGCGCGTATAGGGGTGACGCGGGGCGCGGAAGAGGTCGCGGGTGGGGCCGACCTCGACCAGCCGGCCGAGATACATGACGCCGATCCGGGACGCCATGTGGCGCACCACGGCGAGGTTATGGCTGATAAACAGGTATGTGAGGCCGAACCGGCCCTGCAGGTCGCGCATCAGGTTGAGGATTTGCGCCTGCACCGATACGTCGAGCGCGGAGGTCGGCTCGTCACAGACGATGAAGTCGGGCCTGGATGCGAGCGCCCGCGCGATCGCAACGCGCTGGCGCTGGCCGCCGGAGAATTCGTGCGGATATTTGCGCCCGTCCGCCGGATCGAGCCCGACCAGCCGCAAGAGGTCGCCGACCTGCCCCTCGATCTCCGCCCGCGTGCGCAGCAGCCCGAACGCACGGATCGGCTCGGCGACGATGTCGCGTGCCGACCAGCGCGGGTTGAGGCTGGCATACGGGTCCTGGAACACCATCTGGATGCGCCGGCGCAGCCGCTGGCGCTCGGCGTGGCGGGACGGGTCGTTCATCGAGACCCCCGCGATCACCACGTCCCCGGTGGTCGGCGCGATCAGCCCGACGGTGAGCTTCGCGACGGTCGACTTGCCCGAGCCGGACTCGCCGACCAGGGCAAAGGTCTCGCGCTGCCCGATGGCGAAGGTCACGTCGATGACGGCGGCAAGCGTCTGGCGCGGCACCCGCTCGACCATGCGGTTGAGCCATGGCTTCGACACGTCGAAGACGCGGCCCAAATCCTTGGCCTGGACCAGCGGGGCCGCACTCATCGCGCCGCCTCTGCCATGTCCGGCTCGAACAGCCAGCACGCGACCTCTGCTCTGCCGTGCGGCCGAAGCTCCGGACGCCGGGTGGGGCAGGGGGCGAACGCCCGCGGGCAGCGCGGATGGAACGGGCAGCCGCCCGGGATGGCGGTCAGGCGGGGCATGGTCCCGGGAATCTGCACCAGCCGGTCGATGTCCGCGTCGGGCTTGGGGATCGAGCCCATCAGCCCGACCGTGTAGGGATGCAGCGGCGCCTTCACCACGTCGCGCACCGGCCCGATCTCGGCGATCCGTCCGGCATACATGACCGCGACCCGGTCCGCGGTCTCGGCAATCACCCCCATGTCGTGGGTGATCAGCATGACGGCCGCGCCGTGGTCGCGGCACAGCCGCTTGAGCAGCGCAATGATTTGCGCCTGCACCGAGACGTCGAGCGCGGTGGTGGGCTCGTCGGCGATGACGAGCTCGGGCCCGGCGGCGAGCGCGAGCGCCAGCACGACGCGCTGGCGCATGCCGCCGGAGAACTGATGCGGATAGCTGTCGACGCGCTGTTGCGGCGCCGGGATTCCGACTTCGGCAAGCAGCGCGACGGCTCGCCGCCGCGCCTCGCCTGCATCGACATCCGTGTGGGTGAGGATGGTTTCGCTCAGCTGATCGCCGATGCGGTAGAGCGGATTGAGGCTGGTGAGCGGATCCTGGAACACCATGCCGATGCGCTTGCCGCGGATGCGCCGCATGCGCTCGGGCGGCAGATGGTCGATGCGCTCGCCTTTGAGGCGGATCTCGCCGGCGCCGATGCGGCCGGGCGGCTCGATCAGGCCGATGATGGCGGTGCCGGTCAGCGACTTGCCGGCGCCGGATTCGCCGACCACGCCCAGCACCTCGCCCGGCATGATGTCGAACGACACGTCGTCGACCGCGACCAGCGTGCCGCGCCGGGTCGGGAACTCGACCCGCAGGTTGCGAACGCTCAGCACCGGCTCGGTCATCGCAGCTTGGGATTGAGCGCGTCACGCAGCCAATCGCCCAGCAGGTTCACCGCGAGCACCAGCACCGCAAGGGTGATGCCGGGAAAGATCGCGATCCACCATTCGCCGGAAAACAGGAACTTGTTGCCGATGCTGATCATCGTGCCGAGCGAGGGTTGCGTCGGCGGCAGCCCGACGCCGAGGAACGACAGCGTCGCCTCGAGAATGATGGCGATTCCCAGATTGATGGTGGCGATCACCAGGACCGGCCCGATCACGTTGGGCAGCACGTGGCGGAACAGGATCACCGCCGGATGCAGACCGATGAGGCGGGCCGCGAGCACGTAGTCCTTGTTCTTCTCGACCAGCGTCGAGCCGCGCACGGTGCGCGCATAGGCCACCCACGAGGACAGCCCGATCGACACCACGAGCACCCAGAACACCATCTCCTCGTTGCGGCCCTCGCCGAACAGGGCGCGCACGGTGCCGTCGATGAGCAGCGCGATCAGGATCGCCGGAAATGTGAGCTGCACGTCGGCCGCGCGCATGATGAGCGAGTCGACGGCGCCGCCGACATAGCCGGCCGTCAGCCCGAGCACGATGCCGAGCGCCGCCGCAAAGGCGACCGCCAGCACGCCGACGATGAGCGAGATGCGCGCGCCGTAGAGGATGGTCGAGAACACGTCGCGCCCCTGGTCGTCGGTGCCGAGCAGGAACCGGCGGTCGCCCTCCGCCGCCCAGGCCGGCGGCATATGCGAATCAAGCAGGCTTACCTGGCGCAGATCGAACGGATCGTGCGGCGCGATAAAGGGCGACAGGAACGCGGCCAGCACGATCACCAGCGTGACCGCCGCGGCCCCGACAGTCACCTTGGAGCGGAGGAACGAATAGACGATGTCGTTGTCGAGGAACGCGGCCAGCCGCCCTTGCGAGCGTGCATCGGGCTTCACCGGTCGGCTCGGCGCGTCCATCGGCCGATCAGCCGCTTCGCGTTTCGAGCCGAATGCGCGGATCGATCGCCACGTAGAGCAGGTCGACGACGAGATTGATGGCGACGAAGATGGCGGCGACCAGCAGCAGATAGGCCGACATCACCGGAATATCGGCATTCTGCACCGCCTTGAGAAAAAGGAGTCCCATGCCCGGCCATTGGAACACCGTCTCGGTGATGATTGCAAACGCGATGATCGAGCCGAATTGCAGCCCGGCGATGGTGACGACCGGAACGAGGGTGTTCTTGAGCGCGTGGCCGAAATTGACGGCGCGGTCGGTAAGGCCGCGCGCGCGGGCGAACTTGATGTAGTCCGTGCGCAGCACCTCGAGCATTTCCGCTCGCACGAGCCGCATGATCAGGGCCATCTGGAACAGCCCGAGCGTGATCGCCGGCAGGATGATGGCGCGCAGCCCCGAGGCGGTCAGCAGCCCGGTGGTCCAGAATCCGAGGCGCACGACCTCGCCGCGGCCGAACGCCGGCAGCACGCCCAGGCTGACCGCGAACGCGAAGATGAGCAGGATGCCGATCAGGAAGACCGGCAGCGAAATGCCGAACAGCGACAGCGCCAGCAACAGCTGCGACAGCCAGGACCGGCGGTTGAGCGCGGTATAGACGCCGAGCGGAATCCCCAGCATCAGCGAGAGCAGGGCGGACACCAGGGCGAGCTCCATGGTGGCCGGAAAGCGCTCACCGATCAAATCGATCACCGGCGTCTTGAACTGATAGGAGATTCCGAAATCGAAGTGCAGCGTGTTCCACACGAAGCGGCCGAATTGGACGGGCAGGGGATCGTTGAGCCCGAGCACCTCGCGCAGCCGGGCGCGGTCCTCCACGCTGGTCTCGATGCCGACCATCTGGTTGATCGGATCGCCGACGAAGCGGAACAGGGTGAAGGCGATCAGCGCCACCACCAGCATCACGAGCAGGGCCTGGAGCAGCCGGCGGATGACGAAGGCAAGCATTGGGTCGAAATGCCTCTGGTGCTGTCCTCGCCGTGGGCCCGGATGGAGCGAAGCGCAATCCGGGAGCGCCGGTCCCGCATTTCGCTGCGCTTCATGCGGGCTACGCGCTACGCGCTCACATACTGCCCGTAGACCGAATCATGACGGCGACCTTGCCGCCTCACTCCTTGCGGAACCAATAGAACAGGACCTGATTGTCGGCGCGCTGCACCACCTTCACTTTCTTGGATGCGCCCCACACCAGCGCCTGCTGGTGCAGCGGGATGTGCGACACGTCGTCGTGGATGATACGGAAAACCTCGGCGATCATGTCGTCGTGCTTCTTGGTGTCGAGCTCCCTCAAGATCTTGCCCGCCAGCTCGTCGATCTTCGGGTTGCAATAACCGCCGAGATTGAACTGCGCGCCCTTGCCCTTCTCGTCGCGACAGCCGACGACGTTGTTGAGCACGTTCCATGAGTCCAACGACCCGGGCGTCCAGCCGAGCAGGAAGAACGACGTGTCATAGGCGCCGCTCGCCAGCACCTTGGCGAAATATTTTGCCTTGGGCTGGGCCAGCAGATTGATCTTCACCCCCACGCGCGCCAGCATGGCGGCGACCGCCTGGCAGATCGCCTCGTCGTTGACGTAGCGGTCGTTCGGGCAGTCCATCTCCACTTCGAAGCCGCTCGGGTAACCGGCCTCCGCAAGCAGCTTCTTGGCCGCCTCCGGATCGTACGGCCAGCGCTTGAACTCGGCCGCGCGCGCGAACAGCAGGGGCGAGATCATCAGCGCCGATGGGGTCGCGAAGCCGCGCATCACCCGCGACTTGATCGCCTCGATGTCGATCGCCTGATAGAACGCCTTGCGCACCCGCACGTCCTTGAACGGGTTCTTCCCCTTGACGTTGGAGTGACCGAGCTCGGGCCGCATCTGATCGAAGCCGAGGAAGATCGTGCGCAGCTCCGGCCCCGTCAGCACTTCGGCGGTGCCGCTGGCGTTGACCCGCTGGACGTCCTGCAGCGGCACCGGATCGATCCAGTCGACGTCGCCGGACAGCAGGGCGGCGACGCGGGTCGCATCGTTGCCGATCGTGGTGAGGATCGCCTCGTCGAGATTGTGCTCGGGCTTGCCCCACCAGTTCGGATTGGGCTTGAACATGGTGCGCACGCCGGCCTGGTGCTCGGCGATCGTGAACGGGCCGGTGCCGTTGGCGTGCAGCGCGGCGTAGGTCGCCTGCTGGCCGGTGGCCGGCTGCGGCATGACGGAGTTGTTGGCCTCCGCCCATTTCTTCGAGACGATGTACCAGGTGTCCCATTCGTAATGCAGGATCGGATTGGGCCCGGACAGGATGAAATCCACGGTATGGTCGTCGACCTTCACCACCCTGGTGTCCGGCTGCAGCCGGGTCTTGAGGTCCGACCCGTTGGCGCGCACGCGCTCGACCGAAAACAGCACGTCGTCGGCGGTAAAGGCCTCGCCGTTCTGGAACTTGACGCCTTTGCGCAGATGAAAGCGCCAGCGGGTCGGCTCGAGCACCTCCCATCGCTCGGCGAGACCGGGGATGATGTCGAGGTTCTTGTCCCGCTTGGTCAGGCCCTCGTACACGTTGCCGAGCATGCCGAGGGTGAAGCTCTCGTTGAGCGAATAGGGATCGAGCGACTTGAGATCGCCCTGGAAGGCGAAGCGCAACGTCGCGGCCGTCGCCGGCTGGATCATCGCGGCGACGGCAAGCCCCAAGACGAACAATACGGCTCTCAGCTTCATCTTCATGCCCCTGGTTGTCTGCCTCGCTGCCCCGGTCATTCCTTGCGGAACCAGTAGAACAGGATCTGATTGTCCGGCCGCTGCACGACCTTGACCTTCTTGGACACCCCCCAGGCCAGGGCCTGTTGATGCAGCGGCACGTAGGCCCAGTCCTGGTTCTGGCCGATCTCGTAGGCGTCCTTGATCAGCTGGTCGCGCTTGGCCTTGTCGCCTTCGACCAGGATACGGCCCGTCAGGTCCTCGATCTTGGGATTGCAGTAATTGCCGACGTTGTTGTTGCCGCCGTGGCCCTTCTCGTCGCGGCAACGATACATGTTGGCGAGGATGTTCCAGGAATCGAACGAGCCGGGCGTCCAGCCGAGCAGATAGAACGACGTGTCGTAGCCGCCCGAGACGAGGATCTTGGCGAAGTACTTGGCCTTCGGCTGCGCCAGCAGGTTGATCTTGACGTTGACGCGGGCCAGCATGGCGGCGATCGCCTGGCAGATCGCTTCGTCATTGACGTAGCGGTCGTTCGGGCAGTCCATCGTCACCTCGAACCCGTTGGGATAGCCGGCCTCGGCCAGGAGCTTCTTGGCCTTGTCCGGATCGGAGGGCGGGCGCGGGAAATCTTTCGAAAGCGCGAACAGGATCGGCGAGATCATCAGCGCCGACGGCGTCGCCGCGCCGCGCATCACCTTGTCCTTGATCGCCGTCTCGTCGATGGCCAGATAGAACGCCTGGCGCACGCGCACGTCCTTGAACGGATTCTTGCCTTTGACGTTGGAATATCTCAGCTCGTCCCGGTACTGGTCGAAGCCGAGGAAGATCGTGCGCAGCTCCGGACCCTGCAGCACCTGGGCGCCGCCGCTGGCGTTGACGCGTTGCACGTCCTGCAGCGGCACCGGATCGACCCAGTCGACGTCGCCGGAGAGCAGCGCCGCGACGCGGGTCGCGTCGTTGGCGATGGTGGTGAAAACGACCTCGTCGAAATTGTGCTCCGGCTTGCCCCACCAGTTCGGATTGGGCTTGAACACCGTACGCACGCCCGCCTGATGCTCGGTGATGATGAACGGGCCGGTGCCGTTGGCGTGCAGCGCCGCGTAGCTCGTCTGCTGGCCGGCACCCGGCTGGGGGGCGACCGAGTTGTTCGCCTCAGCCCATTTCTTCGAGACGATGTACCAGGTATCCCACTCGTAATGCAGGATCGGGTTGGGGCCCGACAGGATGAAGTCGACCGTGTGGTCGTCGACCTTCACCACCTTGGTGTCGGCCGGGAATCGGGTCTTGACGTCGGACCCGTCGGCCTGGGCGCGCGCCGTCGAAAACACCACGTCGTCGGCGGTGAAGTCTTCGCCGTTCTGGAACTTGACGCCCTTGCGCAGGTAGAAGCGCCAGCGGGTCGGCTCGAGCACTTCCCAGCGCTCCGCCAGGCCGGGGATGATCTCGAGATTCTTGCCGCGCTTGGTCAGACCCTCGTAGACGTTGCCGAGCACGCCATGGGTGAAGGTCTCGTTGAGCGAGTAGGGATCGAGCGATTTCAGGTCGCCCTGGAAGCCGAAGCGGAAGGTTGTCGCCGAGGCGGACGAGGCGGGGACGACGGCCAGTGCCAGCGCAAGAAGCGCGATCTTCGCTTTCATCGGGTCCCCTCGGATTGGCACGGCCGGACGCGGCGCGCCATGTTATCAGAACTTACCCATGGTCGGCCCGGCGGGTCCAGACCACAGGGGCGACACGAAAGCCACGGACGATGCCGTCGGGGGCCTCACACGCGCGAGCGGCCGCGCCGGATTTTCGGCCGGACGGGATTACCATCCGGATCAACGGCTCGCAAAGGAGCCCGAGCCGGTGGAGCCGCCGCCTTAAGGATTGGCAGCCTCCCTGCCGTTACGGACTCGACGAGACGATGACGGGGATGCGCTCGATGTCGACGTTCGCCGCATTGCCGTTGACGATGATCTGGGCGAGCACGGTGTATCGCCCCGCCGGAATCCGGCCATGGAGGTCCACCCGAAACGTCCAATCATCGGCGGGAGGCACGGCGCCCACCACCGCGATGCGGCCCTCGGCGTCCACGACGGCATAGCGGCATTCCGGCGCCGCCCGCCGGCGAACTTCGGCCGCGACGGATGGCAGGGGCTCGCGCACGATCCGGTAGCTGCGCTGAAACTTCATGACCGTCTCGATGTCGGCGGAAAGCCGCAAACGATCGTTCTCCCGCTCGACCCTGGTGACAAAACCCCGGCGCGGAAGGGCGTAGGCATCGAACGAGCCCACGCCCAACGGATAGCTGAGGTCGCGGAAGACATCGAGGGTGACGGAATCGGCCGACCAGCGTTTGAGCCGGTACGGTCCGTTGGTCACGAGGAAGTGGCCGTTGTCGCGGTAAAAATCCGCAAGGGCCGCCCAGCGCCTACGGGCATCCTCGACGCTCACCAGCGACTGTAATGTGTCCGGGCGGTGTCCGTCCCTGGCAAAGGTCTCGACCAGCGAGGCGAGCCGCCGGTTCATCGGCGCGGAGCGGGCAAGGTCCAACCACTCGACGCCCCGGCGCACGGCCTCGGCTCGCGAAAAGGCGGCCCACCCGCGAACCACCGCCTCTTCCATCAGCACGACTACATGCCACGGCAACGTGCTCCAGGGCGGCGCAACGGCCGCATCCTGCTCGGCGTCCTCGGGCGGCATGGCCGCGTAGACGTCGACAATGAAAAGCTCGCGAATGACCTGGAAATCCCCGACCCGAAAGGATTTCGAGGCCGTGTCGCTCCCGATCACGCGCACCGCTGCGAGGCGCCTTCGCATCGGCGCGGTGGCCGCGTCGATGGCCGGGTCGTAATGGGCTTCCGGGGCTTCCCCTCGGACGCCCCAGCGGTAAGCGAACATATAGGCGTACAGCAGGTCGGCCGGTGCCGTTCGCGTTCCGTCGTGGAACGCCGACCCAAGGACGCGATAGGTCAATTTCACTTGCGCGAATTTCTCCGCTCCGACCGGCAGCAGCCGGCCGGCGGCCGGTTCGGGAAGCACCGCGTCCTGCGGAATGGCGACGGCCGCGGAGGTCGTCGGCTGCACGGGCGCGCGACGCTCGACGATCGGTTCGGCGAGAATGGACAGGCTGATGAAGGTGTAGACCACCATCAGGGCGGTGAGCGGAACCTCGGCTCGCAGCGCCGCGCCGCGCGCCGCGAAAAGAGCGATCGCCTTGGCGTGGGCGAGATAGACCGCAGCGATGTGCCCGACGACGATCGCCGTGACCGCCGCATACCAGGCAAAGCGGGCGCCGACGAAGGCGATGTCGACGCGGTAGGAGGCGGTCCCGAATAGGTCCCAGCCGAACCCGAACGGATCGGACGCCAGCGGGATGATGTACTGCCCTTGAATCAGCAGGAACACCAAATAGTGCGCCAGGTGATAGCCGATGGCGATGGGGACCAGGGTGAAGGCAAAATTACGCGCCATGTTCGGCGATGAGAGTTGCCGCCGCCCGGCGAAGGTCATGACAGCGCCGACCGCAACATAGGCTCCGAGAAAAAGGGCCCAGAACGCGGCCAGACCGACCGTCCTCACCGCGATGGGGCGGAGCCAATCGGGCCCCGGCGCTAACTCGGTCAGTGCGCGTTCGAGGTCGGTCCATTCGGGAGTGGCGAGGAAGCCGTCATAGAGGACCGTCGACAGCACCAGCAGCACGAAGGCGACCATCGAGACCGAGGCGGGCGTGCTGACCAGGAGACCGGCCCCGAACGGGCGCAATGCCCACTCGCGCGAGCGAGCATCCGCCTGGCGGAACCCGTCACAGCAGCCGATGCATTCGACGGCCTCGTGCCGGCAATCGACTTCACACTGGTCGCATATCGCGGGGTTTCGCACCCGCACTTCGGTCGGGGCAAAGCGGGCGACCAGGCCAAAGAACACGGTGAAGAGCTCGCCGTGCCGCAGCCACGTCTCGCGGCCAAACATCAGCATGCCGGCCCAGGTGATGATCGAATAGCCGACGGCGAGCGAGGCGATGTTGCGCGGCACGGCCGGACTGGGAAAGACGAGCTCGATCCAGGCGAAGGCGAGCAGCAAAGCGACCGCGGGCCATACGCCGAGCGCCTCGGGGCAGCGCGTCGGGCGGCCAAGGTTCTTCCCCAGTCCGGCGGTCCGCCAAGCCTGCTCGGCCCATTCGAAGATGCTTCGCCACGGATTGATCAGCGGCCAAAGATTCCCGAGGAAGGCCGAAACCAGCGTGAAACCAACCCACCAGACGACCCACACCAAGGTCGGGGCGATATTCCTGTAGGGATTCTGATCGCCCCAAAAGCCGGCCGCTATCGTCAGAACGAACAAACCGGCCGATACGAGCTTGAGCAACAGGCCGAAAGTCGGACCGGCGATCAGGCGCCCGAGGGCGAAGGTCAACAGGTTGATGCGCGGATAGGACTGGGCCTGCGACGGCTGTCGCATGAACAGTCCCGCGACCACGAACGAGAGCACGACGGCGCTGGCCGTGCCGAACAGATAGAGCGAGAGCGGCAAGGGCAGGTCGTAGCGCTGGCCAAATCCATGTGCCGCAGCGGAGGTCGCGGCGCCGCACGCGGCCGCCGCAACCGTCGCACGGGCCAGGTTGCGTCCGATGCGACGCCGTCGAGCGGCGCTATCGCGGATAGACCTCGACATAAGCAAGCGGAGGCTCCTCGTGGCCGTGCCCACCGGCGCGTTCGTTCGGCCCGTGCCCATGGAGCGGAAACCGGCCCGTTGCACGCGCCGTGAAGGTCAGCTCCCCGACAACGCCGGGCGTGATCCCTTTTTCGATGTCGTAGCCGTGGAGGTGCAGGATCAGCTTCCGATCCGTGGTGAAGCGCAGTTTGACTGCGTCGTCCTGTTTGACCTGGATGGTCCGCACGTTCCCGGACAACCGGCCCCGCTCGACGTGCAGATCGAACGTGAGCTCCGCCGCCGCGGCGCCCTTGCCGGGAATGTTCGCGACGAGCGTCAGGCAAGCCGCCAGTGCGAACGCGGCGCGCACAGGGGCGCGCGACAGGGCGTTGACGATGCTCCTCATTTGCCTGAACTCGATTGAACATCGGCGATGCGATTGATCGTCCAGCGCGCATCGTTGGGTGCCGGCAGCACCGCCGGGTCGCCCAGGGCAGACCACAGCAGCTGGCCGAAGGGATCGTTGAAGCCGGCAACCGGATTCCACGCGGCCTGCGGCTGCCCGTCGATGCCGAGCGAAAGCCAGCCGTTCCAGGGAAAATCCTTCAGCTTGGCGGTGCGGATGAACATCCCCGAGTTGAGGCCGGTGAGGGAATCGTGAGCCACATTCTCGATCCCGGCGGAGAATTCGGCGTTGAAGTATTCCCGTTTCACGGTGTAGCCGGCGACGACGCGGCGACAGCCGGCCGTGAGCGCGCCCACCAGGTCCCGCTCCAGGTTGACGCGCTCGGCTGCGCCGCCGTAGTCGCCCGCCTCGAGCCGCTCGAAATCGCCGCGGGCGCGCAGCGCATCCTCGCTTTGGTCGGCCGGGTCGGCGAGCAGCAGGTGGGCGTGGAACCACCCGGTTCTGATCCACGGAGGCGCAAACCAGCCGTCGAGCACGCGCATCGAAGAGGCGATGAGGTCGGCGACCGCGATCTCTTCGACGGCGGCGTCCCAATCAGCGCCCTGCGTCTGCCATTCGGGCCGCACGAGGCGTTCGGCGAGCGTGCCCGACGCCTTCAGCTTCAAGGGCCGCCCGGCCGGCCCTGACGGCTCGGCCGCAAGGGCGGGCGCGCGCGCGGCGTCAGCCAGATCGGCGTGGTAGAGATAATCGCCGTGAAACGGCGTCACCGGGTAGGGATGAAGAACAAACTCTCCGCTCCTGCCGGCCATGTCGTGGAGCACGGTGCGCGCAACGGCGCAGGCGGCGTCTCGCGCCGGGGAGGACGCCGGATTCAATCGAATGGTCACAAATGCGCCGAGCGATTCAACGGTGCGAATCCAATCGGGCGGCGCATTTGCGAACCGCGGCGCGGTCCCGACATAGGCATGCATCTTCCCTTCGAGCAACAGCACGCCCGCCTGCTCGGGCGTGCTGGTTTTTATCTCGATCTCGTGCGGGTAGTAGGACGGGTAGACAGGCACCTCATGCCCGCCTCTGGCCATCGTTGCGACCGCGGCGGCGATCAGCAGAATGATGAATGAGCGCAGCATCCTCATGGTAGCAGCACCGGCAAGGGCCGTGAGTTTGGCTCGGCCTCCGGATCGTTCGGGCTCGCCGTGACGCAACCGCCGCCATGCGATCGATCGATCCTGTCGGGCTCCATGTCGAACGGCGGCGTCACCCGCGCAGCGCCCGCATAACGGTCTCGTTGTCGAGCGCCTCCTTGGGGGTGCCGTGAAAGACGATCTCGCCCCGGTCGATCACGTAAAGCCGGTCGGCGATGGCGGAGGCACTGACCAGGTTCGATTCCGCAATCAACAGCGCGATCCCCATGGCCTTGATCGTCATGACCGCGTCGCGGAACCGTTTGATGACCACGGGCGCAAGGCCTTCGAAGGCCTCGTCGAGGATCATGAGGTATGGCGCCAGCGCCATGGCCCGGGCGATCGCCACCATTTTCTTCTGGCCGCCGCTCAAATTGAGCCCCTGCCGGTTCACCAGCTGGCGGACCTCGGGAAATACCGTGAACACCCGCGCATCGATGTCGCCGTCGCCGGAAGGGCCGCGCCCGGTCTTCGCCGCGAGCCAGCGGCTGATCATCAGGTTCTCGGCAACGGTCAGCTCGGGGAAAATTCCGGAATTTTCCGGAGCGTAGCCGATGCCGCGCTTGGCGCGCCGGTGGGGCGGCAACGAGGTGATTTCCTCGTCGCGAAACCGGATGTGGCCGGACCGGACCGGCAGCAACCCGGTGATGCTCTCGATGATGGTGGTGCGCCCGGCGCCGTTGCGGCCGACGAGCGCGACCACCTCGTCGGTATCGACGTTGATCGAGACCCCGCGCAGGATATGGGCGGGCCCCCGGTAGGTGTTGATGTCCCTGACCTCGAGCAGCACCGGTTTCGCCTCAGTTGGCCAGCGGGGCGCCGAGCAGGATGCTGGCGACGTCCTTGTTCGCGCGGATCTCGTCGGGGTTGCCGTCGGCGAGAAACGCGCCCTCGTGCATCATCACGATGCGATCCGAGTAGCGGAAGACGACGTCCATGTCGTGCTCGATGACGACGGCGGTCACCATGCCGCCGCGCACCACCGACGAGACGGTATCCATGATCTGCGCCTTCTCGTGGGTGCTCACGCCGCTCGTCGGCTCGTCGAGGAACAAGAGCCTGGGGCGCAGCGCGTAGGCGATCGCGACGTCGAGGAGCTTGCGCTCGCCCTGCGCGAGACCCCCGGCCAGAGCCTCGCTCTTGCCGCGCAGGCCGAACTGGCCGAGCACATCGAGCGCCTCGCGGCGCACATCGCGATCGTGGTCGGCAAGCGCCGCCATGTTCACGGCCTTGCCTTCGCGCGAGAAGACCGACAGCGCGACATTATCGAAGACCGAGAGCCCGTCGAACAGATTGACGATCTGGAAGCTGCGGGCGATCCCCGCCTTGATGCGCTCGGTGACCGTCGTGAATGTGATATCCCGGTCCTCGAGCAGGATTTGGCCGCTGTCGGGTTGCAGGTGCGCACTGATCAAATTGACCAGCGTCGTCTTGCCGGCGCCGTTCGAGCCCACGAGCGACAGGAACTCGCCCTTGTTTACGACGAAATCGAGCCCGTCGCAGGCGCGGGTCTCGCCGAACTGCTTGCGCAGATTGACTGTCTTGAGCAGGATCACCTCAGGACCGCCCCCTTCTCAGCCGTTCGCCAAGCTTCGCGAGCGCGCCGACAATGCCGGTCGGCAATACCAATACCAGAGCGACCAGGACCGCGCCGAGCAGAAGCTGCCAGTACTCCGTCGTAGCTACCGCGTAGGTCTTCAGATACGTGAACACGATGCCGCCCACGATCGGACCGGTGAAATTGCGGAAGCCTCCGAGCAGCGCGGTGAACACGATCTCGCCCGAGAACGTCCAGTAAAGGACATCGGGCGTGGTCAATCCGTTGAGCGGCACCCATAGGACGCCGGCAACGCCGGTGAAAGTGCCGGAGACGAGAAAGGCGATCCAGCGGAAGCGGCGGATCCTCAGCCCAAGAAAACGCGCGCGCACCTCGTTGTCGCGTATCGCCTGCAGCGCCTTGCCGAACGGCGAATGGACGATGACCCACATGACAACGACGCAGACGGCGAAGATGGCCAGCACATAATAGTAATAGGACGTCATGAATTGCTGGAAGCCGCGCGGGCCGGAGAAGCTGAGCAGGCCGAACAGCAAGGCCGGGCGCGGGACCCGCAGGCCGTCGCTGCCGCCGGTCACCCAATAGAGCTTCAGCGCCAGGCTGTAGACCACCTGCGAAAGCGCCAGCGTCAGGATGCCGAAGAAAATCTGGGTATGCCGGACGCAGATATAGCCCAACAGCGCCGAGACGA
>WNEY01002256.1_pt1 | contig 14057 bp, 8 predicted proteins | sample 5400531 | NCBI WGS metagenome assembly WNEY01 (sample SAMN13153338, study PRJNA577476) | soil metagenome | isolation source: 200 cm saprolite under Douglas fir tree site 1 | place: USA:California | collected 2015-04-18
TGTCCAGCCCCAGCCGGTTGCTGCTCATGTCGATCGCGTTCGACAGTGATTGAATCGCCAAGTCCGCGACGTCTTGCGGGGGGCTAAGCGCCTCCGGCGCCGAACGACGTGCGCCCTCGGTCCGCGCCGGTCGATCCGGTGAGTGGATTGCGAGATCCCACACGCGGCAATCCGTCCGTGTGTAAGTGCCCATGCCACACGCGAAGAAGCGCCTAAGGTCGCGCGAGAACTCGAAGCCGCGCATCGAGTGCTGTTTCCACAATTTGACGCGCCCGAGTCCTTCGCCGCTGGCGCTGTCCCACAGGCCGATGACGCCGTCGCTTCCCGCGGTCAGGAGGTGACGCTGGTCAGGCGAAAACGCGATCTTCTGGATCAATCCGACATGGCCGACGATCGGATCGATGAGTTGCCGGCCGCTGACCGCATCGAGGACGACGACTTGGTTGATGTCTTGCGGCAGCGCGCGCGCGACTGCCAACCGGCGACCGTCGGGGCTGAACGCAAGCGCGTCGATCCGGCCGATCCCCTTCCAGGATTCACCGATAGGCCGGGGGGTGGACGCATCTAAGCGGTATACGGCATCGTCTCCCGTCACCACGAGCAACGCGCTTCCGTCCGGACTCAAGACAAGGGCTTTGATCCTGACGTCAGAGCCGTCAGGACGCGCGCCGACCTGGTACCGACTGAGCTCCCTTCCCGTCGCGCGATCCACGGTGACCACGTCGCGTGGACCGGAGACGGCGAGCCGCGCGGCATCAGAGCTGAAGGCAAGCGATGCCGCGGGGTAGCGCCATGTTCCGGAGAGCTTCCCGGTCGGAACATGCCACAGGTGCGTACCCGCGGCGCCGCCGGACACCGCCAGCCACTGGCCGTCGCCGCTGAAGGCCATCGCGATGGCACGTTGGCCCACAGAGGCTTCGAGAAGGATTTTCTTGCTGGCGAGGTCTTCAACCACGACGCCGTTTCCCCGGACGAAAGCAACACTGCGACCGTCCGAGCTAAACAGGGGCAGCGCGCCATCGAAGGAATGAAATTGTCGCGGTAGCGCCGCCAGCGGCGCCGGTTTGCTTGAAACGCTCGCCGACCAGATCCCAACTACACCGTCTTTGCCCGCCGTCACGACGAGATCGCCTTTGCGCGAGAAGGCCGTTTGATGAATGATGGATTCGCGGTGCTCGACGACTCCCTGAGCGCGCGGGCGTCCGGTCCTCCAGTCGACGAGCGCGAGGCCGCCGAAGCTGTCGCCAACCATCAGGCTCTCGCCGTCCCCGGTAAAGGCAATGCCGGTAATGCCGTACGTCTCGCCATGGGCCGTCAGGGGCGCGGCGGCAGGTCGGCTTGAGCGCAAGTCCCAAAACTCGATCGTCCCGCTCCCGCCATCGCCGATGAGTGCCCTTCCAACCACACCGAAAGCGGAGCTAACGGCGAGTATGTGCTCGTTGGAGTCGAGGGCGAGGCGGCGCGGACCTTTGCCCTTGAACGCGAACGGCGAACGGGATTCTCGTCCGGTTTCGACGTCCCAGATTCGGATCGTGTCGTCCATCCCTGCCGAGATTAGCGTTCTTCCATTGTCGGCGAAAACGATCGCCGTGATGAGATCTCGATGCCCAGAAAGCGATTGGCCAAGTTCCTTGCCGGTCGCGCGATCCCGGATTCGAATCGTCTTATCGCCTGAACCGGCCGTGGCGATGCGGGAGCCGCCGGGATCGAAATTGAGCGCCGTGACCTCCCCCTTTCCGGTGGATGTCTGCCAGAGTACGTTGCGCGTGTGCGCGTCCCAGAGCGTCACATTGCCGTCCACGGCGCCCACGGCAATCGCGCCACCGTCTCCGCTCCATGCCAGGGTCGCCGCCTCGGACAGGACCGCAAGTTCGCGCCCGCTCTCCAATGTTCCAATCGGCTCGCCTGTGGCGGCGTCCCATATGCGCAGCGGGCCGTCACCGGCCGAAACGACGTGGCGCCCATCAGGGCTGAGCGCCACCTTGTATACGGATGAATACAGGCCTTGACTCGGCTTGCCGACCCTCTGTGTCTGCCATAGCGGCGTTGCCTGTGCTACGCCCGTCGTGCTGTCGCTTGTGTCGGCTATGCCGTGCAGTGCGACGCCGAACGAAAACAAGGCGAGCGCCGCAAGCGGCGCGATCACTGTTACGCGCACGGAGCGCCGGGCGATGCAAGGAACGCGATGCATGGCCGCCAACTTTGGAGCACGGATCTCCCAATTTGGCCGGGGTGTTGACCCGAGAGTTTCAGGCGACAGGGATACCTCGCGGTTTCTCGGGTCCGGGTTCCAGGCTATTTCCACTCACCGCCGCCGTCGCATTCGCCGCCGAATGGCGGCGACATGTAAACGCCCGCGAGGCCCACGAGTTGGCCGGCTTTGGCCGCGCTCGAAAGATAGAGATGAACGGGTCCGTCCGCGTCGACAAAGCTGACGAGGAAATCCGCGCTCCCGTCTCTGTCGAGGTCGCCGGCCCATTGCAGATAACTGCGCGGGTGAAACGTGCCCGAGCAATCCCCCAGGCTTCCCAGCAACAGCTGCCGTTTTCCCTGAGCCCGCAGCTGAAGATAGAAAGCGGATCCGTAATCGTGCCGCTCTGGCATCAACTGCTGCATCGTCTCCTTAGTAAGCAGCATGGGCACGAACATGGCGGTCTGGCCGCTCGGAAGATCGATCAGCACCTCCAGGGTTCCCCTTCCGGTCGGCTGCTTAAGAGGATAGTGCGGCGCGTAGTACGTCTGGACAGTTCCAGTTCTCAGCCACGGCGGCGCGGCGGTGATATGGAACCACGCAACGACCGGATATCCGAAGCCTCTGTTTCGTGTGAAGGACAGCCGCTGGCCGAAGGTCGGCTTGTCGTCGTAGTGTCCTTGCCAGAATTCCGGAGTCACCTTCAGAGTCGCCGGTTCGAGCACGCAGCCTTTTGCATCGCAGGCGAGCGCGAGCCAGTCGTCGCCGGTCTTGAACTGCTGCCTCGGCTGCCAGAGGTCGTTGCCGAATACGAACCTTACGTTCCCCTGCATGGTTGCTTCCGATTGGCGCGCGACCGCGTTCAAGTCCGCGAGGTGCCGTGCGATAGGATGAGCGGCTCGGTCCGGTTTTACTTCCTGCGCGGCCGCACGCAGTAACGCGCCAGACAGGGCCAGTGCGATGAAGGTGGAAGCGATCGGGCGCATCGAAAGTCCCTCCGGCAGTGTCCTATAACCCCGCGACTGGCAGCACGACGCGCTTGCCGCCAGGCAGGTCTCGAAAGATGATTCGTCCGAGATGGTCGCGCCAGTCTCTTTCCGGAGCCTCCCAAAGCGTCACCCAGCGCCGATCGGCGGTATTGAACCATTGCACCATCCGGTCGTCCCTTGCGCGGTGGGGTGCGGCATCGACCCGGTGCTTACCGAGGAGAAATAGCTCGCCTTGAGCCACATACGGGTGCGCGGCAAGGAGCAGCAAGTCCGTCTTTATTGCCGGCGCCTCCTGGGCCTCGAACTCGCGCCACGATTTCCCGTCGGCCGTGCTGATTTCCAGAATCCCCCGCGCTTCCAATCCGAGACTTGCTGTTTCGTCCTTGCCAATTGCCGCGCCGACAGGCACGCCTCCCCACTTCACGACGCTACCATCGTCGAGGATCGCGACCCTGCCACCTCTGCCACGCGACGGCGCCGTTTCACGCCAGATCTTCGTAGCGGGGTCGTAGATTTCATGGGTCGTCGACGGAATATAATCTCCGATGCCTACGAATCGGTCGGGGACGTCTTGGCTCATTGTGTTTTCATCGAGCACCGCAATCCCGTGACGCTGCTGTTCGCCGCCCGCGACGATAATCCGCCCGTCGCGTAATTCCCTGACCATAAGGAACTCCGTTCCGCCTTCCACTCCAGCTTCCCACCCGGACTGTCTCCTATTGCGGTTTAGGGAAGGAAAGCTGCTTCGCTGTATCGTGGGGTTGCCCTCCGATGCACCGCTAATGATCAACCGCTCCACGATACCGCCGGGCTTCACGGCAATCAAGCTGCCATCGCTGAGTTGTCCCAGCGCAGCGCCTTCGTCCATTTCGAGCTCCAGGGTAACCCAGCGCGCCTTCTCGATCGGCGTCCCGGCTGGCAGTAGTTCCGGCGGCGGAAACTGCAGCGTGCTACGCGTTCGATCTCCGCTGACGCCTCCCACAACCAAGAATGATCCGTCCTTCAATCTGAATACCTGGGCGCTTGTACGGGAATGATTGAGTGAGGCGACCGATTGAATGCGCCCGTCGGGCCGGATCGCCTCGACCGCCGCCGACGCCACGCCGTTTACCGATCCTCCCGCAGCCAGTCCCGGAGCATCGCCCTGCGGAGGCAAGAACGCGATGCCCCACCTCTGCAAGGTTATGCCCGCTTCGGTGCGGATGCGCTGCGATCCATCCATGCCGGAGGACTGAATCCGCAGCGACACGAGCGACCATACCTTCGGCCCATCGCCGCCCTGTGTACACCACAAGTAGGCGCGGCCGTCAAATGAGACGGGAACGGCAACGATCTCGCCGCCCTTACTGTCCGCAGGGCAGGATTCCCCCGTCGACCGCCATCCGGCGCTGTCGAAGTCGTACGCTTGCACGGCGTTGCTGCCGTTCCACGCGCGTACCATTCCGCCTGCCACGAGCAGCTGTTTGCCTTGTTGCCCCGATACCCAAATCGCCTGATGGCCCGCCACGCCGACGGTGAGCGGCGCGCCGGGGGCAAAGCGTTCTCCGCGCGGATCCAGGCGCTCGGTGCTGCGACTAGGGACATCATTCCACGTGTGTTTGGGACTCCACCCCCCCGCCACCATCACACCTCCATCCGGCAACAATGTTGCCGTCGCGTTGGTGCGCGGTTCGGTCATTTTGGGTCCCACCTGCCACGCTCTTGCGGCCAGGTCCAGGATATAGGTATCGGCGATCATGGGTTCGTAACCGACATAACGGGAGGTCGACCCCCCCAACGCCATGACCCTGCCGTCGGACAGCTCAACGAAGCTCACCCCTCGTCGGATTTCGCCCGGAAGGTCTGGCAGTTGTTCGACCGCCAGTTCGCCGTCACGGAAAGTGATTCGCTCGACGGCGTTCGTAAACGTCTTCGCTTCCTTGTCGTATCCGACAACGCCGCCGAGCACGAGGACGGACTTGTCTCGCAGCACCAGCACGTAGGGCCGCTCGCGTCCGACGTGCAGTCGGCTGATTGCCACCTGGTTTTTCGTGTTGAGCAACACCACCCGCGCCGGGTCGCGTTGCCATTGCCGGCTCGCCACATACTGGCCGCCGAAAATCAGCAATCCGAAAGGAGTTGCGGCTACCGAGTGCTGTGAACCCGGCGCAAATACCAAGGTGGGCTCTGACACGCGGTATTGCTCCACGCTCCCCGTCGTCGGCCTCCAGCGCAGAAGCTCCGTGAGGTTCGTCCGGTTGCCGTTACGGGAAAGCCACAGCGCCTCCCCGTCGTGGTCGAGCGCAATCGGAAACTCGTCGGGTGGCCGCGGCGGTTCTCCGCCGGTCGGCGCTCCCGGCGTTGGCGCGATGGCGGACACCGACACGCCGGGTGCCCCCGGCTCCGCGATTGCAGGTGCTTGACCGGGCCGGAGTTGGGATTGGAGCCGAGGTCCCGCGCTCGGCGTGACGAGCGTGGCGTTCAGCCCGGTCAGGCCTCCGTTGCCGCCGCCTTTCATCAACGAACCGCGTATCCATACCGACGTCCCGACGTTCTTTTCCAAGGGGTTGAACCCCGCCGGCTCCAGAGAGTGGCTGTAGACCTGCAATACCCGGGTGTCGCTGAAGACCAGGTGGTTGCCCGTCGCCTGACCCTCTATCTCTATCCTAAACTCGGAATAGATGTCGCGCGTATATCGAATGGCGCCAATGAAGCGGCCGTCCGGTTCGACTCTCTCGATGACGAGCCTAATGGGGTAGCTACGCCTCGTCATGGCGCTGCTCTCCCAGTTCGCTCCGATCCGAGTGGCAGTGATCTCGCCTTCCCAAATGGACGGAGCGAGCCTGTAGTTCGGTTCGAGATTGATCCAAAATACGATCTGCGGCCAGAAAAGATACGCGCCGAAGACCAGAAGGCCGGCCGAGGCCGCGACGACGGATTTCCATCGCGCCCGGGAACCGGACGCAAGGCGTCGCGCCAGAAGCGAAAGCCCGACGCCGGCGAAGTAGGCCACCAAGGCAGAGACCGTGCAGGTGAGCGCAATCAGAACACCGCTCATCACGATGACGCTGAGCGGGTTCGGCGCCTCCCTGTCGAAAAGAGACGTTGCGATGCCGACAAGCACGCCAGTCGCCACGCCAAGCGCGATCCCCCGAATTGCGTTCGCGATACGCGGGAGGTACAGAGGCGGGGCCGCGGACATGACCGCGCCGAGCGTGAGCATGAGAATGGCAGGCGTGAGCTGATGCGGGGCAAGGTTGACGAGTCCGCCGAAGACCGCGTATGCCGCGACGTATGCCTGTACGGCCGTCGCGAACAGACCTGCGACGAGACAGAACAGCATCACGCCTGGCGATCCCCATGCGGCCTTGGCCTGCTGCCAAGCGAATGGGGAATATGGGGTCGGAGTGACTTTCACCAGTTGAAAGGAAATTCAATCCGGCTGAGATTCCGCCGCACTAAGTCGAAGCGATCGCCTGGGCATGGACAAGGCCACCGTCGCCAGACCGGCGACGATGCAGAACAGCATCGCGGCGACCGAGCCCCAAGCCTCCCGGGCTCGCCGCCATCCGAGGAAATCAAGCTCCATGCGATCTCCTTGTTACGGTGCTCGCGAAGCTCGCCCGGCGACTACGAGCTCCCGGTAGACGCCTTCGGCGGGACGGCAAAACGCACGGTCTCCCCGTCGCGCTCCATCAAGAACACCGCCCAGCGGGGCTCCTTGCGCAGGTAAGCGGCGACCGACGCGTCCACGGCCCTGAGACGCCGGTTCAGCTCCTTTCCGAACGCGTCGGCGTCCACGACGTTCGAGGTCGGCGGCGAGACGCCTTTTTCGTCGCGCCACTTTTCGAGCGGCGCGGGCGTGAAGAACCACTTCGCTTCGTGCCCGATCGCCCGACTCACGCGGTAAAGATGATCGCACCTCGAAAAACGCGGGTCATCGTGCGATTTTGACACGTTCTGGAGCGGGCACGGGTTTGCTCCGACGACGCTGGCGGCGCCCAGATCCCCTTTTTCCATGGCGTCGATCATGCGCTCGTACAGAGCGGCCGCGGGAGTGCGAGCCAGCCCGCGCAGTTCCTCCCGGGTGTATGCGCCGAGCGCCGGGACGAAGCCGATGGACTCGAGCCTCTGGCGGGCGAGCTGCCGCTCCGCCGGGTCCTCCGAGCAATCGGTCTCGATGCCGGCGCGATCGAGCATGGACGAGGTGTTGCAGGTCCGCAGTATCACCTCGGCGACCGGATCGCCTTTCGCCATCGCCTGCTTCAGCGCCGGCAGCCAGGCCGCGTTCAACGCCCGGCGCGCTCGCGCGTGCGCCGCCGCGGCGCGCCCGCTTCCTCCCTTCATGCCCTCGAGCTGGGCGACGTCGCGACGCAGCTCCCAGACGTCGATCCATCCGCGCTGGTCCACAACCGCGCGCGGGGCGCGGGGCTGCTCGCTCGGCAGGACTGCGGCCATCGTGACGAGCGCGGCGATGTTCTCCGGCGGCGCATCCGGCACGGTCGCCGGTGCGGGTGGAGCGGCAACCGGCTTGGCGACGGCGACTTCGGGACGTTTCGTGCTGTCGAGCTGAGCGACGAGCCTCGCCCGCCCGTTCTTGTCGGTTCCGGTCATCGTCGTGCCGCTGATCCATACGTCCTTGCGATCGCCGATCGGAACGTTGCCGCCGCGCAGGATCTTCGTATCCTCGAAGACCAGATGATTGCCCTCGGCCTTGCCTTCGATCGCGAGCCGAAAGTCGCGCTCCCAGTCCATGTACCCCGTGAATCGGCCGTCCGGTGCCACCCGCTCGACGACCAGAGTGAAAGGATAGGCGCGCTCGAAGCTCACGCTTCCGTTCCAGACCGACGGCACCAGCCGGTAGCCGGGGTCGGCCTTGTACCAGGGCTCGATCAGGGGCGAGAGCGGCGACGAAAGGCCGAGAGCGCAGAACGCCATGACCGCGGCGCCCGCGATGTACCTGGGAACGGCGTGCGCGTCGGACGCGAAGTATCGCGCGAGCCGCGACAGCAAGGCGCCGACGATCCACGCCGCCAGCGCCGAGATCACGCAGACCACGGCGATCGAGCCCGCGGTCGTCATGATGGCGACGAAGGCCTGCTCGGAGGCGTTGTCGAAAAGCGAGGTCGCCGCGCCGGCGATGACGCCGCTCATCAGGCCGAGCGCCGCTCCCAGGCCCGCGCTCTTCGCGCGCGGCAGATACAACGGCGGCACGGCGGACACCGCCGCGCTCAGCGTGACGATGCGCAGGCCGAGCGTGATCTGGCCCGCCTCGAGGACGCCGAAGGTGGCGAACATAGCGATCCCGGCGTAGTAGGCGCGGAACTCCAGCGCCGCCACAACGGCGATGATGCAGAGCAGCATCAGGCCGACCGAACCCCACGCGGCGCGGGCTTCCGGCCATCGGAGCAGGCCGGCTAGGCTCCGTCTCGCCTGGGCGCCGGCGGCACGAGCGCGCGTCTTGCGGGTGGAGGACGGATCGGCCGGCATGTTTGGGCTTTGGCGGATGGTACAACAGCTCGGGCCGGGCGCCGATGCCGATGCAATCCGCGTGACGGGTGTTGTTGTCGTTCCTAAAGGAGGAAAGGGGGAGACGGCGAACTTATCGGGGTCGACTCTCTCGCTGCCGCCGTGCCCTTTGGGGCTGCTCCTGCATACATCGGGGCGAAGAAGCTCGAGAGCTACGGTTCAACCTTGCTCGAGCTCGTGCGGGGGTAAATTCCCTCGCCCCCGGGAGAGGGCCAGGGTGAGGGGATTTCCCGCTCCCTCCGCTCTGCCTCCCCGCAAGCGCTTGCCCAGATCCCGCGTCTGCGCGGGACCTGGCTGCACATTCAAGGCAACAACCGCGCCACGCCAAAGTCCGTGCGCACACTCGATGCCACGGATCCGCCGAGCAACACCCGGCCGTCGCCCTGGATCGCGAGGCCCGTGCAGGAATCCTGCGTCGCGGCGCCCATCGGAAATACCGCTGCGCCGGACTGGTTGAAGGTGACGTCAACATCACCATTGCCGATAAGACGCTCAACGTAGTAGTCGGCGTCGCCGTCCGGAGTCCACCACGAGGTACCGCCCAGCACGATGCGGCCATCGGCCAGCAGGCGCACCGCGCGGATCTCGCTCGGACCCGTATTCAGCGGACGCGCGATGTAGCCGCTTCCGCCAACAGTACTTTTCTAATTATTTTTGAATCTCCCTTTTTCCAATGAGCTACATTACGCACACCTCGCCCTTGCGGGATTGCACCCAGACGCCGCTACACGAGCATGCCGAGCCGCGGTAAGCTTCGCGATCGCGTCATGCTCGGAAGCCCGTCGTGCGGCAAGATTCTGTGGAGCAGGCGCATTGAAACATTGGGTGCTTGCTCATGATGTGTAAGACCAGACGACCCTACGGGAACTCCGAGGCGGCGGGATCGTCATTTCCCAACAAATTCGTCGCCGTGCTTCTTACCGTGGCTTCTGTAGCCGCTGCCGCGCATCCGCTCGACGACCCTAAGCTTCGACAATGTTTAAGAGGATGGGAGGACTGGGGGCTTGCTGCCCGCCTGCCCTATTTTCCCCGCCTTCACGCTGGTAATTGCTTCGTCGAGGAGCCAGACGCGACAGCGGCGCAAGGCAGCTTTGGCGGTTTGAAACCGCGCAGGCTGAAGCTCGAATTCGGGTTCGACACGCAGTGGTACCCGGGGTCATCCCCCGGCACGCCCGGCAGCGCATCTTACGACCACCGATACAAGGACGCCGCCGCTGCGGCGATTCAGCACTTCGCGCGGCTGCTGATCGCGCAAGGTTATCGGCCCGCCGGCGCCGCCGCCGCCACGGAACCGCAGACCGCCCTCGCCATCGGCCCCAGCGCCTACGAGCGAGCATCTTCCGGCGGTGTACGCCGGGTCGAATTCCGACCCATGGGAATCGATAGACTGGCGATCATGCTTGAGCAAAAACGCGGCGCGCTGCGCGAGGACATGCGCTTGCCGGCTCCCGATGCGTCTTTCGACTTTACCGCACCCGCCAGCGCCCGACGACTATTCGCGTTGCCGGGTTTTGTCTTTGTCGGCGATCGCATCGTCTTTCTCGGGCATCGACTCCCCGGCACGACCATCGGCGGCTCGGGCACTGGAGCGGAAGGCATCATCGTGAAGGTGCCGGTACGCACAATCAGCTTTCAGACGGAAAACCCGGCGCCAAAGGGCGAGGTCGACGCCGCTGTGCGCGAGGCGCTGCTGCAAGCTGGCTGGAAATCGCTGAGCGAGCAGGTCCATTACGTGCGCGGCGATAGCTTGTACCGTTACTCTTTGAGTCGAGGCGACCTTGACGCCGGGTTCTTCTATGTGGACGGCCCGGCGGCACACACTACGCTTCACGTCGAGTTTTCCGATCTTTCGTTGGCGTTTCGGATCACGTCTCTTGTCAATCGGTTCCATGGGCAGGTGCAAGACTGGGAAATCGCGCCGGAATTCGACGCGTCCGGCAATGCGACCGAAAGAACCCGCGACGAAATCTTCGTGTTCGCCGCCCACACCTCCCGTCCCCCGCCGAACGATGCGAGCGCGAAGATCCTCGTTACGCCGATCGCGAGCCAGGGGAACGAACGCGCGCGGCACGACGCTGCACGCCATGCCGCGCGGTGGGTGGTGGAGCAACTCGTTCAGCGCGGCTGGCACCGCAGCCGCATCCATCTCCTAGAAGACGTTCACCCGCCTCGCCTCAAGGAATTCGGCGTCGAGCTTGGTGCGCGGGTCACAACGATGGCATGCAAGGCGCGCCCGGAACCGGGAGCGACGCCCGAAAAGACAAACTGCGAGTGTCGCGAGAAAGGTACGGTCGTCTCCACCATGCCGGGAGCGTGTTCGTGAGGGCCCCGCGGCTCAAGGCCTATCTGGCCTTGATCGTCATTGCCGCGGCAGCGATTGGGTTGGGTCACGTGGGCTCACTGGATTTCCTGGCCGAGTGGGTACCGTTCTGGCGTTCGGCCCGCGTTTGGACCGACCCCGCACTGGATGGTCTCGCGGCCCCGGAACCAAAGGAACTGAAGCGATTGTCGGCGCGCATCTCGCCGTTCGTCACCGTGTTTACGGCCGCGCATGTCGCCGCGGCCGAGGGATACTTCTGCGACCTATCGCAGGGCAGTGCGGCCGTACCGCTGCGAGTGACAACCGGGGAACGCACGGTTGTCTGCGCCGAAGATATGGAAGGGCTCAGGCCGGGCCGCCGTGTGTTGCTGTTGCGTGCGCGGTTTCCGCTGGGTTTCGTCCTCGGTGTGGAACTGAAGGGCGTCACCCCGGAGGTCACCCAAAATCCCCAGCTCCTCTTGACGCTGCCCAGTATCGCGGTGGGCAAGGGCGTGGTATTCCCAGACGTCGGCGTGTTCGCCGATTTCATCGTCGATCGTTTCTTCCTCAACTACCACGGCTTGTGCTTTGAAGAGCAGGTCGTTGATGCAGCGGCGCAGCTCCTGTGCTCTCATCAGCTCTCCGAGCGCGCGCGCCATGGCTTGCCGCGCTGGAATGGGCAGCCGATCTCCGCCGGCCGACACGAGCAGGTGCAACTCACTTTGCGGCAGGCGGGATTCGAATGCGCGCCGCCGGGGCTCGATTCTCCGGACACAGCGGGTGCGTCGGACACTTACGCGGTGCGCTGTGCTCTGCGTACCTTCGCGGAGCAGGCGCTAGATGTCACGTTGCTGATCGACGCCCGCGACAGCAGACCACGGGCGTTGCGCGTCGCGATCGGCGGCGAGCATCGCGTGATTCCGCTGTCCGGGAGGCCGGTATTCGAGTACCCCAATACCGCCTCGTTCATGGTTCAGTTTGACAGCGGGGAGGTCAGGGATGCTGCGCTGTCCTCGAGCCTGCGCAGCCAGGACACGTCACACGTCCTGATTCCAGGCTATGCGCGTCTGGATGAGCATTCGCGGCGCCGTATCGTCAACGTGCTGCTTGCCCAGATGAACGACGTCGTAGAGCCCTCGAAGGAGCATGTCTCGCCTCCTCTCTTGCAGCGTCTGGACATCGCGGCGTACTTGCTCGCGCGCTTCGGAACGGATGCCGTAAGTAGGGCGCAGCACCTGGCCTTGGGACGCTCTGGGGTTCCTGGCGAGAGCGCGAATGCGGGTGATCCTTCAGCCGGGGGCGCGCCGAAACTCTCCCTTTCCGCGATCGCCGCAATTGCGCTTGCTGGGTGCCGCGTCGCGGGGGAGGGGCAAGACTGCCTTCGGCCGGCGATCGCCGCGCGTCCCGAGGTCCGTGGGATATTTATTTCAGCGCTCGACGAACTGCGCATGCAGGTCAACGATTTTCCTGAATCCCATCCCACGCGCGAGCGCCTCGCGCTGCTCGATCGGCAGATCGCCGCGTTCGAGCACAAGGGGGACGTGTCAGCTTACCCGCACACCCCCACGTACCCGCAGGCGGTGCAGTAGTCGCACCCGTCATTGCGGATCATGGTGTAGTTGGCGCATTCGGGACAACACCCACCCTGTATGATCGGCACTGCGCCCTTCGCCGGCGTCTCGAGGATCCCTATCGGCTGCACCGGCAGGCCCTTTTCGTTCAGTAGCCCGAGCATCGCGTAGCGGGGGATGAGCCGCGAGGTAAGAAACGGTCGAGGGGAACGTGAGCTGCTTTTTCGATCCCGGCAGGAAGGCCATGAAGTCGCCCAGCGGCTCGGGAAAGTCGAGCAGCTTCCTCAGTTTCATCCCGATCCACGCCGGATCGATGACGCGCATGTCGAGCGAGAGGATCTTGCACAGGCCCTCCAGCCCGCGCGGATTCATATGACCCCGCCTCAGCGTCCGCTCCTGGCGTATAGCAGAATTTCAAACCGACCCCCTACCCCGCCCCGCCTCCGCTTGACACCCCCCTTACAATAACAACATGCAGCACCGTCGCCACGGCGCCGCGATCGTGATCCGCGGCGCGCGCCAGAATAATCTCAAGAATCTCTCGCTCGATCTCCCACTGAACGAGTTGCTGGTGGTCACCGGCGTCTCGGGTTCGGGGAAGTCTTCGCTCGTGTTCGACACGCTGTACGCAGAGGGGCAGCGCCGTTACGTCGAGACGTTCAGTCCGTATGCGCGGCAGTTCCTCGACCGCATGGATAAGCCGCAGGTGGATGCGATCGAGGGGATCCCGCCGGCGATCGCGATCGACCAGACGAATCCGGTGCGCACGTCGCGCTCGACGGTCGGCACGATGACGGAGCTGAACGACCACGTGAAGCTGCTGTTCGCGCGCGCGGCGAATCTCTACTGCCGCGGCTGCGCGCGGCCGGTGCGGCGGGACATGGAGGAGTCCATATACAAGGAGCTGGCCGAGCGCGCGAAGGCGGCGGGCGATCCGCGGCTCGTCGTCACGTTCCCGGTGCCGATCCCGAAGAACTTCAAGCCCGAGGAAGTCGAAGCGGCGTTGAAGGCGCAGGGGTATGACCGGTTTCATTCCAAGTCGAAGACGGGGCTGGAGGTGATCCAGGATCGGGTGCGGATGGGATCCGCCGAAAAGACGCGGGTGATCGAGGCGCTGGAGTCGGCGTTGAGGGTGGGACAGGGGAAGGTGAATGTTTATGTGGAACCCCATCCCCACCCTAGCCCTCCCCTTGAAGGGGAGGGAATGAAACCCGTCTGGCGGTTCTCGGCCGACCTCCACTGCGCGGACTGCGATATTCATTACGCGGAGCCGACGCCGTCGCTCTTCTCGTTCAACTCGCCGGTCGGGGCGTGCGAGACGTGCCGCGGCTTCGGGCGCGTGATCGGGATCGATTACGGGCTGATCGTCCCGGACGAGTCGAAGACGCTGCGCGAGGGCGCGATCAAGTGCTGGCAGTCGCCCTCCTTCCACGAGTGCCAGGACGACATCGAGAAGTACGCGAAGAAGCGCGGCGTCCCGCTCGACGTGCCGTTCCGCG
>WNEY01002757.1_pt1 | contig 14051 bp, 17 predicted proteins | sample 5400531 | NCBI WGS metagenome assembly WNEY01 (sample SAMN13153338, study PRJNA577476) | soil metagenome | isolation source: 200 cm saprolite under Douglas fir tree site 1 | place: USA:California | collected 2015-04-18
CGCCTTAAAGTCTGGGCATGATCAAGAAGGTGGTCGAGCTGTGCCTCCGTTGCAACGCAAAGATGGAGTGGCGGCACGGCACGTGGCAGTGCGCTCGGTGCCACTTCAAGCTCGGCTGCTGTGAAGGCGAGCGCCCGAACGACTAGCGACGTCGATCTGGTCGTCCTCGCCTACGTCGCAGGACAGGAAGTGTCGCTCCAGGACGCCGAGCGGAATGCCGCGCTCCGCCGCGCATTGTTCGTCTTCGCCGCCGGCGGGCCCCTCGACCGCGAGCCGACGCTCGACGACCCCGCTGTAACCGAGCTGGCAGGCGATATCGACTCGCCGGAACGCCGCGCAGCGCTGGCCACTGCAGTCGAACGTCTCGACGCCGACCCGCAGGCGTTAGAGCGGTTGCGCGACCCAGAAACAGCTTGGCGGGCTTATGCCTGCGCCCTGCTCGCCGATGCGCTGGGCGAAGACGAAGCTTGACTGCATGCGGTCGGCGTCGTTCAATAACGCACATGGCAGAAGACAAGCGTTCAGGTGGTGACCGGCGCTCCGGAAAGGACCGGCGTTCTCGAAAAGACCGGCGCCAACAAGATGCCGGGCCGCCGCCGGATGGCGACCGACGCGCGGACGATAAACGGCGTTCCGATGAGGAGCGGCGTTCCGGCAACGATCGGCGCGGCAGCGACGGCTAGCGCCACTCGGCGAGCGCGGTGGCAACTTCGTCCATCGAGCTGCAAACCTTCCCTGCCGCCTGGATGCAGCCGAGAACGAAGAGATTCAGGCCATGCCCCTCGTGCCCGCGCGTGCCACGGAGATCCGTGAGCAGGCCGACGATACCCTTCTTCGTCGAGTCCGACTGCATCAGCGCGTAGAAGATCCCGATCTCGCAGGCCGTTCCGTCGTCGACCATCGGCCCATCGAGGACGGCGACCACGGCGTCCGCATCGGAAAGGCCTTGCCAGTCTTTCGCGAAGATGGTGGCGGCTGACGTGTCGCCCGCAGCGAGTGCGTTCTCGTGCGGCACGAAAACGTCGATGCCGTCAGCGCGGAGGCGCGCCGCGCACTCGTCGATGAAGGACCGCTCGTACGGGGTGAAGAGCGGCCCAGCAAAGTAGACCCGCACCGGGCAAGCCTAACGCCTAACTTGTGCGAAATCTGTCGCTGAAGATGTAATGCCCGACTTCGTACTCGCGATGTAATGCCCGACTTCGTACTCGCGAACGGAGATGACTTGCTCGCCGCCTGCTTCAACGACCTTCTCGGCGGCGTCGCGCGCGAATTCCGCACTTGCCTCACGCGCTTCCCTGGTCGCCCACAAGGTCACCACCATCGCTCGCCGGCGTCCCGGTCTGCGAAATCGAAGATCGCGAGAAAGCTGGCAGGTTCTTTACTCCCTGGCTGGCTTCTCGGACCGGAAGCGGATCGGTCCGTCGACCGAATCCGGGTCGCCTTGAAAGATGGTGACGCGAGCGAACACGACTCATCCGGAGGATAACTTCGCAAACGGTCATCCCGACCTGACGCAAACGGATCAAGAGCGTGCGCGTCTCGAAGTTCGAACGTGCTCATTGTGAACGAACCTGGAAACAGAAAACCCCGCCGAAGCGGGGCTTTGGAAGAGCGGATGATGGGACTCGAACCCACGACCTTCTGCATGGCAAGCAGACGCTCTAGCCAACTGAGCTACATCCGCGAACGACGGCCAGTATAGCCTCAGCTTTCGGCGTCTAACGCCTCGTTCACGAGGCTGTCGGCCAGCTCGTTGTGGGCGCGGCGGACTGCCGTGTAGCGGACTCTGCCGAAACGGCGCTCGAGGTCGCTCGCCTCTTCCCACAATTCCTTCAGAGCTTCGTTCTTCACGCGGTACTCGCCTTGCATCTGCTTCACGAGAAGCTCCGAGTCCGACACCACCTCCAACTCGCGGACGCCCAACTCCGCCGCCTTCTCCAGGCCCGCGACGAGGCCGCTGTACTCCGCGACGTTGTTCGTCGCACGTCCGATCGCCTCGCCGTGCGCGGCCAGCACGTGTCCGTCCTCTGCCTCGAGGACGTAGCCGTACGCGGCGGGGCCCGGATTTCCACGGGAGCCGCCGTCCGTGAACAGCTTCGCCTTCACAGCAATGCGTACACGTCGAACGCCGGCTCCTCGTACGGATGCGCCCGGCGCAACGCTGCGATCACTTCTTCCTGCTGCTCCTCTGGAAAGACTGTCTCTAGTCGCAACTCCGCGACGCGTTGCTCGCGCCCGGCCTCGCCGTGCGTCGGACTCGTTCCCTCGCCGCCGAGGAAGGTCCCCGTTCCCTGCGTGTACCAAGAGCAGTGCTCGTACTTTCCGATCCGTCCGGCGCCCGCCTCGAAGAGGGCATTGCGTACCACGTCGAGAGCCTCGCGCGGAACGAACACGACGAGCTTGCGGTTCAGGTCTCCGTGTCGATCTGCGCCTTCTGCAGCTTGCCGCTGTAGTCGACGTAGATTGACTTCCATTCCGTGAAGACGTCGAGGGCGGCTTGGCCGGCTTCGCGATGCCCGTTGCCCGTGTCCTTGGTCCCGCCGAAGGGGAGATGCACTTCCGCTCCGATCGTTCCCGCGTTGATGTACGTGATTCCGGCTTGCAGGTCGCGCATCGCACGGAACGCCTTGTTGACGTCGCGCGTAAAGATCGACGACGAGAGCCCGTACTTGATGTCGTTCGACACGCGGATCGCCTCGTCGAAGTCCTGCACGCGGATCAGTGCCGTCGTCGGGCCGAAGATCTCCTCCTGGGCAATCCGCATCTGCGGATCAACGTCGCCGAAGATCGTCGGACGGTAGAAGTTCCCCTTCTCGAAGCCGTTGCCGGTTGCGACCTCGCCGCCGGTGAGGAGCTTCGCGCCCTCGCCCTTGCCGATCTCCGTGTACGAGTGGATCTTCTCGAGCGCCTTCCGGTTGATCACCGGCCCAACGTCGGTGTCGTCCTCCCAGCCTGCGCCGAGCCGCAGCTTTTCGGCCGCGGCCACGAGCCGCGACTGCAGCTGTTCGTAGACCCCGTCCTCGACGATCACGCGCGACGCGGCCGTGCAGCGCTGGCCCGACGTGCCGAACGCAGACCAGATGATCCCGTCGGCCGCGAGCTCCAGATCGGCATCGTCGAGGACGATGATGGCGTTCTTGCCGCCGAGCTCGAGATGGACGCGCTTCAGATTCTCCGCAGAGTTGCGCATCACCTCGACGCCCGTCTCACGCGAACCGGTGAGCGTGATCACAGGCACGTCCGGGTGGCGCACGAGGCGATCGCCGACGGCGCCGCCGCCGCCGTGGACGATGTTGATCACGCCCTCGGGCAATCCGGCCTCGATCAGCAACTCCACGAAACGCTCGCCGAGCAGCGGCGTGTCGGTGGCCGGCTTGAACACGACGGTGTTTCCGCAGACGAGCGCGGGCGCGATCTTCCAGGACGGGATGGCGATCGGGAAGTTCCAGGGCGTGATCACACCGACCACGCCGATCGGCATCCGAACGCTCATGTTGAACTTGTCGCGCAGCTCCGAAGGTGTCGTCTGGCCGAAGAGCCGGCGCCCCTCGCCCGCCATGTAGAGGCTCATGTCGATCGCCTCCTGGACGTCTCCCCCGGCCTCCGCCTTCACCTTGCCCATCTCGTGGGACATCAGGTCGGTGAACTCGTCCTTCTCCTCCATCAGGAGATTCGCGAAGCGGTAGAGAATCTCGCCGCGCTTCGGCGCCGGCACGAGCCGCCAGTCCTCGAACGCCGCCTTTGCCGCCGCGACCGCGCGATCGACGTCGTCAGCCGAAGAGCGCGGGAACGTCCCGATCGTGTCACCCGTCGCCGGGTTGACGCTCTCGAACGTTTCGCCGGACGACGAGTCCACCCACTCGCCCCCGATGTAGTTCTGGAAGGTCTTCGTCCCGGTCAGTGCCACGGGGCGAGTCTACTCAGGAGGACCGTCGGTCTCGGGGAACGTGCCGGGGATCCGAGCCCGGCGCCGGTCCCGGATCTGCCGCTGCTCTTTCGCGGCGTCCGTCGGCTTCTTGCCGGCTCGGCGGTCGGGACCCTCGCGCCGGTCGATGATCACCGTGACGTTCGGGTTGTCCTTGTAGTACTCCACCATCTTGTCGAAGAGCTCGTCTTCAAGCTCTGGCGGGATCACGCAATAGATCACACTCTGATTGTAGGAGCGATGCGGGTCGGCGCCAGAGGGTGCGTCAAAGAGGCGAGATTTCGGGAACGAGCCTGCCGTCCTGCTCGATCCGCGCGTTCCAGCGCTGGTACCCCGCGTCGAGCTCCGCCATCTCGTGGCCACGCTCGGCCAGCCGGACCGGTTGCGCCGACTCCGGACTGACGCGGTACTGGTACCAGGAGATGTCCCAGGCGACCGTCACGATCAGCTCGCCGCTCACCCCGGAGAGCGGCACGATGCTCGCGCGGGGCTCGCCGAGGCTCTTCGCTATGCCGCCGACCGTCCTGCGGTAGTCGCTGGAGTTGAAGATATCGGCGGCCTCGACCATCTGCTGCTCGGGGGCCGACAGGCGACGCAGAATCGGCTCCGACACGACGGGATCGTCCGGCGGCTGGCGCCTCGGGTCGAACAGCGAGGCGATGCCGCGTCGGCGCGGACGCCGCTGATTAGGAACGGTCGGAGAGGTTGGACTGCCTTCCTTGATCCAGCCGTAGTCGACCGCCAATTCCTGGCAGAGCGGGCAGACGTCGACGAATTCCTCGCCGTCCGGTGAGAAGCGAATCGCCCGCTCGCCGGTCAGTAGCGACCGCTCGCAGACAGCGCAGATCCGCTTGACGGAGTGGCGGGCCAACTGGCGCACACCGTGGACACTAGCCCAGGGATCGCGTGCCGCAACTGCTAGTGTCGCTGTTACATGTGTCTTTTACATGTAGGTAGAGCGTGAGGCCAAGTGGCGGCCGCCGAGCGCGCTGCCGGCGCATGGTCCGCCCCGGTCACTGGGGTGTCCGCGCCCGCGTGGAGCGCTTCAGCGAGCCTGTGCTGCTCCTGCTGTTGCGCGAGCGGCCGACGCACGGCTACGAGCTGCTGGAAGCGCTGCCGAGTCTTACCGGCGAGACGCGAGTCGACATGGGCAACCTCTACCGCGTGCTGCGGGGCCTCGAGGAGGACGGCCTCGTCACCTCACGCTGGGAGGCAGGCGAGCCGGGACCGGCGAAGCGCACCTACGAGCTGACGGTCGAAGGCAGGCGCCTGCTCGATGAGTGGGCAGGCGCACTCCAGGGCTCACGCGAACGCATCGACACTTTTCTCGATCGTTACGAAGGGAGGTGAACATGCACCACGGACGCAGACGACATCACCGCGGCTTAGGCCTGCGGTGGTACGACCGCGAGAACGTCCTCGAGCGGCTCGAGAGCTATCAGCGCGACCTCGAGCAGGAGCTTGCCGACGTCTCCGACCTGATCACGCGGCTGCAGGCCGGCGAGCAGCCGGGACAGCCAGAGCCGCAAAGCGTCTGACGAGGGCGCAGGTCTATAGCCGCCGCCGAAAGTGCCAAGCACTTTCGGCGGGCTAGACCTTGGCTTCTTCCTTCTCTTTCTTGGTTTCTTCGATGATCTTCTGCGCGATGTGGGTCGGGACTTCCTCATACCGGAGGAAGTGCATGTGGTAATCGCCGCGCCCACCGGTCATCGACGTGAGCGCCTGCGCGTACGTGAGGATCTCCGCCATCGGGACCTCGGCTTTGATGTTGGTCATACTGCCCTGCGGCTCCATGCCCTGCAGGCGGCCGCGTCGTGAGTTGAGATCGCCGTTCACCGCGCCTACCGACTCCTCCGGCGTGGTCACCTCGAGCTCCATGATCGGCTCGAGCAGCACCGGGTCGGCCTTCTCGTACGCAGACTTGAACGCCATCGAGCCCGCGATCTTGAACGCCATCTCCGAGGAGTCGACGGTGTGGTACGAGCCGTCGACGAGGAGGACGCGCAGTCCCTGAACCGGCGCACCGGCGAGCTCGCCGTGCAGCATCGCTTCCTGGATGCCCTTGTCGACCGCAGGGCGGAAGCTCTGCGGAATGACACCGCCGACGATCTTGTCCACGAACTCGTAGCCCTGATGGCCGTCCAGCGGCTCGAGCTGGATCACGCAGTCGCCGAACTGGCCGCGCCCGCCTGTCTGCTTCTTGTACCGGCCCTGCGCGCGCGACTCCTTGCGGATCGTCTCCAGGTAGGGAACGCGCGGCTGGTGCAGCTCCACCTCGACGTTGAACCTGCTCTTCAGCCGGTCGACCGCAACCTCGACGTGCATCTGCGAGAGCCCCATCAGCAGCTGCTCGCCGGTCTGCTGGTCGCGCCGCATCTGAATCGTCGGGTCTTCCTCGCTCAGCCGGCGTAGCCCCGCAGCCATCTTCTCCTCGTCGCCTTTGGCCTTCGGTGTCACCGCGAAGCTCATCACAGGCTCCGGAAAACCGATCTCGGGCAACTCGACCTGGTGTTCCGCGTCCATCAGCACGTCGCCGGTCTGGGTCTCCTTCAGCTTCGCCACGGCGCCGATGTCGCCCTCGCCGAATTCCGCCATCTGCACGTGCTCCTTGCCCTCCAGCTGCATCAACTGACCGACGCGCTCCTTGGCGTGCGAGCGCGCATTCACGATCGTCGAGTCGCCCTTGAGCGTGCCGTTGAGCACGCGGAAGACGTTGATGCGTCCGGCGAACGGATCCGCGATCGTCTTGAAGACGAACGCCGCGGTTTCCGCACCGTCGACGCTGATCGGCGCACCCTTCCTCGCGGGTGACGGCACGCCCTCGACGAGGAGGTCGAGCACCGCGGTCGTGCCGAGGTTCTTCGACGCGACACCGCAGGCGACGGGAAAGACCTCGCCACGCGTGACGGCGTCCTTCAGAGCCTTCGCGACCTCCTCCGGCGACAGCTCCTGTCCGTCGAGGTAGCGCTCCATCAGGCCTTCGTCGGTCTCGACCACCGCGTCGAGGAGCTTCTCCCTGTATTCCTGGACTTCGGCTTCCACCTCGGCGGGGATGTCCACCGGCCCGCCTTCGCGCTGACCGTTGGGGTCCATGTACGCCTGCATGTGCAGAAGGTCGACGATTCCCTTGAGTTCGTGCTCGACACCAATTGGGATGTGCACCGCGACGCACTTGTCGGACAGCTGGGAACGGAGCGCCTCGAGCACACGGTAGAAGTCGGCGCGCTCGCGGTCGAGCATGTTCACGACGATGACCCGCGACAGACCCGCCGCCTCGGCCCGCTGCCAGTGCCGCAACGTCTGAACCTCGACGCCCATCACCGCGCTCACGGTGAACAGCGCGCCCTCGACGACGCGCAGCGCTGCGATTGCGTCGCCCTGGAAGCCGGCGTCCCCCGGCGTGTCGATCAGGTTGATCTTGCGGCCCTGCCACTCCACGTTACAGATCGACGCGGAGAGCGACATCTGGCGGCGCTGCTCGTCATCGTCCCAGTCGCTGACGGTCGAGCCGGACTCGACGGTTCCGAGGCGATTCGTGGCGCCGGCCTGGAACAGGAGCGCCTCGACGAGTGACGTCTTCCCCGTGCCGCGGTGACCGACGACGGCGACGTTGCGGATCTTCCCCGGCTCTAGTGCCATGCGCTAGCGCCGCATGCTATTTGAGACGGCCGCAGGGGCGAAGCCCCTACGGCCTCTTTTAGACGGCGCCGCCGAGTCGGCGCCTGGTCAAGATTCGAGCGAGGCCCGGGTGGTGGCCCCCGAGAGCCGGGCCTTGAGGCGCAGGATCGCCTTGGTGTGGAGCTGGGAGACCCGGGATTCGGTGACACCCAGCACCTCGCCGATCTCGCGGAGGGTGAGCTCCTCGTAGTAGTAGAGGGTGACCACGAGCTTCTCGCGCTCGGGGAGCCGCGCGATCGCCTCGCCGATCGCTTCCTTCATCTCGGTCTTCGAGAGCGAGCCCTGTGGATCCGGCGCATCGTGGTCCTCGATCGTGTCGATGAGGGCCACAGAATCGCCACCGCCCGTGTTCACGCTCCAGAGCTCGTCGAGGGCGCCGATCGACGAGCGTGAGATGTCGGTGAGCGAGTCCTCCAGCTCGTTCGTCGTCAGGCCGAGCTTGTCCGAGATCTCTTCGTCGGTGGGCGCGCGGTGGAGCTTGCGCTCGAGCTCGGCAATCGCCCGCTCGATGTCGCGGGCCCGTGCGCGCACCGACCGCGGCACCCAGTCCATCGCACGGAGCTCGTCGATGATCGAGCCCTTGATCCGCGCGATCGCGTAGGTCTCGAACTTGACGTCGCGATCAGGGTCGTAACGCTCGATCGCGCCGATGAGACCCAGCAGTCCGTAGGAGACGAGGTCGCCCTCGTCCACGTGCGCGGGCAGGCCGGAGCCCAGCCGTCCGGCCACGTACTTGACCAGCGGCGCATACGTGAGGATAAGCCGGTCGCGCAAAGCCTTGTCGCCCTTGTTGGTCGTGTAATGGCGCCACAGAGTCTTCGTGTCTTCGCCCTCGGCCACGCGCAGAGGATACGCGCTGTTTCGGCTTACCTGAGCGCCCGGAAGGCCATCGACGCGAGCCAGACCGCGAGAACGGCAGCCGCGAGCGCGATGATCCAGCGCCCGGCCTCCCCTCCCGCCCCGTATCCGGCCGCGAAAGCTACGCCCGCGAACGCGATCGCAAGCAATGAAAAGAGGGCGCCGAGAGCCGGTCGCTGCTTCACGGGGAGAGGGAGTCGGAAAAGACCACGGCTACAATCCTTGCAGCCCAGGGGCGTAGCTCAGTTGGTAGAGCGGCGGTCTCCAAAACCGTAGGCCGGAGGTTCTCGCGCTCGCAAGTCCGGCGCCGCTTTCGCGGCGCCATGATGACTTGCGAGCGGAGTGTGGCGAACAGAGCCTGTGCGAGCCCACCGGGCAAAACCCGGCGGGGCGGCGAATTCGGCAGGGCTACAATGCGCGACGAACACACAGGGGCGTAGCTCAGTTGGTAGAGCGGCGGTCTCCAAAACCGTAGGCCGGGGGTTCGAGTCCCTCCGCCCCTGCCTCCGCCGGAAGATCCGGCGCGCTGCGCGCGCCATGATGATCTTCCGGCGTTTGCGACTAGATCTCGATCTCGGTGGCGGGTAGCCGGGACGGGCAGAGCCCGCCCCGGCAACGAGATAGGTCATCGGCGATGCAGTCCTTCTAACCTTGTTGTTGAGTTGTCCGCGCGGCGCCCCGAGGGGTGAGCGGATCGCAAGAAGCCGCGCAGGAACGGCATCTACTGTGCGGCGGGGTGGGGACGTTCGGTCAGAGGGGCTTTCCCATCTCGCCTTCACGGTAGGCTGCGCCGCCGTGCGCGTCTCCTTTCTCGTCCCCGCTTACAACGAAGCGGCGACCATCGTCGAGATACTCGACCGCGTCTCACAGCTCGAGCTCGAGAAGCAGATCGTGGTCGTGGACGACGGCTCGACCGATGGCACGGGCGACCTCGTCGAAAGCTGGCAGAGCGGACGCGACGACGTCGTCCTCGTCCGCCAGGAAAACCGAGGTAAAGGTGCGGCGGTGCGCGCGGCGATCCCGCACGCCGACGGCGACATCTGCGTCATCCAGGACGCCGACCTCGAGTACGACCCCGCAGATGTACCGGCGCTGATCGAACCGATCACTCGCGGAAGCGCAGACGTGGTCTTCGGGTCACGCCTTTCGGGCGGCAGGCCTCAGCGCGTCTACCTCTTCTGGCATCTCGTCGGCAACCGCTTCCTGTCCCTGCTGACGAACGTTCTCTACAACACGACGATTTCGGACATGGAGACCGGGTACAAGGCCTTCCGCACGGAGATCCTGCGTTCGCTCGACCTGCGCCAGAACGGTTTTGGCATCGAGCCCGAGATCACAGCGAAGATCTGCAAGCAGAAGCTGCGCGTGTACGAGCTTCCGATCGCGTACTACGGCCGCACCTACGCAGAGGGGAAAAAGATCACATGGAGGGACGGCTTCAAAGCGATCCGCGTCCTTCTCAGCGTCCGCCTGTTCGGCTGACCGTCGTCGCAGCCGCTGTCTTCGTCGCAGCGCTCGCCGCCTCGGCGCTGATCGGCGCGAACGAGGTCCGACACCATCTCGCACAATCCGTCGCGCGCGACTCGAAGCTCACGCCCGCCGAGCGGCGACACGCCGCCGGGGACCGCCTCGGCTTCGACGCCGCGGCGTTCGACGCCTTCCGAGTGACGCTGCGGCCTCGAGAGCGCTACGCGGTCGACGTCCCGCCGGGAGCAAAAGGGCCGTTCATCACCCGGGGCGCCGTCGTCCGTGCCTATGCGGCGTTCTACTTCCTGCCTGCGATCCAGGTCGAGCAGGCGGATCACGTGTTTCGCTATCGGTTCCGATGAGGATGGCCGCGCTGCTCGGCGCGAATGCGCTGATGCTCGTCGCCGGCCTCGGCATGCTGCCATTGCTCGGCATCGCCCGTTCGTGGCGCCTGCTCGTCTTCCGCTGCGGCCTCGCCTATCTCTGCGGAATCCTGCTCGTCGGGATCGTCTCGACGCAACTCGCGCTCGTGCACGTGAGCTTCGGCCGGATCGGGCTCGCGCTGCTGGCCGCTCTGTCGCTCGGGTTTTGCGCTTGGCGCCTGAACGGCACTGAACGTCCCGGCCGGCGCCGGCCGAACTGGATCAACGGTGTCGGCTTCGCCGCTCTGATCGCGCTGATGATCGACTACGGACGGGCCTTCCGGGTCGCGCCGTTGAACCGCTACGACGCGTGGGCGATCTGGGCGCTCAAGGGTCACGCGCTCTACGCACTCGGCTGGGCCGACCCCGTCGTGTTCGCGGGCGCGTCCTACCGATTCGCGAACCTCGACTACCCGTTGCTGCTCCCCTCTCTCGAGGCGGTCGACTTTCGCGCGATGGGCGCGTTCGACACGCGGCTCGTGCATGTGCAGTTCTTGCTCTTCCTCGTCGCGGCATTGCTGGCGCTCTTCACGCTCTTGCGCGACCGCGTGCCTGCCCTCATCCTCTGGCTCTCGCTCTTCGCTCTGGCGCTGGCGCCTGCCGTGTTCGACCAGCTGCTCACCGCCTACGCGGACCTCCCGCTCGCGCTCGTGTTCGGCGTCGGCACCGGGGCCGCCGGACGCTGGGTGATCACGAACGACCGTTGGGCCCTTGCGCTGGCCACTTTCTGCTTCGCCGGCGCGCTGCTGACGAAGAACGAGGGCTCGCTCTTCGTTCTCGCGGTCTTCCTCGGCCTCTTGGCAGCCGCCCACGCGCGTTGGCGGGCGCTGACGGTCGCAGCCGCCATGGACGTCCTACTCCTGCTTCCTTGGCGAATCTACGTTCACGACCACAACCTTCGCGACATCAACTACAGCCTCGGCGACAGCTTCGACTTCGAACATCTACGCGGCAGGCTCGGAGTCGGACCGATCGCATTCAGGACGCTCGCCGGCCAGATGCTCGATCCACAGCATTGGGGCCTGCTGATGCCGATCTTCGTAGTGCTGCTCGTCGCCGCCGTGCTGACGGGCCTGCGTGCGCTGCCGCTCTTCGCGCTCGTCTGGACGATCGTGGCATGGCTGGGGTTGAGCTGGATCTACGTGATCTCCCGCTTCGAGTACAGCGCGTACCTCGACTCCACCAAGGAGCGGGTGATCGCATGCATTGTCGTGGGTAGCGCGGCGCTCGTGCCCTTGCTCGCCGCAGAATCCTGGGCGCGCCTCAGCGCTCGCGGCCGAGGCCGGCCTCGGACCGGCGACGGATGAACTCCTTCACCTCTGCGAGGAATCGGGAGCAGTCTGCTTCGTGCTCGTCCGAGACGAACTGTCCTGGCGGGTCCTGCTCCTCCCGCTTCGGATCAAGCTGCGTCTCGTCGGCGTCCAGGCGCGGCACCTGTTCTCCTCAACCTCGTCGAGTTGGCCGTTGAGCACACGCCGGATCCGCGGGCTAGGACCGCAGCGAATCGTCGTGCGCCTCCGTGTTCGAGTGTAGAGCGTTCGGCGTCGAGCCGAGGCACGCATCCCCCGCAAAGTGGGAACGAATCAGACGAACGCAAGTTGCTGGTGGCTGGCCAGCCCCGACACCCCGACGCCGACGAGCCGAAGCGCGCCGGGGCGGTCAGCGAGCGCACGGTCCAGGAGCGCGCAGGCGAGCTCTCCGATCTTGCCCGGCTCGTCGATGCCGACGCGTAAAGAGGTCGAGCGCGTACGGATAGAGAAGTCGGTGTAGCGCAGCTTCGTGGAGACGGTGCGCGCCGTTCGTCCGCTCCCACGAAGCATTTCCGAGATGCGGTCGGCCATCCTGCGCAGCTCCGCGTGCAGCTGCGCGCGATCGGTCAAGTCTCGCTCGAAGGTGTTCTCAACGCTGATCGAGATGCGCTGCACCTGCTGCTCGAGCCCGCGTGGATCGATCCCGCGTGCCCGGTCGTGCAGCACGCGCCCGACGCTGCCGGGAAGCACACGGCGGAGCTCGACGTCGCTGAGAGCGGCAAGCGAGCCGATGGTCGTGACCCCCGCGGCGAGCAGGCGCTCCTCCGCCTTCGGGCCTACTCCGGGGAGCCTGCGCACGTCGAACGGCCCCAGGAAGCTCGCCTCCTGGCCCGCCGGCACCACGGTCAGTCCGCCCGGCTTGCGATGGTCGCTCGCCACCTTCGCGACCACCTTCGACGTCGAGACACCGAGCGCGCACGTGAGATTCGTGGCGGCGCGAACAGCCGTCTGAACCGCTTCCGCGAGCCTGCGCGCGTCGAGAAACGTGTGCGCGACCTCGCCCATCTCGAGGTACCCCTCGTCGAGCCCGGTCCGCTCCACGGTGGGAACGACCCCGCGCACCGTCTCCCACACGTGCTGCGAGTACTCGCGGTACAGGGAATGGCGTGAGCGCACGAAGACGGTTTGCGGGCAGCGCCTGAGCGCCTCGGCGCAGCTCATCGCCGAGTGAATGCCGAACTCCCGCGCGACGTAGTTCGCCGTCGCGACGACGCCACGTCCGTGCGGGTCGCCCCCGACCACGAGCGGCTTCGTCCTGAGGCTGGGATCCTCGAGCTCCTCGACGGCGGCAAAGAAGGCGTCCAGGTCGAGATGGGCGACGATCATGGTCAGGAGCCTAGACGTCGGACCTTCCGGCACTCGCGGCCGTCTCCCTCCGCGCCCGCCCCGCGATAGGCTCAAAGCAATGGCCGTCCTTACCTCGCAGGTCGAACGCGAGTCGGAAGAGTTCAGCCGCCGGCGCCGGCGCATGGAAGGCCTTGTCGCCGAGTTGCGCGAGCGCACCGCGGAGATCGCCCGCGGCGGAGGCGAGAAGGCGACCGAGCGCCACCGGTCGCGCGGGAAGCTCACCGCACGGGAACGCATCGACCGCCTGGTCGACCCCGGCGCGGCGTTCCTGGAGCTGAATGCGCTCGCCGCCTGGGAGCTGTATGACGGCCAGGCGCCCGCCGCCGGCATCGTCACCGGGATCGGCGTCGTCGAGGGCCGCGAGTGCGTGATCGTCGCGAACGACGCGACCGTCAAGGGCGGCTCGTACTTCCCGCTCACCGTCAAGAAGCACCTGCGGGCCCAGGAGGTGGCCGAGCAGAACAACCTTCCCTGCATCTACCTGGTCGACTCGGGCGGCGCGTTCCTGCCCCTCCAGGACGAGGTCTTTCCCGACCGCGACCACTTCGGCCGCATCTTCTTCAACCAGGCGCAGATGTCGGCGCGGGGCATTCCGCAGATCGCCGTCGTGATGGGATCGTGTACCGCGGGCGGCGCCTACATGCCGGCCATGTCTGACGAGACGATCATCGTGCGCGGCACCGGCACGATCTTCATCGGCGGCCCCCCGCTCGTGAAGGCCGCGACGGGGCAGGACGTGACCGCCGAGGAGCTCGGTGGCGCCGACGTCCACACGAGGCAGTCGGGTGTGGCCGACTACTACGCGATCTCCGACGAGCATGCACTCGCGCTGGCGCGCCAGATCGTGCGCAACCTGCAGGGCCGCAAGCCCGTACCGCCGTGGGTGCAGGCCGAGCCCGAGCCACCGGCAGCCGATCCGTCCGAGCTCTACGGACTGATCCCGGAGGACTTCCGCCATCAAACCGACGCGCGCGAGGTGATCGCCCGCATCGTGGACGGCTCGCGCTTCGACGAGTTCAAGGCGCTCTACGGCGAGACACTCGT
>WNEY01002259.1_pt1 | contig 14048 bp, 12 predicted proteins | sample 5400531 | NCBI WGS metagenome assembly WNEY01 (sample SAMN13153338, study PRJNA577476) | soil metagenome | isolation source: 200 cm saprolite under Douglas fir tree site 1 | place: USA:California | collected 2015-04-18
GGACCTGCGAGCGGAATTGTTCGGCGCCGAAGAGCACCAGGCCGAGGTAGCGGCCGCGCTCGGAGATGTCGAGCAGCATTTTCTTGACGTAGGTGTCCGGCCCGTCGCCCGGTGCGTACTTGTTCAGCTCATCCACGAATACCACGACGGCATCGACGCCGAGCTCGCGACGCTCGAGCTGCTCGCGGAGTTTCGATACCACGCGGGCGAACACGAGGTCCTGGCCGAGTGGATCGACGTTGGCGATGTCGATCACGTAGACCGTGCGATCCTCGAACTCAGTCCACGGCAGATCGCTCGCCGGACCGTCGTCCGTCACGAGGCCTTTGCAGCGTGTGGAGATATTGAGCAGACGGTTGCGGACCTTGCGCATCGTGGCGATGTGGTGCGTCCGCCAGGTGTCGCTGCGACCGCCGGCGGTGATTTCCAGACCGTCGAAGATCGAACGGAACAGGCGATCGAGATCGGCAAAGCTTTGCACGCGATGCGTGCCGCCGAAGCCATCATCAAACGTGCGTCCCAACACCCGGTCCCGAAGAAAATCGATAAAGGCGTCGGCTTTGGCGTCAATGTCGTCGCGGTTGAGTAACACTTCGGCGTAATCGACGACTTCCTGAAGTCCCCACGTCAGTGGCTCGACGTCGCCGACGAGATCGGGGTGCGTGCGCAGCGTGTTGAGATTGACGCCATCCGCCTTCAGCGGCGCGTACAGCTTCATCCGCTCGAAGGGCTGCGCTGGCACCGCGAGCCGGTCGTAGCGGCGGCGGTCTTCGTCGCTCAAGTCGCCGGGCTGATCGAGAAAGCAGAGATCCGGCCCCTTGACGTTGAAGCACACAGCGGCGACGCGGCCTTTGTGCTGGGGGAAATGGGTGAAGATCGACGCGAGCAGGAATTCCACCGCGCTCGTCTTCGTCGCGAGTCCCGACACACCCGAGATGTTGAGATGCGCCGCTTCAGGCCCGATCAGAAAGTCGGCATCGAGATAGACGGGAGCCTCGCGGCCGGCGGAGGTATAGAGCCCGATCGGAATCGCGGTGGGCGTCGCCGAGTAGAGGAAGGCGTCCATACGAAGCGCCTGCGCGACGTCCGCATCGTCCGCGAGGAACACTTGGCCGAGCGGCACCGGCTGCAGCGGTTCTTCGGGGGTCTGGCGCAGCACGGCCGCGGTCCAGTAGCGGATCTCCTGCCGGGCCGTCGGCGCATTGGCGGCGCGCGCGGGATCCCCTTCCGCGCCGACGACATCATGTAACGGGGTCGCGAGATCCGAATACGCGAAGCCATCCGTCACGACGCCGTATACCACCCGGCCTGCACCCTGCTCCGTGCTCCCTGCTCCCTGGACCTTTACGATCGCGCCAATCCCAACCGTCGTTTCGGTCGCGGTCCAGAAGTGGAATTGATGGGGGGTTGCGGGCTTCAGCTCGGTCGCCACGACTCGGCCGATTGGTGTCGGGTTGGCCTTATCGATCACGAGGCAACCGGCAGCCGGTGACGAGTTTTCGATAGATCGCGCGGCGCGCGCGCCTTCAGGTATTCCTCCACGTTATGTAAAGGATACAACAGCCGGTCCCAGCGTGTAGCCGGCGTCGCCAGCGGCGCGCGCTCGGCGACGAGCCAGCCGCTCAGCTCCGACGCCAGTGCGACGGACGCCGGATCGGGTCGCGCTTCCACGCGCAGCAAGCCGTACAGCAAGTCGTTGCCCTCCCACGGCCAGAGACGCAGGTACCACGAATACACTTCGGTGCGGGTGTGACCGCCGCGCACCGCGAACACGCTGGTACGATTTCCGGCGGGCAGCGTCAACGCGCGTTCAAGTCCGCGCCCTTCGAGAAACTGGGTACCGTGGCTGTTGATAACGCCAAGCGCGCGCGGGTGTCGAGCCACGGTGGGCGAGCGCGACAGGAGGCCGTCCAGTACCAGCCACTCCTCGGCACCGAGTGTCGCGATGCAGTTCTCGGCGAGCTCACGCTCGAGTCCAGCGCGGACGCGGCGAACCGTGCTCTCGACAGTGTCCAGGTACCGCGCCGGTTGCCCTGCCAGCTCGCCATCGATCGGTTCGACGTCGGAAACGGAGGCCTCGAGCGCCTGCCGCAGCCCCGGAGTCATCCGCTCGAGCGGGGCGACAGCAAAAGCACGGTTGCGCTCGAACGTGGTGTGCAGCACACCGCGGCCATCTCGCCTGCGGACGGCGGCGGCCACATAGGCGTCTACGACCTGAATGATGCCGTCGCAAGCGACCACGCCCCAGCGCGCGAAGCCGGCTAGAAACGAAACTGCTGGAGGAATTCGCGCACCGCCGCGGTCAGGAACGGGATGGGCCTCGAGCTCGGCTCCCTCCACGAAGGCGGCGCGGTCGGCGGGTTCAGTCTCGTCTTTGGATCCACGGGCTGCGGCCGGATTGGGCACAAACGCCACGGGTACCGCGCCCGCGTCGATGAGCGCCTGCCACCACGTCATGCGCCATCCCGCACTTTGAGACCAACGGCGAGACCGTCACGCACCGGAATGATCGTCGCGACGAGGCGGGGATCACGCGCGGCGAGCGCGTTGAACGCCCGCACGCCGAGTGCCGGGCCGGACCGATCGTTCGGATCGACCGCGGCCCCGTGGAAGAAGGCGTTGTCGCACAGCAGCAACCCGCCGCGTCGCAGCAAGCGCATGCCCCAATCAAAATACTTGGGCAGCGGCTCTTTATCGGCATCGATGAACACCGCGTCGAATCCGGGCGCCAGCGTCGGCAGGACGTCGACCGCAGCCCCTTCGATCAATTGCACCTTTTTCGAGAGCCCCGCGGACGCGAAGGCTTCACGGGCGATCTTGGCGTGGCGCGGATCTTTCTCGATCGTGATCAGCTTCCCGGTCGCCGGTAGCGCGCGTGCCAACCACACGCCGCTGTACCCCCCGAGCGAACCGATCTCCAGCACATTCGTCGCCCCGATCGTGAGGAGCAAGAGATGGAGCAGCTTTCCTTCTTCTGGTGAGACATTGATGGTCGGCAGATTTTCCGCGGCGTGGCGGGCGCGGATGTTGGAGAGAATCGGGTCTTCAGCGGCGAACAGCTCGGTGACGTAGCGCTCGAACCGGGCGGGCTCGGGGGGCTCGTCCACTACGCCGTAGCTTCGACGTTCGGGAAGGGGGGCACCTCCAAGAGCCACAGTCCGGCGATTCTCGATTGCTTGTCGACCTCCACGAGCAAGTGATCCGCGACGCGCACGATTGTCGTCGGGCGCTGCCGGCCCACACGAATATGGAAAACGGACTCCGATTGGTTCTTGTCGACTGTCAGAGGTGTGTCCACTTCCACAGCTGCCACGCCGGGCTGCGAGAGCCGTTTGGGGAAAGTGACCGATCCTTCCTTCGTCGGTTCGGGCGGTACGAGGGAAGCAACGGTGCGGACATCGTCGGGCCAGGTCACGACGTCCACGCCGCGCAGCGCGCCGCCGGCCACGTCAATCACAACGAACGAGCCGTCTCCCCCTTCGAGGTCCACGGTGCCGTTCATGCCGTTCCCTTTCGGCACCCCTTTGCAGGCGACCGTCAGGATGTCGGTTTCCGGGTCCCAGCGGTAGGAAACCTTCGGGAGTTTTCCGTTCAACGGCTCGATGCGTGCTTCGAAATGCATGCGCTTATGCGCCTTCCAGCGCGAAGAGAGGCTGCGTAATATAGCTGCACCATGGAACGACGCGAGTTTCTGGCGGTCGCTGGCGGTGTGGTAATGGGAGCAACGGTTCCGGCGACCGGCGGTCGGCCGGTCGGCCGGTCGCAAACCCCGAGCCTCAGCCCGGCCGTCTTCACACACCGCATCGAGTTGCTGCAGGAAGAACTAAAGCGTCGCAAGCTCGACCTCCTCGTCGCCGAGCCGAGTACGAATTTTCAGTATTTCACGGGCTACAACCCCGGGCGCAGCGAGCGCCTGATCCTCTTGATGCTTCCCGCGGCGGGAAATCCCGTCGTCGTTTGTCCCTCGTTCGAAGTCGAGCGCATCAAGCGCAACAGCGCCGTCTCCGACGTCCGCGGCTGGGAGGAACAAGACAATCCGTGGGACGTCGTGAAGACCGTCGGCAAGGAGATGAAGCCGCCGCGCCGTCACGGCGCCGGCGCGATCGAGCCCACCACGTCCTACCAGAGCTACCTGCGTCTCATCGACAAGATGGGCGGTTGGGATTTTATCGAAGGCACGCCCGTGACCGAGCGGCTGCGGATCATCAAAGGACCTGAAGAAGTCGATCTGATCCGGCGGGCCATCGCGGCCACGGAAGCGTCAATCGCGGCCACGTTCTCGCAGCTCGCGGTCGGGATGACGGAACGCGAGGTGTCGGAGCTGCTGTCACGCGAAATGGCAGGTCGCGGCTCGCCGGGGGGCGGGCTCGTGCAGTTCGGCCCCTCCAGCGCCCTGCCTCACGGCGGGCCGTCCGCCGGCAAGTTGACGCGCGAGACGGTGGTGTTGATCGACGCCGGCTCGCGGATCGAGGGATACACCTCCGACATCACGCGCACGATCTGGTTCGGCGACGCGCCAGCGGATGAGTTCAAGAAGGTCTACAACCTGGTCCACGACGCGCAGACCGCGGCGATGGAATCCGGTAAGCCGTTCACCACCCAATGCCAGCAGCTCGATCGGCTGGCGCGAAAGACGATCTCCGACGGCGGTTACGGCCAGTACTTCACGCACCGCCTGGGCCACGGGATCGGGCTGGATGGCCACGAGCCACCCTATCTGGTGGAGGGCAACGAGACCCGGATGGAGAACGGGATGACCTTCACCATCGAGCCCGGGATCTACCAGCTCGGCAAGTTCGGCGTGCGGATCGAGGACGACTGCTTGATGACGGACAAAGGAGTCGAAGTGCTGTCGCACCGACCGGCGAAGCTCTAGTCGCCGAGCTTCCTTGCGAAGCCTACAATCCGATCCAAGGCTTGCTTGATCGAGTCAGTTGAAGCCGCGTAGGAGAGCCGGACCCACCTATCGTCCCCAAATGCCGCGCCGGGTACCAACGCGACCCCCGTTTGCGTGATCAGTCGAGTGCAGAAGTCCGTCCCGGAAATCTTCCCGAACGAATCCACCCTGAAGAAGAAATAGAAGGCTCCAAGCGGATCGACGAATTCGACGCCGGGCAGATCCTGCCGGAAGCGCGCGACCACGAGGTCCCGCCGCTTGCGAAATTCGGCGACCATGCGGGTGACGTCTTGCTCCAGGCGCTCATCGGCGAGTGCCGCCGCGGCGGCGAACTGCGCGGGGTGATTCGCGCCCGTCGTCGTATGCGATTGCAGCGCCGCCATCGCTTTCGCCACCTTGGCCGGCGCGAGCGCGAGTCCAATGCGCCACCCCGTCATCGCGTACGCCTTGCTGACGCCGTAAATGACCACGACGCGCTCGAGCAAGTCGTCGGGGAGATCGAGGAATGACGGCGACGGTCCGGTCCCATAGTGAATCCGCCGATAGATCTCGTCTGCAATCACCCAGACCTTCTTCGCCTTCGCCCACTGCGCGATCGCGCGAATCTCGGCGTGCGTGTACACCGCGCCGGTAGGATTGCACGGGGAGCACAGAATCAGGCCCGTCGCGCCGGGCAGCATGCGCTCCAGGTCTTTCACGCTCGCCTTGAGGCTCCATTCCGGGTCGCCCGCGATCATGACGGGGCGGGCGCGCGCGAGATGCACGATCTGCGGATAGGAGACCCACGCCGGCGACGGAATCGCCACGACGTCGCCAGGGCCAAAGAGCGTGAAGCACGCGTTGAACAGCGATTGCTTGGAACCGTTCGACACGACGATGTGATCGGCGTTCACGGGCCGGCCGCCCGACAGCAGCGAGAGGTGCGTTGCGGCAGCGGCGCGCAGCTCCAGAATCCCCTCGTTCGCCGGGTAGTGCGTCTTCCCGTCCTTGATCGCGCGAATGCCGGCCTCCGCCGGAATCGGCGGCGTCGGGAAATCGGGCTCGCCCGCACCGAGGTCGACGACGTCTTCGCCGGCCGCCTTGCGGCGTTTGGCTTCAGCGGAGATGGCGATCGTGGCGGAGGTCTCGAGGTGCTGCAGGTTGGGCGACAGACCTTCGATCATCGGGGAATCGCTCCGTAGCGCTTGAGGATCATGCCAGTCGAGTCGATGGGGAGGGCACGCACAACGCCACGATAGCCCCGCACCGTCTCCGCGCGCAACAAGGAATTGTAGATCGCTTCTTCGGTGGCATCGATGGTTGCCTGGAACAATCCCGACATCACATCGTTGCGGACGACTTCCAGAGTGTCGGTTAGGCGGTTCGGCGGTTGGGCGGTTAGTGAAGGACGGCGAGTCGAGAATGCGATGACGTAGTCGCCGCTGCCGTTGCTCATCGAGCTGCCCGTGCGCGCGAGTCCGGTCAACGCGCGACGCGCCAGTCGCTCCAAACGCAGGTGATCGAGCGGCGCGTCGGTCGCGACGACCATGATAATTGATCCGTCAGGCGAACCACGTGTCCCGTGTCCCGTGTCCCGCAGCTCCCGTCCAACAGGCACGCCGGCAATCAACAGGTTTCCGCCGAAGTTGGTCTGCACGAGCACACCGACCGTCCACCCACCCGATTCAGCACCCAGCTTCCGGCTCGACGTCCCAATGCCGCCCTTCCAGCCAAAGGCGACGGTTCCCCGCCCGGCCCCGACGGCCCCCTCCGCGACCGGCCCAGCCGCCGCGCCATTGATCGCGTGCAACACGTCGGCCTCAGTGATCGGACGCGCGCGGATGTTATTCAAATAGCCGTCGTTGGTCTCGGCGACGACCGGGTTGGCGGACCGCACGTCTTCGTTGCCGGGAAGATTCAGCAGCCAGGTCAGCACCGCGTCGGCCGCGCGCGGCACGCAGAGCGTACAGGTCAGCACGATCGGCGATTCGAGCTCACCGAGCTCATTGACCTGGGTCGAGCCGGCGAGTTTGCCAAATCCGTTTCCGACGACGATCGCCGCGGGCACCTTGTCGCGAAATGGATTGCCGCCGTGGGGAAGGATTGCCGTGATGCCGGTATTGATCGAGTCACCGCGCGCGATCGTGGTATGACCGACCCGGACGCCGGCGACGTCGGTGATGGCGTTGAGCGGGCCGGTGGGAATGGAACCTACGGTGATCCCGAGGTCTCGCGCCCGCGGACGCGTTTGTCCATGCAGTGGAGCGATGAATAGAAAGAACAGGAGCAGGTCGTTAGCTTTCACGACCGAAGAAACTAGCACCCTTTGACAATCGAGGTTCGTGTGAAGGCCGAACGGAGTCGGCACGTGGTGCTGGTGAGCCCGCCTGCCGTTGAGCGCATGGAGCGGGTCTGGGAGCTGATCGACCGGAATGCGATCGTTGTCTGCGCCGACCACGAGCAGGCGACGCACTGGGCCGACGTCGCGCCCGCCGAGTACCGCGCTCATGCCGTCACGGGCCTCACGCGAACCGCCGCCCTACTTAAGGACGGGCGGATCGGGCTCCTCGCCGGCTCTCCCGCCGACCTCGCCGCACTGGTCGCTCGCTCGGCCCTCAAGCTCGACACCCTCGAAGCGCTCGTCATCGGCTGGCCCGAAGGTTTCGCGGCCGAGCTCGACCCGCTGCTCGCCGAAGCGCCCAATGCACGGCGCATCGTCTTGAGCTGGAATCCGCCGGCTCTCGCAGACTTTCTCGAACGGCATGCTCGTCGGGCTGAAGTGGTCGGGAATCTCCCGCTCGATCCCGACGGGAAGCCACTTGGGCCGGTGGGTTCAGCACGCTTCGCAGTAATCGCGGCGTCGCGCCGCCGAGCGGCGCTGCGCGATGCGCTCGACGCGGTGCGGGCCACGAAACCCTACGTTTGGGCAGGTGGCGAGATCGCCGCGCCCAAAGATGTGGACGTGGTCGTCGCGACAACGTTGCCGACGCGCGAGGAGCTGCAGGCTTTGATCGCGATTGCTCCGCAGCCCGTCGTGCTCGCGCTCGCATCGCAACTGCCCTATCTCCGGTCGATCGCGGCACTCACGCCATTGTCGCTACCTTCGGGCGCGGATCGCGCTCAAGATCGGAGCAGCAAGCTGCGCGCTCAGATCACCGAGCGGCTTTCTGGCGATCTCGATGCGGAGCTTGCGGCCCTGGCGCCGCTCTTCGAGGAGCATGATCCGGCGATGGTGGCGGCGGCGTTACTGGCTATCAGCCGCCAGCCCTCCGCCGGCAACATTCAACCCCGCGAAGCAGAGCCGGGGACAGCGTGGATGAAGATCTTCGTGACGGTAGGAACGAAAGATCGCGCGAGCGCGAAGGATCTCGTCGGGGCGTTGATCAAGGAGGCGGGCTTACAGAAGGGTCAGATCGGCAAGATCGATGTGCGCGAGACGTTTTCGCTCGTCGAAATTGCGCCGCCTAGTGTTGATCAGGCCGTGCGGCGTCTCTCTGGCGTCTCGATCCGCGGACGCCGGGTTACGGCACGGCCCGATCGGGGATGAGCGCGCTTATTTCTTGTTATTCACCACCATCTTGAGCTGCTTCCCCGCGCGGAACGCGGGCGCGATCGATGCTTTGATCTGAATGACACCGCCCGTCTTGGGATTCCGTCCCATCCGGGCCGCGCGTTTGCGCGCTTCGAAGTTGCCGAAGCCCGTGATCTGCACCTTCGAGCCCTTCTTCAACTCGCCGGCAATGATGCCCTTGTCGTCGAAGAGCGCGTCGATCGTGCGCGTTGCATCGGCCTTCGACATCTTGGTGCGCATCGCCAGCGCGGCGGTGAGTTCAGCCTTGTTCACTGCAATCTCCTTGTGGGGGTAGAGGGGCCGAGAAAGTCCTTGAAAATCCGCCCCTTTCGCAGGGCGCGGGGCGAAAACCCGCATGAACACTGCGTTACTATGGGATATCCCCCAAAAAACCGCAAGATATCTACACTTCCGCGACCCCCCGGGGTCGTGTAACGTGAGGGCCCATGTTCCAGCAAGCGGGCCGACCGGGATGGATCGAAGTCATCGCCGGCGTGATGTTCAGCGGCAAATCGGAAGAATTGATCCGCCGCGTGCGCCGCGCGGTGATCGCCAAGAAGCAGGTGCAAGTCTTTAAGTCTCACCTAGATGCACGCTACGCCGGACTCTACTCCATCTCCTCCCACGACGGCGTCACCGTAGAAGCCGAGCCCGTCGATTCCGCCGAGGAAATCGGCCGCCGGCTTCGGAAGGAAACGGAAGTGCTGGCGGTCGACGAGGCGCAGTTCCTCGACGACGGCATCATCGATCTCTCCAACCGTCTCGCCGATCAGGGCGTGCGCGTGATCCTGGCGGGGACGGACGTCGATTTTCGCGGACTTCCTTTCGGCCCCATGCCGACGCTCATGTGCATCGCCGAGGTCGTGGACAAGTTTCAGGCGATCTGCGTCGTCTGCGGCGGTCCCGCGACGCGCAATCAACGGCTCGTCAACGACAAGCCGGCTCCCTGGAATAGTCCGACGATCATGGTGGGAGGTCGCGAGTCGTACGAGGCGCGGTGCCGGCATTGTCATCGCGTTCCCAGACAAGATGAAGATCAAACTGCATTGCTGTAATCGGGAAACGAGATACGGGAAACGGGAAACGTGGTGCATTTCCGTGCCCCGTTTCCCGTGTCACGTTTCCCGTGCTTAACGTAGCTCTCACCGGCAACATCGCCGCCGGCAAATCGACCGTCGTCGACCTCTTCCGAAAATGGGGAGCCACGATCATCGACGCCGATGCGCTCGTTCGCGAAGCGCAAGCGCCCGGGAGCGCGGTCCTCGCGGCGATTGCGGGACGATTCGGCACGGACGTGTTGGCGTCCGACGGCACGCTCGATCGCGCCGCGTTGCGCGGCAAGGTCATGGGCGACGACGTGGCGCTGACCGCGCTGAACGCCATCGTGCATCCCGCCGTGCAGCAACGCCGCCTGGAGCTCCAAAGCGCGGCCGCCGAGCGCGGTGATGCGATTGTCGTGAACGACATCCCGCTGCTGTTCGAGGCGCTCGATCCGACGCAGTTCGACGCCGTCGTCCTGGTCGATGCTCCGGTACCGGTGCGGCGCACCCGGCTGCGCACGCTGCGTGGCCTCTCGAATCAGGATGCCGACCGCATGATCGCGGCCCAGATGTCGGCCGCGCGCAAACGGGCGCAGAGTCAGTACGTCATCGAGAACGCCGGCTCACTTGCCGAGCTCGAGAAACAGGCGAAGCGCGTGTTCGCAGACTTGCGCAAACGCGCTGCCCGGTCGGGGCTCAAATCGGAAGCGCCGGGGCAGGCGCTCGTCCTGTGTGCGACCGACGCGAAAGACAGCACGCCGGTGCTGCACGCGATCGAGCGTCGCTACACCGACGCGGGAATGCAGGTGGAGCGTACTACGGTGAAGGGATTGCCGAAGACCCTGCGCGCGGGCACACCGCTTTCGATTGTGGCGACAGATGCGGCAATCGATGGCGCACGCGACGCCTGGGAAGCGGCCGTGCCACCGCGGCCGTGCCGCTTGTACCATCTCTCCCCCGATCCCGATCCCGTCGCCGTGCGTTTGGATCTACGCCCTTGGGGCCACGAGCGCGTCGCGCTCAGTGAAGAAGATGGCGCAGGACTGGCGCCCCGAGCAGACCTGTTGTAGGCTCCGCACCCATGTCGAGTGTCCCCAAAGACCTCCGCTATACCGAAGATCACGAGTGGGTGCGGGAGAGTGACGATCACCAAGTCGTCGAGGTCGGGATCACCGACTACGCCCAGGGCGAGCTGGGCGACGTCGTATTCGTAGAGCTTCCCAAGCCCGCCGCGTCGTTCGGCCAGCGCGCGGTCTTCGGGACGATCGAGGCCGTAAAGGCCGTCTCAGAGCTCTACTCCCCATTGGCGGGCACGATCGTCGAGACCAACAAGGCGTTAGAGCAGGACCCCGCCCTGGTGAACCGCGACCCCTACGGCAAGGGCTGGATGATCAAGGTGAAGATCAAGAACCCCAAAGAATTGGAGGGGCTGCTGCGCGCGGATGCGTACGCGAAGCATATCGGCGAGTGAAAGCGACATTCCACGGACACGCCTGTTTCGTCTTAGAGCGAGACGGCAAACGCGTCATCATCGATCCCTTCCTTACTGGTAATCCCGCCGCAGACATCGGCCCCGACAAGCTGCCCCGGCTGGACGCCATCCTCCTCTCCCATGGCCATGGCGATCACCTCGGCGACGCGATTTCGCTGTCGAAGCGCGACCGCGCGACGATCGTCGCCACGTTCGAGCTCGCTCAGTTCTGCGGCGATAAGGGCGCGACCAGCCACGCCATGCACATCGGCGGAGCACATGAGTTTCCCTTCGGGAGAGTGAAGCTCGTCCCCGCGTTCCATGGTGGCCGGGTTGAGGGCGATGCAACCGGGAAGTACACGACGAATCCCTGCGGCCTCGTCGTGACGATCGGCGGGAAGACCGTCTATCACTGCGGCGATACCGCCCTTACGATGGAGATGCAGCTCCTCGCGGGACGGATCGACCTCATGCTTGTGCCGATCGGCGACAACTTCACGATGGGTGTGGAAGATGCCGCGCGGGCGGTCGAGTTCGTGAAACCCAAAAGCGTTATCCCAATGCACTACAACACGTGGGATCTGATAAAGGCCGACCCCCAGGAATTCCGGCGGCTGGTGGGTACCCGCGCCACGGTCACTATTTTGTCGCCGGGTGAATCACACACACTCACATAGTTCGATGACCATATATCAGGATCTGTTTCAAGACCGACACATCGGGCCCTCGCCTGACGACCAGGCGGCGATGCTCGCGACCCTCGGATACGATTCGCTCGACGCGTTCATCGACGCCGTCCTGCCCGAGGACATCCGCCTCCGCCAGCCGCTGCGGATCCCGCCCGCGATCACCGAACAGGAAGCGCTCGAGAAGCTGCGCCAGCTCGCCGCGCAGAATCAGATTTTCCGCTCCTACCTGGGCATGGGCTATCACGACTGCTTCACGCCGACCGTGATCCAGCGGAACGTGCTCGAGAATCCCGGCTGGTACACGGCCTACACGCCGTATCAGGCGGAGATCGCGCAGGGGCGGCTCGAAGCGCTGCTCAACTTCCAGACGATGGTCTCGGACCTGACCGGCCTCGAGATCGCGAATGCGTCGTTGCTCGATGAGGGAACGGCGGCGGCCGAAGCCATGCATCTCACTGAGGCGGTCGCAAAGCACGAAGGCAAGGTGCGCTACCTCGTCGACGTGAATTGTCATCCGCAGACGATCGCGGTCGTGCGTACGCGCGCGGCAGCGCGCGGGCTCGAGATCGTCGTGAGCGATCCGGACACCTTCGATTTCCAGCCGGGCAATGTGATCGGAGCGCTGCTGCAGTATCCGGCGACCGATGGCGCGATCCGCGACTATCGGTCGCTTTGTGAGCGCGCGCACGCCGCCGGCGCCCTTGTCACGGTCGCGACTGATCTGCTGGCGTTGACGTTGCTGGCGCCTCCTGGGGAATGGGGTGCCGATATCGCCGTCGGCAATTCGCAGCGGTTCGGCGTGCCGCTCGGCTACGGCGGCCCGCACGCGGCGTTCTTCGCGACGCGCGACGAATTCAAGCGACACCTTCCCGGACGCATCATCGGCGTCTCGAAGGATCGCGCCGGCCGGACCGGCCTGCGCATGGCACTTCAGACGCGCGAGCAACACATCCGGCGCGAGAAGGCGACGAGCAACGTCTGCACCGCGCAGGTGCTGCTCGCCGTCATCGCCGCGATGTACGCGGTCTACCACGGTCCCGAGGGACTGCGGCGGATCGCAAGACGCGTGCACGCGCATACGACATCGCTCGCGGCCGCGCTCGAGCGCCTGGGATACCGTTTGGTGTACCCGAACTTCTTCGATACGGTGGCTGTCGAAGTGCCACAAGAAATCCTGCCTCGGATCATCGATGCGGCCCGCATCAAGCAGATCAATCTGCGGACATTGACGCAGACACGAATCGGCGTGGCGTTCGACGAGACCGTGACCGCCGAAGACGTCGCGGACGTGATCGCGGCATTTGCGGCCGGCGTCGAGAAGAACGCGCTGCCTCCCCGTGAGGCGCCGAGCGCGATCCCCGAGGGGTTGGCGCGCACCACGCCGTTCTGCACCCATCCGGTGTTCAACACCCATCACTCCGAAACGGAGATGTTGCGCTACTTGAAGAAGCTCGAGGACCGCGATCTGTCGCTCACCGCCGCCATGATTCCCCTCGGCTCCTGCACGATGAAGCTCAATGCAACGACCGAGATGATTCCGATCACCTGGCGCGGGTTTGGCCGGCTCCATCCGTTCGCGCCGAGGGCGCAGGCGCAGGGCTACGCGACGTTGTTCCGCGAGCTCGAGGCGTGGCTCGCGGAGATCACCGGCTTCGCGAAAGTGTCGTTGCAACCCAACGCGGGATCGCAGGGAGAATTCGCGGGACTGCTGGTGATTCGCGCGTACCACCAGCATCGGGGCGAGGGCCACCGCACGACCTGCCTGATTCCGCAGTCGGCGCACGGGACGAATCCTGCCAGCGCCGTGATGGCGGGAATGCAGGTCGTGGTCGTGAAGACGGACGCGCAAGGCAACATCGACGTCGCGGATCTCGAAGCAAGAGCCAAAGAGTATCGCGACACCCTCGGCGCGCTGATGGTGACATATCCCTCGACGCACGGCGTGTTCGAGGCGTCGATCAGGAAGATCTGCAAGATCGTTCATCAGAACGGCGGGCAGGTGTACATGGACGGCGCCAACATGAACGCCCAGGTCGGCCTGTGCCGCCCGGGCGACATGGGCGCCGACGTCGGTCATCTCAATCTGCATAAGACGTTCTGCATCCCGCACGGCGGCGGCGGTCCCGGCATGGGTCCAATCGGCGTCGCTGAGCATCTGGCGGTGCACCTGCCGACACATCCGGTGGTGGACGTTGGGATCCCGCTTGCCGAGAGCGCAGGCACCATGTCCGCCGGACCATGGGGCAGCCCATCGATTCTGCCGATCTCGTGGGCATACATCGCCATGATGGGGGGGGGCCGCGACGGCCTGACGCTCGCGACCAAGGTCGCGATCCTCAGCGCCAACTACATCGCGAAACGTCTGGAGGAGGGCGGGCACTACGGACTACTCTATGCGGGA
>WNEY01002260.1_pt1 | contig 14048 bp, 10 predicted proteins | sample 5400531 | NCBI WGS metagenome assembly WNEY01 (sample SAMN13153338, study PRJNA577476) | soil metagenome | isolation source: 200 cm saprolite under Douglas fir tree site 1 | place: USA:California | collected 2015-04-18
TTGTTCTGCGATTCGTAGTAAGTGCGGATGACCAGCTCTGCGAGCAGCCCCATGAGCAGGGAGAGCGAGCCCACCAGGGTGAACATCACTGTGACGAGCGGCAGCGGCGTCTGCACGAAATCCTTCAGGCCGGCCAGCTTGTAATAGAGCGCCCAGAGAAACGCGCCCAGTGCACAGAGCCAGGAGAGCAGCCCGAATCCGCCAAAGACGTAGATGGGCTTGGTCGCGTAGCTGGCGAGAAACTTCACCACCAGGAGATCGAGCACCACCTTGAAAGTGCGCGAGAGCCCGTACTTCGATCGCCCGGCGCGCCGCGCGCGGTGGTTGACCTCCATCTCGGTGACCCGCGCGCCCTGCCAGGAAGCGTAGATGGGGATGAAGCGGTGCATCTCCCCATAGAGCTTCACGTCGCGGAGCACGTCGCGCCGATACGCTTTCAGGCTGCAGCCGTAGTCGTGCAGCCGCACGCCCGAGATGGCCGAGATGAGCCGGTTGGCGATGCGGCTCGGGAGCTTGCGGCCGAATTCCCTGTCCTGCCGGTGCCTGCGCCAGCCGGAGACCACGTCGTAGCCGGCGTCGAGCCGCAAAAGGAGCTTGCCGATGTCGGCGGGATCGTTCTGCAGATCGCCGTCCATCGGGACGATCACCTCGCCGCGCGCGGCCTCGATGCCCGCGCTCATCGCCGCGGTCTGGCCGAAGTTCAGCCGGAAGCGGATGACGCGCAGCTCGGTCTTGTGCGCAGCGATCTTCGCCAGCGAGGCGAAGGTGTCGTCGCGGCTGCCGTCGTCGACGCAGATGACTTCGTAGGTGCGGCCGAGCTTCGCCAATTCCGCAAACAGCTCGTCCAGCAAAGGCTGGACGTTCTCTTCTTCATTGAAGAGAGGAATGACGACGGAAAGCTGGGGCCGGTCCATCGGCCGGGTTGGATAACACGCAGGACACCTGCCCACAACCGGCGCTTGCTCGCTCGCATCGCGCGTGCGATAGCCCCGCGAAGCTCGCCCGAAAAGGATCAGGAGGTCGGCAGTGCTCAGCTACGCGAAAGAGTTCCGCGAATTCCTGCTCCAGCAGAATGCCCTCGCGCTGGCCGTCGGCGTGATCATCGGCGCGGCCGTCGGCAAGGTCGTCTCGGGGATCGTCGACGACGTCGTCATGCCGGTCATCGGCGTCGCCCTGCCCGGCGGCGAGTGGCGCAACGCGCAGATCCAGCTCTCGGCGCAGAACGCCATCAAGTACGGCGACATGCTGGGGCGGCTGGTCGACTTCACCTTGGTGGCGCTGGTGGTGTTCCTGCTCACCAAGCTTCTTCTAAAGCCCGAGGCAGCGGCGGCCACCAAGGCTTGCCCGCAGTGCCTGGAGGCAATCCCCGCCGCGGCGCGCAAGTGCCGCGCCTGCGGGTCGGCAGTCGAATGACGCTCTCCCGGCGCGAGCTCCTCGGCACCGCGGCCGCGGTGGCGGTCGCGGCGAACTCCCGCCCGGCGGCGGCAGAGAAAGGACCGCCGGTCGCGGTCTCCTCGGCAAATGGATTGAAAGCGGTGGAGCTGGCGGTGCAGCGGATGGCCGCCGGCGCGGACCCGCTCGATGCGGCAATCGCGGGAGTGAACCTGGTCGAGGACGATCCCAACGACATGACCGTGGGATATGGCGGGGTGCCCAACGAGGAGGGCGTGGTGCAGCTCGACTCCTGCGTCATGCACGGCCCCACCGGGCGCGCCGGCGCGGTGGCCGCGCTCGAGGGCGTGAAGAATCCCAGCAAGGTGGCGAAGCTGGTGATGGAGACGACCGATCACGTCCTCCTGGTCGGGCCCGGCGCGCGGCATTTTGCAACCATGAATGGATTCGGCACCGAGAATCTATTGACGGAGAAAGGTCGTAAAGTTTGGCTCTTCTGGAAGCAGAACCTCTCCGACAAGGACAAGTGGCTGGAGCCAGATCCCGAGCATTACGACCCCGACGTCAAGGCGTTCATCGAGGAGTTCGGCTGGGACGAGTTCCACAAGCCGAAGACGGGCGGCACCATCCACCTGAGCGCGGTCAATTCGCGCGGCGAGCTGGCCGGCTGCACCAGCACCTCGGGATTGTTCTTCAAGATGCCCGGGCGCGTGGGCGACTCGCCGATCATCGGCGCCGGCTGCTTCACCGACAACGAGATTGGGTCGGCGGGCTCGACCGGCCGCGGCGAGGCGAACATCCTCGTCTGCGGCGGACATCTGACGGTGGAGCTCATGCGCCAGGGCAAGCATCCCCGCGACGCCTGCCTGATGACGCTGGAGCGGATTGCGAAGACCACGCGCGAGAAGCGATTGCTCGACGCCAAGGGCCGGCCGAATTTCGGCATCCGCTTCTACGCGCTGAACAAGCGCGGCGAATATGGCGGCGCGGCCATGTACCGATTCACCTCGACCGGAAAGCGGACACAGTTCGCGGTGGCCGACAGCGGCGGGGCGCGCAAGGAGGACTGCGCCTTTCTCTTCGAGAAGCCGCTGTGACGATTCACTTCCCGCCGCGGGTGATCGCGCCCGGGTCGGGCCCAAGGTGCGCGGTGTCGTTCCAGAGGCGCAGGAAGGGCTCCTTGCCCGCGCGCAGCTCGACCATGTTCAAGGCGCACTCATCCTGCGACCAGCGCGTGCGATAGGAGGCGATGGGCGAGCCGGTGAGCGCCGCCGCGAGAATGCGCAGCGTCGCCTTGTGCGAGACCGCGAGCACCGGGCCGGTCGCGGTCTCATGGCGCGCGCGGATCTCTGCGACGGCGGCGAGCGCGCGCTGGGCGATCTGCGCGGCGGTCTCGCCTCCCGGCGGGCCGGTGGTAGTCGGATCCTCGACCCAGGCTGCATAGCGGAGCGGATCCCTCTCCTTCGCCTGCGCGGGCGAGAGACCTTCCCATTCCCCGTAGTCGATCTCGGTGAGCCCGGGCGCGACCTGCGCATCGAAGCCGGGCGCAACCAGAGCGGCGGTCTCCGCGGTGCGGCCCAGCGGCGATCGATACACCGCCGCCCATTTCACGTTCGCCAGCCGCGCGCCCAGTTTCCCCGCCTGCTCGCGGCCAAGCTCGGTGAGCGGCAGCTCGCGCTGGCCGTTGAAGGAATCCACCGCCGAGGACGCCGTCTGCGCGTGCCGGACGAGATAAAGGAGCATCAAGCGCCTCCGGAGGCCGGCAGCCGGCCGGAGCCATTGGCGATGAAATGCTCGCGCAGGTAATGAACGGTGTCCGCCAGCGTCTCGATGGGATCGCGCGGCCGGAAGCCGAGCAACCGCTCCGCCTTGCTGGAGTCGATGAAGAACCAGCACTCGCCCATCTCCACGTCGCTGGCAGGCAGCTCCGGCTCGCGGCCTCGCTGGCGCGCGAACCGCTCCAGGAGGTGGGCGGCGGCGACCTTCACCGGCGAGGGCAGGCGCAAGAGCGGCGGCGGCCGGTGCGCAATGCGGCCCAGGCGGGCGAAGAACTCGTGGAACTCCCAGTTCGCTGCGCCGAGCAGGTGGCGCTCGCCGACGTTGCCGCGGGTCAGCGCCGCGACGAACGCCTGGGCTGCGTCGCGCACGTCGACGAAAGAGATTCCCCCGCGCGGCATCACCGGGATGCGGCCCATGAGAAAGCGGAAGACGTCCTGCGTGGACGACATGCGCGCATCGCCGGGGCCGAGGAGCAGCGAAGGATTGAGCACCACCACCGGCAGGCCGCGCTTCGCCTGCTCGAGGGCGATCTTCTCCTCGTAGATCTTGCTCAGGTAGTACGGCCAGCGGCCCACCGTCTCGATGGGATAGTCGTCCTCCTCGGTCGCCACCCGGCGGGTTTGCGAGACGCCGATGGTGCCCGAGGAGGAAGCGAGCACGATGCGCTGCAGGCCCGCCGCGGCTTGCAGGAGATTGCGCGTGCCGTCGACGTGCAGCTCGTACATCTTGCGCGCATCGGCCGGATCGCGGCTGACCAGCCCTGCCAGATGGTAAAGGCCCTCGCGATTCCGCAAAGCGCGGGTGACCGTCTCCTCGTCGCGGACGTCGCCGCGCACCACTTCGACATTCTTCAGCGTCACCGGGGAGCGCGCCAGGACGCGAACCTCGTGTCCGGCTTCGAGGAGCATCGGCACCAGCGTGGAGCCGAGAAAGCCCGTCGCGCCGGTGACCAGCAGCTTCACTGCCGCGCCTCCAGCAGCTTTCCCTCGATGCGCGGCGGCGGCTTTCCGTCGCGCAGCGCCTCCACCGCGAGCCGCACCAGCCGCGTCACTTCCTTGTGCGCCGCGGAGCGGGAGAGGCCCTCGGTCGCCGCCCGCAACTCCGCATGCCGCAGCACCGGCCCGATGCGGACGATCAGCTTGCGGCGCTTGCGCGGATCGGGAATGAAGGCGCCCTTGGGCATCGCCTCGTGGGTTCCCTCGAGATAGACGGGCAGGATGTCCGCGCCCGCCGCGAAGCTGAGATAGGCGATGGCCGGCTTGAATTCCTGAAGGTCTCCGTCCGGCGAGCGCGTCCCCTCGGGGAAGATGAGCAGGTGATAGCCGTACTCCAGCGTTCGCACGGCCGTCTGCAGCGATTCCTTCAGGGAGCCCCGCCGCTCGATGGGCACGAGGTTGGTAAAATTTCCAAACCAGGCGCGCTTCCATGGATTGTCGAAAAAATAATCGCGCGCCGCCAATGATGCGAGCTTCTTTCCCTCTTCGCCGAGCGCGATCTTCACCAGGCCGACGTCGAGGTGGCTGGCGTGGTTGGCCGCCACCAGGAACGGCGCATACGCGGGCACGTTGGCGCGGCCGGTGACGTCGATGTCGAAGACCCCGCCGTAGAGCGCCCGCTGGAAAAAGCCGATGGCGGCGCGGCCCGCGGCGGCCACCGGCTGGGGAACGGGGATCTCCGCCTCGGGTTCCGCCAGGGCAAGGGCCGCCTCTTCGCCGCGCACGGCCAGATGACCCTGCTGCAGCGAGCGCGCCAGGTCGCCCGCCGTCACCAGGGAAGCGAGCTGCACCTCGGGCGGCGCCTGGAGGCCCGCCTTTTCCAGCGCCACCACCAGCTCCGCGGTAAGGAGCGAATCGAATCCCAGATCGGCGACCAGCCGCGTCTGCGCGCCCACGCTGCCGCGCGGCTTCTGCGCCAGGTCGGCGAGCAGCTCGAAGAGAAAGCCGTCGCCGCCTTCGCTCTGCGCCAGCTGCGCGCCCGCGGCCGCCGCGCGCTCCAGCCGCTGCAGCTCGACGACGATGAGCGGCCGCTTCACCTTGCGGGTGGCGGTCTTGGGCAGCTCCGCGTCCCAGAAGTGGAGGACCTTGACGCGCTTCCAGAAGGGAAGATCGGCCGACGTCTGGGCAAAATGCTTTTCGATCTCCTCGCGCACGCCTTCGCGCGTCTCGTCCTCGCAGGGCGCGCGCGGAACGCAGAGGCAGGCGACGCGCTCCTGGCCCTTGCCGTCGGGCAAGCCGGCGATGGAGAGCTCCTTGATCAAGGGAGAGGCGCCGTAGATCTCCTCCAGCTCGTCGGGATAGACGTTCTTGCCGCTGGCGTCGAGGATGAGGTCCTTCTTGCGCCCGACGAGGACCAGATGGCCGTCGCCTCCGAGCCTTCCCAGATCCCCTGTCCGCAGCCAGCCGCCGGCGAGCACTTCGCGCGTCGCCTCGGGATCGTCGAGATAACCGGCCATCACGTTGGGGCCTTTGGCGAGCACTTCGCCCACGCCCTCCGCATCGGGCTTGTCGATGCGGATCTCCACGCCGGGAATCGCCGGCCCCACCGTGCCGCTGCGCCGCTTGTTCTCCGGCAGGGTGACGGCGAGGACCGGAGCGGCTTCGGTGAGCCCGTAGCCTTCCGTCAGATCGAAACCCAGCTCGTGGAAGGCGGTGTGCACCTCTTCGGTCAGCGCGCTGCCGCCGGAGACGAGCAGCCGCAGCCGTCCGCCGAAGCGGTTGTGGATCGGCCAGAAGAGCAGCTTGCCGACGTTGAAGGGCGTGCGGTTGCGCAATTCGCCGTGGAGGGCCATCGCCGCCTGCACGGCGGCGCGCACCACGCGCGGCCGCGCCGCCAGCTCCTGCGTGAGGCGCCGGTGGAGAAGCTGGAAGAGCGCGGGCACGCCGACCATCGCGTGGACGCGGCCGTTGTTGAGCGCCTCGCCCAGGCGGTCCGCGGTCAGCTCGTCGAGATAGGTGATCTCCGCACCGACCATGAGCGGCACCAGAAGCCCGCAGCTGAACTCGAAGGTGTGGTGCAGCGGCAGGACGGAGAGCACGCCCTCGCCGGTGCGCAGGTCGAAGAGACCCCCGAGCTTGGCGGCGAGCGAGGCGAAGTTGCGGTGCGTGAGCAGAACGCCCTTGGGCTTTCCGGTGGTGCCGCTGGTGAAGAGGATGGAGGCGACCTCGTCGGGCGCGGCGCTCTTGCGCAGCTCCCCGGGGCCCTCGCCGTCGCGCAGCGCTTCCGGCAGCGGGATGGTCCGCAGGCCGGGCAGCGGGCCGAGCCGCTCGATCACCCGCGGGCTGGCGAGCAGGATCTTCGCCTTCGCCGCGACCGCGCAGTTCAGGACCTCCTGCGCGGAGAGGGACTGATCGAGAGGCGCGGACGCGGCGCCGGCCTTGAGGATGCCGAAATAGGCCATCGCCCACTCGGGGCGGTTCTCGCTCATCAAGAGAACGCGATCGCCTGCGCGCACGCCTTCGGCGAGCAGCCGCCGCCCGGCGCGATCGGAAAAGCGCGCCAGCTCGTCGTAGCTGACGCGATCGTCGCGGGTGCGGGTGAGCTCGGGCGCGTCGTCTTCGCCGGCGTAGAAGCGCAGCGCGACGCGCGGCCCGTAGGCGTGCTGCGCGGCGGCGAGAAGCGCGAGCAGATCCTTGGGCTGCGGCACTTCGCGGCGTAGAGCGCGGCTCTCTTCCTCGAGCCCGGGGAAGACCCACTCCTCGAGACCGCGCATGTGCACTTCCAGCCAGTAGTGGCGCCAGTCGATGCCTTCCGGATCCCAGGGCAGCCTTTTGCGATCGGCCTCCGAGAGCCGCGCCCAGAGAGCGCGGGTGTGGGCGCACTGGAAGATGAACCGCTCGCCGGCGACGAAGGGGAGGAAGAGATCCCAGGTCATCTCCAGCACCGCGAGCTGGCGATCGACGCCTTCCAGCGCCTGGTCGGCGCGATGCAAAAGCCCGCTCACGATCGGCGCTCCCCACTTCACGCCGCGCTCGGCGATCAGCTTGCGCGCGCTTTTGGCGGCGGCGCGGAAGAAGGGCGCGGAGCTCGCTTTGTACAGCGCCGGTGAGACGGAATAGGGCTCGAGAAAGGAATCGATCCAGTTGCGGAATTCGCCGCGATCGGAATCCTTGTAATGGCGGCGCTTGTAGAGAGCGACCAGCTCTACCGCCCGGCGCACGTAGAAAGGATTGACGTCGCCCGAGGCGAGCTGAAAGACGCGCTGCTCCAGCCTTCCAGCGCAGGCGGTGCCGGCAACGCCGAGAATCCCCGCAGCGACGAGATCGACGGGAATGAGATCGAGAACCAGCTTGTATCCGGCGGGAAAGACGCGCTGGCCCTTGAGGCCCATGAAGGCGATGGGCGCGCTGGTGGTGAAGCCCTCGTTCCAGCCGGGAAAGGGAAAGCGCAGCGCGCTCTCGACGATGGCGGGCCGCACCAGCGCGTACTTGCAGCCGCTCGCCGCGATGGCCTGCTCGCCCATCGCCTTCGTATAGGTATAGGTGTTGGGCCAGCCCCAGGCCTGCGCGCGATCCATTCCCGCCTGCACCAGGCGCGCGGAGAGCCAGAGCTTGCGCTCGCGGCCGGTCGCCATGCGCAGCGCTTTCTCGTCGGCGGGATCGCGGCCCTCCTCTTCGAGGCGCCTCACGGCCGCGGAGCGGAACTGCGCCGCGAGCGCGTGATCGTCGGCCTGCGCCCGTAGGCGCGCCACCAGCGACTCGACGTCTCCCAATTCGACGTCCACCGAGAACGGCGAGCGCGCGGTCTCGTTCTCGTCGTGCGTCTTGGGATAGTTCCCCACCAGCGGCTCGTCCTCGAAGACCGGCCCCCGCCGCGCGCCCGCGACGAAGCAGGTGGAGATGTGCACCAGCGTCGCGCCGGTCCGCTTGCACAGCTCGGCGGCGTTGCGCGCGCCTTCGGTGTTCACCGAGACGGCCAGCTCGAGGGAGGGATTGAAGGTGACCAGGCCGGCGCAGTTGATCACGCACGAAAGGCGCCCGGTGAGCTGCTTGACCTGATCCTCTGACAGACCGAGCAGCGGGTCGGTGACGTCGCCCGGGATCGGGAAGCACTTCTCCTTGAAGAAGGCCTCGCCGTACTTCTCGCGCAGCGGCTGGAACGGCGGGGTGGATACGACTTTCCCGAAAAATCTGTCGTGTGCCGATCCGCCCGCGCGCGGCCGCACCAGGACGTGGACCTTGCCCACCTCCGGATAGCGGTCGAGCAGCATGGTGACCGCGACCTTGCCGAGAAAGCCGGTCACGCCGGTGATGAGGATCTCGCGCCCCCGGAAAGCGGCGGCGAGATCGATCGGCGGCTGCAGCGCTTCCATGGCTTACGGCTCTTCCTTGGCAGCGATGCTGGGCCGCGAGGCCTTGGCGCCTCCCTGCGGCTCGCCTTCCCCGAGGAGCCTGGTCGCTTCCTCCGCCGAGACGGCGACCTCGGTCATCACCATGGGCGGGTGGTGCATCAGCGTGACGCTGGCTGCGCGGCCCTGCCGGCCGCGGGCCATGTCGATGGCCTCCGCCAGCGTGTCGGCGCGCTCCCAGCCCATCATCTGCGGGACGTGGGTATTCTCCGTGCCGACGGCGATGATTTGCCCCAGATGCTGGCGGCCGTTTTCGCCCCAGTACCACATATAGAAAGGGTGGGCGCCGTGATACGCGTTCCCCTTCCGGTATAGATGCACATAGGAAGGATTTTGCGCGAACTCCGCTTCGTATTTGCGGTGCAGCTCCATCGCGTCGGTGGTCTCGGGCAAAAGGCGATGGAAGAATTCGATGTAGCTGGGGTGCTGGACGGGGTCGAATTCGTCCATGCACGGATGGGTGATGATCAGCGTGCCGCCCTTCTTGATGAGCGGGATGCCGCGATTCATGTTGAAGAAGTAGCCGCACGCCATCACCTGCACCAGCAGCGGATTGAGCACCGAGCCGACGTTGTAAGGACTGATGTACGGAATGCCCGCGATGAGGATATCGGCCTGCCCGCGCACCTTGACGAAGAGCTGCTTGCGGGTGGCTTGGAGAATCTTTTCATGCGCCAGCTCGGTGCGGCCGGCCGCGCAGGCGATGAGCCCGTAGGCAGCGGGGATCTTGTGGAAGATGTTCTGGCGCAACGAGCGCGGCGTCTTGCCCAGCGTCCAGCGCAATCCGGCGAGGGCGGCGCGGTCGAGGTCGGTAAAGTCCTCCTCGCGCTTGCCGAGGAAAGCCATCGGTCCGTCGAACATCTTGTTGTTGAGCGCGGTCTCGATGTGGAAGACGTTGAGATGCTGGTCGATGACGCGGCCGATGCGGTTGACGGAGCCGTGCAGCTCGGAGTGGCTGGGCTCCATGTAGCTCTTCGAGCCGCGGATGGCGTGCGGCGTGTGGTGCGCTTTGAGGCCCAGGTAATCGGTCAGGCCGGTGCCCACCGATTTGTGGCCGCCGTCCATGGGGACGAAATTCACGTTGAGATAGATGAGGAGATCGGATTCGGCGGCGCGGCGCGAGATGCGCACCTTCTCGCCCACCTCGGTCGTGCCCAGCTCGACGATACCGCCCGGCTCCTCGGCGTCGTGGTTGGTGTAATGCTCCGGGTAATACGAATCGAAAATCCTCGAGCCGACCATGCGGCGCATTTCCGCCTCGGTCATGCGCCGGTGCAGGGCATTGGCGATGATCAGGTGCACCTCGTCCACGGCGGAGTCGGCGAGGAGCTGGAGGACGATCTCCAGCATCATCTGCCGCACGTCGGGCGTGCGCATCGGCGGCAGCGGCAGGGAGATGTCGTCGATGGCGATGACGACTTTCATACCGGGGCGCAATTGCGCGTGGAGCGGGTCGCAGCCCTCGGGATGATTGATGGCCCAGCGGATGGCGGCGCGCCAGTTGGCCAGCTCTTCCACCGGCGGATTGGGGAAAACGACGCGCGTGCCGACGGGGACCTCCTCGAGGAGGATCTCCGTGTCGGAGAAGAGCATGCGCGGCGGGGACCGCTTTTCCTGAATGACGACCTGCGAGTCCTCGTCGTAGCTCTGGCGCAGCCTGTCGAGCGAGCGCATCGATGGGCCCTTTTACCGCAAAACACGATTCCTTAGGCGAGCTTCTTCCGGAATCGCAAGGAAGCGAGGATTACCAAAACAATGAGAATGGCCGCTAGCCAGGCGAGCTCGATGGCCACGTCGGGCAGCGCGCTGCCCTTGAGTACGATGCCGCGCACGATGCGCAGGAAATGAGTCAGCGGCAGAAGCTGCGAGAGAAGCTGCGCGGCGCGGGGCATGGCCTCGAAGGGGAACATGAAGCCGCTGAGGAGGATGTTGGGCAGGAGGAAGAAGAAGCTCATCTGCATGGCCTGCTGCTGCGTCTGCGCCAGCGTGGAGAAGAACAGCCCGAGCGCGAGATTGGCCGCGATGAAGACGAAGGCGAGCAGGTAGAGAAGCAGCAACGACCCGCTGAAAGGCACCCCGAAGACGAGGTGGCCCAGCAGCAGGATGAGCGTCATCTGCACGTAGCCCATGGCGACGTAGGGGAGGATCTTGCCGACGATCAATTCCCCGCGCTTCAGCGGCGAGACGATGAGCTGCTCCAGCGTGCCCCGCTCGCGCTCGCGGGCGATGGCCATCGCGGTCAGCATCACCATGGTCATGGTGAGGATCACGCCGACGAGGCCGGGCACGATGTAGATCGCGGTCTTGAGATCGGGGTTGTACCAGGTGTCCGGCTCGAGCAGGACGCGAGGGCGGCCCTGGGCCAGCCCCGTGGCCGCTGCCGTCGCGCTGGAGACCGTCTGCGGATCGCTCCCGTCCACCACCAGCTGCAGGGAGGCGGGGCGGCCGCGCGCGAGATCGCTCGCGTATCCCTCCGGCACCACCAGCGCGACGCGCGCCGAGCCGCTGCGCATGGCGCGCTCGATCTCGTCATAGCCGCGCACTTCGCCTTTGAGGTCATAGAAGCCCGTCGCCCGCATCCGCTGGGCGAAATCGCGCGACTGCGCCGAGCGGTCCTGGTCGTAGACCACGGTGGGGATGTGGCGGACGTCGGTGTCGATGGCGTAGCCGAAGAGCATCAGCTGCAAAACCGGCAACGCGAGCATCATCGCCAGCGTGAGCCGGTCGCGGCGCAGCTGCAAAAGCTCCTTGAGGGCGATGGACCAGAGGCGTGAGAAGGTCTCTCTCATACCTCGTGCCGGACCATGGAGACGAAGGCGTCCTCCACCGTGACGCGCGCCGGGCGCGACGAGCGCAGCGCCGGCCCCAGGACGCGGCGCGCCAGCTCTTCGGGGTCCGTTCCGCCCAGCGTGGCGAGGCGCATGGTGTGGCCGTAGTGCGCGATCTCATCCACCTCGGGGAGCGCGCGCAGCTTCGCCGCCGCTCCCGGCGCATCGTCGACTTGCAGCTCGGCGATGCGCAGCTTGCGGCGGGCGACGATCTCCTCCGGCGTGCCGGTGTCGAGCACGCTGCCGCGGAAGATGAACGCGAGCCGGTGGCAGCGCTCCGCTTCGTCCATGTAGTGCGTGGTGACGAGCACGGTGGTGCCTTGCGAGGCGAGCCGGTGGATCTGCTCCCAGAATTCGCGGCGGCTCACTGGATCGACGCCGGCGGTGGGTTCGTCGAGGAAGAGCAGCGGCGGCTGGTGGATGGTGGAGCAAGCGAGCGCCACGCGCTGCTTCCACCCGCCCGAGAGCGTGCCGGCGATCTGATCGCGTTGGTCAGCGAGCCCCGTCTCGCGCAGGACCTGGTCGATTCTCTCCGCGCGGCGCGGCGTCGAGTAGAGCCCGGCGTAGAAGCGCAGGTTCTCGAAGACGGTCAGGTCCTCGTAGAGCGAGAACCGCTGCGTCATGTAGCCGATGCGCTCCTTGATGCGCTCCGCCTCGGTGGCCACGTCGAAGCCCACCACCCTGCCGCGGCCGCCGCTCGGGTCGAGGATTCCGCAGAGCATGCGGATGGTGGTGCTCTTTCCCGCGCCGTTGGGGCCGAGCACGCCGAAGATCTCCCCGCGCTGCACTTCCAGGGTGACGTCGCGCACCGCGACCAGATCGCCGAAACGGCGCGAGAGATGCTCCGTCTGCACGATGGCGCTCACCGGCGCGCTTCTTCCTGGCGCTCGATGACTGCAAAGGCGGGCACGCCGGCGTGCAGCTTCTCCTGCGGATCCTGCAGCGCGATGCGCACCCGCACCATCAGATTTGGCCGCTCCTTCTCGGAGAAGATGTAGCGGGGCGTGAATTCGAGAGTGCGGCCGACCATCTCGACGGCGCCGCGGAACGGCTCCGACTCGGCATCGATGCGGACGGTGGCGGCCGCGCCGGGGCGCACGCCCGAGAGATCGCCCTGCGGCACGAAGACATCGACGTAGGGGCGTTTGGTTTCGCCAAGAGTGACTACCGGCATTGCCGCCGGCACCACCTCGCCGGGCTCGACGTGGGTATCGAGCACCGCGCCCTCGATGGGCGCCTTGAGCACGAATCGCTCCAGCCGCGCATCGGCCGCGTCCAGCGCCGCGTGGGCTTGCGACGATCGCGCCAGCGCGGCTTTCAGCTCCTGCGATCGCGCGCCCGCGCGCAGCGCCGCGAGCCGCTCCTCCGCCGCCTGCCGCTCGGCGATGGCGCGCTGGAACTGGCCCTCGACCTCCTCCGCCTGCGCGGGCGGCACCGTTCCCTCGGCGCGCAGCTTGCGCATGCGCTCGGCGGAATCGCGCAGCGTCTCCTCCACCGCTTTCGCGCCGCGCACCTGGGCCTCGGCGGCGCGGATCTCTTCGCCGCGCGCGCCTGCCCGGAGGAGCTCGAGCTGCGCGTCGGCCGCCTGCGCTTCCGCCGCGCGCGCGTCGCGCTGCGGCCGCTCCAGCGCATCGTCCAGCACCGCCAGCGCCTGGCCCGCATCGGCGTGGTCGCCGCGCTTGACGCGCAACTCCTTCACCTTCCCGCCCATCTCGAAGCCGAGCGCGCGCTCGTGCAGCTCGATGACGCCCTGGTACCGGGCGGGCCTGTTTCCGCCGCCCGAAGAACAGCCGGCGCAGAGCAGCGCTGCCAAGACCCATCTCACCTGCGCCTCGCTTTCCGCGGCAAGGGCCCGGTCAGGTAGCGCTGCAGCGTGGGCGCGACCATCTCCACCAGCCGGTCCTCGTCCTCCGAGGCGATGGGCTCGACCGCGAGAATGCGGCGCGCGAGAAAGAGCCCCATCATGTGGCTCGCCACCAGCTCGCCGCGCAGCTCCGCCTCGGCGCCGGGCAGGAGGCGGGGGAAGATGGCGTGCGCGGTCGCCTCCAGCGTGCGCCGCAGCATGGCGGCCGCCCTGGGGTTGGTCACCGAGGAGCGCAAGAGGCTGCCGACGGTGGCGGCCTTCTCGCGGAAGAGCTTTTTCAGATAAAGGACCGCGACGCGGCGGCCCAGGGTCTGCGGATCTCCCGCGAGCATGCCGTGGATCTCGTCGGGCGAGTAGGGAAGCTGCAGCGAGGCGGCGAACAGCTCGTCCTTGCCACCGAAGAAGTGAACCACCAGCGCCGGGTCCACCCCCGCATCTCCGGCCACGGCGCGCAGGCTGGCGCCGTCGAAGCCGCGCGCGGCGAAGAGGCGCCGCGCGCTCTCGAGAATGGCCGTGCGGGTCCGGGTCCCGCCCGGTCGCCGGCCGGAGCGTCTCGCCGAATTCAACACCCGTTGATTTCTACGCGCGTTGAATTCGGTTGTCAACGGACCGCGCGCAGCGCTCCCGCCGCGGCGTCGATCACGTAGACGGTCCCGTCGGAGGCCGGGTGCATTCCGAGGGGCAGCCCGAACGAGGCGGCGCTGGCGCTTCCGTCGGCGCTGGCCACCTGGCCGCTGCCCGCCCAGGTCTGCACCCGGGTGGAGGCGGCGTCGGCGCCCGGCAGCACGCGCCGGATGCGCTGGTTGCCGGCGTCGGCGACGAGCAGCGCGCTGCCGTCCCA
>WNEY01002261.1_pt1 | contig 14048 bp, 15 predicted proteins | sample 5400531 | NCBI WGS metagenome assembly WNEY01 (sample SAMN13153338, study PRJNA577476) | soil metagenome | isolation source: 200 cm saprolite under Douglas fir tree site 1 | place: USA:California | collected 2015-04-18
ACCCTGGAGCCGGTACCAGGCGGCTCCTACCGCGTCCGGATGCGGGACGGCGTCGAGGCGGCCGGCCAGTTCGTCGAGGTCGACCCGCCGCACCGGCTGGTGTTCACCTGGGGCTGGACGCACGACCACGCCGTCCCGCCCGGCACCACCCGCGTCGTCATCACGCTGCACGCCGAGGACGGCGGGACCCGCGTCGTGCTGCGCCACCACGACCTGCCCGGCCAGGAGCAGCGCGGCCACCACCGCAAGGGATGGGACTACTACCTCGGCCGGCTCAGCATCCGGATCCGCGGTGGTGATCCCGGCCCGGACCCGAACACCTGACCGCGGACCCTGCGCGGTGCCAGAACTCGCACAGAGCATCTGACCTGCCCTCCACCCATGGCACTCATGCTCTACGGCTGGCCAGGCAGAATCCGCGATGCGGGCCGGCGCATCCAGGGTGAGCTCCTCGGCCGGGCCGCCGTATCGGGCGAGGGAACGATCCGCCGGATCCTGGCCGCAGCCGGACTCTTGCCCGTACCCGCCGGACGTTGCCGCCGGTCGCCGATGGTCAGCTGGCGGGCAGAATCTCGGCCAGCTCGGAAAGCCCAGTGATCACGTAGTCCGGGCGGGATCCCCAGGGATCCAAGAGCTCGGCCGGCTGACGCCTGCACCACGCGGCGCGGATCCCCACGGCCCCGGCCCCGGCAATGTCGAAGGGGTTGCCGGACACCAGCAGCGCCTCCGACGGCTGCGCGCCCGTCTTGGCCAGCAGGTGCCGGTAGATGCCCGGATGAGGCTTGTACACGCCTGCTTCCTCGGCGCTGACAAGGTCATCGACGAATTCGCGGTAACTGCCGGCCAGCTCCTCGAGCCACGCCACGGGGCCCACGCTGAACACGACGATCAGATGCCCGCGTTCGCGCAGGGCGGCGAGCGCCGGACGGGCATCGTCGAAGGGCCGGAGCCGGCGGTAGGCGCCGGCGATGGCTTCCTGCTGCGACCGGGGCAGCGCGATTCCCGATTCGGCCAGAGCGCGCGCGAGGCCCCACCGGGTGAGGTCCGCGAATGGCGGAAACTGGCCCATGGCGGTGACCCGGAACATGTACTCAAGCTGCCTGTACCGCCACGTCCGCGCGATCAGGCCGGCCCGGTCCCCGCAGGCAGGCGCCAGCTCACGGGCCACGCTGGCGGTATCGGCCAGCGTCCCGAACATATCGAACGCCACGAGCACGACGAACTCCCCCTGACCGGCGCAAAGCCGCCTGCGGCAACCGCGCTGTCCATTGTCGCGCAAACCGGGCGCCTGGCCACGCCGGCAGCCTTGCCCGCGACGGCAGGGGCCGGACTGCGAGACTGCCTGCCATGCCTCAGTACAAGCTGCCGGCCCAGGCGCCCGCTGCTGGCAGGATCCACCAGCCCTTTTCGGCGGCTTCCTGACTCATAAGATTGGTGAGGGCGAGCCGGGCAGCCTGGCCGGCACTGCTAGTTCTGCGCGGGGAGCCTGGATGGGCAGGTGGCCGGGAAGAATCACCAGAGGCGATGCGGGGCGGCGCGCCCGGCTGCGCCGTGGGGACTGACCGGGATGCCGGTGACGGTAGCGGTGGCGGCGTTCCTGGCCGGGGCGCTGGTAGCCTGGCAACGAGCTGGGTGTGGTCTCGCGGCTGGAGGGGTCGGCGAGCGGCTGGGTTTGTCTGAGGCGCTGCTGGGCATCGTGGCGGCTCTGGCTGCAGATGCGCCTGAGGTTACCTCGGCGGTGGCCGCGATGGCCGGTCACCAGCAGCGGCTGGGCGCCGGGGTGGTCATCGGGTCGAATGCCTTCAATCTGGCCGCTCTTCTTCTTGGTCTTGGCGCCGTCGTTGCAGGGCGGATCAGGCTGCACCGCAAGGTGGTGGTGCTCGGCGGGGTGGTCGCGATGGGCGTGGCCGCCGTGTGCCTGGTAGTGGTGCTGAGCCTGGTGCCGCCGGCCGCTGGCTGCGTGCTCGCGCTGCTGATCATCGCGGGGTACACGGTGGTGCTGGGCGGCGGGAGGGGCCTTGAGCGTGCCGGGCTTCCCGGGCTGTGGATCGCCTAGCTGCGGTCCGCGGTGGCTGAGGAGGAGGCCGAGCTTGAGGAGGCCATCCGTCGCTGTCGTCGCGGGTGATTCCATCGCGGGTGAGGCTGGCTCGGGCATGCTCAGGTGCTTGCTGGCCCGGCCGGTCGGCCGCACTCGGCTTCTCGCGGCCAAGCTCGTTGCGCTCATGGTGTTCGTCCTGGTGGCGGTCGTGCTTATCGCGCTCACCGCGTACGCTACCGGCGCGCTGCTCTTCGGCTCGCAGCCAGTAGGGATCAGCTCCAGCGGCCTGTCCAGCGTGGCCGCGACCTCGCTGTCCGGCTCCGGGCTGACTCTTGCCCAGATACTGCTGCGAACCCTCGGCGCGGTGACCTTCATCGCCGTGTCCATGCTCGGGGTCGGCGCGATCGCGCTGTTCTTGTCAACGGTCGCCGATTCGTCTCTCGGGGCGGCCCTGGGCGCGCTTGCCGCGCTGGTCACCAGCGAGGTGCTGGTCACGCTGAACTCGGCGACGGCAGTCAGCCCGTACTTGCCCACCCGGTACTGGCTGGCGTGGGTTGACTTCTTCCGCCAGCCGATCTTGTGGCGGAACATCGACAGGGGATTCGCCGTGCAGGCTGTCTATGTTGCGGTCTTCCTGGCCGCAGCCTGGGCCCATTTCGCGACCAAGGACATCACGAGCTGAACCGCGTCCCAGCAGAGCCGCATCCTGCGAGTGCGTCAGGCCCGGCAAACCGCAGGCCCCGGGTACTTGATCGGCCCGCGGCCGATCGCCTGGAGAACGATGGCGGTCACGACCGGGCTGGTCGGCAGCTGAGAGTGGCTGATCCGCTGCCGCGGGCAGACCGACTGGATGGGCACGTCAATCGCGCCGGCGAGGCGCGCCGAGTCAGGCGGCGTGACTGTCTGATCATCGGTGGTCCACAGTGAGAGCCAGCGCAGCCGGGCAGGCGCACCGGCGGCAAGCCCGGCAAGCAGGCTGCTTCCAGGAACCAGCTGCTGGCAGGCGGCCGGGCAGGCGCCCGGCGCGAATCCCTGCGCCGCGGCGGCGATCGACGCACCGCGGAACGGAGAGCCGAGCGTGACCACCCGCCGGGCCTTGCGGTCACCGGCGTGCTCGCGGGCCCACAGCAGCGCGGCTACCCCGCCCGCCGAGTAGCCGATCACATCGACCGACGGCGCGCCTGCGTGCAGCACGCGGGCGACCGCGTCGTTGAGCACCCCCGCGTCCCTGATCAGGCTGCCCGTGCCGTTGCCTGGCAGGTGCACGACAGTGGCTCTCCGGCCGGTAGCCCGGATCCGGCTGGCGAGAACCGACAGTGCCCGGGTGTTCCCGCCGTAGCCGGGTACCAGCAGGACTGGTCCTGGCCGGTCCTGTGCCGGGTAACCGGCCAGCGGGGTATGGCCGACTCCGCCCGTGATGGCGGCGACGGCCACTGCGGCAGCGCCCGCGGTGGCGAGCATCGTGAGCCCGGCGGCGAAAATCTTGCGGCGCGGGGAAAGGCCGCTGAACCAGCTGGTCATCCGGCTCCCGCCGGCCGCGCCCTGGGCTCGTGCATGAATGACAACGTACGAGCCAGCCACGCCGTCACGCTAGGACGCCCTGGCTGGCCTGAGCGATTCAGTGGCCTGCCGCTCGCGGGCCCCTCGCTGTGCCCGCCTTGCGCAGCCGCGACGCCGCCCGGCGCAGCCGCAGCGCGTAGCTGATCGATGAGGCAGCGAACAGCGCGCCGGTGACGGCCAGCCAGCGCCACAGGTACGGGCCGGTACCCAGCCCGCTTGCCCGCTGATACGCGGCGGATGACAGGCCGAGGATCAGCGGGAACCAGACCAGGAGAAGCAGCAGCGAGAACGCCGCGGGTACCCGCACGTAATTGATGACCGGAGGCCCCGGCGGGGGCCTGGCTGCGGTGCCGCTCTGCGTTCCGGAGCTGTCCCGGTCACCGCGCCCTGGCCGGGCCCCCGCCGCCCGCCGCGGCAGGAGCCGACGCAACGACAAGTCGGCAACCGAGTACAGCGGGAACAGCAGCAGGTCATGGCCCACGATGGCGACCAGGAACCACACGGCGAAGCCGCGCCACTGCCCGGCGGCGACAACGGCGTGCACCGCGTAGCCGGCCAGCGCAAAGGAAGCCAGCAATGCCAGCAGGTGCAGCGGATGAGCGCCGTACCAGCGCCGGATCCATCGGACCGCAGCCGTCATGCCTGCTCCAGGAAAGTAATCTTGCTGACCCACTTGGTGTTATGCACGCCCGGGGCATCCGGGATGATCGTCCGCGCCGGGTAGCCGTGGTCACGGGACAGGTCCGCGCCATTGACCCGCAGGGCGAGGAGCGATAGCGGGTCGTTCACCTGAGCTGCTGACAGGAAAACCTTGCGGAACGACCCTTTCCGCTCGATCGACTCCACGTGAGCCGGCCCCGGCCGGGTGACTCCGGCCAGCCGCGCGAGGTCGGTCAGCCGCACCCCGGTCCAGCTTTCCGCGGCGGACCAGCCCTCGACGCAGGCGATCGCCAGCACCGCGGTCCGCTGCGGCAGCGCCAGGACCTGCTCGCGGGTCAGGGTCACCGGCCGGGCCCCGATGAGCATGAGCCGGTAGCCCTCGCCGACGTCCTCGTCGGTCAAGCCCACGGAGTCGGCAGTCCGGTTGACAGGGAAGTCGCCATTCCCGGTGGCCGATAGCCCGCGGGGGCCGAAGATCGCGGTGCCGCGCGTCCAGCCGCCGATCGACTGGCCGGCGACCAGCGCGACCAGGGTGACCGAGGCCCCGCCGACCGCGGCCAGCAGCCCGCGCCGCGAGATGGTCGGTGCCGCGGGACTGGCAGCCCGCAGGCCCGCCGTATCGGGTGCCTCCGGGCGGGTTTCGGCGAGCGGGGTGCGGAGCTCCCGCCGCAGGCTGCGTGACCGCAATCCGGCCAGCATGTGCGGCGTTTTCAGGATCACGTGCGTCACCAGACCGGCAATAAACACCCACGCACCGTAAAGATGAGCCGGGTAGAAGGAAAACGGGAAGATGTAGTAGTTCTGGATGTTCAGGATGCCGGTGGCGAACTCGAAGAGGACACCGCCGACGATCATGATCAGGCTCAGCCGTTCCAGGAACTGGGCCGCCGACCGCACCGGCGGCCAGGTGAAGAGCCGGGGAAGGACTGACCAGAGCTTGGCCAGCACCACCGGCACCAGGGCAAGGCCGAGCGTGATGTGGATCCCCTGGTTTACCCGGTACAGCCAGACGGGGTGGGTGGGCCAGGAGAAGAGGTAGAACTTCAGCAGCGACGCACCCGGCGTCGGGTCGTTGTGCGGCAGCCGCGGGTCGTAGGCCGCATAGGACAGCAGGCCGGTGACCACCATGATGGTGAGGCCGCCCAGCAGCACGACTCCCAGCAGCGAGGTCAGCCACAACCCGCGCAGCGGGCTCCGCCAGGTACCGGGCCGGAACGGACCCGGCGGCGGCGGGCCGCTGGCCGCGCGGCGGACGACGCCGGCGCCCCGGCCCAGCAAAGCGCTGGCCTGGCGGATCCGCGCGGCCGCGACGCGCCGGGCCAAGGCCGCCTTGCTGCCCGCCGAGGCCGCCGTTCGCCGTACCGCTGCTGTCGCCCCGCGGAGGACGCCTCCGGCCGTGCCCCGCACCATGGCCGCCTGCGCGGCGGCCGCCTTCAGGACGCGGGCCGCCAGCTTCTCGCGCGGCAATGCGGAGCGTCCCGAACGCCTGGAGTTCCTGGCCATAATCTTGACGCTAGCCACGCCGCACGTCATCTGGCAGTGCATGGGCCAGCAGGTAACAATGTCGTAAGGGCATGCCCGGACCGGGGCTGGCGTCCGGTCCCGGGCCGCATGCGGTCCGGCGCGATCGTCCGCAGCGCCGCGGCGAATCTGCTGTGCGGTGCTTCCCGGGCGACGGCGACAGCGTCGGCGACGTTGTCCACGTCGGTGCAGCACCGCATCTGGTGTACCCGCAGCCCGGCTGCTGCCAGCCGGGCGAGCTGCGCAGCGCCGGTCACCGCCGCCGACATCGGCACGCCTGCCACCAGGCGCGGATCGGGCTGCCGCAGGCCGAGCAGCCAGAAGCCGCCATCGGCCGCCGGGCCGAACACGGCGTCAGCGGTACCGGCTGCCAGCGGGCGGATGGCGGACTCGAGCAGCCCCGGCGTCACCTGCGGGGTGTCCATGCCGATCAGTACCACCGGGACGGGCAGCCGGGCATACGCGTCGCCGAGGGCGGCGGCAATCCGCTTGTCCAGCCCGGCACCCCGCTGCCTGACGACGTCAAAGCTGGCGGGCAGCCAGCCGCCCGGCGGACCGTCCAGGGCGAGCACCCGGCGTGCGACGGATACCTGCGCCACGGCGGCCAGCGTGTCGGTGAGCGCCGCTTCCGCGAGTTGCGCGGCCTGCCGGGGGCTGAATGGCGGCGTCAGCCTGGTCTTCACCCGGCCGGGCACCGGGGCCTTGGCGATGACGACGAGCTGCGCGGCCAGGCCGGTCACCTCGCGCCTGTGCAAGCGCAGCAGGGTCGCCGCGGCTGCCAGGCGCGGATCTGCCGGGATGGTCATGCCGCCATCACCCGGCGCATGTCGCGGACAGTCCGCAGCGTGCCGCCCACTGTGCCGGTGACTTTGGACCGGCCGGTGCGAGGGTGGTAGGGAATGTCCAGCTCGGCGATCCGCCAGCCGGTCTCCGCCGCCCTGATCACCATTTCCAGCGGGTAGCCGAACCTGCGGTCGGCCAGGCCGAGCTGCTCTAGGCTCGCGCGGTGCGCGGCCCGCATCGGGCCGAGGTCATGCAGCGGGACTCCGGTCCGGCGGCGGACCGCCGCTGAGATGGCCCGGTTGCCCAGCCGCGCGTGCAGCGGCCAGGCTCCGGGCCTGGTCGTGCGGCGCCGGCCGAGGACGAGATCGGCGGCGCCGGCCAGCACCGGGCCGGCCACGAGGGGCAGATCGGCAGGATCGAGCGACCCGTCCGCGTCCATGAAGCAAACGACCTCGCTGGTCGCAGCCATCAGGCCGCCGTGGCAGGCCGCGCCGAAGCCGCGCTGCGGCACGTGTACGACGGCCGCCCCGTGCTGTCTGGCGATCTCGCCGGAGCCGTCATCAGAGCCGTTGTCGGCGACGATCGCCCGGTACCCGGCCGGCATCCTGGCCAGCACCCACGGGAGCGCCCCGGCCTCGTTGAGGCATGGCAGCACGACGTCAGTCAGCATGCCGAAGACGCTAATCAGGTTGGGTCATGATCGACCCTTACGGAGCTGTGACGTATCCGGCGGAGCGCTGCCCGGCCGGCGCCGACCGTGCTTGGCTGCCAGCATGCGCATCCTTGTCACCGGCGCGGCCGGCTTTATCGGCTCGCACGTTGTGGAAGCCGCCCTGGCGGCCGGGCATGAGGTCCGTGGCATGGACTCGCTCGCGCCGGCGGTGCACGACGGGAAGCCGGCCTACTGGCCGGCCGGGGTCGAGCTCGTCGTCGGCGATGTCCGCGATCAGTCCGCGGTCGGCCCGGCCCTCGCGGGCGTCGACGTGGTCTGCCACCAGGCCGCGATGGTCGGCCTCGGCGCGGACCTGGCAGACCTGCCTGGCTACTGCGACGTCAACGTCACGGGCATGGCTGTACTACTCGCCGCGATGGGCCAGTGCGAGATATCCCGGCTGGTGCTGGCTTCGTCCATGGTGGTATACGGCGAGGGCGGCTACGAGTGCCGGGCACATGGCCGGGTGCAGCCCCCGGCGCGCGCGCGACGTGATCTTGAGCTGGGCAGATTCGAGCCCCGGTGCCCGGACTGCGCGGCCAGCTTGCGGACGGCGGCAGTCACCGAGTCCGCGCCGCTTGACCCGCGCAATGCGTATGCGATCAGCAAGGTGGCCCAGGAGCAGCTTGCTGGTGTCTGGGCGCGGCTGACCGGCGGCACTGCGCTGGCGCTGCGGTATCACAATGTCTACGGCCCGCGAATGCCGCAGGACACTCCTTACTCGGGTGTCGCGGCGATCTTCCGTTCCGCGCTGGAGGCGGGCCGGGCGCCGCGGGTCTTCGAGGACGGCGCGCAGCGGCGGGATTTCGTGCATGTCCGCGACGTGGCGGCGGCGAACGTCTCGGCGCTGTCCGCCGACCAGCCCGGTCAGTTGCGCGCCTACAACATCGCCAGCGGCGAGCCGCACACGATAGGCCAGATGGCTCATGCGCTGGCCGGGGAATTCGGCGGGCCCGAGCCCCTGGTGACCGGCGAGTTCCGGCTCGGCGACGTCCGTCACGTGGTGGCCTCGCCTGCACTTGCCCGGTCCGAGCTCGGATTCCTGGCACGGACCGCGTTCCGCGCCGGGATGGCGGAATTCGCCACCGCGCGGCTCAGGGCACCCGCTCAGGAGCCGCAGCACATCACCGTGCCCGGCTGAGCAGTTGCCTGGCTGAGGAGTGCCCGGCTACGCAGCGCCGGCTCAGCGGGCCTAGTCGTCGGCGAGGCCCAGTCCCGCGGCTGGTGGCGTGCTTCCCGCCGCCGCGGCCTGCAAGTCCCGGCGCGCTGTCACGGGCGAAGACGCCAGCGGCAGGCGGATGACGAACTGGCAGCCGCTCCCGGCGTTGCGCACCCCGATCTGCCCGGCGTGCGCCTCGATGATTCCCCGCGCGATGCTGAGGCCCAGGCCTGCGCCCTCGCCGGGCCCCGGAGTACGGGCAGTCGCGCCCCGGAACGCCATGTCGAAAACCCGGGGCAGATGCTCGGGCGGGATCCCGCCGCAGGAATCCGACACGCTGACCGTCGCCATGCCCGAGTCCTGGTCGGCCAGCACCTCGACTGCGCCGTCCGACGGAGTGTGCCGGATCGCGTTGATGACAAGATTGCGCAGCGCGCGGCCAAGCTCGGCAGCGTCCACGAATACCGGCAGGCCGCCAGCGGCGGAGCCGCGCAACACCACGCCCTTTGCCCTGGCCAGCGGCTCAGCGCTGGTAAGCGCCTCATCGATCAGGTCACCGAGGCCGACCCGCGCGCGGGACAGCCGCAGCGCACCCGCATGGATGCGGGACAGCTCGAACAGGTCATCGATCATGAGCGTGAGCCGGTCGGTCTCCCGGCGGATTTGCGCATGGTACCTGCCGACCGTCGGCCGGTCGGTGACGACGCCGTCTTGCAGGGCTTCCGCCATTGCCCGCAAGCCAGCCAGCGGCGTGCGCAGATCGTGGCTAACCCATGCGACGAGCTCCCGGCGGCTCGCTTCCAGTGCGCACTCCCGGTCCCGGGCTTCCGCAAGCTGGGCATGCGCCGCCTCGAGCTCCGCGGACAGGCCCGCCAGGTCAGCCGGGAGAACAGCGGGAGGCGGGCGATACCTGCCGGCTGCTCCCACTTCCTGGACTGCGCCGAGCATCAGGCGGCTGGCTGCCGATACACGCCGACCCAGCAGCAGGGCAACCGCGAAGCCCGCGATCCCGGCGATCACGACTACCGTGAGGACCACGTCGAGGTCCTCCTGCGAAATGAACATCTCCATCGCGATGACGACCACGCCGGCCAGGGTGGCCGCCATGCTCACCGCGGCGATCACGATCAGGCTCGTCGCCACCGAGCGGGCCGCGAGGAGCCTCAGCGCGGCGATTCCGGCAGCCGACGCCGCAAGCGCGATCACCGCCACGGTGTAGCTGACAGTCCACAAAGTGGACGCCGGGATCATGCTTCCTCCAGCTCGTACCGGTAGCCCAGGCCCCAGACAGTGACGATCCGCCGCGGCAGGGTCGGATCCCGTTCGATCTTCTCCCGGAGTCTCCGCACGTGCACGGTGACCGTGGAGGTATCCCCGAACGACCAGTTCCACACCTGGGCCAGCAGCTCCTCTCGGCTATATGCCTGCCGGGGATGCTGCATCAGGAAGGTGAGCAGGTCGTATTCGCGTGCGGTCAGCGCGATGAGTTCAGTGCCTAGCCTGGCCTCGTGCGCGCCGAGATCGACCGTGAGGTGGCCATGATCGAGGACGCCCAGGGATGGCGCGCCCTGCAGGCCGCCGCCGCCACGGGCCCGGCGCAGGACGGACCTGACGCGGAGAGTCAGCTCCCGCGGGCTGAACGGCTTGGTGATGTAGTCGTCGGCGCCAGTCTCAAAGCCGACGATCTTGTCGATCTCCTCGCCGAGCGCTGTCAGCATGACCACCGGAATCGGCCACCGCGCGCGCAGTCTCCTGCAGACTTCAAGGCCATCGATTCCTGGCAGCATCAGGTCGAGGATCACCAGGTCCGGGGGGGCCTCCGCAATGCGGCGAAGGGCCTCGTAGCCATCCTGCACGCACTCGATCTGATGGCCATCGCGGACTAGGTACCGGCCCACGACGTCAGCGAGAGTCGGATCGTCGTCGACGACCACGATCCGGCCCGGCGCGTCCGGGCTGGTCATCAAGCCGGCCGCACGCATCCGGGCACGCTCCATCCCGGCACCTCCCTCCGTAGCCACGCGCATTCGCAGGTCACAGCCATAACGGTAGCCGGATTGGCGAAATCTGGCGCATCGCTGATGATCCGTCACAGCTTCGTAAGAGTCCGGTTGCCGGGCCGGCGGCTACGATTTCGCCCGCAAGGCGACCCGTCCGCGGTGGCTGCCGCGACCACCGGGGAGGCAGTAAGCAATGATCGGCGAGCTTTACGAGCAGGCTCTGGCCGGCCTCGCCTCGCCGGAAATTGAGTATGCCGACGGGCGCGTAAGTGAGTTCCCGGTGCACAGCTGGTTCCGCCACATACCAGGCGACGGGTCGCTGCTGGACCGCTGCGCCGGACCGACGCTGGACGTCGGAGCCGGGCCAGGACGGCTGACGGTCGCGCTGGCCGAGCGCGGCGTGCCCGCACTCGCCATCGACATCACGCCATATGCCGTCTTGCTCGCCCGCTCGTCCGGGGCGCTGGCATTGCAGCGTGACGTCTTCGGCTATCTGCCGGCGACCGGGCGCTGGGCCACGATCTTGCTCGCCGACGGCAACATCGGCATCGGCGGCGATCCGGCCGCGCTGCTGCGCCGGGCTGCGGAGTTGCTCAGGCCGGAGGGCTCTGTCGTGGCGGAGGTCGGCCCGCCCGATGCCCCGTCCCGGTGCGAGCTAGCCCGGCTGCGGACGGCCGCCGGGCCCGGCGCCTGGTTTCCGTGGGCCTGGATCGGAACCGATCAGGTCGGCGAGCTAGGCAGGACCTCTGGCCTGTGCGTCACCGAAGTCTGGTCCGATGCCGGACGCTGGTTCGCCATTCTGGCCCGGCCGGCGCCGCTGCCCGGAGCCAGCCGGGCCGGGAGGCATTAACGAGTGCTTACAGCCCCGCCGCAAGGCTGCCGGTAATGCGGCCATCGTGGCAGCGTGGCGGCATGAGGGGGCGAATACGGGTATCGGCGGCAGCGGCAATGGCTGTCGTGCTGACCGGGCTGGTCCTGGCGAGCGTCCGGCAGGAGCCGCAACTGGTCCGTCTCGCCCCGCTTCCGGTGTCCGCCGCGCTATGGGCGGTATTCGCGGCCGGAGCATGGCTGGTGCTGGCTACTCCCGTCCGGCGGTCCGTCCCGCTTATCCTGCTCGGCGGAATCGCCATCCAGCTCGCCGCGCTATCGGCGGCGCCGCGCGGCAGCGATGACCTGTACCGCTACATCTGGGATGGCCGCGTGCAGGCCGAGGGCATCGACCCCTACCGGTACGCGCCGGCCTCGCCGCAGCTGGCCCGGCTGCGGGATCCTCTCCTCTGGCCGGCGCGCGGGCCACACTGCGTCACTTCCGGTGATGCGCTGGCGGCCCGGCCCGGCCTGGCGCTGGATCCTGGCTGTACCCGGATCAACCGGCCCACCGTTCATACCGTCTACCCGCCCGCGGCCGAGGCGTATTTCGCCGCGGTGCACGAACTGTCCCCGCCAGGCAGCGGATCCGCCCCGATCCAGGCCGGGGCGGCGTTCTTCGCCGCCGCCACGAGTGTCCTGCTGCTTTTCGGCCTGCGGTCGGTTGGCCGCGATCCGCGGCTCGCCGTGCTCTGGGCCTGGTGCCCAGCCGTGGCCCTGGAGGCCGGCAACAATGCGCACGTCGACGTGCTGGCCGCATTCCTTACTGCGGCCGCACTGCTGGCCCTCGCCCGGAAGGGCAGCCGGCGCCGGACGGTCTGCGGCGGAATGCTGCTCGGCCTGGCCGTCGCCACCAAGCTCACGCCCATCCTGGCGGTGCCGGCGGTGCTCCGCAGGCGCCCGGCCACGGTGGCCGCCGCTGCGGCCGGAGCCACCATGACCGTATACCTGCCGCACCTGCTGGCGGTGGGCGGCGGGGTGATCGGCTTCCTGCCTGGCTACCTGGCCGAGGAGGGCTACTCCAGCGGCGGCCGGTTCGTGCTGCTGGCCCTGGTAGCGCCAGGGAGCTGGGCGACGATCGCCGCGGTGGCGGTGCTTGCGGCGGCGGGCCTGGCGGTGTTGCGCCGCACAGATCCGGACCGGCCATGGCGCGGTGCCGTCGTGATGACAGGGGCGGCGCTGGCCGTCACCACCCCGTGGATCAGCTGGTACTCGCTGCTGCTGGTAGTGCTGGTCGCGATGGACGGGCGAGCCGAGTGGCTCGCGCTTGCGGCGGCCAGGTACCTGACGCCCCTGCACCCGCTGCCGCACGTCACCATCTTCGAGCCGGGCCGGACTGGTTACGGCTGCGCAGTCGCGATCGTGGCCACGGTGTCCGCAGTCCGGTGGATGCGGCGCGATCCCGGCCACCTGGAGACCATGGATGCCGACGGCCTGAGGCAATCCCAGCTCAGCGTGCCAGCCGGAACGGCGCTGAGATAACCAGGAAGACACGAGCGATGACGACCAGAGCATGCGATGTCCGAACGGCAGCAGGTACGCGACCTCCGCTCCCGCGAAGTAGGGATCCAGGTAGCAGCTGTGTATCTTGGCAGCCACCTCAGCTGAGGTGTGCCCATGCCCAGCCGCAGCCCTCCGGTGACCAGGCGCAGCAGGTAGCGGATCTCCAGCGGGGTGGCCTGGGCGAGGTCGCCGGTCTCCCGCACGCTGGCGGCAACCTGCCCGGGGCCGGCACCAGTAGCGGTGGCAACCGCGCGGACGGCGAGCTTCTCGGCCAGGCCCAGGTCCACGCCGGCGAACTGCGGCGCGATCAGGCCCTGGCACAAGTAGCAGACCGTGGGCAGCAGCCGGGGTCCGGGCCAGCAGGGCAGCCAGACGGTCGATCAGCGCCAGCCGGCCACCGGCCCGCTCCAGGTCACGGTAGCCTCGGCGACCGTCTCGTACCGCACCGCTCCCCTTCGCCTGCCCTGCTCCGCCACCCACCAAGTCCGGCCCGCGGGCCGTGGCAGCTCCAGTCATCCTGTTCAACGCACGCGACGGTCACACGCATCCGGCATGCCATCTTGAGTCAGTTCGTGAGGCGCAGTGCCAGCCGGGCATGTCCGCCGCAACGGTCAAATGACGGTCAAGTGATCTTGGAACACTCTAAATGATCTTAGGACTAGGCTTTGACCTGGGAAAACGAGTGGAGCTATGGGGATTCGAACCCCAGACCTCTTGCATGCCATGCACACTCCGGCCGTCGCCCGATGTGGCTGCATGTGGCCTGACGTGGAGTTCACCTGCGGCTTCCGTGGCTGGACGTGGCCTGGAGGGGCCTGGTGCCGGTCCACGTTGGCTCCCCACCTGGCTCCCAGAACTCGTTAGCGCCGCTAAAGTCCGCTGATCCGGGCACTCCCCTGTCCCTCAGCGGAGCCACCTCTAAATGTTTTTGTGCTACATTATTCGGGTGGATCGGGTCGTCCGGTGGTACCGCACAGCACGACGCCACCGGGTCGGCAAGGCCCACGCGTTGCACGTGATCACCACGACCACCCCGGACCAGGTACCGGCCTCCGATACCGCTGATGCCCGCCTGGTCTGGATCGGCCCTGATGACCGCGGCACCGGAATGGAGATCGTGGCACCGGACCTGGATGAGGCCATCATCGTCATCCACGTCATGCCCACCAGCCTGCGGAGTTGACCACCATGGCCCGGAAGCCAGCCTATTCCCCCGGCCCGGACATACCCGAGGACGAGATCCTG
>WNEY01002669.1_pt1 | contig 14048 bp, 9 predicted proteins | sample 5400531 | NCBI WGS metagenome assembly WNEY01 (sample SAMN13153338, study PRJNA577476) | soil metagenome | isolation source: 200 cm saprolite under Douglas fir tree site 1 | place: USA:California | collected 2015-04-18
GGAGGCTTCGGACCATTGGGGATTCCCGAGTTGATGTCCGTGAAAAAGTCCTTCGCGTCGAAGGCATCGTTTCGCAGGAAGTCGTAAGCAGTGCCGTGGAGCTCGTTGGTGCCGCCCTTCGTAACCGCGTTGATTTGCGCGGCGCCGCGGCCGTACTCGGCAGTGTAGGAATTAGTCTGCACCTTGAATTCCTGGATCTCATCGATGGAAGGTATGGCCGCCACAGTGTTGAAGTCCGGAGAAGTGTCGGTGGCCCCATCGAGAAGAAAATTGGTGTCTTGCGCGCGTGCGCCGCCCACGGAGTATTGGTCGGTGACGCGCCGCCCTACGTCCCGAACTTCTTGAAACGATGTATTGGAGTCTTTCGTAAACGTGACGCCTGGGCCAAGCGTGGCGAGATCTAGAAAGCTGCGACCGTTCAGAGGTAGGTCCACTACGCGCTTGTTATCGATCACCTGGCCGATCGTGCTCGATTCCACTGAGAGCAGCGGGGCCTCGATAGTGGCGGTGACGGTTTCCGCGACTTCGCCGAGCTTCATCGTGAAGTCCACGCGCGCCTTTTGGTCGACCTGCAGTTCGAACGCGGGCACCGTGGATGTGCGAAAGCTGGCGTGCTTCACGGTAACGGAATAGCGGCCGGGCTCAAGAGCGGTGATGGTGTAATCGCCGGTGCTGGTCGTGCGCGTCACGTGCGGCCTATTGCGATCCACATCCGTTACGGTAACCTCCACATCCGGAAGCACCGCGCCCGTCGCGTCCAAGACGATACCGGTGATGGTGCCGGTACCAATTTGAGCGAATGCACGTCTGACGCCAAGCATGCCCACGAGGAGGCAGAAAACAGAATAGAAAACGAGACTAGTTTTTGAAATTTTCTTATTTCGGGACATTTTGACACCACCCGGTCAAGAGCAGATTTTCACTCCCTAAGACGCAATGCCCCACGTTGGTCAAAGACCAGCTATCTTCGGGCCCAATCCGTAAGGCAAATGAACTGGAGTTCATTTCGGCGCCCTAGTTGGGCAAGAGCATACATCCGATTGCACGGACAGCAAGTAAATTTTGACTGCATAAAACGCGCTTCGCCGGAATTCGAGACGCGAGGTTCTGAAGTAGAGCCTTGGCTAATCTCGAAATGCCGCGGAGCGCGGCGGTCCGCGGCAGAGTTACATTGGCTGCAAGCCAGCTTGTCAAAATCCAACGGTCAAATACGAAGGCGGCATGCCGCGAAAGTCGCCGCGGTCAGAGCGCCGTAAGCAACTGGAGCCAGGACCGAGCTTCAGGGTCGCCTGCCCTTAGCGCGGGGCCCAAAGGAGAGCCGAGAAAAATTAATGTTCCGTTCGCCGAGCGCCTCTTCATCGCGACTGGCAATGATTCCACTCGGCCGATTACATCTCCCCCTTTTGTCGACACCGGAATCACGCGACTGAAGTCCCGGACCCTTGCCTCGCGAGGCCAAACGTAGTTGACGTAAGGAATGGATTCGCGACTCTGCGACTTCCTCCACTGATGCGGTCTGGAACGATGCGCAAAAAGACGGTCGTCACGAGATTTTCCAGACCATAGGTCGACAGGCGGTTCGACCGTAACGTCGAAACAACGATGTAGCATTCTCTGGTGGGCAGCAAATTCCGCCGTGCTCAAAAACCCAGCGCCGGATTCCAAGAGAAGATGAGTCCCCGCTTTCACCAGGTCCAACAATACTCGCGCCGTGACGGGGTCCATCGTTCCGAGGCCCGGAACAATTGCCATCCGGCAGCGCCATCGTGAGTCGATCGCAAGTTCCTGGAGATAATTGTGTTCGTCCTCGGCGAGAGCCGCTTGGTATCCTTGCAACGATTCGCGAAGGACACAATGCGACTTCAGGTCGAGAAGAACGCAATTGAGTTCGCGTTCAGGCCGATGACCGGGCCCCGCCCATGCGCTTGGTCGGAATGAATAAAGAGAGCCGGCCGAGGCGATCGCGGCGCGCAGAAAATTTCGGCGCGAGGTTTTCATTTGAAACCCTCATCTACCTTTATAGCCTGCCCGAAATCAAGCGGTCCATGTCAGCCGCCGTGTCATAAAACTGCTGGTCGTGCGCGCAACGATAGCGCGCTTCCATTTCCGCGATCAGCCAGCCGTCGAAGTTGACCTTGGTGAGTGCGGCCCGGATGGCCGGCCAATTGTTGTCGCCAAGAAATAGGCTCGTATAGACGGTATCGCAGCAGCGGCCTCGCTTTTTCATGACATCCTTTAGATGGATGCGCGTGATTCGCGGCCCATGAATCTCAATCCATTGCTCGGCGAATCCGGTGTCGTGAATGTTTCCGACATCAAGATGAATGCCAACGAAAGGGCTGTTCACATCATTGAGAAATGTCCAGAATTCCCTGGGTGTCAGCAAGAAGCGTTGTTCCGAGTTACAATTTTCGCAGCCGATTTTAACTTGCGCCTTTGCTGCGAGCGGCGCCAATTGCCTCATGGCGTCCAGGCAGCGCTGGTAGACCTCGTTGTAGGGAACTTCCTGAGTAACGAGCCCAGCCACCACAAGGATGGCGTCGCAACCGAGAAGCTGAGCCGTCTCTATCTGGCGTTCTACAATGCGAATCGCCTGGGCACGGATATTGGGATCGCGCGAGGATAAAGGGGTATTCCAATGGAGTCCAGTCGAAACGTTTGAGACCAGCAAACCGGCACTTTCCACTTTGCGGCGCAGCTCGCTCACTTGCGCGTTCGTAGTATTCATCCCGAACCACGGAACTTCACCGAGCCAGAGTTCGATACCGTCGTATCCTGCCTTCTTTACCAGCTCGAGCCCCTGCTCGAAACTCCAACCCTTTGGGATCATATTGTCGCCGATGGATTTTTTCATGGCACCCTCCTTTGCTCCCGGAAGTTTTCAAGAACCTGTTTCGAGGGTCTGCAGACGAATCTCGTTTTGAAAGCGACGGATGCCCTCCAGGCGCGCGGCACCAGGAGAATCGGCAAGACAGTTCGCGGCGGCGCAGGCCGCGCCAAGGCGCAGAGTATCTTCGGGAGTGGCGCCATGGCTGATGGCGTGGGCAATTCCCGCAAGCGCAGAATCGCCGCAGCCGACCGACGACCGCGGGCTCAGTCGCGGCGGAGGAGCGAACAATACCGGTGCGTTTTCGGCGGGACAGAAGAGCAGGCCCTGGGCACCAAGACTCAGGGCCGCGCTGTGCGCGCCAAGTCGGATGAGGCTGCGGACGGCATCCACGGCGGCTGTCAAGGAATCGATCGTCACGCCAAGCACTCCGGTAGCTTCTTCCCGATTTGGCTTGACGAAATGAGGCCGAGCAGGGAGCGCTTGGCGCAGAGGCTCTCCACTCGTATCGAGGAAGGTTCGGCAGCGGTTTTCGCGAGCACGCCGGATGAGACGAGCATAAAGGTCAGAAGGAGCACCCGCCGGTAAACTGCCACAGAAAATAACGGAGACGGCCTCGCCCTTCTGCGGGAAAAGATTCTCGCACGTAGTCTCAAAATCAGACAGTTCGGCGACAGACGGAGCGCAACCGGGTTCAAGAATCTCGGTGACGGCCTCATTATCTTCAATGATCTCGAGATTCGTGCGGGTCGGCTGGTGCGTCTTGACGGGGTGCACGAGGATGTCCAGGGCGGACAGTCCACTAACAAGTTCCGCGCCGGTTGAGCCGCCGCACAGGCCAATCCATTGCGGCGCTTCGCCGAGGGTGCGCAGAACCATTGCAACATGAGTGGCTTTGCCGCCCGGAAAACTCTGCACGGCGCGTGCACGGTGAACTTGGCCGGAAACAAGAGACGACACCACGAGGCGCTTGTCGATGGCGGGGTTCGGGCTGATGCAGATAAACATGGTGCGGGGCAGGGCTATCTGTTCCCTGAAGATACCGCGGAAAGCTTTTCGAACCACGGGTGAGCCGCGGCCAGGTGTGCATTCACGGTTTGGATGTTGCGCACGCCGTGCTCGCAAAGCCAGTCTTCAAGCGCGGCCGCACCACGGTTAACAAAAACCGCCACTCCTTCCTGCCAAATGGCACGGCCACAGAGGACTCCCGAGAATACCGAGCCAGCCTCCGCGGCGATGTCGAGAGCTTCAACGAACGTTTCATTGCTGATGCCTTCTGAAAGATAGATGAAGGGGAGAGTCGCCGCTTGCGAAGCGCGTCGGAAATGGGCGCGCGCCTCAGCGCGCGAATAGAGCGCCTGCGCGCCAGACACGCCAGGCGATTCGACGAACGTCATATTCACCGGGAAGCCGATTTTCAGAACGTCCGCGGCGTAACCCGGTTTGCAGAATTCCTCGATCGAGCGCACGACCGTCTCTGGCTTGATGCGGGCGAAGTCGGCACTTTTTTCATCCACGTCATCGTTATAACTGACAAGTTCAAGCAAAAACGGGATCTCGGCGGCAAGGCATTCGGCGCCGATCTGCTCCACCCAGGCGTGTTTTTTTCTGTTGATTTCCGGAATGCTGAAAGGTGAATAGTACAGAAGAACCTTCACCGCATCGGCGCCGGTATGCTCCAGCCGCGCGACAGAGAAGTCCTCCAGAAGAGCGGGAAGGCGCCCGCGAATAGACTTGTCGTAACCGCTCTTCTCGTAGGCGAGAAGCAAACCAGTACGCTTGCGACGTTGCGCCGCAGCCGGAATGCCGTATTCGGGATCAAGGAGAATCGCAGTGGCGTACGGAGTGAGCATGCGGCTGACGAGCTCCTTAAATTGGACGAGCTGTTCCCTAACCACGCCCTCGGCCGGTAGGCCGGAGGCCTTTGCGAAGAGGATTCGAAGGGCGCTGCGCTGATCGACAGCAAGCGCAGCAATGATGCCGCGCTCGTCCGAGATGGCTCGTAGTCCGCGTTGTTTTCCCAAGGAGAGTTGCAAGGGCGCCCCTCATTTGCGGTTCAAGTGATGTGTTCGCGCAATCCAACAGTACAGTGTGCGAATGTATGCGGCCTTTTTTCTATCTGGCGGTGGTCCTCAACGGCGAGTCCGGGGCAAGAAATTCCCGCAATGCCGAGAGGTTGCGAAATGCTTCCGTGCCCCCACACGCCGTCGTTGAGAATGCTCCGGCAAGATTGCCGCACTCGAGACATCTTTTCAGGCTGGCACCCTTCACGTATTCGTGAAGGAATCCAGCATTGAAGCTGTCGCCGGCTCCGATCGTATCAACGACTTTGACGTTAATCGAAGGCGCCACGAGGCGTTGCTGATCCCGAACGGCCACTGCTCCCTTCGCGCCCAGCTTCACCGCCAGCGTGGGCACTCGTTCTGCCAAGACCGCGATGGCTTCTTCCAGACGATCCACACCGGCGATTTTCTGAACCTCGCGCTCGTTCGGAAACAAAAGATCAATGTACGGCAACGTTTCGGGCAGGACGCCATCCCAGCGATCGTCGGGATCATCGTTCGTGTCGAGCGAGGTGCTCAAGCCCCGGTCCTTCATATGCCGAAAAAGTTCGGGAATTCGATCGAGCAGCGCGCGATGGAGGAAGAGCGAAGACATATGGAAATGCCGCGCCGAGGCGAGATACTCCAAATCGAGATCTTCAAAACTAAGTTCGGAGATCGTGCCTGGATAGGTAAGAATGTGACGCTCGCGCGCATGCGGCAGAATGATGCTGACTCCCGACGCAGTCTTCTGCGTTCGACCGACTCGCGAGGTATCGGTGCCGCTTTCCGCAAGCCGCTCCTGCGCTAATTTCCCGAACGGATCATCGCCGACTTTGCCGACAAAACCCACTCTGCTCCCTAAGGCCGCCAGATTGTGCGCGAGAATCGCCGAGGAACTACCCAGCGTCATGGTAAAGGCGGTGCCCAACAGTTCCCGCTCGGTGGGCAAGTCTTGCGGCAGGCCATACAAAATCAGGTCAAGGTTGATCTCACCGGCGATGCTGATGTCAAGTTGGCTCATGGATCAGTGTTGACCGCTTAGGATTACCGCGCGAGTCAGGTTCTGGGGGGAGTCGGGATTGAGGCCCTTCTTCAGTCCAGTGTAGACGCCGAAGAGTTGCCCCCAAATGGCGTAAGCGGCAACCCTGGCATACTCGGGCGTATCGAGACGCAGCTCGATTGAAAAATCAGTCGCCTTGCGTGCCCGGGCATCAACCACATTCGCGACCACCAGAGTTGCGGAGCCCAGCTTTCGCATCTCTGTGAGCACTTCCAATTCAGCTTCGTAAGAAGATTCCGAAATGAAGAAAGCGATGAATGTCTCCGGCCCCGCGATTGATTTCGGCCCATGCCGAAATTCCATTGAATGAAAGACCTGCGTGTAGCTGCTGGAAGATTCCGTGGCCTTGAGCATGGCTTCATTGACGATTCCGAATAGTGGCCCCTGCGCTAAAAAAACATAGTCCGCATAGTTGCGCGACTCTACGAATTCACGCAACTGAGCCGGGAGTTTGTGCAGCAATGGCAAGACCTGGCCGGGTAGGCGCAGTAACGCGTCTCGGAATCTCGTCTCGTGCTGTACCGAGGCGGCCAGGTACTGCAAGGCGAGCAACATCGAGGTAAACGAGCGAGTCATCACCATGCTTTTCTCGTCTGCTGCCGACAGCTTCAGCGTCACGGTCGCCAAAGATTCGAGCGGTTGTCCCTCTGCACAGGTGATGGCAATCGTCCTGACGCCCCGTCCTGTTTCGAGCATGCGAGCCGCATCCAGCACTTCCGAAGTAAGACCTGAGCGGGAAATCACAACGGGGACATAGTCCTGACCCTTGGGCAAGTGGAGGTTCGGGTACAGAAGAACTTCCGAAGCAGGAACCGCTCGCGCCGGTAGTCCGAGATGGTTGAACGTGGCAGCGGCAGCCAATGCCAAATAGTAGCTCGATCCGCACCCGATCAAGAGCCATTCCGCTGCGCGATTCGCCAATTTGCATGCAGAGAGCAGTTCCTCGCTGGCAGCCAGTTCCCGCAGACACCGGCTCCAACAACTGGGCTGCGAAAGGATTTCGCTTAGGGTATGCGAATGCTGGTCTGACGAAGTATCGGTGGAATTCATCCGTGGCTCCCGCTGCTTCCGCTACACCAAGGTTACCTTTATCCCCGCGTCGCGCAGCGCCTGGAGATCCTGCTTGCTTATGTTCTTGTCGGTAATCACCTGGTTTACGGTCGTAACCGGCACGATGTTAGACAGACTACGTCGTCCAAATTTGCTGGAGTCACAAACAGCAACCGTCTTGCGAGAGATCCCGACCATGGTGCGATTGACCTGCGCTTCAAACAGATTCGGTGTGAAGAGTCCTAATCTGGTGTCGAACCCATCCACTCCAAGAAAGAGAATGTCCGCACTCAATTGTCGCAAACTCTGTTCAGCCACCGGTCCTACAAGTGAAAACGAGTTTTTGCGCAGCATGCCCCCGGTCAGGATTACCTCGATATTGGTCCCGGCAACTTCAGCCGCGATGTTTATGGCATTGGTGATCACCACCAGTTTCTTAATGTCCTTCAGCGCGCGGGCAATCGCAGTTGTCGTCGTACCGGAATCGAGCAGCACCGATTGACCTTCCTCGACCATTTTTGCCGCCGCCATTGCAATGCGAATTTTCTCTTCACGGTGCAGGTTCTCTTTCTCGCGCAACGTAGGATCCAGCAGAGCTCCCGATTGCAATGGCAGCGCGCCACCGTGAGTGCGTTGGATCAATCCCTGGGCGTCTAGCACCTCCAAATCCTTGCGGATTGTAATCTGAGACGTATGAAAGTGTCGGGCCAGGTTGGTGACCAGCACGCGGCCATCCCGGTGCAACATCTCTACAATCGACCGGCGGCGCTCTTCGTTGAGCATTCCATTGGCAACGGGCATAAGTTTCGCGATGTATCTCGTCCTATTCTGAAATTCGTTTGACTCTGAACTTCCTTTTGGTCTTATCGGCGCTCGGGTATTCAAAACATCGCGAAAAGAGTACTCGCATCCCCGATCCCCCGTGGCAAACCATTGGCCAGAAGAGACCCTTTGGTGGAGTGGCCGCCAAGCACATGAAATTCTGCGGTCTTGCTCCGAATGATCCACCTGGCATCTTTTCCAGTGGGAGCAACGATGTCCACCGCGGAACGTGCCGTTTCTCTCGGCTGTTTTTCACCGACTCCTCTCTCGCAGCCTTCAGTCATAAGCAAGAATGCCAGCATTGCCGCCGCGAGATGGCAGATGATGCTCTTCTTGCAAGTGCGTGTCTTCATAGGCCTGGGCATAGAAGATTCAATGCTGGTCAAAGGGATGCCCTGCCGAGAATGCAAAGGATCTCCTCGAAGAAATAAAGCTGGCTTTCGAATTTCCATGCCGATCGTTTTGGCCACGTACGCAGTGAGGCCGCTCTACGGTGATGTCTATGTCTTGACTTGCGGCTCACTTTCGTTCATAGTCCGCTCGGTATCGAAAGGAAGCGAAACCAATTTTCGTGACATAGCGTGCCATAAAGGAGGGATGCGAAGCAATATGAAACACCATATTTTCTGGTCGTGTTTCTCTCCCGGCATGGAAAGCTTCATCGCAGCGCGTTTGCCGATCGTTCTGCTGTTGCTTCTGGTACTCGCGCTTGGCGGCAGCGCCTGGGCGCAGAAAGATACCGGCAGCATCGTCGGAACCGTGAAAGACTCGACGGGTGCGTTGATTCCTGACGCAAAGATAACCGTGACGGAAACGGAGCGGGGCACGACGTTCGTCACTTCGTCGGATGGCTCCGGCGAATATGTCGCCAGCCCCCTTAATGTCGGGCGCTACAAAGTTACCGTTGAAAAGCAGGGTTTCAAGACCGCCGTGGCAGGGCCCATCGAGCTCAATGTCCAGCAGCGCGCCGTGGTGAACGTCACACTTCAGGTTGGCGAAATGCTGCAACGAGTCGAGGGTACAACCGCATCACCGCTGCTCGAAACGGAAACCTCCGAACTCGGTCAAGTCGTGGACAATCGCCAAGTGGTGAACCTTCCCTTGAATGGCCGCAACTTTGCCCAGCTGGCGTTGCTCAGTGCGGGAACCACCCCGAGCGAACCCGGAGCGCGCGACGAAGGCGGATACGGATTCAGCGCCAATGGTGGCCGCTCGCTGCAGAACAATTTCCTGCTGGACGGCATCGACAACAATTCCAATCTGACCGACTTACTGAATGAAACAAACTATGTGATCCAACCGTCGGTGGACGCCATCCAGGAATTCAAGGTCCAGACCAATGCTTACAGCGCAGAATTCGGACGAGGAAACGGAGCGATCGTCAACGCCACCATCAAATCCGGGACCAATGACGTGCACGGGGACGTCTACGAGTTCTTGCGCAACGACAAGCTCGACGCGCGAAATTTCTTCGACCAGACGCGGCCCGAATATCGCCAGAACCAGTTTGGTTTCACGTTAGGCGGCCCCGTGAAACTTCCTGGCTACGATGGCCACAACCGCACGTTCTTTTTCGGAGACTACGAAGGTTTGCGCGTCCGACAAGGCCAGACTTCCACCTCCACCGTTCCCACCGATGCGCAGAAAGGCGGCGATTTCAGTGACTTGATTGACTACACGGCGCCGGCGCTCAACCCCGACGGGAGCTCAGTGCTCGATTGCAACGGCAAGCTGACCTACGCGGGCGAGCTTTTCAACACGCGACTCACCCAAGACAGCACCACCAGCGCCACGGGAGTTTGCGGCGTGCCTTTTCAATACGACGCCACAGGCAAACCTTTGAACATCATGCCCGCCTCGGTCATGGACGCCTTAGCCGTCCGCCTGGCCGCTCTTTATCCGGAGCCGAATATTAACGGCAACGGCTTCAATTTCGTCAGCAACCCGGTATTGAATCAAGATCGCAACAACTTTGACATCCGCGTTGACCACAGATTTTCCGACCGGGACACCTCCTTCTATCGCTTCAGCTTTGAAGACCAGCCGAGCAATATTCCCCCGGCATTCCCGAATTCACTCGCGGATGGCGGCGGATTCTTTTCGGGCGTTGAAGACAACGCTTATCGCAGCTTGGCGCTGAGTGAAACCCACATCTTCAGTCCGCGCCTGGTCAACGAATTCCGCTTCGGTTACAACCGCATCCACTCGCAGCGGTTCCAGTTCAACTTCAACAAGGATGTCTCCGGTCAACTTGGATTCCCCGGAGTCCCCTTTGTCCCCATGAACGGCGGCCTTCCCCAGCTCACTTTCTCTGATGTTTCCACGCTGGGCAGTCCTACGTTCTTGCCCTCACTCGAAATCCAAAACACTTTCAGTTACTCGGACAACGTCACCGCTATCCGCGGCAAGCACTCCCTCAAATTCGGGACGGAGATTCGTTTTGAAGAGTTCACTATTTTTCAACCCGCCTCGCCGCGCGGCACTCTGAATTTTGGCGGCGGTTTTGTGAGCAATCCAGCGACCACCACGGGTGTGGTTGCCGGCTTCGCGCAGTTTTTGCTGGGGATTCCCGACGGGGGCAACATCACCAACCTGCATAACGTCGATTACCTCCGCCCGGTGTATGCGTTTTATACTCAAGATGACATCAAGCTGACGCCCAAACTTACCTTGAATCTGGGCCTGCGTTACGAACTCTTCCTAACCGTAAAGGAGAAATTCAAGAACCAAGGGACCTACGATCTCAGCAAACAGATCTTGTTTGTTCCCAAGGGTCAAAAGGCGCAGTTAACCCCAACTATCGCGGCCCTCGTCCCCCTCAGTGCTACAGCCTCGCGAGGCTTGATCAATCCGGACCTCAACAATTTCGCGCCGCGAATCGGCTTTGCCTATTCCGTCACTCCACGCCTGGTAGTTCGCGGTGGTTTCGGTATCTTCTACGGGGGAGAAGAAAACGGCCCATACTCGAATCCAAGCCAGGGGTTCAATCCTCCGTTTTTCGTTACCCAGGTTTTCAACACGCCTTGCGGATTCGCGGATGCCAATCCGGCGAGCGCGAACGACTGTGTCATTCCGGGGCTGAGTGTCCTTTCCCAAGGTTTCCCCGCCAGCTCGCTGACGGATCCAAACACGCCTCAGCTCTTTACACTCGATCCAAAGTTGGTTACACCCTACATGAGTCAGTGGCACCTCTCGACCCAATATCAACTTCCCTTCGACACGCTCTTCGAGGTCACTTATGCCGGTTCCAAAGGGACGAAACTCTACGCCTTCTTGAATGGCAATCAGGCCGCGCCCAGCGCGGTTCCCGGAATCGACTTTGCTTCACGGCGACCCATACCGGCCATCGACGCGGGAATCAGCCTGTTCAACTCCACCGCCAATTCGGAATACCATTCACTGCAGCTGCGCGCGGAGAAGCGCTTTTCGCAGGGTCTCTCCTTCCTGGCCGCGTACACCTGGAGCCATTCGCTGGATGAGGCTTCCAACGCCAACCTTGGCGCACAGAACAACGATGGCTACCGCTGGTTCGTTCACCCGGAGTGGGAACATGGGAATTCCGACTTCGACATTCGGCACCGAATGGTGTTGAGCTATATCTACGAGTTGCCTTTCGGGCAAGGCAAGCATTTTGGAGCCCACGCGACCGGTGCCGCAGAACGGATTATCGGCGGTTGGCAAGTGGGCGGGATCACTACGCTTTCCACAGGTACCTGGTTCACGGTCACCGGCGCTAATTCAATCGGAGCGCAATCGGACGGACAGCAGCGGCCGGACCAAATCTCCAGCCCCAACGGGAAGCCCTGCCTACCGGAAACCTTTTTCAATACCTGCGCCTTCCAGAATCCGCCCGACGGCTCGTTCGGAGACACAGGACGAAACACACTGCGCGGTCCAGGTTTTCAGATCTGGGACTTTTCGATCTTCAAGAATTTCAGATTGACCGAGAACAAGCGGTTTGAATTTCGGTCCGAATTCTTCAACCTTCCGAATCACGTGAATCTGCAATTGGCAAAGTCTGGACCGCAGAACTCCATTAATACCACCTCGTTTGGGACACCGCAGTTCGGCTTCCTGACGGCAGCGAGGCCGCCGCGGCAGATTCAGTTCGCGCTGAAATTCATTTTCTGACGCAATGGAGGTGAGTATCAGGACGGAAAAAGTCGTACGGGGTCACCCCCAACACCGTATTTCAATTGCCCAACGGGTTAGACGTCATCTTCTAATCTCGACCGGAGAACACGACAAGCTTGACGTGGCCGGCGCTATTTTGTGCTAGTTGCTGTCTGGTTCTGCTTAGAGCAGGAGCCACGGCCGACAAGCACAACCGCGAGCTTAGAGACCCAAGAATTTGCTTTCAGGCGCTTCTAGTGAGCAGGTCAGAGCGTTTACCTCTTTCATCGAAATCGGCACACCAGACACCGGTCTAAGATTGACCTCGGGCAAAGTGGGGGTCATTCTTGAGAGCAGATGAGATGAAAGTCTGCGTTCTGTGTCCCAGATACGTTCCAGTTAACCGCAATTTCGCAGTGTTCTGCGTTTTTACCGTGATACAAAATCAATAACTTATATCTTTAAAAGTGACAGTAAATATTCCGACACCCGCACCTCGACCGATTTTATGTTCGACTCCGCACCGGCGGAATCTGTGAGTCAAGATCTCCGAGTCTCCATTTCTACTTTGCGCAAACCGGAAACTCTCATTTTGCCGCGACACCTAATAAGTGCCTTGACACAGTTGCGGTTGAGAAGTAACTTGCCCTCATCATTCGGGCTTGGGTGAGTTGGGCTCGCGAATGGGCTGGCGCATCCAGCGGAAGGTCAAATATCGCAGCTTTCGATTTGTGTTTATGTTGCTGGGATAGGTGCATGGGGACAGCCGCGAACTTTCGCCGCTGAGCCAAGCAGAACGTGGGGTGTGGTGATGAGCAAGAGAGTATTTTTGGCGGCGATGGCGTGGATGGCTGCGCTTTCCATCCCTTCGGTCCTGTACGGGCAAGCGACCGGGAGTTTCTCCGGGACCGTTACAGACAAAAGCGGATCGGTTGTCGCCGGTGCGACGGTCAAGGCAATTTCCGAGGGTACGGGCGCATCTCGCGAGTCGAAGACCGACGACAATGGCCACTATCTAATCCCTTTGTTGCCGGTCGCGAATTACACGCTGCGCGTGGAGTTCACAGGTTTTCAGAGCGTGGAGCGCAGAGCGGTTCGGCTGCAAGTCGATGAGCAGCGCGAACTGGATTTCACGCTGTCGCCCGCCGCGGTGGCCTCTCAAGTAGAAGTCAGCGCCACGGAAGTCGCCGTTGAGACCACGAATCCCTCGCTCGGCCAGAGGTGGCCGCCCGCGGGTCGTTTTCTTTGTCGGTCGGCGGCTCCCGTCCTAACGCGACCGATTGGCTTCTCGACGGCGTGGACAACAATGAATTGACCGCGGGGGGGATCGGAATCTTTTCATCCATCGATGACGTACAGGAGTTCAAGGTTTTAACGTACAACTACTCCGCGGAATACGGTACGCGCGCGGGCCCTACGGTGTTGGTGACCTCGAAATCAGGCTCCAACGCATTCCACGGATCGCTGTTCGAGTTTCTGCGCAATACTTCACTGGATGCCAAGAGCTTCTTTGCGACCACGCCGGAAAAGTTCAACCTCAATCAGTTCGGGGGTTCCCTCGGCGGACCGATTCGCAAGAACAAAACCTTTTTCTTCCTCGATGGCGAACAAAAATATCAACGCCACGGCATCACGTTTACGGGATTGCTCCCCAGTGAAGCGATGCGCACCGGCGATTTTAGCGCCGACCCTTTTGGCAATCCCGTTTCCGGTGTGGTGATCGTCAATCCAAACATGGTCGGGGCCTCGACCAACCCCGCCGTCTTTCCGAATATCTATTTCCATTGCGATGCGGCCGGGAACCCTCTGCCCGCAAACCCCAACGGACTCCAGCCAAACGGAACTGCCTGCAACAAAATGCCAGCCGGCCTGATTAACAACATCGGGCAAGCCCTGCTGAACCTTTACCCCACGCCGAACGCCAATAACCTGACTGCGGGATTCAACTTCGTTAGCGAGCCCGTACGCAAGCTCGACGAAACCAAGCTCGATATTCGTTTGGACCACAACCTGTCGGCCAGCGATACTCTCTTCGCCCGTTTTAGCTACGACGACGCCGTCTCCTTCGTTCCTGGCGGCTTTACCGGCGGATTTGCCGAGGCTAGCGCGTTCGGCAGCAATCAGGGAATTA
>WNEY01003772.1_pt1 | contig 14047 bp, 9 predicted proteins | sample 5400531 | NCBI WGS metagenome assembly WNEY01 (sample SAMN13153338, study PRJNA577476) | soil metagenome | isolation source: 200 cm saprolite under Douglas fir tree site 1 | place: USA:California | collected 2015-04-18
GCGGCGGTGACGCACGCGGTCGGCAAGCTCATTCCGGTGGCGGGCGGCGTGCTGGTCAAGGATCAGTCCGGCAAGATCATCGGCGCCGTGGGGGTTTCCGGCGACATCTCCGACAACGACGAAATCGCCGCGCTCGCGGGGATTAAAGTCGCTAAACTCGTGGGCGACCCCGGCAGCGATTGAAAGTTTATTCCGCCGGCGCCACCGCGGCATCGGGTTGATGGCTTCGCTTCAGCGCATCGGCAACAAAGCCACTCGCCTCCATCTCCTCGACGAACGCCCGCAGGTATCGCGCGCCCGCCTCGCGGCCCTTGGGCGTTCCCATCGCCTGCCGGATCTCCATGAAACGCCCGTCGATCAGCCGCACGCCCGGGTTGGTCTGGGCGTATGCGGCCAGCGGCTGTTTCACGCCGGCGGCGGCTTCCAACTTGTCTTTCACAAAGAGATCGACCCCATTCTCCGCGCGGACGAGCTTCGCGTGCTTGAGCGTCCGGGTCAGAAACAGGTCGTAGGCGGAATCCTGGTTGACGCCGATGCGCACGCCGTCGCGATCGACGTCGGCGATCGTCTGCAGCGGCGAATCCTTGGCAACGAGATAGACGCCTTCGATCAGCACGTAAGGCGCGGTGAATTCGACCTCGGCGGCGCGCACCGGTTCGATGGCGAGAAAGACGATGTCGAGCTTGCCGGCCTTCAGCGCCGCGAAGGTCTTTCCGGCGGCGTCGAAGGGAATGAATTCGATCGGTACGCCGAGGCGCTTGCCGAGTTCGCGCGCGAGATCCGGCGTGATGCCGCGCGGTGCATCCGGGGTTCCCTGCGCCAGCACCATGTTGCCGAAATTGATGCCCACGCGCAGCGTTCCGCCGGGGGCGAGTTCCTTGACGGCGGTTTGTTGGCTGCTGCTCACGGCGCTGCCTTTTTGCGCGGTACCGGAATTTTGCGCGAAGGCGGCGGAGGTTCCGGCGACGATGGCCGCGGCAAAGATAATTCTGAACATGTCGATTCTCCCGCAGGCTCACGCCCAGGCTGACATATTAACAAAACGCGCCTCGTCAGTGAGGGGCAGGGAAAATGGAGCAATGCTTATTCCGCCGCTTGCAAGGTCTCGCTCGGCATCTCCACGCGCGCGGCGCAATATTTGAACTCGGGAATCTTGCCGAATGGATCGAGCGCCGGATTGGTGAGCAAATTCGCCGCCGCCTCCACATAGGCGAAGGGAATGAACACGACACCATCCGGAACCGTGTCGTCCTGCCGCGCCGCGAGTTGCACCGACCCGCGACGGGTCGAGACAACGACCATATCCCCGGGCTTCGCGCCGAGCCTTGCAATCGTGCCGCGCGAAAGACAAGCGACGGGTCCCGGTTCAAGGGAATCGAGCGTGCTCGAGCGTCTTGTCATGGCGCCGGTGTGCCAATGCTCGAGTTGGCGGCCGGTGACGAGCACCATCGGGAATTCGTGATCGGGCACTTCGTTGGGCGGCGTGAGTTTCGCCGCAACGAGTTTTGCCAAGCCCCCCGGGCGCGGAAAACCCTTGTCGAACACGACGTCGCGGCCCGGCTTGTCGGGCGCGTCGGTCGGATAGGTCACGTGCTGTTCGCGCTCGACGCGATCCCACGTGATGTGTTCGAGCGCCGGCATCAGGTTCGCCATTTCGGTGAACACTTCACTGACGTGCTTGTAATTCCAGTTCTCGCCGAGCCGCTGCGCGAGATCCTGAATGATCCAAAGATCCTGCCGCGCCTCGCCGGGCAACGGCAGCGCCTTGCGGCCCATCTGCACCTGCCGGTTGGTGTTGGTGACCGTGCCGTCCTTTTCGGGCCATGCGGATGCGGGAAGAATCACGTCGGCGTAGCTCGCGGTTTCGGTGAGGAAAATGTCCTGCACCACGAGATGCTCGAGATGGGCGAGCGCCGCACGCGCGTGATTGAGGTCGGGATCCGACATCGCCGGATTTTCGCCCATGATGTACATGCCCTTGATCTCGTCGGCATGCACCGCGTCCATGATCTCGACGACGGTCTTGCCGCGCTTGGGATCGAGTTTCTTGCCCCACACGCTTTCGTACTTGGCGCGCACTTCCGGGTTCTCGACCGATTTGTAGTCGGGAAAGAACATCGGAATGAGCCCGGCGTCGGAGGCGCCCTGCACGTTGTTCTGTCCGCGCAAGGGATGCAGCCCCGTACCCGGCCGGCCGACATGGCCGCAGATCAGCGCGAGCGCAATCAGGCAGCGCGCATTGTCGGTGCCGTGGGTGTGCTGGGAGACGCCCATGCCCCAGAAGATGATGGCGTTTTCGGCGCGGGCGTAAGTGCGCGCGACGTTGCGCAGAACGTCGGCGGGAATGCCGCAAATCGGCGCCATTTCCTCCGGCGTGAAATCCTTCACGTGCTCGGCGAGCTCTCGGAAGCCTTCGGTGTAGGTCTGCACATATTGCTGATCGTAAAGCTTCTCGCCGATAATGACGTTCAGCATCGCGTTCAACACGGCGACGTCGGTGCCGTTTTTGAACTGCATCATCTGCCAGGCATGACGCTGCAGGCCGTTGCCGCGCGGATCCATCACGACAAGTTTTGCCCCACGCTTCGCGGCTTGCTTGAAGAAGGTGGCGGCAACCGGATGATTCTCGGTCGGGTTTGCGCCGATCACGATCATCACGTCGGAGTTTTTGCACTCGTTAAATGTCGCGGTGACCGCGGCCGATCCGACGCCTTCGAGCAGCGCCGCGACGGACGAAGCGTGGCAGAGACGCGTGCAATGATCGACGTTATTTGTGCCGAAGCCGGTGCGAACGAGCTTCTGGAACAGATACGCCTCTTCGTTCGAGCCCTTGGCGGAACCGAAGCCGGCAAGCGCCTGCGAGCCGTCGCGGTCGCGGATTTTCTTCAGGCCGGAAGCGGCGCGCTCCATCGCTTCTTCCCAGGTCGCCTCGCGAAAATGCGTCGACGGATTCGACGGATCGACGAGATCGTCGGCGGCCTTGCCGACGCCGTCCTTGCGGATCATCGGCACCTTCAAGCGCTGCGGGTTGCTGATGTAGTCGAAGCCGAAGCGGCCTTTTACGCACAAGCGGTTTTCGTTCGCGGGTCCGTTGCGGCCGGTGACGTAGAGCAGCTTGTCGTTCTTGATGTTGTAGGTGAGCTGGCAGCCGACGCCGCAATAGGGACAGACGCTGTCCACCTGGCGGTCGGGATATTCGCTGCGCTCGTTTTTCTCGTTCACCAGCGTCGCCGGCATCAGCGCGCCGGTCGGGCAGGCCTGCACGCACTCGCCGCAGGCGACGCAGGTGGACTGACCCATCGGGTCGTCGAAATCGAATACGATTTTTTCGGCAATACCGCGGCCGGCCATGCCGATCACGTCGTTCACCTGCACCTCGCGGCAGGCGCGAACGCAGAGATTGCACTGAATGCAGGCGTCGAGATTGACCGCCATCGCGGGATGGCTGCGGTCGGGGGAGACGCGTCCGTGCGCGGGGAATTGGCTCACGCCGATTCCCATCTTGTCGGCCCAACTCCAGAATTTCGATTGCGGATCGGGCGCGGTCTCGCGCTCGGGCTGGTCGGCAAGCAGGAGGTCGAACACCATCTTGCGCGAGGCCTTGGCGCGCTCGGAGGCGGTCTTCACCTTCATGCCCGCCGTCGGCGTGCGGATGCAGCTCGCGGCCAAGACGCGCTCGCCCTCGATTTCGACCATGCAGGCGCGGCAATTGCCGTCGGGCCGGTAGCCGGGCTCGGGCGAATAGCAAAGATGCGGGATCTCGGTGCCCAGCCGGCTCGCCACTTGCCACAGCGTTTCGTCCGTCCGCGCCTCGACCTCCCGGCCGTCGAGGGTGAATTTGATGGTTTTTGCCGATCCGTTGGTTTTGGCCATGGCCGTTCTTTCGCTCACCAAGCGCCGAGGGGCTTGGTCAGTTCCTCGCGGAAATATTTGAACACGGAAACGAGCGGATTGGACGCCGCTTGCCCCAGCCCGCAGATCGAGGCGTCGCGCATCGCGCTGGAGAGCTCGCTCAACAGCGCTTCGTCCCACGGACCGTTCTGCATCAGCTTCACCGCTTTCTCGGTGCCGACGCGGCACGGCGTGCACTGGCCGCAGGACTCGTCCTCGAAGAAGCGCATGAGATTGAGCGCGACCGCCTTGATGTCGTCCTGGTCGGAGAGAATCACCACGGCGTGCGAGCCGATGAAGCAACCATATGGCTCGAGCGTGCCGAAATCGAGCGGCAGATCCGCCATCGCAGCGGGCAGAATCCCGCCCGAGGCGCCACCCGGCAGATAGCCCTTGAAGGCGTGGCCGGGCTGCATGCCGCCGCAATATTCGTCGATCAATTCGCGCACCGAGATGCCGGCCGGCGCGAGCTTGACGCCGGGCTCCTTCACACGGCCGGAGACGGAAAAGCTGCGAAGTCCTTTTCGCTCGCGCCGCCCGAACGAGGTGAACCAGGACGCGCCTTTTTCGACGATGTCGCGCACCCAATAGAGCGTCTCGACATTCTGTTCGAGCGTCGGCCGGCCGAACAGCCCGACTTGCGCGACGTAAGGCGGCCGGTGGCGCGGCAGGCCGCGCTTGCCTTCGATCGATTCGATCATCGCCGACTCTTCGCCGCAGATGTAGGCGCCGGCGCCGCGGCGGAGATCGAGCTTGGTGTGCCGCGCGAGGCCGGCTTCTTCGACCTTGGCGATTTCGGCTTCCAACATCAGCCGGATTTCGGGATATTCGTCGCGCAGATAAATGTAGATCGCCTCCGCCTCCACCACCCAGGCCGCGATCAGCATGCCTTCGACAAAGCGGTGCGGATCGCGCTCGAGATAGTGCCGGTCCTTGAAGGTGCCGGGCTCGCCCTCGTCGGCGTTCACCGCCATCATGCGCGGCGCGGGCTCGGCGCGCACCAGCGACCACTTGCGCCCGGTGGGGAATCCGGCGCCGCCGAGGCCGCGCAGCCCCGCGTCGCTCACCGTCGCGATGATCTCCTCGCGCGTGCGCTTGCCCTTTAGGCAATCCTTGAGAAGTTTGTAGCCGCCGTCCTTCTGGTAGGCGGCGAAGTCGGCGGGCGTCTTGTAGGCGTGGGCGTGCCTGCCGACTTTCACTGCGGCCGCCACCGAATCGCCGGTCGCCCCATGCACCTGAACGTGGCCGACGGCGCAAACCGGCGCGCGGTCGCAGGCGCCCATGCACGGCGCGCGCACGACGCGCACGTCCTTGCCGTGTTTTTTCGGCAGCTCTGTGAGCAACTTCTCCGCCCCGGCCATGGCGCAGGAAAGCGAATCGCACACGCGCACGGTGATCGCCGGCGGCGGCGTCTCGTCCTCCTTCACCACGTCGAAATGCGCGTAGAAGGTCGCGACCTCGTAGACCTCGGTCAGCGCGAGCTTCATTTCCTCGGCGAGCGCGGCGAGATGCGCGGCCGACAAATGCCCGTATTTGTCCTGAATGAGATGCAGGTGCTCGATCAAAAGATCGCGCCGGCGCGAGCGGTCGACGAGGAGCGCGCGAACCTCTTCCAGCGCCTGCGGGTCGACCTGGCGGCCTTTCGGCGTGCGGCGCGGACGGCGGCGGCCTTCCCCGGAAGCGCCATTTTTGCCCGCGGCGGGCCGGTTAGAAACGTTCAAAGTCACCATTCGGAGACCATCGGGGCGGGGGCTAAGTCGAACAATCCCCTCCTCTTTATCCAACGATAGAAAATTTCTATTATAGGGCTTATCCTTCCCTTTTTAGGTCTGGCAACCGCGGAGTCCGTCGTATTGATCGACAAGCTCGAATATCTGATGGCACTGGCGCGCGAGCGGCATTTTGGCAAGGCGGCCGAAACCTGCGGGGTGACCCAGCCGACGCTCTCGGCCGGCATCAAGCAGCTCGAATCGCAGTTCGGCGTGCTCCTGGTTCAGCGCGGCTCCCGCTTCATCGGCTTCACGCCGGAAGGGGAGCGGACGCTCGATTGGGCGCGCCGCATCGTCGGCGATACGCGCGCGATGCGCGAGGAGATCAAGGCGTTGAAAGAAGGCCTTGTCGGGCGGCTGCGCATCGCCGCGATTCCGACGACGCTGGCGATGGTGGCGGCGTTGACGACGCCCTATCGCGCGCGCCATCCGGACGTGCGCTTCACGATTTTTTCCAAGAACTCGATCGAGGTTTTGACGCTCCTGGAAAATCTCGAGATCGATGCCGGCCTGACCTATCTCGACAACGAGCCGCTCGGCCGCGTCAACGCGGTGCCGCTCTATCGCGAGCGCTATTGTCTGCTCACCGCCGCGGACGCCAAGCTCGGCAATCGCCAGACCGTCACCTGGAAGGAAGTCGCGAAAGTTCCGCTTTGCCTGCTGACGCCCGACATGCAGAACCGGCGCATCATTGAAAAACTTTTGCGCGACGCCGGCGGCGAGCCCGAGCCCACGCTCGAATCGAATTCGATGATCGTGCTGTTCGCGCATGTGCGCACGGGGCGCTGGGCAAGCGTGATGCCGGCGAAGCTCGCAGAAACCTTGGGCCTTACCGAAACGATCCGCGCGATCCCGATCACCAAGCCCGAAGCGGTTCACACCATCGGCTTGGTCGTGCCGCAGCGCGAGCCGATGACGCCCTTGAACGCGGCGCTCGTCGCGGAAGCGCGCGCGCTCGCGAAAACGCTCGACGGATAGTTCAGAACAGGCCGACGATCCCGCCGCCGGTCCCTTGATGACGCCCGCCGGCTGAAGCACAATTCAACATCTTCAAGAACGGGCGGGGTAAGTCACCTTGGCTTGTATTCTCGCTTTTGGAAATTCGCGAGGTTCTTATGAAAGTCGAAATCGAATATTGCGGCATGTGAGGCTATGAACCGCGCGCCCGTGCGGCGCGGGACTTGATCCTCAAGCAACGACCCTCGGCGCAGGCGAGCCTGCGCCGATCCGGCGGTGGCGTGTTCGAAATCAAGGTGGACGGCTGGCTCGCGTTCTCGAAGAAAGCAGAGGGTCGCTTCCCGACCGATGCGGAGATCGTCGGCAGCCTTGGCTGATGGTGGTGAACCAGCTCGCTTCGGCGCCGCCAACTCCATAGGCTACTGAGATAGATTTAATCCAAGCCATAAATTGTAGAAGCAAATCAAATAAATTAGGGAAACGAATATTCCGGTTATGTAGAATTTCACGACTATCCGATTGAGATTGGTTTCGTAGCCTTCACTTAGTTGCGTCTCATCCCCGAGTAAGCGCCGTTTGAGATCGAGCATTTGAAGATCGAAGGCTTTTGCCGCGCTAAGGCATTGCCGATTCCGTGAGAGCGAATTGTACAATAGATCACCCCTAAAATTGAAACCAAGATCAATTCCAGGCGGCCGCGAAGAACGAGAAAAACGGCGATGACAACGAGTAAATAAAAAAGTTCGCAGATCGCCCGCCAGGCGTAAGCGAGGAAATTCACACGGGTCTCCGTGCCATCTAGAACAGCCCGACAATCCTTCCATCGGCGCCGACATCGATCGCATCGGCCGCCGGCACTCTCGGCAGGCCCGGCATGGTCATGATCTCCCCGCAGATCGCCACGATGAATTCGGCGCCGGCGGAGAGCCGCACCTCGCGCACGTTGACGATATGATCGTTGGGCGCGCCCTTGAGGTCGCCGTTGGTGGTGAAGCTATACTGCGTCTTGGCGATGCAGACCGGCAATTTGCCGTAGCCCATCTTCTCGAAGGTCTCCAGCTGGTCGCGCACCGGCTTGTGCACGTCGATATCCTTGGCGCGATAAATTTCCTTGGTGATGGTGCGGATTTTTTCAATCAGCGGCATGTCGTCGGGATAGAGCAGCTTCAGCTTGCTCTTGCCGCTGTCGACCACCTTCACCACCGCCCGCGCGACGTCGGCCGCCCCCTTGCCGCCCTCGGCCCAGTGGTCGGCCATCAGCGCCTCGACCCCGAGCTTCTTGCAGGCGTCTTGCACCAGCGCGATTTCGGCATCGGTGTCGGCGGAGAAGCGGTTGATCGAGACCACCGGCACGATGCCGAATTTCTGCACGTTCTCGACGTGACGTTGCAAATTGGCGATGCCCGCTTCCAGCGCCTTCAGATTTTCCTTCTTGAGGTCTTCCTTCTTGACGCCGCCGTGCATCTTGAGCGCGCGGATGGTGGCGACCAGCACCGCGCAATCGGGCGATAGCCCCGTCTTGCGGCACTTGATGTCGAGGAATTTCTCGCCGCCGAGGTCGGCGCCGAAGCCCGCCTCGGTCACCACGTAGTCGGCGAGCTTCAACGCCGTCGTCGTCGCCAGCACCGAGTTGCAGCCATGCGCGATGTTGGCGAACGGCCCGCCATGGATGAAGGCGGGCGTGCCCTCGAGCGTCTGCACGAGGTTGGGCGCGAGCGCCTCCTTCAGGAGCGCGGTCATCGGACCCTGCGCCTTGAGCTCGCCGGCGCGCACCGGCTTGCGGTCGCGCGTGTAGCCGACGATGATTTTCGACAAGCGCTCCTTCAAATCCTCGAGGTCGCGGGCTAGGCAGAAAATCGCCATCACCTCGGAAGCGACCGTGATGTCGAAGCCATCCTCGCGCGGGAAGCCGTTGGCGACGCCGCCAAGCGAGGAGACGATCGAACGCAACGAGCGGTCGTTCATGTCGATCGCGCGCCGCCAGGCGACCCGGCGCCCGTCGATGCCGAGCGAATTGCCCCAATAGATGTGATTGTCGATCAGCGCCGACAAGAGATTATGCGCGCTGCCGATGGCGTGAAAATCGCCGGTGAAATGCAGATTGATGTCCTCCATCGGCACGACCTGCGCGTAGCCGCCGCCGGCCGCGCCCCCTTTCACGCCGAAGCAGGGCCCGAGCGAGGGCTCGCGCAGGCACAGCATCGCCTTCTTGCCGATGTGGTTGAGCGCGTCGGTGAGGCCGACCGTCGTCGTCGTCTTGCCTTCGCCCGCCGGCGTCGGCGTGATCGCCGAGACCAGGATGAGCTTTCCGTTCGGCCGCGACTTCAGCGACTTGATGTAGTCCATCGACACCTTGGCCTTGTAGTGGCCGTAGGGCTCGAGATTTTCCTCGGCGATTCCGAGCTTTTCCCGGGCGACGTCGACGATGCGCCGCGGTTTCGCGGCCTGGGCGATCTCGATGTCGCTTTTCGGGTTGGTATGCTGCGAGGCGGGCATCGCGGCTTGTTCCTTGCGCTGCGGGCTGGTGGGCGTCATGCGAACCTCGTGCCGGTGGCGAGCTTGGTAGTGGCGGCGAATTCTGCCGCCGCGGTCTTGGCGCCGTCGGCGGGCTTCACGCGCAGAATCTTGATGCGGCCGTCGGCGCAGGCGACGGTGAATCCCTCGCCGTCGACCTCGACCACCTCGCCCATCTTGCCGCCGATCCCTTTCGGGTCGCGCGCCGGAATGGGCTTGATGTCGAAAATCTGCACTTTCGCGCCGGCGAGCGTCGTCCAGGCGCCCGGCGCCGGATTGCAGCCGCGGATCAGGCAATCGATCTGCAACCACGGCTTGCCCCAGTCGATGCGCGCATTGTCGGCGCCGCACCAGCCTTCATAGCTCGCCTTCGAATGATCCTGCTTGATGCGCGGCGCCTTGCCGGCTTTGACGAGATCGACGCCCTCGCACATCGCCGCGACGCCCATCGGAAACAGGCGGTCGAAATAGACCGTACCGAGCGTGTCGGGGGCGGAGATCGGCGTTTTTTTCTGGAGCAGGACGTCGCCGGTATCGAGGCCATTGTCGGGCCAGAAGATCGACAGTCCGGTCTCCCGCTCGCCCTTGATGATCGGCCAGTTGATCGCCGACGGTCCGCGATAGAGCGGCAGGAGCGAAGGGTGATACTGGATCGAACCCTTGGTCGGGATGGTCAGGAACTCTTCCGGCACGAACAGCGTGACGAAGGCCATCACCTGCAGGTCCGGCTTCAGCGCCTTGAATTCTTCCCACACTTCGGGCTTGCGGTAGGAGGCGGGCTGATAGACGGGAAGCTTGGCGGCGAGCGCCGCCTCCTTCAGCGGATCGGCCTTCTGGCCGGGCTTTTCGGGCGCGACATAGACGCCGATCACGTTCTCGCCGCGCTTCAAGAGGGCTTCCAGCACCGCTTTGCCGAAGGCTTGCTGGCCGTGCACGACGATACGCATTCAATTCCCCTTCCCGGTCTTTTGTCGCTGCCGACGCGCCGTCGGGAACATGGCGCGGCGAGCGGTCAGGCAGCCGCGGAGCGCGTTTTCTGCGGAGCGCTGACCGCGCCCGATTGCTTGATTTCGGTGATGTCCTTGGCGCTATAGCCGAGCACCTTGCCGAGAATCTCCTCCGTGTGCTCGCCCAATAGCGGCGAACGCTTCACCTCGCTGATACTGTCCGACAGCTTGATCGGGTTGCCGACCGACAGATACTTGCCGCGGGTCGGATGGTCGACCTCGACCACCGTGCCGGTCTTCCTCAGCGAGGGTTCCTCCGCGAGGTCCTTCATCGACAGGATCGGGCCGACCGGAATGTCGATCTTGTTGCAGATTTCCATCACTTCGAACTTGTCCTTGGTCATCGTCCACTGCTCGATGGTGGCGAAGATGTGCTTGAGCCGCGGCAGCCGCGCGGGCGGCTTGGCGTAATCCGGGTGGGTCTTCCACTCCGGCTTGCCGATGACATCGCAGATCGCTTCCCAGACCGGCGCCTGGGTGATGAAATAGATATAGGCGTCGGGGTCATTCTCCCAGCCCTTGCACTTGAGGATCCAGCCGGGCTGGCCGCCGCCCGAATCGTTACCCGAGCGCGGCACCGCCTTCCCGAACGGGATGCCTTCTCCGAACTGGCGATACTCCGTGAGCGGCCCATGCTTCAGACGCTGCTGGTCGCGCAGCTTCACGCGGCAGAGATTGAGCACGCCGTCCTGCATCGCGATATTGACCCGCTGGCCCCTGCCTGTGCGCAAGCGCTGGTAAAGTGCGGTGATGATGCCGATCGAGAGATGAAGACCGTTGCCCGAATCGCCGATCTGGGCGCCGGTGACGAGCGGCGGGCCTTCGCGGAAGCCGGTGGTCGAGGCGGCTCCGCCGGCGCATTGGGCGATATTCTCGTAAACCTTGCAGTCCTCGTACGGGCCCGGGCCGAAGCCCTTGATCGAGGCCACGATCATGCGCGGATTGAGTTTGTGGATATACTCCCAAGTATAGCCCATCCGATCCAGGACGCCCGGGCCGAAATTCTCCACCAGCACGTCGCAGATCTTCACCAGCCGATCGAGCACCTCTTTTCCCTTCGGATGCTTGGTGTCGAGCGTGATCGAGCGCTTGTTGTGGTTCAGCATGGTGAAATAGAGGCTGTCCGCATTGGGGACGTCGCGCAGCTGGCCGCGGGTGATGTCGCCGATGCCGGGACGCTCGACCTTGATCACGTCGGCGCCGAACCAGGCCAGCATCTGCGTGCAGGTCGGGCCGGCCTGGACGTGGCTCAGATCGAGGATGCGCACGCCGTCGAGCGCCTTGCCTTGGTCGAGGGCTTCGGCAGCGCGTGCACGCCGTTTGTCTTGCCGCTTTTCTTGGCGGCGGTTTTTTTCAGCTTGGGCTTCGCTTTCTTGCTCTTGTTCTTGGCCATGGTTCGATTCTCCCGATTTATTTCTTGCTAAGCACGCTTTGCGGGTTGAGGTTGCCGATGCGGCCGCTCTCCAGGCCGGCCCCCGGATCGATCACCGCGTTGATGAGGGTCGGCTTGCCGGAGTCCATGGCCGCGTCGACGGCGCGCTTCAGTTCGTCGGGCGTTGTCGCAGAGACGCCGACGCCGCCGAATGCTTCCATCATCTTGTCGTAGCGCGAGCCTTTGGTGAACACGGTCGTAGCGGGGTCCGCACCGCCCGTCGGATTGACGTCGGTTCCGCGATAGATGCCGTTGTTGTTGAAGATGACGACGCAGACCGGCAAGTGGTACCGGCAGATCGTTTCCACCTCCATACCGGAGAAACCAAAGGCGCTGTCGCCTTCCACCGCGAGCACGGGTTTGCCGGTCTCGATCGCGGCCGCGATGGCATAGCCCATGCCGATGCCCATGACACCCCAGGTGCCGACGTCGAGACGCTTGCGCGGCTGATACATGTCGATGACGCCACGGGCGAGGTCGAGCGTGTTGGCGCCTTCGTTGACGAGGATCGCATCGGGCCGTTCTTTGACGACGGTGCGCAGTGCGCCGAGTGCGCCGTGGAAGTCCATCGGCACAGAATTCTTCATCAGCCTCGGCGCCATCTTGGCGATGTTCTCTTCCTTCTTCGCCTTGACGGCACCGGTCCAATCGGCCGGCGGGGCCGGCCACTTACCATCGATGCCCTCGAGAAGAGCCGCTACGCAGGAGCCGATATCGCCGACTAGCGGAGCGACGATCTCGACGTTGCTGTCCATTTCCTTGGGCTCGATGTCGATCTGGATGAACTTCTTCGATCCGGGCTCGCCCCAAGTTTTGCCCTTGCCGTGCGAGAGCAACCAGTTGAGGCGGGCGCCGATCAGCATCACGACGTCGGAGTCCTTCAGCACCGTCGAGCGTGCCGCGCCGGCGCACAGCGGGTGCGTGTCGGGCAGAAGGCCCTTGCCCATGCTCATCGGCAGGAACGGAATGCCGCTCTTCTCGACGAGCGCACGGATCGCGTCATCGGCCTGCGCATAGGCCGCACCTTTGCCGAGAATGATCAGCGGACGCTTGGCGCTCTTCAGCACGTCGAGCGCGCGCTTGACCGCAGCCGGGGCCGGAATCTGGGCCGGCGCCGGGTCGATGACCTTGACCAGCGACTTCTTGCCCGCGTCGGCATTCATCACCTGCGAGAAGAGTTTCGCCGGCAGATCGAGATAAACGCCGCCCGGACGGCCCGAGGCGGCCGCGCGGATTGCGCGCGCCACGCCGATGCCGATATCCGCCGCATGCAGCACGCGGAAGGCCGCCTTGCAGAGCGGCTTGGCGATGGCCAGTTGGTCCATTTCTTCGTAGTCGCCCTGCTGCAAGTCGACGATCTCACGTTCGGACGAGCCCGAGATCAGGATCATCGGAAAGCAGTTGGTCGTGGCGTTGGCGAGCGCCGTCAGACCGTTGAGAAAGCCCGGCGCCGACACCGTCAGGCAGATGCCGGGCTTTTTCGTCAGGAAGCCGGCGATGGCAGCGGCATTGCCGGCGTTCTGCTCGTGGCGGAATGAGATGACGCGGATGCCTGCCGCCTGCGCCATTCGGCCGAAGTCCGTGATCGGAATGCCGGGCACACCGTAGATCGTGTTGATGCCGTTGAGCTTGAGCGCATCGATGACGAGATGAAAGCCATCCGTCAGCTCCGGCTCGGCTTCCGCGGTCGTGGCCGCTGGTTTCTTCGCAATTGCCGCTTCGGCCATGTGTGCCTCCCTTATTTTTGCGTGCTTCAGTCGAGATAATCGGCGTGGCGCGCGACATGGTCGGCGAGGCCCAAGGCGTGCTGACGCACCAATTCCTCGGCGCGGACCGTGTCGCGCCGCTCCAGCGCCTCGATGATGTTCATGTGATCGCGGATCGAGCGGTCGGCGCGGTCTTCCTCGCCGATGGTCTTGCGCCGGATCATCCGCATGTGGGTGAAGAGATTTTCGGCGAGCGAAATCAGCACGCTGTTCTTGCTCATGCGGATGATGCTCTGGTGAAACTCGATATTGACCTCGGAATATTCGTCGAGCTTGGCGTGCAACGTGCCGTTCTCGAACTTGGCGAACATCTTGCGCAGCATCGCGATTTCCTCGTCGCTCGCGATCTGCGTAATCAGCCGCGCCGCCATGCCTTCGAGCGCGGCCCAGGCGGTGATCATCTCGATCACTTCTTTCTTTGACTTGCGCACGACGTAGACGCCGCGCCGCGGCACCGAACGGACGAAGCCTTCGCGCTCGAGCTGCGCCATCGCCTCGCGCACCGGCGTGCGGGAGACGCCGAGATCCTGCGCGAGCCGGCGCTCGTCGAGGCGGACTTCGCCGCGGCTGTCATAGACGTCGAGCGAAACGATCACGTCGCGAAGCGCGGCGTAGGCGCGGTTCTTGAAGGTCGAGACGTCATCGAGCGGGGCGATCGCGATGCGCGCGGTCGCTTCGACACTGCCGCTGCGGGAAGGGATGTCGGCCATG
>WNEY01002262.1_pt1 | contig 14044 bp, 10 predicted proteins | sample 5400531 | NCBI WGS metagenome assembly WNEY01 (sample SAMN13153338, study PRJNA577476) | soil metagenome | isolation source: 200 cm saprolite under Douglas fir tree site 1 | place: USA:California | collected 2015-04-18
TGGTGACGGCTGAAGAGATCGACCGGTTCGGCGATCGGCACCGGCTGCTCGCCAACGTGAACACGCCGGCCGAGCACGCAGGTCTCGAGGCGCTCCAAGGTCACGAACTGTAATCGTATCACGAGCTTAGCGTGCGCTCTCAGGCGCTCGCCGTGCGATCCGTACATGATTCTGAGTGTTCAGCGACAGGTTCACGACGCGGTTGCGGAAGCGATCCGCCAGCGGTTCGGCATGGCCGACGTGCCGCCTTTCGCGGTGGAAGTGCCGCCGACCCGCGCGATGGGCGACCTCGCCGTGCCGGTCGCCTTTCAGTTGGCGCGAATGCTCCGCAAGGCGCCGCGCGCCATCGCACAGGAGCTGGCGCAGGCGGTCGGCCTCACTCCCGGCGTGGCTCGTGCCGAAGCGGCGCCGAACGGCTATCTGAATCTGTACCTCGACCGGCTGGCGTTCCTCATTCCCCGCATCCGGCAGCAGGTCCAGCCCGACCGCGCACCCAAGGAGAAAACGATCGTCGAGCATACGGCGATCAACCCGAACAAGGCGGCGCACATTGGTCACCTGCGCAACGCCGCCCTGGGCGACACGCTGGTGCGGGCGCTGCGGTTTCGGGGCACGCCGGTTGAAACGCAGAACTACATCGACGACATGGGCGTGCAGGTCGCCGACATCATCGTCGGGTTCCGGGAGCTGGAGCATCGCACGATGGACGAGGTGCGGCAGATCGCCGACTCGACGCGCTTCGACTACTACTGCTGGGACCTGTACTCGAAGGTGAGCGGGTGGAACGAAGGCGACAAGTCGCGGCTCGCGGTGCGCGCCGCCGTCCTGCACGATCTGGAGCATGGGGGCAACGACACGGCCGCGATGGGCGCGTTCATCGTCGACCGGATCGTGCGGACGCATCTGAAGACGATGGCGCGCTTGAATATCGGCTACGACCTGCTGACCTACGAGGGCGACATCCTGCGCCTGCACTTCTGGACGCATGCGTTCGAGATCCTCAAGGCGCAGGGCGCGGTCTTCCTGCAGACCGAGGGCAAGCTGGCCGGATGCTGGGTGATGCGCATCGAAGACGGTAACGCGAAGGCTTCCGGCCTTCGCTCGCCCGACGATCGCGCGAGCTCCGGCCCGGCGCGCCGAAGCGCCCCAGGCGCGGAGGCGGCAGCCGAGCGTGACGACATTGAACCCGCCATCGATGATGACGAGTCGCGCGAGAAAGTGATCGTCCGCTCGAACGGCGTCGTGACATACGTCGGCAAGGATCTTGCGAACCAGTTCTGGAAATTCGGGCTGCTCGGGCTCGATTTTCACTATCGCCGGTTCACGACGCAGGCTGACGGCCGGCCGCTCTGGTCGACGACGTCGGATGACGGGGATCCGGGCGCGCCGCCGTTCGGCCACGCCGCGCGCATCTTCAACGTCATCGATTCGCGGCAGATGTATTTGCAGGAGCTGCTCAGCCAGGCGCTGCGGACGCTCGGTCATCCGACGGAAGCTGAGAACTCCATCCACTTCTCGTACGAGATGGTCGCGCTTTCGCACGCGACGGCGCGCGAGCTCGGGTACGAAACGGCCGCCGAGAGCGAGGAGGCGAAGAAGCCGTTCGTGGAGGTCGCGGGACGCAAGGGGCTGGGCGTCAAAGTCGACGATCTGCTCGACCTGCTCACCGGCAAAGCGAGCGCCGAAGTCGCCAAGCGCAATCCTGAATTCACACCGGCCGACTGCCAGCGCGTCGGCGCACAGATTGCGGTCGCGGCGATCCGCTACTTCATGCTGAAGTATTCGCGCGGCAAGCTGATCGTGTTCGACACCGAGGAGGCGCTCAGCTTCGAAGGGGAAACCGGCCCGTACCTGCAGTACGCGGTCGTCCGCGCCAACAACATCCTCAACAAGCTCCAGGAACGTGAAGGGCTGTCGGAGGCCGACGTGCTGGCGGTGCTCGACCAGACCCCGGCCGACGAAATGCTCGGCCAGGGCGACTCGCCCGAGCCGGGAGTAGATACATTGTGGGCGCTCGTTTTCGAGGCGTCACGCCTCGACGAGGTCGTCGAACAGGTGGTACGGTCGCTCGAATTCTCCGCGCTGGCCAAATACACCTTCGGGCTGGCGCAGACGTTCAACGCGTTCTACCATCGGTACCCGATCCTCAACGAAGAGCGGGTCGATCGGAAGCGTTGGCGGGCGGCTGGGGTCGCATACGTGCGCGCGCAGCTCACGCGCGCCCTGGACCTCATGGGCATCGAAGTGCCAAGTCGAATGTGATTATGGCTGTCATCGGTATTGCCAACTGCCGGAAGCTCGAGGATTACCGGCAATCGATCCTCCATGTCGGCGGCGAGCCGCGGATTCTCGACTCCTCGATGGCGGTCGAGCAGGCGCTGACCGGGATCGACGGGCTCATGCTGACCGGCGGCGACGACGTCGCGCCGTCGCACTACGGCGAGCCGCCGCACTCGACGGTGGTCGAAGCCGAGACGGGCCGCGACGCATTCGAGATCGCGTTGATCAAGGCGGCGCGCGCGCGGCACCTGCCGATTCTCGCGATCTGCCGCGGCGTGCAGGTGCTGAACGTCGCCTGCGGCGGCACGCTCGTGCAGGACATCCCGTCGCAGCTCGCGGGCGCGCTGACGCACAGCCTGCCGGTGCCCCCCAACGAGGCCTACTCGCTGGCGCACGAAGTGTGGATCGAGAAGGACTCGCTGCTGTCGACGCTGATGCGCGAGCGGCTGGCGGACGCCGACACCTGCGATGTGAACAGCCGCCATCACCAGTCGGTGAAGGACCTGGCGCGGGGCTTCAAAGTCTCGGCCACGGCTCCCGACGGGGTGATCGAAGCGATCGAAGATCCCACGACGCGCTTCTGCCTGGGCGTCCAGTGGCACCCGGAGAACTTTTTCCGCACCGGAGAATTCCGCCCGCTCTTCGAAGGCTTCCTCGAAGCCGCACAGCAAACCCAAAACCCATAGGCGTGGCGTCCGACTTCAGCCGGACCAAGTCCGCGCGAAGGCCGACACCACGTACGTCTCCGTACGTCTCCGGGATGTATCGTCTCTTCGTGAGCTACTGTTGCTGGTTCGTAGTCGGCGGCAGCGCCGCGCGGCGCTTTTCCTGCTCGAGCTTGAAGTCGTCGTCTTTCATGTAGATGATGTTGATCCAGGCGTGCGCCATTTCGTCCACTGTGCGGTCGCCCCAGCCCACCCACTGATTCGGATCGGGATTGCTCTTCTTGGCGACGGTGTTGTCGTGCCACGCCGTCACCTTGAGGATCGTCCCCTTGGGCAGCAGCGGCGCCGCGTCGTCTGCATAGACGTAGGTGGTCATCCAGTTGAAGTTGAAGTCGCTGACCAGGCTGATCACCTGTTTCTGGCCGGTCGGCAGGATCGCTTCGAGCATCATCGCCTTGCCGCGCAGATGCATGTGCGCCTGGAAGCTTTCAAGGCGGGCCCCCTCGCGTAGCGTCGTGAAGCCTTCCTCGACCGCGACGGTGTTCGGACGGATGTCCAACAAGCCAAGCGCGGCCGGGACGAGCGACAGCGTCGTGCGGTATTTCGGCTCCTGGCCCTTCGGGTAGAAATAGATGCCCATTTCCACCTTGTTGGTGATCTCTTCACCCGCCTGGGAATAGTGAATGTCCCAGTGGAACTTGGAACCGGGCAGGAGCAGCTTGCCGGTGTCCGGACGCATCATTTCGCCCTGCTTGCCGACCGCCCACTCCATGAACGGCGCGGGCAGACCCGGCGGCCCCGCCGCGACGCCTGGCTCGGTCTGCTCGAGGTACGCAATCGCGTGATGCACGATCTTGCGGCCCTTGATCGTCTCGGGCCGGATTTCGATCGCTCGCACCCACCGCGGTTCGGTGATGCCCGATGGCGTGACGCGCTTGTCCCAGACGTCCTGCGACACCTTGGGCATGGTGAACTCGTACGACTTGATGATCAGGTCCGGTTCTCTCTGGCCGAACGCCGCCGCGAAGTTCCAGCCCTGATCGTCAGGCCAGTGTTTGGCGGCGGGCATGTCTTTGGGGTCGCCCTGGGGCGCGCCGGCGTCTACCCAACGGGTGATGGTCTCGACCTGATCGTCGGTGAGGGATCGATCGTTCTTGAATTTCTGAATACCGACGGTCCGATCGATCTGCCACGGCGGCATCTGGCGGTCGCTGACGCGGGCCTTGATCGATTTGGCCCACGGCCGCGCCTCGGCGAAGGTCATGAGCGACATGGGCGCCAGCGAGTCGGGCCGGTGGCACGCCTCGCACTTCTCCTGGAAGATCGGCGCGATGTCTCTCGTGAACGTCGGCATCTTCGGTGCGTCGGCGGCTGCGGCCGCCGCTGGCAGCATCATCGCCACGCTCAGCGCCCATGCGCCGACCGCAACGTTCCGCGCTTGTCCCTGTTTCAGCGACTTCATGTTCGTGTTCCCTCTTCACGGATTCTACGGCCGCACGGTCACTTTCACGTAGCTGTTGGTCCAGCAGCACTGAAAGCCGAAGCCTCCCTCGCCCGATTCGTCGTTGGCCTGCACGCGCACCAGGTAATCGCCAGGGGCGCCGAAGGTTGCCCTCGAAGTGATGATCGCGCCCTGTTGATCGACCGGAATGCGGGCCTTGTCGAACGTCACTGTGCCGGGCCCGCGGAACTTGTGGAACGAGACGGTCGCGACCTTGGCAACGGGCCCAAATAGCGCCGGCGGGGCCTCGACCTCACCTGGCGCCTTGGGATCCTCCACCCAGACGCTGATCGCGACAGGCTGGTTCACGGTTCCGGTGAAACTGGCGGACACCCCCACTGGCGGACCTGTCACTTTCGCGCCACCCTGCGAAAAGGCGAGGACCGGTGGCTGGTTGCCCATGCCCAGTTCCTTGTATGGACTGACGGGATACCCCTTATTGAGGGTGAACGGAACCGGCTGCGCCTCGCCGTTCGCCACGATGGTCCACGTGATCACCTTGTTGCCGAAATCCTTTGGCACTTTGACGACGAAAACGCCCCACTGGCGTCCGACCTCGAAGTGCGTCGGCTGCCCTTGATCGGCATCGCCCGGTGCGAAGCGATTGTTCGGCCCTACGGGGATGTCGAGCGCTTCCTTGGTGTTCCGGTTGTAATAGCCGAGGAGCAGGCTGAAGCTGCCGTCGGGATTCGCGTACCAGCCTTCGTACGCCGGTGTGATGCTGGCGCCGCGATCACGCTGCGGATCGAGCGGCAGGGTCGTCTGAGGGGCCTGCGCGCCGGCTGCGATCGCCCACATCGTCGCACCGAGGCTCGCGGCGACCATCCAGTGGCACTGCCTGACGGAGAATGCTGTGCTCATTATTGTTAGGGGGGCTTACAGTTTATCAGATCACCGCGACCCCCAGACCCTCAAGCGCCTTGCGACGTGTCCAGCCGTTGCACCGCCGTAAAGCCCGCGTCCATCGACGTGTCAATCCCGGCCCGGGCCGCGACGTGCCTGTCCTTGCCACGGCGTGCTCGCGCATCGCCCGCTCGAACTCCTGGAGGTCGGCGTTCAGCCCGGTTCAGGTCCGCCTCTCCAACACCACGACTGTTTCGACGTGCGGAGTGTTCGGGAACAGATCGAACGCGTCCGCGCGATCGATCGCGTAGCCGGCGTCGACCATGCGGCGGACGTCGCGGGCCAGGGTGGCGACGTCGCACGAGACGTAGATCAGACCGGCCGCGTTCAACCGCAGCGCGCCGTTCAGCGCCTCGTGCGACAGGCCGGTGCGCGGCGGATCGACGATGAGGGTCCCGGCCCGGAGGCCTGCACGCTCGAGGAAGCGCTCGACCGATTGGTGGACGGCCACGATCGAGCCGCCGGCCGCCGCCGCATTCGCGGCGAGATCGGCCGCCGCGTAGCGATCGCCTTCCACCGCCGTGACGCGCACGCCGCCGGAGGCCGCAAGGCTCACCGCAAAAACTCCAACGCCCGCGTACAGGTCGACGACTTCACCGTCCGCTCGCGTCTGATCGATGACGTGCGCCACCAGATGGCCCAGCAGGTGACGGTTGGCCTGAAAGAACGCCAGCACGTGGCGCCTCAGGGCCACCGAGACGCCCTCACCGAGGGTGAGGCGATCGGTCACAAACGCGTTGCCGTACCCGCCGAACGCGGACGCGAGGCCGGTCAACCCATCAATCGCAGCGAGACGCTCGAGCGCGGCCGCGTCGATCGCCGCGGCGGCATCCAGATAGACAACGCGGTCGGACGCATCCACGTTCTCCGACAGGTCGATCTCACGGATCGCCTCCAGGCCCGCCGATCGGATCGCCGCGCCCAGCCGGTCGAGCGCGTCGCAGGTCGGAAGCAGGAGTTGACGTGTCATCCGCGCGTCGCACACGTCGTGGGTGCTTTCACGAAAGAAGCCGAGGCGAGAGCCGCGCACGTGCAGCCGCGCGCGCATCCGATACCCGTCTTCCCGCGAACCGGCCACGCGGACAGGCGCCGGAAGCTCCAGCCGCCCGATGCGCTTGAACGCGTCGGCGAGTATCTGGCCCTTGATCTCGAGCTGGCGGGCATACGCGATGTGGCTATAGACGCAGCCGCCGCACAGCGGGTCACCGAACGGCTGACGGCGATCCGGCGACGGCGCGTCCACGTCCAGCGTATCGGCGAACACGACGCCTCTGGAAACGCGATCGACGCGCGCGATCACGCGTTCGCCTGGGATGGCCCCCGCGACAAGGAAGACTTGTCCATCCACCCGCCCGAGCATCCGGCCTCCGGCGGCCGGCTTGTCAATCGTCACGGGGATTGTTTCGCCGGGTTTCACCATCGTTACGCGAACGAGATCGTCGGCAATCCGTAGCGTTCGCGCACGAGTCGGTCCATGGCCGAATCGCGTGCTCGTGCGAACGCCTCGGCGGTCATCCCCGCGCGGAATCCCGACAGCTCCTCGTCCGCCTCGCGCGCGAACGACGCGCGCGCGGGATCGTCGAGCGACTCGCGCGCCTGCTGCAGCAGCTCGGTATCCAGCATCGACAGCCGCTCGATCAGCGCCTGACGCGCTTCTCCTCGAACACCGCGGGCCTGCTCGCGGGCCGCGTCCAGCTCGCCGGCCACGCGATCGACCAGCGCGTCGAACGGCGCGCCGAGCGCACCGCTCGCGCGCGCCGACGTCAGACGCAGGAGGACGCGCTCGAGATGCGCCGGCAGCGATGTTCGCCGGCTGCGGAGCGCGAAACTTGCAGCCGGGCGATCGTCTTCCGCCGAGCCGTCACCGCCCGCCTGAAAGGCTCGCGCTCCGGTTACGACCCCCGTGGCTCTCCTCCATTCGTCGAACACGTCGAGCACGTCCGCCTCGCAGAAATCGACCTTCACGGGCCTGCGGCGCGGCCCCTTCCGGTAATAGCGCTCGAAGTACCGATCGATACCCTGGTACGCGACTTTGAGCGGCACCCCCTGCGCGGCCCAGCCGGACACGAGCTCGAAGGAAGGACCGACGACGCGGATCAGATGGCCGTCGTTCTTCCGACACAGATAGTTCTCTATCTCCCGGCAGTAATCTGCCGTCTGCAGTCTGACATCTGCAGTCTCTATGTCTGGTTGCGTGCCCACACGATTCTCAGCCCGTGGAGCGTCAGGTCGGGATCGACATGCTGAATGAGCGACGTCTCCGGCGCGATCATCTCCGCGAGCCCCCCGGTCGCGACCGAGACCGCGTTGCCGCCGAGCTCGTCGCTCATCCTGCGGACCAGACCCTCGACCATCCCGACGTAGCCGTAGAACAGCCCCGACTCCATGGCGCTGACGGTCGTGCGGCCGACGACCCGGGTCGGCTTGCGCACGTCGATGCGCGGCAGCCGGGCGGCGCGCTGGAACAGCGCGTCGGCCGAAATCTGCACGCCGGGACAGATCGCGCCGCCGAGGTATTCGCCCACCGCGGTGATCGCGTCGAGCGTCGTCGCCGTCCCGAAGTCGACGACGATCAGCGGCCGCCTGGCGCCCTGGCCGAATTTTTCGTAAGCCGCCACGGCGTTGACGATGCGATCCGCGCCGACTTCGGACGGGACCTCGTAGAGGATCGGCATCCCGGTATTGACACCCGGTTCGACGGTGAGTGCAGTGACGCCGAAATACCGCTGCACCATGTGGCGGATCGTTCCCGTCAGCGGCGGCACGACCGATCCGAGGATGACCCCGCGGATCCGCGCGCGCTCGATCCGGCCGTGCGCGAAGAGCCCATCGACGAGCAGACCGAGCTCGTCGGACGTACGCTCGCGCACGGTCTGCAGCCGCCAGCTCTGGACCAGCGTCGCACCATCGAAGACGCCGAGCACGATGTTGGTGTTGCCGACGTCAATAGCGAGGAGCATAAAACCGGTCAATACAACCAGGAGACCTCTCCCGAGACAATGCGTTCCAACCGCTCACCCACGCGTACGAGCAAGGCTCCGTCATCGTCGATGCCGGCCGTGACGCCCGCCTCAGCCCCGGCCGCCGTCGTCCAGGTGACGCGTGCACCGGACGCCGCCGGCGCGTTCCGGCGCCAGGCGTCGAGAATAGCATCGAACCGCCCGGCCAGCAGATCCTCGTACCGGCGCGAAAGCGCGACGAGCGTCTCGACGAGCAGGTGGTTTCGGTCGACCGGACGTCCCAACTCGGATTCGAGCGACGTGGCCCGGTCGCGAAGGTCCGGTGGCAAGGCCGTCGACGCGACGTTGATGCCGTAGCCGGCGACGACGCAATCGGTGGTCGAGCCGACGCTCGTCGCTTCGGCCAGGATGCCGGCGAGTTTTCGTCGCGAGACCTGGAGATCGTTCGGCCACTTGAGATCGACGCGTAACCCCGTGCCGGCCTCCACGCCTTCCACCAGCGCGACGCCGGCCGCCAGCGTCAGCAGCATTCTGGCCCGCGGCGGATCGACTCGTGCGGCGCCAGGCGTAAGGACGACCGACACGTACAAACCCGAGCCGGCCGGCGAGAACCACGAGTGCCCTCGCCGCCCGCGTCCCGCGGTCTGCTCGTCGGCCACGACGACGAGCCCTTCTGATCGCGCGCATGAGCGCCCGGCTAACTCCTTCGCGCTCCGTTCGAGGGCGAGCCGCTCGGCTACCTCCATCACGCTCCATTCCAGGGCGGGACGCTCGGCTGAAGCCTTCGCGCTCCATGCGAGGGCGACGTCGTTGGTCGATCCAATCGTGGGAAAGAACAGCACCGACGACGCAAGCCGGCCCAGACGTGGCCGGGCGCGCTCGATCGCCTCGGCCAGCTCGCGCGGAGGCTCGTAGGGCAGCCCCTCGTAGGGCGTCCGCTCGCAGGTCACCGCCTCAGCGGTGCCGTCGCCGGGCGACCTACCGTCTTCTCGCAGGCCTTCAGGCCCGCCGTCGTCAAACGGGTTCGATTTCAAAGCTCATGTCTATCGCAGGCGCGGAATGCGTGAGCGCGCCGACCGACACGCAGTCGGCGCCGGTCGCGGCGAGCTCGGGGATGCGATCGAGCGTGACGCCGCCGGATATCTCGATCTTCGCGCGGCCCTTTGCGCGAGCGACGGCGTCGCGGATGTCGGCTGTCGACATGTTGTCCACGAGGATGATCTCGGCGCCGGCCGCGAGCGCTTCGTCGACCTGACCGAGCGTCCCGGCTTCGATTTCGACGGGCATCCCCGGCCGGTGCGCGCGCGCGCGGTCGACGGCGGCTGTGACGCCGCCAGCCAGGTTGATGTGATTGTCCTTGATGAGAATGGCGTCGAAAAGTCCCGCGCGGTGATTCGAGGCGCCGCCCGCGCGGACGGCGTACTTTTCCAGCACCCGCAGCGTCGGGGTCGTCTTCCGCGTGTCGAGGATCGTGATCGCTCCGCCGCCCGCATCGACGAACCGGCGCGCGCGCGTGGCGATGCCGGAGAGCCGCTGAAGAAAATTCAGCGCGGTGCGCTCGCCGACAAGCAGCGTGCGGGCGGTGCCGAACACCTCGGCGATCTCACCGTTCTCCCCGGCGGCGCGGCACCAATCGCCGTCGCGTTTGCGCGCGTTGGTGCGGACAGAGGGCTCGATCTGGCGGAACGCCTCGAAGGCCACCTCGAGGCCGGCGAGCACGCAATCGGCTTTCACGAGGAACACCCCGCGGGCCATCTGCGCCGGCGTTACGGTGGCGTCGGTGGTGATGTCGCCGTCGCGCAGGTCTTCATCGAGCGCACGGCGCACGATGTCGCGATAGAGCCGTGGATCCAGCGGTCCCACCTTTGTGGCTCGGCGCTCAGCCCTGCGGACCGGGCTCGTAGCCGTGGACGAGAATTTCCCTCGGGTCGCCCACCGACGACTCGAAGGTCCGCACCCGCAGCGCGGACTTCAGGTCGGCCTCGACAATCTGCATCAACGCGACGGCGGTCTCGTCGGCTTTCACCGTCACCTTCGCAATCGGCACCTTGAGCGGCTGCTTCGCTGCGGACCGCTGTTTTCGAACTTCGAACAGCACCTCGGTCGCCCACTGGTACGCACGCTCGTCGACGGGCGCCTGCGGTCCGTCGCCGACGAGCGCGTCGAGCTCCGCCGGGGCCGGCCACGGCGCGCGGTGGATCGAGCCCTCGCGCCACCACGACCACACCTCTTCGGTGACGAAGGGGAGGAACGGCGCGAAGAGCCGCAGCATCACCGACAGCGCGGCGGTGAGCGCGCGGTTGGCCGAGCCCGCGCCGTCCGCGCCCTGGTCGCCGTACCGTCTGCCTTTCACCAATTCCAGGTAGTCGTCGCAGAAGCGCCAGAAAAACGTTTCGGTCCGCTGCAGGACGCGCGCGTAGTCGTAGCCGTCGAACGTTTCGGTGACCTCGGCGACGAGCGCCGCCAGACTGCGGATCATCGCGCGGTCGACCGGCGCCGTAATCCGGCCTTGCGGCTCGGCCGCCGCCAGCGCGAACTTCGAGGCGTTCAGAATCTTGATCGCGAGCCGGCGGCCGACTTTCATCTGGCCCGGGTCGAAGGCCGTGTCAGTTCCCGGGCGCCCGCCGGCCGCCCAGTAGCGCACGCCGTCGGACCCGTGCTCTTCGAGCAGGGCGAGCGGCGTCACCACGTTGCCCTTCGACTTCGACATCTTCTTGCGGTCGGGATCGAGGACCCAGCCGGAAATCGCGGCGTGCCCCCACGGCACCGAGTTGTGCTCGAGGTGCGCGCGCAGGACCGAAGAAAAGAGCCATGTGCGAATGATGTCGTGCGCCTGGGGACGCACGTCCATCGGGAACGTCCGGCTGAACAGGTCCACATCGTCGGGCCAACCACAGACGATCTGCGGCGAGAGCGACGAGGTGGCCCAGGTGTCCATGATGTCGGGGTCGCCGACGAAACCGCCGGATGCGCCGCGCTGATCGGCACGATAGCCGGGCGGCACGTCGGTCGATGGGTCGACCGGCAACTGGTCCTCGCGCGCCGCGATCGGACGCTCGTGATCCACGCGGCCGAGATCGCTGACCGGATACCAGACCGGGAACGGCACACCGAAGAACCGCTGACGGCTGATGCACCAGTCGCCGTTCAGGCCGTTCACCCAGTTCTGGTAGCGCGTTTCCATGTACTCCGGATGCCACTTCAGCTCGCGGCCTCGCGCAATCAGCGCGTCGCGGAGCTCGATGGTCTTGAAGAACCATTGCCGGCTGGTGACGATTTCGAGCGGCCGGTCGCCCTTTTCGTAGAACTTCACGGCGTGGGTGATCGCCCGCGGCTCGCCGACGAGATCGCCGCTCTCGCGCAGGTGCTCCACGATTTTTTGCCGCGCCTTCGGCGCCGGCAAGTGCGCGAGCTGGTCGTAAATGCGCTGCGCCCGATCGGCGTCGGTTGATTCCCAGCCCGGCGCGCCCCACGTCACCTCGCGCAGTGTGCCGTCCGTGTGAATCACGGCGCGCACCGGCAGGTTCAGCTCGCGCCACCAGGCGACGTCGGTGATGTCGCCGAATGTGCAGATCATGGCGACGCCGCTGCCCTTTTCCGGATCGGCAAACGCATGCGCCTTCACCGGCACCCGCACACCGAAGAGCGGCGTCACCACGTCTGTGCCAAAGAGCGATTGATACCGCGCATCGTCGGGATGCGCAACCAGCGCCACGCAGGCGGGAATCAACTCCGGCCGCGTCGTGTCGATCTCGATGGCGGCGGCACCGCTGAAGCGGCGCCCGACGTCCGCCCCGCGATCCGCGAGTGCGAACCTGATCCGGTGGTATGCGCCGGGCATCTCGCGATCTTCGAGCTCGGCCTGCGCGACCGCGGTCTTGAAATCGATGTCCCAGAGGGTCGGCGCCTCCACCTGATACGCCAGGCCGCGTGCCAGCTGGTGGAGGAATGCGAGCTGCGAGACGCGCTGCGCGCGGCGGTCGATCGTCGCGTAGGTCATCGACCAGTCGACCGACAACCCCAGCGTCTTCCAGAGCTGCTCGAAGGCCTTTTCGTCTTCCGCCGTCAACCGCGCGCACAGCTCGATGAAGTTCGGCCGCGAGATCGACACCGGCGGCTTGGACGGCTGCGGCGGCGGCGTGAACGACGGATCGTACGAGAGCGACGGGTCGCAGCGCACGCCGAAGTAGTTCTGCACGCGGCGCTCGGTCGGCAGGCCGTTGTCGTCCCATCCCATCGGGTAGAACACCGCCTTGCCGCGCATACGATGGAACCGGGCGACCAGGTCGGTGTGCGTGAACGAGAAGCAGTGGCCGACGTGCAGCGATCCGCTGACCGTCGGCGGTGGCGTGTCGATCGAGAAGACCTCAGCGCGCGATCGCGTGCGGTCGAACCGGTAGACGCCGGACTCTTCCCAGCGCGGCATCCATTTGGCTTCAAGCCCCTCGAGGGCCGGCTTTTCAGGCAGCCGCAGACGAGCCGGATCCAGGCTCGTCAACGACGTCGGCGACTGCGGCATCAGAAGATCGTATACAGAAATTGGTGAGTTGGCGAATTGGTGAGTCGGTGAATTCAAGTCACCAAGTCACCAACTCACCAACTCACCAACTATTTCAGCGAAGCCTTGATCCGCTCGATCTCTTCGAGCACGAGGCGTTCGGCGACCTTTGTGATGATGTCGGTCACCGTTTCGCGGACGACCTGGTCGGAGAGGCGATCGAGGACGCGGCGGGTGACGTCTTCGATGAGCTCGTCGGCGACGACCGGGGCCGCGGGCGCCGATGCCGGCCAGGCGAGCGCGGCCGGGGGCAACGGCTCGCTCTGCTCGGCGGCGAGGAGGGCGGCGAAGGCATCGGCGAGCGACGGCAATTCCACGGGCTTCGCCGCAGCCTGTGCGGGCTGAGGCGCGATACGTGCCGCCGGTGCAGGCTGCGCCGTCAGTGCGACCCATTCGGGAGATGCGACAGGTGACGTGGGTGCGGCCGACTCGAACCGTGCGGCCCACTCGAACGGGGCAGCCGTCTCGAACGGTACGGCGGGTACCACGGGTTCGGCCGTTACGGCGGGTGGCGCGGACGCGTACGACAGCGGGAGATCCGGCGGCTCGGCAGCCGTCCCGGGTGCCGACGGTTCCCACGACTCCGCCGCGGGCGTCGCATTCCCTGGCGCAAGGCCGAACCAGTTGATTTCGATGTCGGCCGCCACCGTCGACGGTGCGGCAGGTTGCGACGACGCGGGCGCGGGAGCGCCCGCTGACAGGTTCGAAAACGCGGCATCGAGGCGATCGAAATAGTCGTCGAGCTCCCCGGGAGGTGTGGGCGCAGGCGACGGCGGCGGCGGCAACCCCGCGAACGACTGATCGACGAGCGTATGCTCGCCAGCCGTGGCCAGCGGCGCCGCAATATAGTTGTCGAGCGGCGCTGGCACGCGCTTCCTGGCCAGCAACTCCTTGACGCGGCCGATCACCAGTTGCGGCTCGAATGGCTTGGCGAGCACCCCGTCGCACCCCGCGGCGGCGGCGCGCTCCTGATCGACCGGCTCGAAGGCACCCGTCAGCAGGACGACCGGAATGTGCGCCAGCTTCGGCGACTGGCGTATGTACTGGGCCACTTCGTAGCCGTTGCGGCCGGGCATCCCGATGTCGGCAAGCACGATGTCTGGCGGCGAGGCCTGGAGCTGTTCGATCGCCTGGTCACCGTCGCTGACGGCGATCACCTGCACGTCCTCGTCAGCAA
>WNEY01004439.1_pt1 | contig 14043 bp, 10 predicted proteins | sample 5400531 | NCBI WGS metagenome assembly WNEY01 (sample SAMN13153338, study PRJNA577476) | soil metagenome | isolation source: 200 cm saprolite under Douglas fir tree site 1 | place: USA:California | collected 2015-04-18
TGACCCGCACCATGACCACCGCGATCGCGCTCGAGACCAGCAAGGGCGACCTCGCGCTTGCGCTCGGCCTCGGGATCATCCTGATCCTGCTCAGCGTAATGGTGAGCGCCGCGGCCTTCCTGCTCGGCAGCTGGGCGGCAAGACATTGAGCCGCCCCGTCACGGCTGTGCTGGCCTTGGAAGTCTGAATACTACCGGGTCAAAGCCGACATATTCTCGGCCGTCTGTTTGCTAAGTCGCGTACTCATAAACCGAAGCTGGCCGGCAACACTTAGTCAACGTCCGCTCTCGAGTGCATTGCGGACTCAAGTCAGACATCGAGCCAAGGCCGAAAAGTGCCACAACCGGACATCCCCCGTCGTCGGCGGGACCGGCACTGCAGGAGTAGGTCCTGACCGGACCCCAGGGACCGGTTTGCCAAGCAGGCGCCGGACCAAGCACCCTCTTGGCCGGGATGACAGGAGGCATACACTGCCCTCGCTCAGCACGTGGCTGCGGGCCGACGAGGTGATCGAATGAAGCGGCGAGAGTTCATTGCGCTGATCGGCAGTGCAGCAATAATGCGGTCACCGGGCGCTGGCGCCGAGCAAGCTGCCAGGGTTTGGCGAATTGGGTTCCTCGGTTCGTCGCCGGCGGAATCGTTAAACGAACGTGGCGAACCCGGAGGGAGCCGGTTCGATGCGCTCCGAGCGGGCATGCGGGAGCACGGCCATGTGGAGGGGAAGGATTTTATCATCGAATGGCGAGTGCCCGAGCGGGCAGAGCGCTGCCGGGAACTCGCAGCGGAGCTTGTTCGACTAAAAGTCGATATCATCATTGCAGTAGGATGGCCTGCGGTCGAGGCCGCCCAGGCGGCAACCAGTACTATCCCCATCGTCATAGGTTATCTGTCCGATCCAGTCGCTCTCGGCATCGTTCAGGGCTTGGCCCGGCCTGCGGGCAACGTCACCGGGCTGTCAAGTTCTATGACTGACATCATTCCAAAACACCTGGAACTGCTGATGACCGCCGTGCCGAAGCTATCTCGTGTTGCTGCGCTTCTGAATCCCACAAATCCCACCGGCCCCCTCCTGCTAAGGCAGCTCCAAGCATCTGCCGATATGGCTGGCATCACGCCCGTGCCGGTGGAAGCACGTAGTGCCGAGGAGATTATCCGTGGGTTTACCGACATGGCCAGGGAACGGATTGAGGCTGTTATCGTGATGATTGATCCGGTGTTCACGACTCAGCGACATCAGATTGCGGAACTCGCTCTCAAACACTCTCTGCCATCGATCTATGGTATCAACGAATACGCAGCAGCTGGCGGTTTAATGAGCTATGGAGACAACCTATCGGTATTCTACCGACGGACTGCAGCGTACGTAGACAGGATTATGAAGGGGGCAAAGCCCGGCGATCTTCCGATCGAGCAGCCCACGGCATTCAATCTGGTGGTAAACAAAAAGACAGCGAACGCTCTCCGTATCAAGATTCCACCGGAATTGCTCGTCCGTGCCGACGAGGTGATCGAATGAGCGGTTGGCCTCCTTCAGGACCACGCCATCTGCGAAATTATAATAGACTACGATCAGGCGCGTGAGAAATGGCACACAGCCGGCCCCCTCGAAGCGGCCCAAATGTCCGAGTTGGGTCAATCTCGACGATTCCGACCGACGACGACTCCGTCCGGTTTACCCTCAGCTGCGGAATCGGGTCGGAGATACAGCGATAGACGCGAAGTGTCATGACCGGACGCGAGCTGCTTGCGCGCCGCCGGCCCGCCTCGGGGCTTGATCGTCCGGGCATCGTGGCCGGCAAAAGCGGTTCGGTCGTTTGCAGTCATGGGGACCTGCAATCCAAAAATCTCCGTAGCCTGCAGGCCCTTCGGCTGGTCGTAGCCACGCATATCCGAAAAGCTGTATACCCTGTTAACTCCATTGGAGTTTGGCCAAAACCTACAATGAGCCCGTTATCAGACACACCGGTGGCAGCAACCATTGTCATCGCGGGCATTTTCACGCCAGCATCAGAGACGAGCGTATTTAGATCTTGCATATTCGTCGCGGCGGTCCAGCGGAAGGCGCGAATGTTAGGGCCAGGAACCCAACTCTCGGGGCCGCATGCCCAGATCTGAAATCCGTCGTAGTGCTGCGTGTCGTTGGCCACAGAGCTACACCCTACGACCACAGACCCGTCACGGTTGGTGCCGGACGCGATAGAAAGCGGTCCACCTAGGGTGCCGAGGTCAACCATCCCGTCTGCCTTCGTCCAGCGGAAGGCGTGGATGGAGCCCGGTGCGCTGGTAGTATCGCTTTGGCCCACGACCACGGACCCGTCGCGGTTGGTCCCAAGAGCGGAGGAATTATTCCCTCCAGGGAGGGTGCCGAGGTCAACCATCCCCTCTGCCTTCGTCCAACGGAAGGCGTGAATGTACGGCAGGCCGGGCATCATCTTTCCGCCCACGACCACTGACCCGTCTTTGTTGGTGCCGTAGGCGATAGAGGCGATAGAATGGTCGCCTATTCCGAGGTCAACCATTCCTTGTGCCTTCGTCCAGCGGAAGGCGTGAACGAGCGGGGAGGACTGGAACTGGCTTTGCCCCACGACCACTGATCCGTCGCCGCTCACGCCATGGGCATAAGACTGAGCCCCTCCGAGGGTGCCGAGATCGTGCATCCACACGAGTGGTAATAGCCGGCCAATGGTCCAGCGAACGGCGTGAAACTCATTGGTTCCGCTGATCGGGCTGGACCCCACGACCACAGACCCGTCGCGGTTCACGCCTCGCGCCCAGGACACATGCCCTCCGAGAGTGCCGAGATCCTGCATCCTTGATCGCAGTCCCTGGTGGTGGCTGGCCCGGCGAAAGGCGTGAAGGGGCTGGTTGTTTAGGGCGTCGGCGATGGTGCTCTCGCCCACGATCACAGATCCGTCGCGGTTTACGCCCAAGGCGTAAGACTTATCGGCTCCGAGGGTGCCGAGGTTTGTCGGTGCACTCGCGCAGGGAGTCGATGTTGTGCACTCAGCAAGCGACGTCTCCGCCGCCAACATGAAGGGAAATGTCGCGACGAACACGACCCGGAGGGCGCGTCGAGGCTGTCGCCCAGTTACTCCACGCGTATCTTTGATCCACTCCCACATAGCAGCGCGTACTCCTCTTCAAGTCCGGCACAGGTTCGCTCACCCCGACTCCTGCACTCCTGCCGAAGGTTGCGCCGCAGCGAACCGGCGAGATGTGCCACAACCGGTCCTCCAAGCTAGACTAGCACCACAGACGCTACGAGCACCGTCGCGCCCACCCGCGTATCCCCTATAGCTAACTCTGGGAAGTTCTCCTGGACCGTTCGGTCATAACGGGAACTGTGCTGCAGCGAATGCCCGCTAAGGGTCAAGAGCGCCGTTTTTGCCATGTCCGCGACTGGTCCGCTCACCCTCCGAAAGCGGCCCGCAAAGCCGACCTGTCAGCACTTCGGCCCCGTGCCGATTTTGTTGTTGCAAAAGTCGCCAACGAGCAGTCGCCGAGCAAAAACGGGCAATAATCGAATCGGGACGAGGCCGCCTCATGAGGGGCCTCCGATAGCATAATTTCAATTTTTAGCGTGCTGCCTGCATGCTGCAGAAACAGCCAGTCACAAGACTAATTCGCTGCGCCCTCGATGGCGTATGCCCGTACTGTCTTTCTTGCCTTATCAAGCTGCGCCGTTAGATCCTTATAAGCTGCTGAATTGCGGTATGCCTGCGCTTTCTCCAGGCTTTCAAACTCCGTGATGCCAATACGCTTCGGTGCCTCCCCCACGAACGCAACAATCTTTCCCCCAGCAGGAGCGAGCCTGCGACCACCGGCAGCCTGGACCGCAGCCACGACAAGCGGCCTAGACGAGGCAAGGGCCGCGGCATCGAGCACTTCGGACTCGGTGACAATGTACGCTTTCGGCTGACTTTGAGCGTGTAGCCCTTGCACGGCAGCTGCGCCGAGCGCGGCGCCGGCAAGTACGCTCAGCGCGATCTTGTACTTTGTATTCATGACGCTTGTCCTCTCTGTTCGTTGGATCAGACCATAAGACCGCGCCCGTCGGAACAGCGCGATCACGATTTGCAAATACTAGTGATGAGAGACCGGGAAAAGAGCGCCGGTCTGTTGCGAGTGGATGCCCGCCGACGGCATCAGCGCTGCCCGTTCGCCCAAACGGAAATTTCGGCACATCCCGTTTCTAGGGCAGCTCCCTACAATCTATACGACTTCACGCGCCTGAGAAAGGTGTCTCATGATCTGCGCACCCGGGCGCTTGAATACGGATGCAATGTCTCAAATGGGTCAATCTCGTCGTTTCAAGCACGCGGTGACTTTGTCCGATTAACCCCGAGGAGCGGACGTTTCCGGCGCAATCGGTTCTTCGGGAACGTGCCAAAAGTGGCCATCCCCACGCCACTTGGGCGTGATGCGAAGCACAGTTCCGATAGCGAAATATGCTATGTCTCGCGCCGCACACGGTGTGGTCTTCGGCCCTGGAGGAAGCCCATGAGGCGGCGGGAGTTCATTGCGCTACTTGCCGGCGCAGTGGCGACGTGGTCGCTCACCGCTCGCGCACAGCAGCCCGACCGGGTACGGCGGATCGGCGTGCTGCTTGATAACGAATCGAGCATCTACCCGTTTGAGCGAGGGCTTGCACAGCTCGGTTTGCCAATCGTGTTCGCCATGTCCGCCGATCCAGTCGGAGACGGCCTGGTCGAGAGCTTCGCGCGACCCGGAGGCAATGTCACCGGATTCTCCAGTTTCGAACCCGGGATGGGAGGCAAGTGGGTCGAGTTGCTCAAGGAGATCGCACCAAATGTGAACCGCGTGGCGGTCATCGTGCATCCGGATGAGCCCAAGGCGTCGCTCGCTGGGTTTCTGCGTGCAACCGAGCCTCCCGCGCGCTCCGTCGGGGTAGAGCTGACCATCATCCCCGACAACCCGAAGGCTTCAAATAGCTATAGTGACAGAATCATCGAGCTTGTGCGCGCAATTGATGGATTCGCTCGAAAACCGAACGGCGGCCTGATCGTGTTCCCGGGCACCTTTACCACCACTACTTATTATCCTCACTGGCTAGCAGAGCGATATCGCCTGCCCGCCGTCTACCCGTTCAAACTCTACGTCCGCTCCGGCGGCTTGATATCTTACGGTGTTGACACAGCTGACCAATTTCGGCGCGCGGCATCCTATGTCGACCGCATCCTTCGGGGTGAGAAGCCGGGCGACCTTCCGATTCAGGCGCCGACAAAGTTCGATCTAGCCATCAATCTGGGGGCAGCCAAAGCTCTTGGGCTCACGTTCCCGCAATCCGTTTTGCTGCGCGCCGACGAGGTGATCGAATGAAAATGGTGTTTGCTGCGGTGCATGAGTCCGCATCTGGCACGACTCCGAAGTGCTGCGAAGCGCTGCGTATTTCCGGTTTTAGGGGTTGACCGGAAAAGTCCGGCGCACGTCAGAAGTGTCGAGATTGACCCCTTCCGGACATTGCCCGGCTGATGCGCTGCTGGCCCAGTTGCCTACTACGTGGCTCTATGGTGAGGGGAGGGGTAAGCTGTCCCAGACTTATCCCGGAGTGCAGCCTTGGCCGCGGATCGCGTAGAAAGACGCCTTACCGCCATCCTGGCAGCCGACGTGGCTGGATATAGCCGCCTGATGGGCGCTGACGAGGAGGGAACCCTCGCGCAGCTCAAGGCCCACCGCCGCGCTCTCGTTGACCCCAAGATCGCCGAGCACCGTGGTCGGATCGTGAAGACCACCGGGGACGGTATGCTGGTCGAGTTCGCCAGTGTGGTGGATGCAGTTCGGTGTGCCGTTGAGTTTCAGCGCGGGATGGCCGAGCGCAATGCTGAGGTGCCCCAGGAAAAGCGGATCGAGTTTCGGGTGGGCATACATCAGGGAGACATCGTGGTTGAGGACCAAGACATCTTCGGTGATGGCGTAAACGTGGCGGCACGCCTGGAGAGTCTTGCGGAGCCGGGTGGCATCTGTGTCTCGGGTCGAGTTCAGGAGGATGCACGGGGCAAGCTCGACATCGCCTTCGAGGATGCCGGCGACCAGCAGCTCAAGAACATCGAGCGACCGGTCCGGATCTACCGCATGCGGCCGAAAGCTGCGGCGGCAAGCTCGCGGCCCGCGTTGCCGCTCCCGGGCAAACCGTCCATTGCCGTCCTGCCGTTCCAGAACATGAGCGGGGACCCGGAGCAGGACTATTTCGCCGATGGGATGGTAGAAGAAATCATCACGGCGCTTTCACGTTTTCGGCAGTTGTTCGTCATCGCGCGCAATTCGACCTTCACCTATAAGGGCCAAGCCGCTGATGTGAAGCAAGTGTCGCGCGAACTGGGGGTGCGCTATGTGCTGGAAGGTTCGGTGCGCAAGGGCGGCAATAGGGTGCGCGTTACCGCGCAATTAATCGATGCGACCTCCAGCGCTCATGTCTGGGCCGAACGCTACGACCGCGACGTCAGCGATGTCTTCGCCGTGCAAGACGAGATTACGGCGAGCGTGGCCGGTGTCATCGAGCCAACACTCGCCGATGTCGAGCAGCAACGGGTTCTGCGCAAACCTCCCGAAAGGCTCGATGCCTGGGAGGCCTACCAACGAGGACTTTGGCACTTCAATAAATTCGGACCTGAGGAAAACCAGACAGCACAGACCTTTTTTCGCCGGAGCATCGAGCTCGATCCGAATTTTGCCCCTGGCCACTATGGATTGGCCCTCGCCCTTCAGTGGGACATCTGGCATTATTCAACGCGTCCTTTCTCGGAAGTTCAAGGAGCCCCTCTCACAGAAGCGCGCATTGCCGTTTCGCTTGACGACAAGGACGCGATGGCGCACGCGGTATTAGCGCACATGACAATGTGGGGTGGCGAATGGGAAGCGGCTATTGCCGAAGCCCGGACCGCGTTCGCGCTCAATCCTAACAGCGCTTTCGTGTTGAGTATGCTTGGTTGTGTCCTCGGTTTTGGAGGGCATCGAGAAGAAGCGCTTAATCGGCTGCAGCAAGCGATGCGTGCCAGTCCGCACGATCCGTTGATTTGGCTTTGGACCCTCTGGACCGGAGGCATACAATTTAACTCTCGGAAATTCGATGCTGCTGTAGAGAGCCTGCGCCAAGTTGTTCGTCTTCGTCCGGGATATAACCAGAGTAAAGTGCTTATCGCCGCGTCTCTGGCTCATCTCGGGCGTATCGACGAAGCACGCGAGCTTCTAGAGGGCGCTCGTGCGCAGATCGTAGATCCACGTTTTTCACAGAGGGCGCCTTGGCTGCGACCGGAGGATTATGCACTGCGCGTTGAGGGGCTTCGCCTAGCAATTGGCCAGGCGCCAAAACCGTGACCCGGCCAAACATCGCGCCCCTCTTTCACCATCGAATGTCTGCTGTTGGCACTTTTCGGCCTTGGCTCGATGTCTGACTTGAGTCCGCAATGCACTCGAGAGCGGACGTTGACTAAGTGTTGCCGGCCAGCTTCGGTTTATGAGTACGCGACTTAGCAAACAGACGGCTGAGAATATGTCGGCTTTGACCCGGTAGTATTCAGACTTCCAAGGCCAGCACAGCCGTGACGGGGCGGCTCAATGTCTTGCCGCCCAGCTGCCGAGCAGGAAGGCCGCGGCGCTCACCATCACGCTGAGCAGGATCAGGATGATCCCGAGGCCGAGCGCAAGCGCGAGGTCGCCCTTGCTGGTCTCGAGCGCGATCGCGGTGGTCATGGTTCGGGTCAAACCGCGGATGTTGCCGCCGACGATGATGATCGCGCCGACCTCGGCGATCGCCCTGCCGAACGCCGCCAGGAACGCGGTCAGCAATGCGCCGCGGCCGATCACGAACAGCTCGCGGATGCTGCGGCCTTTGGAGGCACCGTCGACCCGCATCACGTCCCCGTATTCCGTCCACAGCACCGCCATGGCGCGGTGGACCAGCGCCACCACGATCGGCGTGGCGAGCAGCATTTGCGCGATGATCATGGCGGTCGGCGTGAACAGCAGGCCGAGCAAGCCGAGCGGTCCCGAGCGCGACAGGACGAGATAGATCAACAGCCCGACCACGACCGGCGGCAGGCCGAGCAGCGCATTCGCCAGCACGATGACGGCTTGCCGGCCGCGGAACCGGCTCACCGCCAGCGCGCCGCCGAGCGGCGCGCCGACCACCATGGCGATCACCGCCGCCGACAGGCTGACGCGCAGCGACAAGGTTACGATCCCGATCAGCTCCGGGTCGAAGCTGCGGATGAGACGGACCGCGGTGAGGAAAGCCTGGCCGATATCGTGCATCGGCGCCTATGTAGCTCCCGGGCGTCCCATGCACCATCGGGCGAGCAAGGCGGGCGGCGAACGTCGCGGCTCGTTCACCCGAACAGCACCGGGAGGCGGCGCGGCCCGCGCACCGTCCCCTCGGACCATTTGACCGCGCCGTTGGGATCCAAGCGGAACGCCGGAATGCGCGCGAGCCATTCCCGCAGCGCGACCCGGATCTCCATGCGGGCGAGGTTCGATCCGACACAGCGATGAATGCCCAGCCCGAACGCCGCGTGACGGTTCTCCTTGCGGTCGATGACCACGCGATCGGCATCGGGGAACACCGCGGGGTCGCGATTGGCGGCCGGGAAGGACAGCAGCACCATTTGCCCGGCCTCGAAGCGGCAGCCGTTGACCTGGGTGTCTGCGACGACCTCGCGCGCCATCGTCACCGGCGCATAAGCGCGCAAAAATTCCTCGACCGCGAACGGCATCAGCTCGGGCTCGGCAAGGAGTCGCTCGCGGTCGGCCGGATGCCCGGCCAGATGCCAGAGGCAGGAGCCGATCGCGCTCCATGTGGTGTCGATGCCGGCGATCAGCAGCAGACGCAGCGTGCCGTTGATGTGCTGCTCGGTCATCAGCTCGCCGTCGATCCTGGTATGAACGAAATAGCTGATCAGGTCGTCGCGCGGGGAAACGCGGCGATCGGTCATTCGCTCGGAAAAATATGCGGTCATTTCCGCGCTCGCGCGCGCAAGGGCCTGGTCATCGGTGATGCCGAGCTCCAGCACCTCGTGGATCCACTTGCGGAACTGCGCCCCGTCGGCTTCGGGAACGCCGAGCATATGCGCGATGACCCGCACCGGAATCTCCTGCGCGTAGTCCACCGCCGCGTCGCAGCCCGGTTTTCCGGCGACACGGTCCAGCAGCTCGCGGCAGATGTCGCGCGTCCTCAGTTCGTGGTGGCTGATCGCCTCCGGCGTGAACGCCGGGAGCAGCACCGTCTTGGCCGGCCGGTGATGGGGCGGATCGGAGGTGATCGGCGGCGCCGGCTGCCGTGGCGGAGGGCTCTCGCGCACAACGATGCGTCGCGAGGAGAAATGCTCGGTGTCGTAGGCGATGGCGCGCACGTCCTCGTAGCGGCTGGGAAAATACACGCCGAGAAAGCGGTCGGTGTGCGCGATCGGGCAGCCCCGGCGCAACTCGTCCCAAATCGGATAAGGGTTCTCGATCCAGCGCGGGTCGAGGTGATCGAAATCGCGTTCCCAATCGCTGACCGGCCGCCGCGCGCTCATCCGTCCTGCTCCTCGATCACCTCGATGGCGAGCTCGGGGCAGTTCGCGCGGGCAAGCCAAGCCTTGTCCTCGAGCCCGGCCGGCACGCTGCCGTCGCCGATCTCCCGCGCGTTGCCCAGCTCGTCGAGGTCGAACAGCTCCGGCGCGAGCGCGTTGCAGCGGGCATGTCCCTGACAACGCGCACGATCGACCCGCACCTTGAGCCGGGTTTTTTGCGACATCGAGCGCCTCCGGGATCCGAGCCAGATGCGTCCAGCCTCGGTCGAGCTCTCTGTGCCGAGGTTGTCCTTACGGCTGGCCGCCAGGGCCGTAGCATTTCCGCCCGGGCCTTACAATCGACGCGGAAAGCGCGACGGCAAGCTTTCGTCAACCATATCGGAATTTCGCCTACCCGTCGCGGGCCGTGCCGAGCTTGCCCCCGGGGGCTGCGCGTGAGAAAAGCAATGCCGGATTCGGCGGTTGGGTGGACGCATACGGCCGCCGGCCAGCCGGCATCACCGACCGCGGACGGGGACGGGCTCTTGGGGAAGAAACTCGGGTCGTTCGTATTCGGCGCGATCGCGTCCGCCCTCCTGATGGTTCCGGCGCCGCTCGGCGCAAGCGACCGTCACGAGGCGCGGGCACAATTGTCGCTGCAGTCCGGCCCGGCCGCAAACACGGGCCCACGCGCGTCGCAAACGAGGCCGGAAACGCAAGCCGCGCCGCTCAATGCGGTGCGGTATTTCGTCGAATTCCGGTCCCGGACCGGTTTTTACGGCCACACCTATGTGGTGTACGGCCAGCTCGACGGCCGCGGCAAGCGCACCGACGTGCATTACGCCGGGCTTTACCCCGAGGGCGGCCCGGTCGGATTCATGCTCGGGCACGTGCTGCCGGTGCCGGCAACGGTGGATGCGGTCGAAGATGATCTGACCGATCCGGTAACCGAGGCGTATCTGCGGATCGTGACCGCCGAGGAATTCGCGAAAATCACCGCCGCGATCGGCCGGCTCCGCGCCAACACGCAGCTGTGGAACGCGCTTCTGAACAATTGCAATGATTTCGCGGCGGAGCTGGCGCAGGAGCTCAGGCTGCGCACGCCGAGCACGCTGCTGATCCCGGAGCTGTTCGTCAGCGGATTGCGCGAGATGAACGGCTCGTGACGGCTGCAGCAGCAGGCAGAGGAGCCCGACCGCGAGGCAACACGCAGCCGCCGCGAACACCCAGCGGAACACCCCGCCGAGCCCGGCTCCGGCATTGCCCAGCTCACCGGCCAGCGTTTCCAGCGTGACTCTCGGCTTGCCCTGGGTCGCGCTCCCGCCCAGCACGATCGCCGCGAATACCGAGACCATCAGCGCTCCGCCCAGGGAGCGGAAAAAGTTCATGACGCCGGTGGCGGTGCCGAGCTGATGCGGCAGCACCGCATTCTGCACCGAGACCGTGGTCACCGGAAACAGCGTGCCCATGCCGATGCCGACCAGCCCCAGCAAGGTGCAGATCGCCGCGAGCGGCAGCGCCGTCGGCGCCGCGGCCATTGCCGCAAGCGCGGCGATCGCCAGCCCGAGGCCGACCATCGGCATTCGCTTGTAATGGCGCATGTGCACCATGGCGCGACCCGCGGCGGTCGAGCCCACGACGGTTCCGGCGAGCTGCGGGATCAGCGCCAGGCCGGATTCGCTCGCGCTCAGCCCGAGCACCACTTCGAAATAGAGCGGCACGAAGATGGTCAAGCCGATCATCGTGCCGAACACGCAACTGACCGACGCCGTGCCGATACCGACCACCCGGTTCAAGAGCACCGGCAGCGGCAGGAACGGCTCCCGCGCGGTCATCAGGCGGACGACGAACATGAGCCAGAACGCGGCCGATGCCGCGAGCAGGCCGACGATGCGCGGCGAGAACCACGGATAGCGCGTGCCGCCCCAGGTCAGCGCCAGCAGCAGCGCGGTGGTTGCCGCGACCATCAGCACCGCGCCGGCAAGATCGAGGCGATGCCGCCGCTCGTAGCGCGGCAGGCGCTTGAGCACGCTGTTGGTCATGAGAAACGCCAGCAGCCCGAGCGGCAGGTTGATCCAGAAGATCAGCGACCAGTGCAGGTGCTCGGCGAAGAAGCCGCCCAGCACCGGGCCGCCGATGCTCGAGGAAGCGAACACCACGCCGATATAGCCTTGATAGCGGCCGCGCTCGAGCGGCGGGACCACGTCGGCGATGATGGTTTGCGCCAGCGACAGCAGCCCGCCCCCGCCGAGCCCCTGGAGCCCGCGCGCAACGATCAGCACCGCCATGCTCGGCGCCAGCGCGCACGCGATCGACCCGAGCGCGAACACGCCGATGGCGACCAGCAGCATCGTCCGCCGGCCGTGAATGTCGCTGAGCTTCCCGTACAGCGGCGTGACGGCCGTGGCGGTCAGCAGATAGGCGGTGACCACCCAGGAGAGGTCCTCGACGTTGCCGAGGTCGCGCCCGATGGTCGGCAGCGCGGTGGCGACGATGGTCTGATCGAGCGCGCCGAGCAGCATCGCCAGCAGGATGCCGAGCACGATCGTGCGCACGGCGGCGTGATCGAGCGGCATTGGCGGGGCGACCACGGGGCGGGAATTCATCTCGAAACGCGCATGGGCAAGGCTTTGCGGATGACCGGATCTGGATCGGCGAATGGTTCGGCGTGCGAAGTCTCAGAGATCGGCTTGCAGCGCGACAATTTCAACGCGGATTGCCGCAGGCCAGCCATGAGCGAGCGTGGACGCTCGGATCACGGCCGCGCCGACGGCCACGCTGACGGCCTCATGGCCGGGACGAGACGATGATGCTGCCGCCCGCGCCGGGCAGGGCGTATCGGGTCACGTCGCGGCCACCGCGGACGGGCCTTGGTGCTTGGCGATTTTCGGCAATTGCCCCATCGCGAGCACGGCACAACCGGCGATCAGGACCGGGACCGCTCCGGCGAGGAAGATGGTCGGGATATGCCATTGCAGCGAGAGCATCATGCCGCCCAGCAGCGGCCCGATGATGGAACCGATGCGGCCGATGCCGAGCGCCCAGCCGACCCCGGTCGAGCGGATGAAGGTCGGGTAGAACGTCGCGGTGAGCGCATTGGCTCCGATCTGGGCGCCGACCACACAGAAGCCCGCGCCGAACACCGCCGGAATGACGAGCTCGATCGCCGAACCCGCCTGCCCGATGGCCGCGATGAGGATGGCGGCGGCGAAATACGCGCCCGCCAGCACCCGATACGGACCGAAACGCTCGATCAGAACCGCGAGCACCAGCGTGCCGACGATGCCGCCGACCTGGAACAATGCGGTGGCGATGACCGCGAGCCGCACCGAAACTCCGGTGTTGTTGATGACGGTGGGCAGCCAGGTGGCGCAGAAATAGATCACCAGCAGATTGGTGAAGAACATCACCCAGATCAGGACGGTGGCCAGCGCGCGTCCCTCGGTGAACAGGTGTTCGACCGGGAATCCCTCCGGGTGTTCCTCCGGCGCGATGAACCGGGTGCCGGGCGCGAACCGCAGCACCGGGTTGATGGCGCTGATGAGCCTGGCCACGTACTCGTTCCGGGTACCCTTCAGGGCCAGCAGCCGGATCGATTCCGGCAACCAGAAAATCAGCACCGGCGCCAGCAGCAGCGGAAAAATGCCGCCGAGCCAGAACACGCTCTGCCAGCCGTAGGAGGGCACGAGCTGCGCCGCGATGGCCCCGCCGACCGCGGAGCCCAGCGAAAACCCGATGAACATCACCATGATCATGGTGGCGCGGCTGCGCTGCGGCGCGTATTCGCACGTCAGCGCGATCGGGTTGGGCATGGCGCCGCCGAGCCCCAGGCCGGTGATGAAGCGCCAGACCAGGAGGCCCGTCGTCGATTCCGCGGTGACGGTGAGCAGCGAGGCGACGCCGAACCACAGCGTGCAGAAAATGATGACCGGCTTGCGCCCGATCCGGTCGGCAAGCGGACTGAACGCCAGCGCGCCGAGCATGAGCCCGAACAGGCCGGCGGCAAACACGGGGCCCAGCTCTCCGGGCTTCAGGCTCCAGGCCTTGCTCAGCGTCGGCGCCACATAGCCGATCGCCTGGGCGTCGAAGCCGTCCATGAACACCACCGCGGCGCACAGGACGGCGACGCGGATCTGAAACGTGCCGATCTTCTGCTCGTCGATCAGCGCCGGAACGTTCACCTGCGGTGCGTCGGCGGGCGTGGTCATGGCGTCTCCCCCGGTCCCGTTCTGTTTCTGGAAAGATCTTAGCAGGGAGCCGGGGGACAGACGACGTGCCGGCGCGACGGTGGGCTGGGTCCCGTGCTCTTGGTCTCGATCCGATCTACGCCGCGGGCACGGCGATGCCCACGGGGCAGCTCACGCCGGTGCCGCCGAGCCCGCAATAGCCCATCGGGTTCTTGGCGAGATATTGCTGATGATAATCCTCGGCGAAGTAGAACGGCGGCGCGTCGCGGATCTCGGTGGTGACCGGTCCGTAGCCTTTGGCCCGGAGCGCCCTGGTGTAGGCGGTTTTCGAAGCCTCCGCGGCCGCGCGC
>WNEY01002264.1_pt1 | contig 14039 bp, 13 predicted proteins | sample 5400531 | NCBI WGS metagenome assembly WNEY01 (sample SAMN13153338, study PRJNA577476) | soil metagenome | isolation source: 200 cm saprolite under Douglas fir tree site 1 | place: USA:California | collected 2015-04-18
CAGGCGCCGGCGCGCCAGGCCGCGGTCCACGCGGGGCTGCCCGGCACGATCCCCGCGCTCACCATCAACAAGGTCTGCGGCTCGGGGCACAAGGCGGTGATGCTCGCCGCGCAGGCGATCAAGGCGGGCGATGCGCAATGCGTGGTGGCGGGGGGGATGGAGTCGATGTCGAACGCGCCCCACTACGTGTACGGCATGCGGAGCGGCATCAAGGCGGGCAACGCTCAGCTCGTGGACGGGATGATCCACGACGGCCTGTGGGACTCGTTCTCGAACACCCACATGGGCAACCTCGCCGAGTACACGGCGAAGCGGGCGGGCGTGTCGCGCGCGGACCAGGACAGGTTCGCCCTCGCGAGCCACCAGAAGGCCGTCGCGGCGATGGAGGCGTGCCGCTTCAAGGCGGAGACGGTGCCGGTCGAGCTCCCGGGAAAAAAGGGCCCGACCGTGATCGACAAGGACGAAGGTCCCCGGAAAGAGACTTCGCTCGAGGCGCTCGCCGCCCTCAAGCCTTCGTTCGAGAAGGACGGCACGGTGACGCCGGGGAACGCCCCGGGTCTGAACGACGGCGCGAGCGCGCTCGTCGTCGGCTCGCTCGCGTTCGCGAAGGCGCAGGGGCTGAAGCCGCTGGCCCGGATCACCGCGTATGCGACGGGGGGCGGCGAGCCGAAGGACCTGTTCTTCGCACCGATCGTCGCGGTGCAGAACCTGATGGCCAAGGCCGGGACGACGATCGGCGACTACGACCTGATCGAAGCGAACGAAGCGTTCGCCGTGCAGGCGCTCGCCGACGGGCGCGCGCTCGGCTGGGACTGGGAGCGCGTGAACGTGCACGGCGGCGCGATCGCCTTGGGGCACCCGATCGGCGCGTCGGGGGCGCGGGTGCTGACGACGCTGCTGTACGCCCTGCAGCAGCGCCGGCAGACCACCGGACTCGCCACCCTGTGCCTCGGTGGCGGTAACGCCGTTGCCCTCAGCGTGGAGATGCTCTGATGCAGGCGCAGACCGCCGTCGTTTCGCCGCACGCCCTCGCCCTCCGGCGGGCCCTCGCCGTCGTCCTCGGGGCCGCGCTCGTCGCGGCCGCCGCGCAGATCGCGATCCCGCTTCCCGGGACGCCGGTGCCGGTGACGCTGCAGCCCCTCGCCGTGCTGCTCGTGGGCGGATTGCTCGGCGCCCCGCTCGGCGCCGCCAGCATGCTGCTCTATCTCGCGGCCGGCGCCGCGGGGCTGCCGGTGTTCACGCCGTTCGGCGTCCCCGGTCTCGGGCGGCTGCTCGGCCCGACCGGCGGCTATCTCCTCGCCTACCCGCTCGCCGCGTTCGCCGTCGGGAAGCTCGGCGCTGACGCACGCCGCTGGAGCCGCGTGGCGGCGGCGGTACTCGTCGGGCTGGTGCTCATTCACCTCGGCGGGCTGGCGCAGCTCCTCATCCTGACGGGGAGCGCGACCCAGGCAGCCCGGCTCGGGACGCTGCCGTTCCTGCTCGGCGACCTCGGCAAGCTGGCCATCGCCGTCCTCGTGCTGAAGCGGACGGCGAGTCCCGTGCGCGCGCGCCTATGACGGCGCGCGTTTCGTTTGCGGCGGGGGTGCGGCCGGCGTGAGTCGCGTGGCGGTGATCGGCGCCGGAACGATGGGCAACGGCATCGCCCACGTCTTCGCCCAGCACGGCTGGGACACCGCGCTGGTGGACGTGTCGCGCGACGCGCTGGAGCGGGCGCGAACCACCATCGCAGCGAACCTGGACCGGCAGGTGAAGAAGGGCGCGCTCGCCGCGGCCGACAAGGACGCCACGCTGGGCCGGATCGCCGTCGATACGAAGCTGGACGGCGCCGCGCGCGCGGAGCTCGTGGTCGAGGCCGCGACCGAGAACCCTGAACTCAAGTTCCGGATCTTCCGCGACGTGGACGCCGCGGCCCCGGCGGGTGCGATTCTCGCGACCAACACCTCGAGCATCTCCATCACGGCCATCGCCGCGCACACCAAGCATCCCGGACGGGTGATCGGGATGCATTTCATGAACCCGGTCCCCGTGATGCCGCTGGTCGAGGTGATCCGCGGGCTCGAGACGTCGGAGGACACCGCCCGCCGGACCGTCGCCGTGGCTACGGCGCTCGGCAAGACGCCGGTCGAGGTGAACGACGCGCCCGGCTTCGTGTCGAACCGCGTGCTGCTGCCGATGATCAACGAGGCGGCGTTCTGCGTCATGGAGGGGGTGGCGACCCCCGAGGCGGTGGACGCCGTGATGAAGCTCGGCATGAACCACCCGCTCGGCCCGCTCGCCCTCGCCGATCTGATCGGCCTCGACGTCTGTCTCGCGATCCTCGAGGTGCTGCACCGGGATCTCGGCGACGACAAGTACCGGCCCTGCCCGCTGCTCCGGAAGCTGGTCGCGGCGGGGCGGCTCGGCCGCAAGAGCGGCCGGGGGTTCCATGTCTACCGCGATTGAGGCGGGCCTCTCCGAGACGCAGCGGCAGATCGTCGATCTGGCGCGCGAGTTCGCGCGCACGCGGATCGAGCCGTTCGCGGCCGAGTGGGACCGCACCAAGCATTTCGCGCGCGACGTGATCGACGAGCTGGGCCGGCTCGGCTTTCTCGGGATGACGACGCCCGAGGAATACGACGGGATGGGCCTCGATACGGTTACCTACTTGCTCGCGCTCGAGGAGCTGGCGGCCGCGGACGCGAGCGTCGCCGTGTCGGTGGGCCTGCACAACGCGATCCCCATGACGCTGCTGGTGCGCCACGGCTCGACGGCGCAGCGCGAGCGCTGGCTCAAGCCCCTGGCCCGCGGCGAACGGCTCGCGGGGTTCGCCCTGTCGGAGCCCGAGGCGGGATCGGACGCCGCGAGCCTGCGGGCGCAGGCGGTGCGGGACGGCGACGCGTGGGTGCTGAACGGCGCCAAGGCGTGGGCGTCGAACGGCGGCACCGCGGACCTGATGATGATCATGGTCCGCACCGACGCGCCCGACGCGCGGCGCGGCCCCAAGGGGATCTCCGCCTTCATCGTGCCGACCGACGCACCCGGCTACCGGCCCGGCAAGCCCGAGGACAAGATGGGTTTGCGCGCGTCGAACACGGTCGCGGTCGCGCTGGAAGACCTGCGGCTGCCGGCCGAGCAGCTGGTGGGCGAGGAAGGGATGGGGTTCGTGTACGCGATGGAGGGCCTCGACGTGGGGCGCCTCGGCATCGCGACGCAGGCGGTAGGCATCGCGCGGCGGGCGCTCGAGCACGCCCTCGCCTACTGCGCCGAGCGCCGCCAGTTCGGCAAGGCGCTGCGGGAGTTCCAGGCGGTGCAGTTCAAGCTCGCCGACATGGCGACGCGGATCGAGGCGGCGCGCGCGCTCACGCACCTGGCGGCCGCCCGCAAGGACCGGGGCGAGGACATCACCCGCCACGCCAGCATGGCCAAGCTGTTCGCCTCCGAGATGGCGATGTGGGTCACGACGCAGGCGGTGCAGCTGTTCGGCGGCTACGGTTACATGCGGGACTTCCCGGTCGAGAAGCTGTTCCGGGATGCGAAGGTCACGGAGCTCTATGAAGGCACCAGCGAAATCCAGCGGATCGTCATCGCCCGCGGTCTCTATCCTCGAGGCTGAGGTGGGGCGTCGCCCCGCCCGTAAGGTCGGGGCCTCCGGGGGCTTCCCGCTGTTCGACCGGCTCGCGGAGCACGAGCACGAGCAGGTGAGCGCGTACTACGATCCGACCGCCGGGTACCGGGGCATCATCGCGATCCACTCGACGGTGCTGGGGCCCGCACTCGGCGGCACGCGGTTCTGGAACTACGCGAGCGACGAGGAGGCGCTGGTCGATGCGCTGCGACTGGCTCGGGGCATGACGTACAAGGCCGCCGTCGCGGGGCTCAATCTGGGCGGCGGCAAGAGCGTGATCATCGGCGACAACCGCACCACGCGGCGCGAGGCGCTGTTCCGCGCGCACGGGCGGCACGTCGAATCGCTCAAGGGGCGCTACATCACCGCCGAGGACGTGGGCACCACTACCGGCGACATGGAATACATCAAGGCCGAGACGAACCACGTCACCGGCCTGATCGGGAAATCGGGGGACCCGTCGCCCGTCACGGCGTACGGGGTGTACCGCGGGATGAAGGCGTGCGCCCGGCACCGCTATGGCGCGGACAGCCTGAGCGGGAAGACCGTGGCGCTGCAGGGGTGCGGCTCGGTCGGCTACCATCTGGCGCGACTGCTCCACACCGAGGGCGCGCGCATCGTGTGCACGGACATCGACCCGCAGCGGGTAAAGCGCGTGGTCGAGGAGGTCGGCGCGCAGGCGGTGGCGACGGACGCGATCTACGACGTCCCGGCCGACATCTTCGCGCCGTGCGCGCTCGGTGCCGTGCTCAACGACGAGACCGTCCCGCGGCTCAAGGTGGAGATCGTGGCGGGTGGCGCGAACAACCAGCTGGCCGAGGACCGCCACGGCGACCTGCTCGAGCAGCGGCACATCACCTATGCCCCGGACTACGTGATCAACGGGGGCGGGCTCATCAACGTGAACGCCGAGCTCCACGGCTGGGCCCCGGAGCGAGCCCGCTCCAAGGCGGGGGAGATCTACGACACCATCCTGCGCGTCTTTGAGATCGCGCGGGAGGAGGGGATCCCCAGCTACCGGGCGGCCGATCGGCTCGCGGAGCAGCGCATTGCGGCGATCGCCGGGGTACGGCGCAACTTTGTCTGAGCAGATCTACGTCGGCGCCGACCACGCGGGCTTCCGTCTCAAGCAGAAGCTCGTCGACGAGCTGGCGCGGCTCGGCTATGAGCCGGTGGACGTGGGCCCGAAGGCGCTCGATCCGGCGGACGACTTCCCCGACTACGGGCGACCGGTCGCCGCCGCGGTGAGCGAGGGGAAGGTGCGGCGCGGCATCCTCACCTGCGGTACGGGGCTGGGGATGGCGTTCGTGGCGAACCGCTTTCCCCACGTGCGGGCGGCCGTCGCCTGGAGTCCCGAGATCGCGGAGCTGGCGCGCCGCCACAACGACGCGAACGTGCTCGTCCTGCCGGCACGGTTCGTGAGCGAGGAGGAAGGCATGGAGATTCTCCACAAGTGGCTCGACACGACGTTCGAGGGCGGGCGCCACGAGCGGCGCGTCGCGAAGATCGACTCGTGATCGACCGTCGCGCGCCGCTCGCCAAGGCGGACCCGGCCATCTTCCAGCTGATTCGCCGCGAGGTGGAACGGCAGGAGCACGGCCTCGAACTGATCGCGAGCGAGAACTTCGTCACGGTCGCCGTGCTCGAGGCGATGGGCTCCGCGCTCACGAACAAGTACGCCGAGGGCCTGCCGCGGAAGCGCTACTACGGCGGCTGCGAGGTCGTCGATGAGGTCGAGCAGCTCGCGATCGATCGCGCCAAGGCTTTGTTCAAGGCCGAGCACGCGAACGTCCAGCCGCACTCGGGCGCGCAGGCGAACATGGCTGCGTACCTCGCGGTCGCGAAGCCGGGCGACACGCTGCTCGGGCTCGCGCTGCCGCACGGCGGGCACCTCACGCACGGCGCCCCCGTGAACTTCTCGGGCACGCTGTTCCGCGCCGTGCATTACGGCGTCCGCGAGGACACGGGCCGCATCGATTACGACCAGGTGCGTGAGGTCGCGCGCCGCGAGCGGCCGCGCATCATCATCGGCGGCGGCTCCGCCTACGCCCGCATCATCGACTTCGCGGCGCTCCGGAGCGTCGCCGACGAAGTGGGCGCCATCTTCGTCGTGGACATGGCGCACTTCGCCGGGCTCGTGGCCGCGGGGCTGCATCCTTCGCCGGTCCCGCACGCGCAAATCGTCACGACCACGACGCACAAGACGCTGCGCGGCCCGCGCGGCGGGATCATCCTGTGCCAGGAAGCGTTCGCCAAGGAGGTCGACAAACAGGTGTTCCCGGGGATCCAGGGCGGCCCGCTCGAGCACGTCATCGCGGCGAAGGCGGTCGCGCTGGGCGAGGCGCTCACCCCGGAGTTCAAGCGGTACGCGCAGCAGGTGGTGAAGAACGCCCAGACCCTCGCCGCGGCGCTCGTGGACCGGGGCTACGCGATCGTCTCGGGCGGCACCGACACGCACCTGATGCTCGTGGACCTGCGCCCCAAGAACGTCACCGGGAAGGAGGCGCAGGAGCTGCTCGACCGGGCGTCGATCACCGTCAACAAGAACACCATCCCCGGCGACCCGCAGAAGGCGTTCGTGACGAGCGGCATCCGCATCGGGACGCCCGCGGTCACGACCCGCGGCTTCACCGAGTCGGAGATGGAGACGGTGGCGGGCCTGATCGACGACGTGCTCACGAAAAAGGACGACGCCACCATCGCCCGCGTCAAGGCCGAGGTGCGCGAGCTCACGGCGCAGTTCCCCCTGTACGCGGCTCCCCTCCCGTCCCCGGCACGGGCGACCGTCGCTTCGCGCCATGACGGATAGCAGCGCCGGCAGCGGCGGCGGCAGCGGGGGCGGGTCGTCGGGCCGGCCCTCCCGGGGCTCGGGCTCTTTCACCGTGCACCTCGCCGAGGAGCTCGAGGTCTACTTCAACGAGGTGGCCCACGGCCGCCCCGTGGGCTTCGTCGCGTCGGCCAAGTGGAAGCCGCCCACCGACATCTTCGAAACGGACGAGGCGCTGGTCGTCTGCATGGACATCGCCGGCATGCGCTCCGAGGATTTCAGCGTCCAACTGGCCGACGGGATCCTCACGATCGGGGGCGAGCGCAAGGTGCGGCGCGACGGCAAGCCGCACTACCACGCGATGGAAGTCCAGGTGGGCCCGTTCGAGCGCCGCTTCCGCCTCCCCGTGCGCGTCGATCCCGAGAGCATCCGCGCCAGCTACGAGCACGGCTTTCTCGAGGTCCGGCTCACCAAGGTGCCGGTGCGCTCGTCGGGAACGCAGTCGGTGAAGGTGGAGTAAGTGGACCAGCTGCCCGTCCTGCCGCTCGGCCAGCTGGTCGTGTACCCGCACGTCGTGCTGCCGCTCGCGCTCACCGACCCGCACGCCGTGCAGCTCATCGACGAGGTGGTGCAGGGCACCAAGCGGCTGCTGCTCGGCGTGGTGCGGCCGGTGGGCGGTACGGAGCCCCCCGAGGGCGCGGTGATGCAGGCGCGCGCCGACGAGCTGTACGAGGTCGGCACGCTGAGCACCGTCGTCCGCATGCTCAAGCTCGGAGACGGCTCGGTGCGCGTGATGGTGCAGGGGCTCGACCGGGCGCGGCTCGTCGAGATCACGCCCGCCGAGCACTGGCTCGTGGCGGGCTACGAGACCCTGCCGTCCACTGGGGTCGAGGACGCCCGCACCGAAGCGTTGAAGCGCACCGTCCACGCGCAATTCTCCCGCGTCATCGACATCGCTCCGTACCTGGGTGAGGAGCTGCACGAAGTCCTCGCCGGCATCACCGACGCCGCCAAGCTCGCCGACTTCGTCGCCGCCAACCTGGATCTGGCACTCCCCGCCAAGGCCGAGCTGCTCGCCATCGACGAGGTAAACCGCCGGCTCGAGCGGCTGGCCGAGTTGATGGGCCAGGAGCTGCAGGTGCTCGAGGTCGGGAGCCAGATCCAAGAGAAAGTGCGGACGCGGCTCGACCAGAACCAGCGCGAGTACGTGCTGCGCGAACAGCTGCGCGTGATCCGCCAGGAGCTGGGCGAAGAGGAAGGCGAGGACGAGCTCGCCGAGCTGGCGCGCCGGCTCGAGGAGGGGGGGCTGTCGCCCGAAGGGAAGAAGGTCGCCGATCGCGAGCTCAAGCGGCTGCGGCAGATGTCGCCGCAGTCGGCCGAGTACCACGTGGCGCGCACCTACCTCGAGGTGCTCGCCTCGCTGCCGTGGAGCCGCACCTCCACGGATCGGCTCGACCTGAAGGGGGCGCGTGACATTCTCGACCGCGACCACTACGACCTCAAGACGGTGAAAGAGCGCATTCTCGAGTACCTCGCCGTGCGTACCCTGAACCCCGAGGCGCGGGGCAGCATCCTGTGCTTCGTGGGCCCGCCCGGCGTGGGGAAGACGTCCCTGGGGCAGAGCATCGCCGAAGCCCTGGGCCGCCGCTTCACCCGCGTGTCCCTGGGCGGGGTGCGCGACGAGGCCGAGGTGCGCGGCCATCGCCGCACCTACGTCGGCGCACTGCCGGGACGCATCATCCACGCGCTGCAGCGCTGCGAGACGCGCAACCCGCTTCTCATGCTCGACGAGGTGGACAAGATGGGGGCCGACGTGCGCGGCGATCCGACCGCGGCGCTGCTCGAGGTGCTCGATCCGGCGCAGAACGGCGCCTTCGTGGACCATTACCTCGAGGTGCCGTTCGACCTCTCCGGGGTGATGTTCATCGCCACCGGCAACAGCCTCGCGCCGATCCCCGATCCCTTGCTCGACCGGATGGAAGTTCTCACCTTACCCGGGTACACCCCCGGCGAGAAGCTCGCGATCGCCAAGCGCTACCTGCTCCCGCGCCAACTCAAGGAGACGGGCCTCCAGGCCGAGCGGGCGAGCGTCGCCGACGGGGCGCTCGAGCGACTCATCGGGGAATTCACGCGGGAAGCGGGCGTGCGCCAGCTGGAACGCGAAATCCAAGGCGTGCTCCGCAAGGCCGCGCTGGAGGTGGTGGAGGGCCGGGCTCGGTCGGTCAAGATCTCCGCCAAGAACCTCGAGAAGTACGCCGGCCAGCCCAAGGTCCAGAGCGAGGTGGCCGGGCGCAGCCCCGAAGTGGGCGTCGCGACGGGGCTCGCATGGACGCCCGTGGGCGGGGACATCATGTTCATCGAGGCGATCCAGATGCCGGGCAAGGGACAGATCACGCTCACCGGCCAGCTGGGCGACGTCATGAAGGAGTCCGCGCAGGCGGCGTGGAGCCTGCTGCGCGCCCGCGCTGGCGCGCTCGGCATCCCGCTCGAGGCGTTCACGCAGACGGACGTGCACCTGCACGTGCCGGCCGGGGCGGTCCCCAAAGACGGCCCGTCGGCCGGTATCACGATCGCGGCCGCCCTGGCGTCGCTCTTGTGCCGGCGCCCCGCGCGCCACGACGTGGCGATGACGGGCGAGCTGACGCTGCGCGGGCGGGTGCTCCCGATCGGCGGGCTCAAGGAGAAGCTGACCGCGGCGGCGCGCGCGGGCGTGAAGACCGTGCTCGTGCCGGCGCGCAACCAGAGCGACATCGTCGAGGTGCCGGACGAGGTGAAACAGCTGCTCGAGATCAAGCCGGTGGAAACGATCGACGAAGTGCTCGAGCAGGCGCTGCTCGAGTCGCAGCTCCCCAAGCCCGTCGCGGCGTTGCGGGCGCGGCCGTCGGGGCCGGCGGAGGCGCGCCCGTGAGCGACTTCGCCACCCTGGAAGAGGCCTTCCAGCGCATCGGGCAGCAGGACGCCCGCTACCACGAGCGCGGCTACCTGTTCGTGCTCGCGGCGCTCGACTACGCGCAGGGGCGGCTGCCGGCGCGCCGCCATCTCACGGGCGCGGAGCTCGCGTGGGCGTGCCGGGACTTCGCGCTCGAGCAGTTCGGGCTCCTCGCGCCGACCGTGCTCGGTCACTGGGGTATCGCGAGCACCGCGGATCTGGGACGCATGGTGTTCACGCTGATCGACGTCGGGCTGCTCGCCCGGCAACCGAGCGACAAGCCGGAAGACTTCGATCGAGTCTACGATTTCGCGGAGGTGTTCCGGGCCGGCTACCGCTGGCCCGGCGTGGAGCGCGGGTAGCAGGGGCGGATCGGGTGAAGGGGGTGCCGCATGGACGACGTGAAGGAATGGCCCGCCTGCAAGAAGTGCCAGCAAGGTCTCCTCATCCCGTTATCGGACTACGGCCGCGACGGAGCGCCGATCACCTACAAGGCCTGGGTCTGCACCAACCCCGAATGCGGCTTCAACATCCGCATCGATAACGGGGAGATCTCGTTCGGTCGCGCGATCGGCCAGAGTTTCAAATAGGCTTGGACGCGGTGCGTGCGCCCGCCGTGAGCGGGCGCTTCTATCCGGGGACGCAGCGCGAGCTGGAGCGCGCCGTGCGGGAGCTGCTCGCCGCCGTGGCGGACGCGCGCCCCGGGCCCGCCCGCGCGGCGCTGGCGCCGCACGCCGGCTACGTCTACTCGGGGCTCACGGCGGCGCATGTGTTCGCGCGCCTCGACGTCCCGCCGGTCGTCGTGATCCTCGCCCCGAACCACACGGGGGTATGCCGCGCCCGCGGCGGGGCCTCGCTGTGGGAGGCGGGCGCGTTTCGCACGCCGCTCGGCGACGTGACCGTGGACGTCGCGTTCGCACGCGCGTTGCTCGAGGCGTCGCCGCTCGTGGGCGCGGACCACGCGGCGCACGAGCACGAGCACGCCGTCGAGGTCGAGCTGCCGTTTCTCCAGATCCGGCGCGCCGATGTGCGCATCGTGCCGCTCGTGCTCGCGTGGGACGCCTGGGAAGGGTGCGACCTGCTGGGGCGCGCGCTCGCGGCGCTCGTCCGGCGCTGGCCCGAGCGGGTGCTGCTGCTGGCGTCGAGCGACCTGAACCACTATGAGCCCGCGAGCGTCTCCGAGGGCAAGGACCGCCGCGCCCTCGAGGCGGTGGTGGCGCTGGACGGCGCCGAGCTGCTGGCGCGCTGCCGGCGCGAGCGCATCTCGATGTGCGGCCGCGCCCCCGCGGCCACCGTGCTCGCCGCGAGCGTGGCGCTGGGCGGGGGCGAGGCACGCGCCGCGGTGGTGCATTACAGTCACTCGGGGATGACGACGGGCGACGACGATGCCGTGGTGGGCTACGGAGGGGTGGTGATCACGTGAATCCCGTTCCCGTTCTCTCGGCCACCGAGGCCGCCGCCTGGGACTCGGCGGCGCGCACCCAGTACCGCATTCCGTCGCGTGTGCTGATGGAGGCGGCGGGTCGCGCGGTGGCCCAGGTGGTCCTGCGCGACTTTCCCGACGTGCTCGCCCGCGGCGTGCTGGTCGCCGCCGGAGCGGGGAACAACGGGGGCGACGGCTGGGTGGCGGCGCGGGCGCTGCATGCCGCCGCCGTTCCCGTGTGGGTGGCGGCGCTCGATCCCAAGACCGACGACGCGATCGACAACCGCGCGCTGGCGCGCGTGGACGGCGTGCGCGAGATCGGGCGGGAGGAGCCGTGGCCCGCCGCCGCCGTGGCCGTGGACGCGCTGCTCGGGACGGGCGCCGCCGGCCCGGCCCGCGGCGACGTGCTCGCGCTGGCGCAGCGGCTCGTCACGTACGGGGCGCCCATCGTCGCCATCGACGGACCCACCGGGCTCGACCTGTCGACCGGCGAGGCGCACGGCCCGCTGCGCGCCGACGTGTCGGTCACTTTCGGGGGCCCGCGCCGGGGGCACCTGCTGGCGCGCGACTGGTGCGGCAAGGTGGTCGTCGTGGACATCGGGTTCCCGCCGCCCGATCCCGGCTGGCCGGTGCTCGTCACCGATGCATGGGCCGGCGCGCGGCTCCCGAAGCTCGCGCCCACGATGCACAAGGGCGACCGCGGCCGCGTGACCGTCGTGGGCGGCTCGAACGGAATGACGGGGGCGGCGCTGCATGCCGCGCGCGCCGCGCTGGCCGCCGGGGCGGGGCTCGTGAAGCTCGTCGCCGGGCCGGAGACCATTGCCGCCGCGCGCGCCAGCCTTCCGGACGTGCTCACGGTCGAGTCCGCGCTCGGCCCCGATGTCACGGCGCCGGCCGCCGAGGCGCTCGAGTGGGCCGACGCGCTCGTCGTCGGGCCCGGGCTGGGCCGCGAGCCGCCGCGCGCCCAGTTCCTCCAGGGCGTGCTCGCCCGGCGCGCGATCCCCACCGTGATCGATGCCGACGCGCTGACGCTGTTCCAGGGTCCCATCGAGCGCCCCGTCGTCCTCACCCCCCACCTGGGCGAGTTCCGTGCCCAATTCGGCGACCAGCTCGCCGACGAGGCGGCGAACGACCGCTGGGCGGCCGCCACGAAGGCCGCCCAGAAGGTGAAGGCGACGGTCCTGCTGAAAGGGGTGCCCACGGTGATCGCCGATCTGCGCGGCCCCATCCACGTAGTGGCGAGCGGTAATCCGGGACTCGCCACCGGTGGGAGCGGCGACCTGCTGGCCGGCTTCATCGGCGCGTTCCTCGCGCGCGGCAGCCCGGGCCCCGAGGCCGCGGCCCTGGGCGCCCACGCGCTGGGGCGCGCCGCGGAGCAGGGCGCGCGCCAGTGGACCGCGCGCAGCCTCCGACCCGCCGATGTCCTCGCCGCCCTCCCCGACACCTGGCGCGCCTGGGCGAACAGCCGGCCGGCGGGGCCGCCGGTGATCACGGTGCTTGAGCCGCCGGAAACCGAATGAAGGCGGATAGGCGGATAGGCGGTTGGGCGGTTAGCGCGGCAGGGCTGGCAGTGGTTTCACTAACCGCCTATCCGCCTATCCGGCTATCCGCCCAGTCTCGCTTCTGGCGCCCCGAAGACCGCGCCCTCATCTCCGATTTCTCATACGTCACCGCCGTCGCCGCGTCGCCGTTCACGGTGTTCGGGGCCACGACCCACGGGCTCGTCGTGTACGACCGCCAAGCGCGGACGTGGCGCCTGCCGGTGACGACGCTCGACGGGTATCCCGCTTCCCGCGTGCGCGCGGCGCTCGCCGATGCGACGGGCAACGCCGTGTGGCTCGGCACCACCAGCGGGTGGGCTCGCTACGACGCCGACGCGCAGCGCTGGGATTCGGGGTTCGTCGCCGGTGGCGTCAGTAACCTCGTACTCGACGCGCGCGACGCGGCGAGCGGCGTGTACGTGCAGGGTGCGTTCGGATGGAGCTTCCTGCCCCGGGGCGCGATCGTGCCCGTGGCGGACCGGCCGCTGCCGCCGCCGGGGCAGCGCATCCAGCCGCTCGACGCCGGGACGGCGCTGAACCTCGCCTCGGCGGCGCAGGCGCTGCGCGCGCTCATCCTCACGGACCCGCGGCTCCGCGCCCATCGCTTCCTCTCGGCCGCGCGTTCCCCGGATCGGAGCGACCTGTTCTTCGGCACCGACGGCATGGGACTCGTGCGCGTGGACGCCGCGACCGCCGAGTGGGAAAACCTCTCCTACGGCTTGCTCAGCGCGCGCGCCGGCGCCGTCGCACTCGCCCCCGGCGGCGTATGGGTGGCTTCGGCGGGGCGCGTGGCGGAGCGCCACGGGCTCGTGTGGGTGGCGGCCGACCTCTCGGCTGACACGACGCTCGCAGGCTCGGGGGACGGCCCCCTCGGCTTCGGTTGCGTTGCGGGACGGCGGCTGGTGGCGACGGGCCGCTGGCTGTGGCTCGCCTGCGAGCGCGGAGTGGTTCGGATCGCGACCGGCAGCTACACCAGCCGCCGCTTCGACGCCGCGCAGGGGCTGCCGGCGGACGACGCGCTCAGCCTCGCCCCCGCGCCCGACGGCTGTTGGGTGGGGACGATGCGCGGGCTCGCGGTCGTCACCAACGGGGACAAGGTGATCCCCGTCGGCAACGTGAGCCAGCCGGTGCTCAGCCTCGTGGCCGTGCGCGAGAGCCTGTGGGTCGGAACCGCGGGCGGGCTCCGGCTGCTTGCCCCCGGCTCGAGCGACGTCGCCGTGACTCCCGACGTGGCCGGTCAGCCCGCGCTGCGCGCCCCGATTCTCGCCCTCACCCTCGCGGGGGACACCCTGGTCGCCGTCACGCCGGACCAGTTCGCGTGGCGCGATCCCGCGACGCGCGCGTGGACCCTGGTGCACGCGCGCGCCGAGCTGGGTCAGGTGACGGCTCTCGCACCGGATGAAGGAGGCGTGTGGGTGGGCGGGGCGAACGGGCTCGCATTCTGGGATCTGGCCCGCGCGAGCTTCCGGGTGCTCCACGTGCCCGATGACCTGCCCGCGGCCGTGCGCGACGTCGCGGTGGAGCGACGCTGGCTGTGGGTCGCGACCGACAGCGGGCTGGTGCGCTTCGCGCGTGCGGAGGCGCGGGGACAATGAGGAGGGGGCCGCTGGCCCTCGGCCCGGGCGGGGAATTCGACCGACTGCGGGCCATCTTCGCGCGACTCGGCGCTGCGGCGCGCGACCTGGGCGACGACGCGGCGCTCGTCCGGCTGGGCGGAACGACCCTCGCCGTTTCGATCGATCTCTCTCTCGAGGGCGTGCACTTCCGCACCGCCT
>WNEY01002266.1_pt1 | contig 14034 bp, 16 predicted proteins | sample 5400531 | NCBI WGS metagenome assembly WNEY01 (sample SAMN13153338, study PRJNA577476) | soil metagenome | isolation source: 200 cm saprolite under Douglas fir tree site 1 | place: USA:California | collected 2015-04-18
CTTGCGTTCGTGTACGCGTGACGGATTCCACCGGGCGTGTCTTCGACGCGCTCGCAGACGCAAACCGCCGTTACGTGCTGGAGGCGCTTGCCGAGCGCGAGACCGCGACCGCGACCGAACTGGCGGCCGAGCTTCCCGTCACGCGGCAGGCCGTGGCGAAGCATCTGGCGGCGCTCAGCGAAGCCGGACTCGTCGAGGGCACGCGCGCCGGGCGCGAGACGCGGTACGAGCTGACGCCGGGCCCCCTCGGCGCGGCGATGGACTGGATGGCGGACGTCGGCGCCGAATGGGATGCGCGCCTCGCCAAACTACGCAGGCATCTGAGAAATCGCGGCTCTTAGAATCGCTCAATGGAGCGCCGTCAGCTCGGCCGGACTGAGGTCGAGGTCTCGCGGATCATCCTCGGCTGCGGCAACTTCGGGGGAATCGGGTCGGCGCCGGAGTTCTTCGGTCAGGGCGAGAGCGAAGAAGAGGCGTTCCGGATCATGGACGCCGCCTGGGAGCTCGGGATCACGACCTTCGACACGGCTGACGCGTACGGCGGCGGACGCAGCGAGACCACGATCGGCAAGTGGATGGCGAGCCGGGACCGGCGGCCGACGATCACGTCCAAGACCTGCAACCCGATGGACGCCGGGCAGGATCACGGGCTTTCGCGCGCGCGCATCACGCGACAGCTCGAGTCGAGCCTCGACCGTCTGGGCGTCGAGCAGATCGACCTCTACCTCGCGCACGAGTTCGATCCGGACGTGCCGGTCGACGAGACGGTCTCGACGTTCGAAGGCCTCATCCAGGTCGGGCTGATCAAGGGCTACGGAGTCAGCAACTTCAATGCCGAGCAGCTCCGCGCCGTGCTCTCCGTCGGCCGCCCCGCCGTCGTGCAGAACTCGTACTCGTTGCTCGACCGCAGCGACGAGCAGGAGGTGCTCCCACTCTGCGCGGGATTCGGAGTCGACTACGCGCCGTTCAGCCCGCTGGCCGGCGGGTGGCTCACTGGGAAGTACAAGCGCAGCGAGCCGCCGCCACCCGGCTCACGCATGTCGATGCGGCCGGAGCCGTACGCGCACCTCCGCACCGACAGGACGTTCGAGGCTTTGGACCGGTTCGCGGAGGCCGCGGCGCGGCGAGGCGCCGACACCGCGACGCTCGCGATCGCATGGCTGCTGGCGCAGCCACTGGTCACCGCCGTCATCGTCGGCCCGCGCCGCCCCGAGCACCTCGAGCCTGCGCTGCGTGCGCTCGATCTACAGCTTTCGCAGACAGAGGTGGGCGAGCTGGCAGCCCTCTTCGCATGACGATCGCTTTCCGGCGGATGACTGCGGACGATCTCCGTCTGATGCACGAGTGGCTTCAGCGCGAGCACGTCCGGAAGTGGTGGAGCAAACGTGAGACCTACGAGGACGTCGTCGAGCACTATCTCCCGGCGATCGAGGGGAGCAAGCCCACCGATCTCTACGTGATCCTCGTCAACGACCGTCCTGCGGGCTTCATCCAGACGTACGACGTCTCCGACCATCCGGAATACCGTGAGCTCGTCGACGTGGAGGACGGCGTGGCAGGCGTGGATCTCTTCCTAGCGGAAGAGGTGGCCACCGGCCGCGGTCTAGGCTCCAAGGTCCTCGTGGACTTCGTGCGCGACGTCGTCTTCTCCGTACCGGCGACGCATGCGTGCATCGCCGATCCTGACGCGGAAAACCGTGCATCGATACGCGCGTTCGAGAAGGCCGGCTTCCGGGCGGTGAGGGAGCTCGTCGATCCGGGCGACGACAACCGGGTGCACACGTTGCTGAGGATTGACCGCTAGGGCGAGAGCCGTTCGACGATCCAGTCGTCGCCGTCGCGCCGGTAATGGGACGGGCCGCTCCGCGGCCGGGGACAGTCCTTAGCAGTGGCCAAAGAGGACGTCGACTTCGTCAAGGGAGTGTGACTTTTCTTCCACAGACAGGTGCGTGCGGCCGTTTGGTGGCAGTCGGGGGAACCTCCCGGTTCCCCCGAACCCCCTCCACCGGTCCGCGCTTCGCGCGGACGGGCCGCGGCCGTTTGGTAGTAGTCGGGGGAACCTCCCGGTTCCCCCGAACCCCCTCCACCGGTCCGCTTCGCGGACAGGCCGCTTCGCGGCCGGCGGGCGACTGTTGGAGAACTCGCGGCTGAGCTTGTTCGTTCGTCCCTGCCTACTAGGGAGAGAGCCGGTCGATCGCCCAGCCGCCGGCGACTCGGCGGTAGCGAAGCCGGTCGTGCAGACGGTCCTCGCGGTGCTGCCAGAACTCGTAGGCCTCCGGAACGAGGCGGTAGCCGCCCCAGTGTTCGGGACGCGGCACGTCGTTGCCGGCGTGCTCGCCTTCGAGCTCGGCAACCCGCTCGTCCAGCTGTCGGCGATCCGTCAGGACGGCGCTCTGCCACGACGCGGCCGCTGCGAGCTGCGCACCACGCGGGCGGCTCGCGAAGTACGCGTGCGACTCCTCCTCCGTAACTCGCTCGACGCCGCCCTCGATTCGCGCCTGGCGACCCAGCGGATCCCAGTAGAAGAGGAGAGCCGCCCGCGGGTTCGCGTCCAATTCCCCTCCCTTGCGGCTCACGTAGCCCGTGTAGAAGACGAAGCCCCGCTCGTCGGCTTCCTTGAGCAGCACCATGCGCACCGACGGGGCGCCGTCGCGCGCCGCAGTCGCCAGCGCCATGGCATGCGGGGCTCGGATCCCTGCCCTCTCGGCCTCGGCGTACCAGCGCCGGAACTGCTCCAGCGGGTCGGGATCGACCTCGGATTCCCGCAGCTCTCCCACGCGGTCGTCCACGGCGGCCAGCCTATTGACAGCCCGGAATGTAAGTGTATGCTTACCGTAAGTCATGGCTTACGCACAGGCACTGCAGGCGCTCGGCGATCCGACCCGAAGGGCGGTCCTCGAGCAGCTCCGTGACGGGCCGCGGGCGGTCGGCGAGATCGCCGCGCGGCTCCCGGTCAGCCGGCCTGCGGTGTCGCAGCACCTGCGAGTCCTGAAGGAGGCGGGTCTCGTGACGGAGCGACAGAACGGGACGCGGCGTCTCTACCGCGTCGACCCCGACGGCCTCGCCGAGCTGCGCGAGTACCTCGAAGGCTTCTGGGAAGAGGCGCTCGCGAGCTTCAAGGCGGCGGTCGAGCAAACTGAAAAGGAGGAGGCATGACGACGGGACAGGCAGAGCTCGTGGTCAGCAGGTCGATCACCGTCGACGCACCGCAGGAACGCGCATTCGACGTGTTCACCGATGGGATGAGTCGCTGGTGGCCGCTCGCCACGCATCACATCGGGAACCGCGAACCAAACGAGGCGGTCCTCGAACCTCGTGCGGGGGGACGGTGGTTCGAGCGTGCCGATGACGGCAGTGAGTGTGACTGGGGCCGCGTCCTCGAATGGGACGCCCCGAGCCGCATCCTGCTCGGCTGGCACCTCGGGCCCGAATGGAAGTACGACCCCGACCCGGCTCGTGCAACCGAGGTCGAGGTTCGCTTTATCTCCGAAGGACCCTCGAGGACGCGCGTGGAGCTCGAGCACCGGGGCTTCGAGGTGCTGGGCGACCGCGCAGACGAGCTGCGCGTGCCCGTCGCGGGCGAGGGCGGCTGGAGCGGACTGCTGGAGCTCTACGCCAAGGCGGCGGCGAGCTAGCGAAAGAGGTCGCGCTCTTCAGGAATGACGAGGTCGCGGGCAGTCCCGTCGCCCGCGACCTCGAGGCCGCGGACGATCGCTGCGGGGATGCCGTCCGTCTTGCCCATCACGAGCTCGGCGGCGCCGGCGATCTCGTCGGCGACGGCGATCATCGTGTAGTGGAGCTCGTAGCCGGCACGGTCGCGCCGCCCGCGTAGGTCCAGGATCACCTGCAGGCCGGCAGCGCCGAGCGCAACATCGGTCGTGCCCTGACGCCACGGGCGGCCGAATGAGTCCGTGATGAGGACGGCCACGTCGCGGCCGGTGAGCTCGTGCAGGCGTTCGCGTATGCGTTGCGCCGACGCGTCGGGGTCCTCAGGCAGGAGCACGAGCATCTCCGGCTCGGGCGCGTTCGAGAAGTCGACGCCGGCCGACGCGCAGATGAAGCCGTGCTTCGTCTCGGCGATTACGAGCGGCGGCCGGACGCGGACGACGCGTGCGGCCTCGCGGAGGATGACCTCGATCCGACGGGGATCCTCGTCGCCGGCGATCTCACGGGCCCGCTCCGACGGCTCGACGTCGGCGAGCCGAACGAAACGGCCTTCCGACTTCGAGACGATCTTCTGTGCGATCACGACGACGTCGCCGTCTTCCAGCGCGACGGACGCAGAGACGAGCTCAGCGAGGTCGTCGCCCTCCCCAACTTCGGGGAGACCCGCGACGGGAATGATGCGAACGTCGTTCAGGGAAGACCCGTCAGGCGAATCCCGGCGTGCGCCTTGTAGCGCTTGTTCACGTTAAGGATCACGGCGGTCATTCCCTCGAGCGCGCGGGAGTTGCCGAGCGGCCCAACGTCGATCGCGCGGTCCCCCAGGCGTCCTGCCAGTTCCAGCGCGAGCTCCTTCGCAAGGTCGTCGTCGCCGCAGATCAGCGCGTCACCTGGATCGCCTGCGGTGAGGTTCGCCGCTGCGAACGACTGCAGGCCGGATGCCACCGGTGCGCGCAAGACCCGTGCAACCTCCTCCGCCAGCGAGCCTTGATGCCGGCCTGGGAGTACCCCGCGGTCAGTGAAGCGCAGGTCGCTCGCCACACAGAGGACCGGTGTCGTGCCGATCGCGTCGGCAAGCTCACGCGCGGTCTCGAGCGTCGCGTTCGACTTCACGGCCAGCACGACGAGATCCGCCTCGCGTACGACCTCGTGGTTGGGGCCGCCGCCGACTTCGAGCTCTTCGGCAGCCGTCTTCGCCCTCTGTGCGTCTCGGGAACCGATGACCACCTCGTCTTGACCGAGCTCGCGCAGACGCCTGGCGAGGGCGCGACCGAATGCGCCGGTGCCTCCGACAATCGCGACCTTCATGCGAGTGCGACCGCGTCAAGCGCCGCTTCCGCGAGGCGCTTCCGCGCGGCGGCATCCAGCATGAGCGTCCGCGTCACGATCGGCCGGATGCCGAGCTCGCTGACGGCATCCACGTCGGCAACGTCCGCTTCGTCGATCACGAGCGCGTCGATCAGGCCCGCGTAGCACTGGGCAAGGTGCGCTGCTGTGGTGCCGCCCTGAAGCCGCTGCAGCATCGCCGCAGCGGGGCCCTTGACCGCGCGTCCTCCGATGAGGGGGCTGATCGCGACGCAAGGGACGCGCCGCCGTTCGAGCGCCGAGCGGATGCGCTCGACCGCGAGGATCGGGGCGATCGAGACGAACGGATTGCTCGGCGCGATCAGGATCAGGTCGGCCTCGTGCAGCGCCTCGAGGACACCGGGAGCAGGGCGAGCCTCGACCGCACCCTCGAAGCGCACGCGGTCCACCGGGTCGCGATGCCCGCGCGCCACGAACCACTGCTGGAAGGGAAAGCTTCCGTTGGGCGTGTCGAGCCACGTGCGCAGCGGCTGGTCGGTCTCCGGAAGGATCGTCGTCTCCAGCCCCAGCGCGGCCGTGAGCCGGGTCGTCACCGTGGAGAGCGGCTCGCCGGCGCGGAGCGCCTGCGCTCGCACGAGGTGCAGCCCGAGGTCGCGGTCGCCGAGGCGGAACCACGATTCGCCGCCGAGCGCTTCGACCGTCGCGAGCGCGTTCCACGTCTCGTCCGCCCTCCCCCAGCCGCGCTCCTCGTCGGCAATGCCTGCGAGCGCATACAGGACGCTGTCGAGGTCGGGCGAGATCGAGAGGCCGAGCACTTCCAGGTCGTCGCCGACGTTGACGATCGCGGTGATGCCGGCGGGATCGACGGTGTCGACAAGTCCACGCAGGAACCGTGCGCCGCCGACGCCTCCGGTGAGGACGGTGACCTTCACGAAGCCAGTTTCAGCTCGTCCAGCGCGGCCTGCGTGTGCGGCCCGGCGCGGAATCGCACGCGCTCGAGATCCTCGCGCGTGTCGACGTCGTCGGCGAGGTTCGGAATCGCCGCGGCGACCGCCTCCAGCCCGAGGTCGAGCGCCGCGCGCTTGAAGCGTTCCGCGCTGCGCGGGCCGTAGAGCGGCTCGAACAGGTGCGGGGCGGGGAGGCTGAGCGCGTTCGTCCGGCCATCCTCTGACGCGACGAGTGCGATCCCGCCGAGCGGCGTCGCTGCGAGCAGCGAACGCAGGTCGTACGGGACGACGCAAGGGACGTCCGCGTTGACGATGAGGATCGCGTCGAAGGGAAAGAACCCGATCGCGGCGGCAACCGCGGCGCCCTGGCCGCCACCGGGATCGTCGACCACCTGCGCGCCCGCTTCGGCCGCGACGCTGCGCCCATCCTCGTCCGCGGTCACGACCACCGTGCGCCCCACCTCCGTCGTCGCCGCAAGCACGTCGTTGAGCATGGCGAGCACCACCGACCGGTGCGCCTCCTCCCCGAGCCCGGTGAGCCGCTGCTTGCCGCGGCTTCCGCGGAACGGCACGACGATCCCCGCCATGTGCGCAGACTACCGCCGGTGAAACGGCTTGAGAACGCGGCAATCGCCGAGCAGCTCGAGGCCTTCGCCGCGCTGCTCGACCTTTCCGGCGCCGGCTACTACACGGCGCGCGCGTACCGGCGCGCGGCGGAGACGATTCGCGAGACCAAGGCGCCGATCGCGGAGCTCGTCGCGGCCGGCCGCGTGCAGGAGCTTCGGGGCATCGGCTCCGGGATTGCCGGCCGCTTGCAGGAGCTCGTCGAGACCGGCCGCATTGCGGAGCTCGACGAGCTCGAGCGGGAGGTGCAGCCGGAGCTGATCGGGCTCGGACGCTTTCTCGGCGTCGGACCGAAACGGATGGTCGAGATCGGAAAGGCACTCGGAATCGCGACCGCGGACGAGTTCCGCGAGGCGGCGCGCGAGGGACGGCTGACGTCGGTCCCGGGAATCGGTCCGCACACGGAGCAGCGGCTGCTCGCTGCGTTGGATCGCGAGGGCAGCCCGGAGCGGAAGGGGATGCTGCTCAACCGGGCGCGCGCCTTGCTCGAGGACATTGCGGCGGCGGTGGGCGGCGAAGTCGCGGGAGACCCGCGCCGCTGGGCGGATGTCTCTTTCGCTTTCGCGGTGGTCTGCTCGGCCGCGCGTCCGAAGCCGGTGCTGGATGCATTCGGAGCGCTACCGGCGATCGTCGCGGTCATCGAGCGTGAGGCGCGGCGCGCCGTCGGCGTCACCGTCGAGGGCGTCCCCGTCGAGCTCGTCGTCGCGGAGCCGGCGCGGTTCGGCACGGAGCTCGTCCGCGCGACCGGAACGCGCGCGTACGTCGATGCCCTCGTCGAGCTGCCCGATGCGCCGGACGAAGAAGGGCTCTATGCGCAGCTCGGCATCCCGTGGTGCCCGCCGGAACTCCGCGAAAAACCGTTCCGCGGGCAGCCGCCGGTCTTGCTCGAGCGCAGCGATATCCGCGGCGACCTCCACGTCCACACGACGTGGTCGGACGGAAAGGCGTCCGTGCTCGAGATGGCGACCGCCGCGCGCGATCTCGGCTACGAGTACCTCGCGATCTGCGACCACACGCCGAACGTGCGCGTCGTTCCGGGCCTGGACGCGGACGACCTGCGGCGGCAAGGCGAGGAGATCGCGGCTGTGAACGAGGAGCTCGCGCCGTTCCGCGTCCTGCGCGGCACGGAGGTCGACATCCGGAGTGACGGCGAGCTCGACCTTCCCGACGACGTGCTCGAGGAGCTCGACTGGGTGCAGCTGAGCCTCCACGCCGGTCAGCGCCAGCAGCGCGACGAGCTCACGACGAAGGTGACCGAGGCGATGCGCCATCCCGCGGTGCGGGCGCTCAGCCACCCGAAGGGGCGGATCATCAACCATCGTCCACCGAACGCGCTCGACCTGGAGCGGACGTTCGAGGTCGCGCTCGAGACCGGAGTCGCGCTCGAGACGAACGGTTTGCCAGACCGGCTCGACCTCTCCGGCCCCGAGATCCGGCTCGCCGTCGAGGCGGGCGTCCCCATCGTCGTGTCGACGGATGCGCACTCGGTGCGAGGGCTCGGGAACATGCGTCTCGCCGTGCACACGGCGCGTCGCGGCTGGGCGACGGCGGCCGACGTCGTCAACGCCAGGCCGCTCGACGAGGTGCTCAGGCGGCGCTGACTACTTCGTGCAGAACTCCGGCCCGCGCACGGGCCGAACGGTGCCACCGTAGAGACTGACGGCCCCACGGACGTCGTCCGCGCGCAGGAGCCGGCAGATCCATTTGCCGGCCGGAGCCGCCGGGCAGTACTGGGGGTGGTTGTCGACGAGGTAGGTGTTCATCGTCGCGCAAACGCGGTCCTCGTGGTCCAGGCCGAGGACGTGCCCGAGCTCGTGCGTCACGACGAGCGCCATCGTGTACCGATCCTGGCCGCTTTGAATGCCGACCTGCGCGCCGACGAAGCGGCCGTTGACGCGCTGGACGTTGGCGTCGCCCGCCATCCTGAACCAGCGAATCCCGATCAGCACGTTCGCGTCGCGGCGTGAGCTCCTCAGGAACTGGACCCGCGCCCCGCTCGTGTTCCACGCGTACGCAGCCGTGTCGACGGCCCACGAGTACGCCGGTACCTCGTTGTAGTAGGTGATCGTGGCCGTCGGCCACCGGCCGCCTTCGAGCCGGTACGCATCGGCCGCAGGGGTCACGGTGACCGCCGCGAGGGCTGCGATGAGGATTGCCGCACGTCTCATCGTTTCTTCGTTTCGGCATGGGAGACTCATCCCTTGAAGGTTCTGGCCACGCGCCGCTATCCCGGGCCGGCATTCGAGGAGCTCGAGGATGTCGAGGTGCGGCCGCTGTCGGAGCTCTCGGAGCCTCGGCCGGACGTCGAGGCGATCGTCGTGGCGAACGAGCCCGTGCCTCTGGATCTCCTGCCCGGCCTGCGCCTCGTCGCGAACTTCGGCGTCGGCTACGACCGGCTCGGAGTCGAGGAGCTGTCGCGGCGTGGGATCGCAGTGTCGAACACCCCGGGTGTCCTCGACGCCGCGACGGCGGATCTGACGTTCGCGCTCATCCTGGCGACGCGCCGCCGCGTGGTCGAGGGAGACAGGCGCGTGCGTGCCGGCGAATGGACGGGGTCGTGGGCCGACGGCTTCCTCGCCGAGGAGGTCACGGGGTCGACCCTCGGGATCGTCGGCCTCGGCCGGATCGGCCAGGCGGTGGCGCGCCGCGCGCGCGGATTCGATGTGCGCGCGCTCTACACGCAGCGCCGGCGCGCCGACACGGATCTCGGCGAGTACCGGGAGCTGGACGACCTGCTGGCCGAGGCGGACATCGTCACGATCCACGCGCCGCTGACACCCAAGACGCGCGGCTTCATCGATGCGCGGCGGCTGGGCCTTTTACGAGACGGCGCCAGTCTCGTGAACACGGCGCGCGGCGAGATCGTGGACGAGCCGGCGCTGGTCGCGGAGCTCGTTTCAGGCCGGATTCGCGCCGGGCTCGACGTCTTCTCGGACGAGCCACACGTACCTGAGGAGCTGCTGTCGCTCCCGAACGTCGTCCTGACTCCCCACCTCGGCAGCGGCACCCGTCAGACCCGCGACGCCATGACGCGCATCGCGGTGGACAACATCCTCGCGTTCGCGCAGGGCAGGCCGTTGCCTACACCGGTCGTCTAACCGAGCGAGGCGGTCCCGGGCCCGCTGGACGTCCACTCGGCGAGCTCGTACCAGTGCGTCTCCCGAAGCGCCTGGCCGACCTTCGGATCGGTGTGCGCCGCATAGAAGACGTGGCGCTCGAGGTCGCAGCAGATCGCGACCGCACCGAGTGGAACGTCCGGAATGTTCATCAGCGCCTCGGCCGGCAGCTTCGCCTCCGCAACGGTGTAGTGCTTGAACTGGAGATCCGGGGCGTACTCCATCAGCTGTGGCCAATCGGGACACGTGCGCGAGCTCATGGGCCGACCGGCCCATGAGCGGGGGAAGGGGACTCGGGGGAAACCGGGAGGTTTCCCCTCCTTGTCTCCTCAGCGCACGCGGCGATCCGAGCGGCGCGTGGGCTGAGGCGATCCCTAAAGAAGGGGGCTCCTGGGGGAAACATGGTTTCCCCCGCGTGAGCGAGCCGAAGGCGAGCGATGCTCATGTGCGAATCCTTTCCGCCTGCGCACCGATTTCCTCCACTTCCCAGCGGCCCTCGAGGCGAACCACCCCTCGCTCGTCGCCCGCGGGATAGACCACGAACACCAGCGCGTCGTCCAGCCAGTGGTACAGCCTCTCGCCGGTCTCGTCGGTGAGACCGAGGCGGAGGTGGAAGCGTCCGTCGGCGAACGGCAACTGGTCGACTTCGAAGCGCGCAACCAGTTCGGTCGTCTCCTGGTTCCAGCCCAGCTCAGCGGTCGAGCGGCCCGAGCCGGCGACGAGCAGACCCGAGGCATCCCGCAGCTCGAGCGACAGACGCGGGGGCGGCAGCGGGCGTTCGGCCGCGACGCGAAGGCGCAACGTGAGCGGCTCACCCGCAAGGAACTGCGTCCGCGCTCCGCCGTCGGGGCCGAGCAGCTGGACATCCTCGATGCGCGCGTCGCCGCTTCCCCACTCCTTGAGGCCGGCGCCGCGCTCGGCGGGTTCGCGGTCGCCGGCAAGCAGCTGCCGGTAGCGCACGATCGCGTCATGCGTTGGGCCGTCGAACTCGACGCTCCCCTGGCGGAGCAGGATCGCGCGGTCGCACAACCTTTCGACCGCAGAGGCGTCATGGGAAACGAACACGATCGTCCCGCCGCGCTGCTTGAACTCGAAGATCTTGCCGAAGCACTTGCGCTGGAACTGCTCGTCCCCGACCGCGAACACCTCGTCGAGCAAGAGCAGGTCGGCGTTGATGTGCGCGGCGATCGCGAACCCGAGCCGCATGTACATTCCGGACGAGTACGTGCGGACCGGCAGGTCGATGAACTCCTTCAGCTCCGCGAAGGCGACGATCTCGTCCAGCTGCTCACGCACGTACGCGCGCTTGAGGCCGTGGATCGAGCCGTTGAGGAAGACGTTTTCGCGCCCGGTGAGGTCGGGATGGAACCCGGCGCCGAGCTCCAGCAGCGAGCCGACGCGCCCGCCGACCTCCACGCGGCCGGAGGTCGGCTTGATGATTCCCGAGATCAGACGCAACAGCGTGGTCTTCCCGGATCCGTTGCGTCCGACCAGACCCACGGCGCTGCCGGGATCGACGTTGAACGAGACATCGCGCAGCGCCACGACCTCCGACGGGCGCGACCGGCGCCTCGCAACGACGACGTCCTTGAGCCGTCGCGCCTCGCGCGGATAGACCTTGAAGCGCCGCGACGCGCGGTCGACGGCGATCTCACCCGGCTGAATCACGCTTCCGAGGGTACCGCCAGCGCCCGTCGCACAAGGCCCGCGAGCACGCGGATGAAGGCCGGGTCCGCGTTCGGCATCTCGATCCGGCGAAAGCCCAGGCCGAGCTCGTCTGCCCTGTCTGCGGCCTCGTGGTCGAGATCCCAGCGGATCTCCAGGTGGTCTGCGACGAAGCCGATCGGGCAGACCAGCACGTCGCGGACGTCGCGCGCCCGGAGGTCGGCCAGGTGCTCGAGGATGTCCGGCCCGAGCCAGGGTTCGCCCGTCTGGGACTCGCTCTGGAACGAAAACGACCATGTCTCGAGCGCTGCGCGCTCTGCGACCAGCCGTGAGGTCTCCAGCAGTTGGTCCTTGTAGGGATCGCCTTCTTCGAGGATCCGAGCCGGGAGCGAGTGAGCTGTGAAGACGACGTGTGCCTCCGTCCCGCGTACGCGGTCCGCGAGGAGCTCGATGAAGCTGGGCTCGTCGTGCCAGCTCTCCACGAACACGAGCTCGGCCCTGTGGCCCAGCGCTTCGTCCAGCTGTCTGCGGTAGCCGCCGATCGACATCGCGGAGTAGTGCGGTGCGAGCACGAGTCCCACGACCGTTTCGGCGCCGCTTTCCAGCGCGCGTTCGGTCGCCTCCGCGATGCGCGGCGTCCAGTGCTTCATGCCGGTGAAGACAGGCACGTCGCCGAGCTCGCGCTCTAACGCCGTCCGTGTCTCCTCGGTGATCGCGTTCAGCGGCGAGCCCGAGTCGATCCCGAGCCGACGGTAGCGGTCGACGAGATCGTCCAAAAGGTCCGGACTGATTGGACGCCCGCCCCGAATGTCGCGGTAGTAGGCCGGCACCTCAGTCAGCCGCTCCGGCGAGCCGTACGCCATCAAGACAACGGCGGCATTCATGCAGCAGACGCTAGCGAGGAGCGGCAGTCCACCCCAGCGCTCGCTTGTGGCTCTGAGCCACAAGCTCCGTCAGCGGGCGGGCTTACCGGATTCCGCCTGGATCGGACGCCGCGAAAGGGAGCTAGTGGCTCTGAGCCACAAAGTCCGTTGAGACGCGGTGTGCTCGTCGTGCCTCAGACGCGCGCTTCGACGGTCGCTTCGTGGACGAATTCCGTCAGACGGCCGAGGACGGCCGGGTCTGTGTCGGGTGGCACTCCGTGCCCAAGGTTGAATACATGACCCGGCCGCCCTCCGGCACGATCGAGAATAGCGCGCGTCTCGGACTCGATCCGCTCCCACGGCGCTAGCAAGGCGGCGGGATCGAGGTTCCCCTGGACGCCGCGGTCCTCGCCGACCTCGATCCAGCCGCGGTCGAGCGGAATGCGCCAGTCGAGACCGATCACGTCACCGCCCGCCTCGGCCATCGAGGGCAGCAGCGTCGCCGTCCCGGTACCGAAGTGAATCGTCGGCACGTCGACCGCGGCGAGAATGCGGGCGGAGTAGGGCGCGACGAACTCCTCGTAGTCGGACGGCGCGAGCGCGCCGACCCAAGAGTCGAAAACCTGGATCACGTCGGCTCCTGCGCGCGCCTTCGCCGCGATGTAGCGCCCGAACGTGTCGGCGAGCTTGTCCATCAGCGCGTGCCACGTCGCCGGCTCGCAGTACATCATCGCCTTCACGCTCAGGAACTCGCGGGTCGGCTTCCCTTCGATCAGGTAGCCGGCGACCGTGAACGGCCCGCCGCAGAAGCCGATCACCGCCTGGTCGTCGCGCAACGCCGCGCGCACCAGCCGCACCGCCTCGAGGATCGTCGGCACAGACTCCTCGGGCTCCGGCACGACGAGACGCTCGACGTCGGCGGCACTCCGCAGCGGCTCCGCGATCACGGGTCCGACGTTCTCGACCAACTCGACGCCGACCCCCATTCCGAGAACGGGGAACATGATGTCGGTGAACATCACCGCCGCGTCCACGTCGTGGCGGCGGACCGGCTGCAGCGTCACCTCGGCACACAGCTCGGGGTCGCCGACGATGTCGAAGAGCCCATAGCGCCGGCGCAGCTCGCGGTACTCCGGCAGCGAGCGGCCCGCCTGCCGCATGAACCAAACAGGCGTGTGCTCGACCGGCTCGCGCCGGCACGCCCTGACGAGAAGCGGTTCCACCAACGCGTAGGCTAGCCCCGCCTTGGAGGCGGTCGGCGAGCATCCCGTTCCCGCAGGCCCGCTCGCGGTGCGCTGGCTGGGCTACGAGCTCGAGCCACCGCAGGCGGGCGCAATCACCCGCGCGCGCGTCGCGCTCGAGAACGCGGGCACCGCGCCGTGGCGAGGACTCAACCTCTCGTACCACTGGCTCGACGATCGCGGCAATCCCATCGTGTGGGACGGACTGCGGTACGACGTGAGCGCCGCGCCGGGCGAACAGGTGGAACGGGAGCTGGACGTGCGCGGTCCGATTCCCCCCGGCCGCTACCGGCTCGCCTTCGACCTCGTGGACGAGCACCGCTTCTGGCTCGCCGAGCTCGGCAACTTCACGCCGGAACTCGACGTGGAAGTCGGTCCGCGCGACGCAACCGCTGCGCGCGCATTCCTCCCGAAAGGCGCGGAGCTCGACCCCGACTGGGAGGAGCGCGTCTACGTCGCGCACACGGAGGGCTACGCCGCCGTGGGCGGATCCGTGGAGTGGATCTCGGGCCGCCTCCGGCGCGCGCCTGCGGAGCTCGATGCGTACGCGCCCGGCGGGGGCCGCAATCCCGACTTCGCTTACCCGCTGGTGTGTCCCTCACTGCTCCCG
>WNEY01003846.1_pt1 | contig 14031 bp, 14 predicted proteins | sample 5400531 | NCBI WGS metagenome assembly WNEY01 (sample SAMN13153338, study PRJNA577476) | soil metagenome | isolation source: 200 cm saprolite under Douglas fir tree site 1 | place: USA:California | collected 2015-04-18
TTGGCGGACCGTGAACGCGCAGGTGCAAGCATGGAAGCCAGAGTGGTGAGTCATCTCAGGTCACATCATTCACGCGAATGTCATCTGGCCACGCTCGCCCCAGGTCCGGTCCGCCATGATCATCTTCCGGAACGGATGAATATGCTCTTTCATCTGGATTTCCGGGGATGAATAGGCGCATTCATCTTTCGGACCCACTCCCGGATAGTCGCCTGTGCCTGTTTAGTCCGTTAAGTGAACCGTCCTAGCGGAGCCGGGCGCCGACCTGCGCGCCGAGCTGGCCCAGCCTCGCCTCGGGAAAGACCGCCCGGACCTACTGGACCATCGAATGGGACTGTTTCGGGCCGCGCTGGTCCGCTCGCCACTTAGCCGCAGTCGGCTGCCGACCCCCCGAAACCCCCGCGTCCTTGACCTGTGCTGGCCGCCGATGGTTGGGTTCAGGCATGAACTTCTGCAGGTCAGATACGGTACGCACGTGATTGCTGTTGCAATCGGATACATCGGAATTGCAATGGTCTTGTGCGCTGTGGCCGTATTTGGATGGCTTGGAATCGGGCAGATCGCTCTTTCCGGCTCCGACGCGATCGAGCGGGATGGACTAGCGAGGGGGCAGCGCGCCCCGTCGTGGTCGCTAGCCGATGTCGCAGGCGCCGAACATCACTCGCCGCTCGCCCAGACCCTGCAACTGGTCATCTTCGCCGATCATTCGCTGAAGTCGTTTCCTTCGGTGGTGGCCGGCCTGCGGGCGCTGCGGGACCGGGAATCGGCGGCCGAACTGGACATCGTGCTGCTCACCCGCGGCCCAGCGGCGGGCGCCGCGACGGTGCTGGCCGAACTCGGCCTGGCCGACCTGCCGGTCCTCGCGGGTTCGGCCAAGCTGTACGGCAGCTACAACGTGCGGGTCATGCCGTATGCGATCTTCGTCGGCTCGGACGGCCTGGTGCACGGTTCTAGCCTGGTCAACTTCGACTGGCAGCTGGCCAAGCTCAGGCGGATCGCGGCGCTGGAGATCGAGCCGGACGAGACGGCCCGCCGGCCGCTGTTCAAGGTGGCGGCTTAGCGATGCCGACATTTGTGCAGATCGCGGTGCTCGGCTGCAAGGCGGTCATCGCCGTGCTGCTGCTTGCGGCCGGCGGCGCCAAGCTCGCCGACCTAACCGGATTTGCCAGCACCGTGCGGCTGTTCGTCCCGGTGCCGGCTCTCCGGTCACACCGCGGATCGCTGTTGCTCGCCGGCGGGATCGCGGCGGGTGAACTCGCCGCTGGGGCGGTCAGCTTGTCGGTTCCGCAGCCGCGTTGGCCGAACCTGGTCGTGCTGACTATCTGTGTCGCGTTCCTGATCACCTGGACCGTCGGTTTCGTCCGGCACCGTGGACGTTCCTGCCGCTGCTTTGGTGCGTTGTCCGTGCGCGGGTTCAACCAGGCGGGTATCGCCCGGGCGGCGGTGCTGGTGCTTGCCGCGCTGGCCGCCACGGCCGAGGTCCCGGCGCGCACGGTCCATCTTGGCCTGGGCGGACAACTGGCCCTGCTAGCCGGGGGAGCCCTCATCGCCTGCGCGGCCTATAGCGCCGCCGCTGCCGTCACTCTTCGGCCAGCACCGGCCGCGCCGACGCAGGCCTGATGCTCAAGATCCCGCTCTATCTCGCGATCGCCCAGTGGGCGCTGCTAGGAGCGCTCGGCGTGCTGGTCATCATGCTGTTCCGGCAGCTCGGGCGATTGCTGAACGGCACGGCGAAGGCCGAGGAACTCGGCCCGGTGACCGGCAGTCGGGCCGCCGCGCTGAGCTATGTCCGGCCCGGGGAGCAGACACCCCGTCGGCTGGCGCCCGGCGGCGGACCCGCGCTGATCGCCTTCGTGGACCCGACCTGCCCGTCGTGCGAGCAACTCGTGCTCACGCTCGACCAGTTGCAGGCGGCCGGTGACCTCGCGGCCCTGCGGGTACTGCTGCTGATCTCCGATCCGGTCAGCTACCTGCAGATCTCCGAGGCGTTCAGCGCCACCGGGCTGGAGATCGGCCGTCCGGCCGATCCGGCCGGGCTCGAGTACTACCGGGTCACCGCCACGCCGCTGCTGGTGGCCGTCGATGCCGCCGGCACGGTCACCGCCACGGGCTCGGCGATCCGATCGGCCGAGGTGCGCCGGTACGTGCAGGCTTGCCTCGGGTCGATGCAAGCCCAGCCGATGCAAGCTCAGGCGGCCGCCGAGGCGGTCGCGGTCAGGGGGGAGGGCACGGCATGAGCCGTGGCAAGACCGGAACGATCGCCGAGCGAGTCGCGCGGCGGATGAATCGCCGGGACGTGCTGCGTCGAGCGATCGTCGGGGGCACCACCGGACTCGCCGCCCTGGCTCTGGGCGACAGCCCCGCGCAGGCGACCACCTGCCACTGCGGGCCGACCAGGCGCTGCGCGAAATGCCCGGCGGTCGGCTGCCCGCATGGCTACCACCTGTGCCGGGGGTCGTTCACCAGCAACTGCTTCAACTCCCAGGGGTACCGGTGCGAATGGCCGGCCGGGAACTGGATCGCCTGCACGGGCCTGGGCAAAGGACTCGGCTACAAGGTCTGTTACGACTGCATCGGGCCGGGCGGCTGCGAAGCCTGGTGCACCTGCCTGAGTGCCTGCATCTGCTGCCACTGCTCGAGCCCGGCCGACATCCGGGCCGAGCAGCACCGATTGCAGGGGGCTCCGGGGGATCGCTCCCCCGGGCAGGCACAGCAGCACCTAGAACTGTCGTGACGCTGCTGGCCGGGCTCGCCGGGCTGGCGGTGCTGCTGGCGGTGGCGAATGGTTACTCGAAGGCGTACTCGCCTTGAGGAGTGAATTCAGCCGCCTCGCTGGCGGTCGGCCTTCCGGTCGGGAGGCTCTCGGCGCGGTGCCTGGTGCTGGCCGCCTACGTGCTGCCCGCGGTCGCCGTCTGGACAGTGGTCGGGGTTGCCCTGATGGCGCTCACGACGGTGCTGCCGCTGGCCGGGGTTGCGTTGGTGCTGGCGGCGATCTATGGCTGCTGCTACGGCGTGGCCGAAGTCGCGGGCCTTGGCCGATTCGTCGTGCCTGGCCGGCGGTGGCAAGTGCCGCAATCGATGCTGATCGACGCGTCGCCATGGCGGCGGGTACTGGTCTGGGGAGCGATACTCGGGCCGGGCTTCGCGACGAGGAATCCCTACGCCGGGTTCGGCTTGCTGCCGATCGCGGTTGCGGCGATGGCTGCGTCCAACCCACTGGCCGCGGTGGCGCTGGCCGCCGCGATCGGCCTGGCGCACGGCGGCGCGAGGGCGGCGGTGCTGCTCAGGGACATCACCGGAGAAGTAGTTCCGCAGGACGCCGCCGGACAACTGGAGCTGCTGTTGCGCACGGTGTACTGGCGTCGCCTGGACGGGGTCGTGCTGCTCGCCGTGGCGGCGACCGCTACGGCGGCGGCAGTGAGCTATTTCTGAGCTGATCAACGGAGGACAAGATGCGACGTAGCAGGCAACCGGCTGGGGTTGCCGCCGGACTGACAGGGGTCACGATGGCGGTACTGCTGACGACCGGGTTTCGGGCCGCGCCGGCCGGTTCGCTTGATTCGGCGGCCCCGCATGGCAAAGAGGTCATCAAGATTGTCAGCAAAGTACCGGGTCCCTATCATCCGCAAGTAACCGCCAAGGGAGCTTTCTCCGCTAAAGGGTATTTCCTGCACAGGCGGGCCAGCTTGATCTTCCCAGACGGCCGGCTCGCCGTGCACCGGCATCTGACCAGCACCAGTTACCGACCGCCCAACCTGGCGACCTGCTGGTTCAAGGCTAGTCAGACCGGTACTTTCCGGGTCTTCTACGCGACCGGCAAATATCATGGCTTGCGGTGGGGCGGCGATTTTACGACCTCCGTCGCCGACCGCCTCAATAGAACCGGGCCGAACCAATGCGGCACGAAGATAGTTGTTTATCACGCGTTCACTCATGAGACCGGCACGATTCCGTGACAATCGGGCCTGACCTGTCGCTGTTTCCGCCGTCGACGGTCATCGACGGTGATGGCCTGCGGATCGGCGGCTGCTCGCTGCGGGAGCTGGCCGACCGCGTCGGGACCCCGGCTTATGTCATCGACACCGAGGCGCTGCGGGCGCGGGCCGCCGAGTATCTCTCGGCGCTGACGAGCAGGCATCCGGGCGGCCGGGTCTGCTTCGCCGTGAAGGCTCACCCGTGCGTGCCGGTGCTCAGGGAGCTGGTGCGGGCTGGTCTTGGCTGCGATGTGGTCGGTGCGGGCGAACTTGCGCTGGCCCTGGCCGCCGGGGCCGATCCAGCGGCGATCGTGATGCACGGCAATGCCAAGTCCGATGCTGACATCGCGGCCGCCATCGACAACTCGATCGGCTACGTCGCGGTCGACGGCTTCGACGACATCGACCGGATCGAGCGGCTGGCGGGTCGGCGCAAGGTGCCTGTGTTGCTTCGGGTCAGCCCGGGAATCGAGTCGGCTACACACGCCGCACTGGCCACCGGCGGTAAGGATTCCAAGTTCGGCTTGCCAGTCGAGCAAGTGCCAGAGGCGATCAGGCGGATGCGCGCCGTCCCGGCCATCGAGTTGCGCGGCCTGCACGCGCACATCGGCTCGCAGATCATGGCCGTCGAGCAGTTCGAGGCCGCCGTTGCGGCGCTGGCGACGCTGGAACGGTTCGGCGTCTACGATCTCGGCGGCGGGCTCGCCGTGCGCTATTCGCTCGAAGAGAGCGCTCCGTCGGTCGATGACTACGTGGCCCGGCTAGTCCAGGCCGCGCACGCTCACCTCGGTACCGGCATCGAGATTTTGCTTGAGCCTGGCCGGTCCGTGGTCGCCGCTGCCGGGGTCACGCTCTACCGGGTCGTGACGGTCAAGCGAGCCGGAAAGCTGCACGTGGCGGTCGACGGTGGCATGGGGGACAACCTGGAGCCCTCGCTGTACGGGCAGCGGTTCGCGCCGCTGGTGCTCGGCAAATGGGCCGCCGAGCCCGTGCTGGCCGACCTAGTTGGTCAGCACTGCGAGTCAGGAGATGTCATCACGCCGGACGTCCTGATCGCCGAGCCGGGCATCGGTGACGTGATGGTAGTTCCGGTTACTGGCGCCTACTGCTTCACAATGGCTAACAATTACAACGCCGCTCTTAGGCCGCCTGTGATCTTCTGTAATAACGCAACGCAGAGGATCGTAATTCGGCGGGAGACTTTCGATGATCTGCGCGCCAGGGAGACCGGCTCGTGACATTTGCCAAGCTGCTGTAATAAACAGCAGCTAATGCTTGACACTTTACTAGCTGGGCGGCATGCTAGCCATACTCTGTACGTGGTGAAATGTTCCACCGGACCCACCCTGGGATAGGGAGCAGGGCCTTGACCTGGGGAGTTACGTCAAAACAGGTCGTTGACCTACTTGGTGATCTAATAAGGATCGAATCGGTCACGTCAACTCTGGTGACAGATGGCTCGGGCGAGCGAACGATTGCCAGTTTTATCGCGGACTGGTTCTCCGATACTCCGGCTGAAGTTGAGGTCATTGAAGTCGAGCCTGGTCGGCCGAATGTCCTCGCGACACTTCGCGGCGGTAGCGGGGGGCCGACCCTGTGTTTGAACGCGCACACCGATACCGTCGGCTACGAGGGCTGGCCGGAGGACGCGCTCGTGCCCCGGGTGCGCGGGAACCGGATGGTCGGACTCGGCGCCTCTGATGACAAGGCCGGCTGCGCGACCGCGATGCTGACCCTGCGTCTGCTGGCCCAGGCGGAGCCCAGCCTGCGCGGCAACCTGGTAGCCGCGTTCGTCGCCGATGCCGAGGGTAACTCCATCGGATCTGAGTGGCTGGCCAAGCAAGGCGGCATCGACGCCGCGATCGTGATCGAGCCACAGCCGATCGGCGATCTGGTGATCGAGCACCAGGGCTTCGGCTGGATCGATGTCATTACCCGCGGGGTCGCCGCGCACGGTTCAGAGCCGGACGCCGGGGTGGACGCGATCGTCCACATGGCGGAGGTCATCACCAGGCTGCACAGGCTCGACCGGACCAAGTTCCAACCGTACCCATCCTTGCTGAATGGCCCGGCGGTGTTCCACACCGCGACGATCAGCGGCGGCACCGGCTTCGCCAAGTACCCGGACTACGCCCAACTCGGCATCAGGGTCGGCACTCAGCCCGGCGAAACGCTGCGCGACCGCATCGTAGAGATCGAGGCGATTTTCGCGGAGGTCGCGAAGATCGAGCCAGGGTTCAACGGTGAGATTGTCGTCAAGCTGGACCGGCAGCCGTTCGTCGCCCAAGGGCATGAGGTCCTGCAGAAACTCGTGGTCAAAGCGATGACGGACGTGCTCGGCGTCCCGCCGAGGATCACCGGCCTGAATGCCTGGCGGGACGCCGCGCTGATGCAGTCCGCCGGGATCCCCACGCTGCTCGTGGGGTCCTCCGGCGGCAACCACCACGCCGCCGGAGAGTGGGCGTCGATCAGCGAGATCATCAAGTTGTGCGAGATCTTGTCCAGGGTCGCGGTGGCCTACCTGGGCTGAGGATCAAGCAGTATTCCTGATCAAGCGCTGTTGGTCGCGTCGACCGTCTCGGCCTCGGCTAGGGCGGTTGCCGTGTCCACGTCCGCGCGCTCCTTCAGCACCTCGCTGCCGCTGTGCCGCAGGGCCAGGATCGCGGCGATGACCAGCACCACGGCCGCCATCGTGAACACGATCACCAGGCCGTGGTGGAACGGGCCGGAGATCAGTTGCGGGAAGAACTGCTTGCCGGTTAGCACGGCGACGTTGTGCGCGGGCAGATGAGCGAGTACCCCGGTGGGCCCGAGCAGGGTGTGGATCGGGTTGTAGCCGAGGAACGCGGCGAACAGGCTGCCGACCGGCGGCAGGCCGCCGATCTGATGCGCGAGCGCGTGCGGCACGCCCTGGTGGGTCAGGCCGTCGGTCAGTGTCGTCGGCAAGCTGGAGGCCAGTCCGGCGATCATCAGCGAGAAGAAGATGCCGATGGACAGCACGAAGCCCGAGTTCTGGAACGTGGCGAACATGCCTGATGCGGCGCCGCGCTGCTTGGCCGGGACGCTGTTCATCACCGCGGCCGCGTTCGGGGCGGAGAACAGGCCCATGCCAGCACCGGAGGCGAAGATCAAGATCGCGAACACCGGATAGCTGAAATTTGTCGGCACCAGCAGCAGGCCGACGAAGGACAGCGCCGAGAGCAGCAGGCCGCCGGAGGCGAAGTACTTGGCGCCGTACCGGTCGGACAGGTACCCGGACAGCGGCCCGGCGATCAGGAACCCGCCGGTCAGGGGCAGCAGGTAGATGCCCGACCACAGCGGGGTGTCGATGAAGTTGTAGCCGTGCAGCACCAGCCAGATCCCCTGCAGCCAGATGATCAGCATGAACTGCATGCCGCCACGAGAGATCGAGGCCAGCAGCGCCGCCGTGACGCCGGTGGAGAACGACCTGATCTTGAGCAGCCGCAGGTCGAACATCGGGTTGTCGATGCGTAGTTCGATGAAGCAGAACGCGACCAGCAGCGCCAGGCCGCCGAGCAGTTCGGTGAGCACGACCGGGCTGGTCCAGCCCATCGTGTGGCCGCCGTACGGCTGGATGCCGTACGTGATGCCGGTCAGCAGCGCGATCAGGCCGACCCCGAACGTGATGTTGCCCAGCCAGTCGATCTTGGCCGGGGTGCGGGCGCCGATCTCCTTCAGGCTTAGGTAGGACCAGATCGCGCCGCCGACGCCGATCGGCACGGAGACGAGGAAGACCAGTCGCCAGTTGATCGCGGCCAGGATGCCGCCCAGGATCAGGCCGATGAACTGGCCCGAGATGCCGGCCACCTGGTTGATGCCCATCGCCATGCCACGCTGGTTGGACGGGAACGCATCGGTCAGGATCGCCGGGGAGTTAGCCATCAGCATGGCGCCGCCGACCGCCTGGATGATGCGGAAGCCGATCAGCCAGAGCGCTCCGCCCGGTCCCTTCAGCGGGTCGAACGGCAGCGCCAGCGCGCCCAGGCCGAACAGGGTGAAGCCCAGGTTGTACATCCGCACCCGGCCGTAGATGTCGCCGAGCCGGCCGAGCGTCACGACCAGGACCGCCGAGACCACCAGGTAGCCCATCAGCATCCACAGCAGATAGCTGATGTTGCCCGGGGTCAGCGGGTTCAGGTGGATGCCGCGGAAGATCGCCGGAAGCGAGATGATGACGATCGAGGCGTTCACCGTCGCGGCCAGGATGCCAAGCGTCGTGTTCGACAACGCCGTCCACTTGTAGTGCCCTGCCCGCAGCCCGCGCTTGCCATCCCGGTCTGGCAGAGTGCTGACGCCATCGGGGCTGGCGTCGGCCGTCACGTGCGGGGTTCTGCCGTTGGGGGAGGCGCCGCTAGGGTCATCGTGGTCTGCTGGACTGCGATCTGACGTAGCCAAGTTTGTTCGGCCTCACTGGTGGGCGTGCTGGTAGCTGCTTGCTGTGGCGAGGATGACGACTAGGAACCGGCTGGATTCCTAATTTATTTCATTGGCTAACTATTCTCTAGCTGGCGTAGCGCCCGCCGGCGGCCGTGACCGGCCTGGATCTCAGGCCGGTGCTAACGACTGGGTGCGAGGAACTCGGCCCACGTCTGGCGGCCGTCGGCGTGGTCAGGGCAGGTGTTGCGACCCTGTGTGAACGCTCGCGCCACCTCCCCTGGCAGCCGCACGCCGATCACGGCTCGTGGTCGGCCGCGAACCGCTCGCCACTGCGCCACGATCTGTCGGCCGGTCAGAACCTGTGGACCGCCGAAATCCGGTGCCCGGCCGGTCGGTTCGGCGTCGAGCAGTTCGGCGGCCCTGGCGGCCACTTCCGCCGCCGCGACGCTCTGGAATCGAAAGCTAAGCGGCAGCAGGGCGGCCGGCCAGCGGGAGACCGAGCGGAGCGTCATCCCGATTAGCTCATGGAACTGAGTGGCACGCAACGTCGTAGATGGCACCAAACTGGCCGCAATTGCCTGCTCGCAGGCAAGTTTGCGCTGGTAGTAGCCGAACGGGATGTCGTCGATGCCGACGATCGAGAGGTAGAGCAGATGCCGGCAGCCGGTCGCGGCCGCCAGCAGGTTCTCCGTCTGCGCCAGGTCGGTCCGCCCCCCGCTCCTGACGCTGCTGTCGCTGGCGGCGTGCACAATCAACTCGGCACCGGACGCTGCCTCGGTCACGCCGGTCCCGGTGGCAAGGTCGCCGACGTGAGTGCCCGCGCCCGGCCGGCGGGAGAGGACGCGTACCTCGTGCCCGCGTTCGGCCAGCAGCGGCACGAGCTTTCTCCCGAACGTCCCGCTCCCGCCAGTAACCAGCACCACGCTCATCGACCCACCCGCTGTCTCCTGGACCGGCCGCGTCCTCCGGGCCAGTCAGCTCCGTGAGCAAGCCAACCATTCCGTCGGCCGCCAGCGACCACTGGATGGCCGGATATGCCCAGAGTGGGCGCCCGAAACCGCCGACCTACCATCCGTTGGACGCCACTTACCATCCGTTGCGGCAACTTCCCTACGGTTAGCCGCTCGAAAATCACCTCAAACCAGGCAAAATACAGGTCTAACGGATGGTAAGTCGTCGTAACGGATGGCAAGTGAGATCCAACGGATGGTAAGTCGGTCCAGCGGAGATGTAGCTGATGGGCAGGGTGGGCCGTGGTCATGGGACTGGGATGGCCGGGCTATGCGCGGGTGGGCGTTCGCCGCCGGACCAGCGACATATCCCTGGTTACGCGCTCTTAGCCTTGGTTATCGACCCAGAAATCGTCCCAAATCAGGCAAATTTTGTCGCCAATCAGGGCTAAGTCATCGCAAGCCGGGCTAAGTGGGGGCTCGGATTGGATCGGCGGTCAGTGCGAGGGGATCGGGGCTAGGTCGGGGGCGAGCCAGGTGGAGCGGGCGGTCGGCGAGGCCAGGGCGGCGGGGGAGTAGTGCCTGGCTAGCAGTGATTTGTCGAGCAGGGCCGGGTACCGGGCGGCGAACGTGTCGAAGTCCGTGATCGCGGTGTCGGCGCGGACGTGGTGGACGACGATCTGGGCCCAGGCCGTGGTGATCGTCTCGTGGTACCGGTCGGGCGCGCCGTGGCTGACCGCGATCTGCCTGATCCAGCCGCGGAGCAGGTCGGCCGCATCGCCTCGGCGGGCCGCGATGAAGGCCAGGTGAATGTGCTCGCGGTGCCCGAACCGGCCGCCGCTCGGCTCGACGACTTCCGTCATGATCGCGGTCAGGTCGGGGGTGTGGGGTGGGTGGTTGGCAGGGGTCAGGTTGGGGGTGTGGGGTGGGGGGTTCGTCGCGGCCGGGTGCGGGTCGAGGGGTTGGTGGCTCATCGGGAGACCTCCTGGAGGGCGCGGATTACGTTGGCGAAGCCGCTCAGGTCGGCCTCGGTGAGGGAACTGGCCGCCTGCTGTTCGATCGCGGTCATGGCGGCCTTGGCGGAGGCGACCGCCGAAGCCCCGGCGGGGGTTAGGTGCAGTTGGAACGAGCGGCGGTCGGCGGGGTCGAGTTCGCGGGTGAGGTAGCCGCGTTTGGCGAGTCGGTCTAGGAGGCTGGTCAAGGTCGTTGGCCTTACACCGGCCGCCGCAGCGAGTTCGCCTACCGATCTGACTCGCCCGTCGGCCAGGTTGGCGAGCGCGTTGATCTCGGACGAGCTCAGGTTCTCTTCCGCCAGCCGGACGGCGAGCAGGCGGAGCGTCGCGTGGGTAGTTCGCTGTAGTGCGAGAATCAGACCCGCACCATGCGTTTCTCCTGAAGGTTGTTCACTATCGGATAGCACGAAATCAGATTACCCGATATCGGATTGTTCTGCTGGGACGGCCGGACTTAACTGGGCCGCGGGAGGTCACTATGACTGCGACAAGCGAGCGGGCGGCGGGCGGCGCGAGCCCGGTGGACTTCGACACCTACGGTGACTACGGCGCCTACAAGAAGGGCGAGCGCAAGCCGCCGGATGAGTTCGTCCGGGCGCCGTATCCGTTCCGGGGCCGGATCACGGCGGACGGGTCGGGCGAGTTTCCGGCGCAAGCGGGGCGGTACCACCTGTACATCTCGTGGGCGTGCCCGTGGGCGCAGCGCACCGCGATCGTCCGGCGGCTGCTCGGGCTCGAAGACATCATCTCGATGACGGTCGTCGATCCGATCAGGGACGGGCGGGGATGGGCGTTCCGAGCCGGACCTGGGCAATCGCTCGACGAGATCAACGGATTCTCGTTCCTGCGCGAGGCGTACGACGCGACCGAGCCTGGGTATCCGGGGCACATCTCGGTGCCCGTGCTGTGGGACAAGGAAACGAACAAGATCGTCAGCAACAACTTCCCCGACATCACGATCGACCTGGACACCCAGTTCGGCCGGTGGGCCGATCCTGATGTGCAGTTGTATCCGTGAACAACGGGGTGTACCGGTGCGGGTTCGCGCCGTCGCAGCAGGCCTACCACGCGGCGGTCACCGACCTGTTCGGCACGCTTGACCTGCTCGAGGCCAGGCTCGCCGACCGCCGGTACCTGACCGGGCCGCGGCTGACCGAGGCCGACGTGCGGCTGTGGGTGACGCTGGCCAGGTTCGACTCGGTGTACTACTCGCACTTCAAGACCAGCATCCGGCGGCTGACCGACTATCACAACCTGTGGGGCTACGCGCGTGACCTGTATTCGCTGCCCGCGTTCTCCGGCACCACGAACTTCGATCACATCAAGCGGCACTACTTCATGACGCACTCGCACCTGAACCCTCGACGGATCGTGCCGGAGGGCCCGGTGCTCGACTGGCACAGCCCGCATGGCCGCGACAAGCTTTAGCCGGAACGCCGGGATCGCCCGATGGCCGGATGGGCTTGGAGCGAGGAGGAGATCGAGCAGGTCGGGGCGCGGGTCGGGCGAATCCTGGCCGGCTACCTCGGCGGGTTGCCGCAGCGGCCGGTGCATCAAGGCGTGCCCGAGGCCCAACGGGCCGTGTGGGCAGGTGAGGGGCCGTCGGCCGCAGGCGAGTCGGCGGGCGAGATCCTCGACCGGTTCGAGGCCGAGATCGCGCCCTATCCGTTCGGTAACGGGCATCCGGGGTTCTGCGCCTGGGTGAATTCGCCGCCCGCGGTGATCGGGGTGTTCGCCGAGGCGCTAGCCGCCGCGATGAACCCGAGCGTGGCCGGCGGCGACCACGCTGCCGTTCATCTTGAGCGGCAGGTGATCCGGTGGCTGGCCGAACTGGCCGGGCTGCCGCCGGGCGCGGGCGGGCTGCTGGTCAGCGGCGCCTCGATGGCGACGCTGACGGCACTGGCGGTGGCGCGGCATCGAGCGCTGGCCGGGGTCGGCGTGGACGTGCGGGCGGCCGGGGTAGGCGGCGCGGGGCCGGCCGGGGCGCCGCGCTGCCGGATCTATGCCACCGCCGAGGCGCACGGCTGCGTGCGCAAGGCGGCCGAGCTGCTCGGGCTCGGCGCGGCCAGCATCCGCCAGATCGAGACCGATGACGACTTCGCGATGCGGCCGGCCCATCTCGCCGAGGCGATCGCGGCTGACCGGGCCCGGGGTGATCTTCCGGTGGCCGTGGTGGCGTCCGCGGGCACCGTGAACACCGGCGCGATCGACCCGCTGGCGCAGATCAGCGAGGTGTGTGCTGGCGCCGGCGGGGTGTGGCTGCACCTGGACGGTGCCTACGGCGGACCCGCCGTGCTGCTGTCCGGCCGGTATGACAATGCGGCCGAGGCGCTCGGCCGGGCCGACAGCATCGCGATCGATCCGCATAAGTGGCTGTACGTTCCGGTCGATGCGGGAGTGGTTCTGCTGGCCGAGCCGGAGCTGGCGCGGGCGGCGTTCAGCCTGGTGCCGGAGTACCTGCGGACGGGCGAGGAGTCAGATCCGTGGTTGAGCGAGTACGGGTTCGAGCAGACCAGGCCATTCCGGGCGCTGAAGATCTGGATGACCATGCGGTACCTGGGGCTGGCCGGGTACCGGGAGCTGATCGGGCACGATCTTGAGCAGGCTGAGTACTTGCGGGCGCAAGTCGAGGCGGCGCCGGACCTGGAGCTGCTGGCGGGCGGGTTGTCTGTGGTCTGCTTCCGCTACCGGCCGGAGCGCCCAGACGGGCCGGAAAGCAGCAACGGCTCGCTCGATGACCTCAACCGGAGCTTGGTCCAGGCCGTGCAGCGCGGCGGCCGAGCGTTCCTGGCCGGCACCGTGGTTCGCGGCCGCCAGGCCCTGCGGGCCTGCATCGTGAACCCGGGAACCCGTCCGCAGGACATCGACCTGCTGCTAGCCGAGGTCTGCGCACACGGGGCCAGGCTGACCCGGGCCCGGGCCTAGTACTCGATAACCCCGCGAGCGTTGCGCCCGGCGGCCAGATCCGCGTAACCAGCCGAGATCTCCTCAAGCGCGTAGTGCTTGCTGACCAGCTCATCCAGCAGCAACTCGCCGCGCTGGTACAACCGCAGCAGCAGCGGAACGTCCTTGATCGGGTTACAAGACCCGAAGAACGACCCGGCGATCCGCCGCTGCGTGACCGCCAGCACAGTCCCGGGAACCTGGACGTTGAGATCGAGCGGATCATGCGACAGCCCGGCGATCACCAGGATCCCGCCCTTGCCCGTGGCCCGGAACGCACCGGTTACCGCCTCGGTGGTGAGGTTGCCGACCGCCAGAATCACGGCGTCAGCACCACGAGGCACCGGGTTAGCCTCGGCGGCGAGCTTGCCCGCTTCCTTCGCGGTCGCGGCGGCGTGGGTCGCGCCGATCCGCAGCGCCAGTTCGCGCTTGGCCTCCACCGGATCGACCGCGATGATCGTGGATGCTCCGGCGAGCTTGGCGCCCTGGACCGCGTTCAGCCCGATGCCGCCCGCGCCGACCACCACGACCGTGTCTCCGATCTGGGTCTGGGCGGTGTTGACGACCGAACCCCAGCCGGTCAGCACGCCGCAGCTGACCAGGGCGACCACCCGGAGCGGGATCGCCGGGTCGACCTTCACGCAGGCGTTCTCGGACACGACCGCGTACTGCGAGAACGTGCCGATGCCGCAGAAACCGCCGAATCCCTCGACCGGAAACGTCGTCGGCCCGCCCCTAAACCGGAACGTGCCG
>WNEY01002268.1_pt1 | contig 14030 bp, 12 predicted proteins | sample 5400531 | NCBI WGS metagenome assembly WNEY01 (sample SAMN13153338, study PRJNA577476) | soil metagenome | isolation source: 200 cm saprolite under Douglas fir tree site 1 | place: USA:California | collected 2015-04-18
AGGAAGAAGAAAGGCGGCGAGCGTGTCCGAAGCGGCGCGCGTTCTTTCCTGGGCGCAGGACGAAACCGAGCTGGTCACGGAGCTGCAAGGCGGCTCCGATGCGGCCTTCGACTGGCTGGTGACGCACTACCACGCCGCGGTCTACAACCTGGTTTGCGGAATGCTGGGAGACCTGGCCGACGCCGCCGATGTGACGCAGGAAGTTTTTCTCAAAGCCTTTCGCGGGATCCCTGGGTTCCGCCGCGGCAGCTCGCTGAAGACTTGGCTGTACCGCATTGCCGTCCGCGAGGCATTGAATCATCGCCGCTGGTGGTGGCGCCACTTACGGCAGCAGATCTCGATCGACGCGGAAAACGACGAAGGTCAGGCGCCGCTCGAGTTGGAAGACCTGGGGGCCACGCCGTTTGATCAGCTCGCCACGCGGGAAGTACAAGCGGCAGTGCAGCAGGCGCTACGCGCAGTTCCTGAGGTATTCCGCAGCGCGGTGATCCTGCGCGACCTGGAAGGTTTGTCCTACGAAGAGGTGGCGGAGGTGCTGGATGTATCGGTGGGGACGGTGAAATCGCGGATCCTGCGGGGGCGTCGCGCGCTGCGTGAGATTCTCGAGCCACTGTTGGCGCCGGTGAGGCGTCCCGCAGAGGTGGCCCAGGGAAAACGTCCGACAATGGTCCCCCAACTTGCCGCGGCTCAGGCTGAGGTTTCGCTAGGTGTGTTTCCTCCGCATCCCGAAGCCGCGGAAGGCGTGAGGACGTGGTCCCCAGGGGGAGGTGCGGAATGACCTGCTGGAAAATTCGACGCCAGTTGCCGGGTTACCTGGACGGCGCATTGTCAGGCACGCATCACGCGCTCGTGCGCGAACACCTGGAGTTCTGCTCCGACTGCCGCGAGGAACTGGAACGTTACCGCAAGCTTTCGGCGCTGATGTCGCGTGCCGAACGTGTCGCTCCACCGGCCGATTTGGCCGTGGGCATCCGCGTGGCCGTGGCGAAAGAGCGGGCTTCGCTCGGCTGGGCTGCCCGCGCGAAGATGTGGACCAGCCGCGGCCACCTGATCCTGCGGAACATTTTGCAGCCGCTGGCCCTGCCGGCTACCGGCGGGGTTGTTGCGGCGCTGCTGGTTTTCGCAGTGATGTATCACATCATTGCCTGGGGCGTGCCGCTGGGCGCTGTGCCCAACGATCTGCCCACTAACCTGCTGCAGCCGGCGCGGCTGGAAAACCTGGCGCCATTCCCCGTGCCAGGCCCGCTGGACGCTGACGAGGGAGGTTCGAGTGGGCCGCACGCGCTGCTGGTCGAGGCCATCGTGAATGCCCAGGGTGAAATGGTGAACTACCATATCCTCGCGGGGCCTACCGATCTGGCCGTGCGCCGACAACTCGAGCAGGTACTGCTGTTCTCGCGCTTCCGCCCGCAGATGAGCTTTGGCCGGCCCACTCCCGGCGGCCGCGTCGTACTCAGCTTCAGCGAAATTCGCGTGAAAGGCTAATTCGCCCGATGCTTCGTTGCCGATGAGGCGCCCTTTTCCGGGATTGTGCCCTCTTCTTTCCACCTGTCGTTTTGCATTCCTTGACTCGCTCAATGCACCCCTGTAAATTGAGTATTTGTGGCCGCCAAAGATCCGCTGACCTCTCTCCTTGGATCACGCGGTTGGGGCAGGGGCGTGCTTTGACAAGTTGCAAGATTCCGGTCCTCGGCACTAAAGCTCCTCGGCGCTCGGCGACTTATAGTTTCGCGGTGGTCTTCATCGCTGCGCGGTTGCTACTGCCCTGGTCGCCGGCGAACATTGAGGCCAGAGCCGAGGCGCCGCCACAAGGGCGCGCGCGGGCCCCCCTGAGCAACCTCAACATCGAATCCAGTCCGCAACTGTTTGCGACGATGTGTGCGGTGCACGCCGCAGGCTTCGACAAGGACGTGAGCGGGGTGGGGTTTCATCCGGTGCGCGCGCGGCTTCGCGGCGAGTTACTGCGTTTGCAGGGCCCCGCGACTGAGGCCCTCCGGCAGTATTACCGCGAACACGAACTGCCCGATTCGGGGGCCACGCTTTCCCGCTACGTATCGTTTGCGCTGGTGGTTGGCCCGCCGCCGAAGTTCAGCTACCGTCTTTCGCACGACGATCTGCCGCCCGACGTTTTGACCATTGAAGGGTTTAACGAGGTGCTCGCGAATTTCTACCGCGAAGCCCCGATTGACCGGCTCTGGAGGCAGGTCCAGGCCGAGTACGAACGCGAGATCGAACGGCTGCACGAACCGGTGACGCAACTGGTACTGACCTCGACCGCGTACCTGCGGGAACTCTTGAAGCCGGCCAGCCCGCGCACCTTTGTGGTGTATGTCGAACCGATGGTCGGCGGCAAAATCAATTTCCGCAATTTCGGGAATGAATATGCCATCGTTGTGAATCCTGGAAGCGAGCTGCCGATGGAGGAAATCCGCCACGCGCTGCTTCATTTCCACCTTGACCAACTGGCCATGCGCTACAAAGGCGTGGTAGCCCTCCGCAGGCCTCTGCTCAATTTTGCGGCGCGCGCGCCGCGGCTGCCGGTCGAGTACAAAGACGATTTTCCGGCCCTGCTGATGGAATGCCTGGTGCGCGCCGCGGAGTTGCGCCTGCGCCGGCTCTCTCCTGAAAAGCTCGCTGCGGCGATTGACGAAGCCGAAGGGGATGGCTACGTTCTAGTGCGGCCGTTCATCCGGGCGCTCGCGAAGTTCGAGAAGGCAGAGCCGGCCATGAGCTTTTATTTTCCCGAGCTAGTGCGCGGCATTGATGTTGCCGAGGAAACCCGGCGGCTGCAGACGGTGGTATTCACCGCTGCCTCGGCGCCAGCAGGGGAAGTTCCGGCCGCTGACGCCACCCAGGCGGCGACAAGTTCGGGAGAAGGCGCCGAGCTCACTGCCTGGCTTTCGGAGGGTGAGCGCGAAATTGCCGCGAAGAACGGCGTGGCCGCTGCCGCGGCTTTTGACCGCGCGCTGGCAAAATATCCGGATCATCGCCGGGCGCTGTATGGACGAGCGGTCGCAGCGGTGCTGCAAGGGGAGGCGGAACTCGCCAAGGCGCTCTTCGAGCGGTTGGTGGTGAACCCGCCCGGAGCTGACGGGAGCAGACCTGGCCTTCCCCCTGGCGCTAAAGACCCGCTCATCCTGGCCTGGTCGCACGTTTACCTAGGGCGCATCCACGACGTGGACGGTAACCGCGAATTGGCCGTTAGCGAATACCGCGCGGCCCTGGCCGTCGAAGGCGCGCCGGAATCAGCTCGCTTGGCGGCGCGGCGCGGGATTGAAAAGGGGTATGAGCGGGCACAACAACGGCCGTAACGCCGGACGAAAAAACGCGCAACCTGTGGCGCAAAGTTCGGGGATCGAGTAAAGGAGAGAGTCCAATGCAAAGCATGATTGGCAGGACTTTTTGGTTCGCCCTACTGGCATTGTTGTTGGTTGCTGCTGGCGGGTCCGCCGCTGGGGCCACGCCACCGCAGGGCTACGGACAGGGTCAGCAGAATCCCCCCAAGCCGCCCCAGCCTGCCCCTGCCCCTGTTACCCTGGACGCCCCGTCAGCGCCTGCCCCCAACCTGGAGGAGGAAGCCGCTCTCAAGACGTTTACTGAGCTGAAGCGCGAAGACGTCGCGCGCCAGATCGAGCTGGGCGAGGAGTTTTTGAAGAAATATCCCAGCAGCCGCTACAACGCGGTGATCTATGCACGGTTGACCCCTGCTTACCTAGCCGCGGGGCACGAGGACAAAATGTTCGCGGCCGGCGAGAAAGCGCTGGAACTGAATTCGGACAACGTGGACATCCTAGCCCTGATGGGCATGCTGCTGCCGCGCCGAGCCGGAACCCTGGACGCCGATCAGAAGCTGCAGAAGGCCGAGAAGTATTCCAAGCGGGCCCTTGAGTTATTGGCAGCGATGCAGAAACCGGATGGGTTGACCGAAGAGGAATTCAACGCGGCCAAGAACCAGAAGCTCTCCATGGCCCACAGCGGTCTGGGCTTGACGTATCTTCAGCGGCAGCGATATAGCGACTCGGTGGCCGAGCTGGAACAAGCCACCAAAGTGGTCAAGGAGGCTGAGCCGACCGATTTCTATTTGTTGGGCGTGGCCTATCAAAAGGCCCAGCGGTTCAGCGATGCGGCTACTGCGTTTGGGAAGTGCGGCGAGGCCCAATGGGGCTGGCAGGATCGCTGCAAGAAGGGCGCTGAGGACTCCAAGAAAATGGCAGCAACCCAGCCGCAGCCCCCCAAGCCATAGAGGCCCACCGGATGCGCATGGTTGAGAGTGAATTGGCGGAACTGGAAGCAGCGCTGGGCCACCACTTCCGGCAGCCGGAGTGGCTGGAACGCGCGTTGACGCATAGCTCGTCCGTGCCTGAGCTGAACGCTGCCAGGGCGTTTCCAGATGAGGCCGGCAAGACCCCGGAGGAAATCCCAGGCAGTGTGCCAGAGAATCGCACTGAGCAAATCAACGGGGATCGGACCGATAAAGCGCATGAAGACAATGAGAAGCTTGAGTTTTTGGGCGACGCCGTCCTGGGCCTGCTAGTCAGCGAATACTTGGTGGCAGCTTTCCCGGCATGGAGCGAGGGACTGCTTTCTAAGAGTCGCGCCAGACTGGTGAATGCGGCATCACTGTACGCCGCCGCGCGTCGGCTGCAACTGGGCCGGTACTTACGGTTGGGGCGCGGAGAGGAAAAGACGGGCGGCCGAGAGAAGCCCGCTGTGTTGGCAGATGCCTACGAAGCCGTCCTCGCGGCGATCTACCTGGATGCCGGCCTGGAGGCGGCGCGAGGCTTCCTGTGGCGATCGCTTCTCGAGGAAGTCGTCGGGGAGGAAGCACACCGGCTCGGGCAGCCGGACCACAAGTCCGGCCTTCAAGAGCTTCTCCAGGGTCGCGGCCTGGGAACGGCAGATTACCGCGTGGTCAGTGAGATCGGCCCGGATCATCGCAAAACCTTCGTCGTGGCGGTCTCCGTGGCGGGACAAGTTCTGGCATCTGGCGCCGGCGCCAATAAGAAAGAAGCCGAGCAAGCCGCAGCGCGCCAGGCGCTCGAACGGCTCCTGGGCGCCAAGGAATTAGATAAGGAGGAACATGGCCGAAGCCACTCGCCTCGCGGAAACTGAGAGTGTGGTAAGCCGGAAGGAAGAAAGAGAGCGCACCTCGCTGCGCGAGTATGCCGAGTCGCTGCTGGTGACGGTAATCCTTGCACTGTTTGGGACCAGCTTCGTCGTCCAGGCGTTCAAGATCCCCTCGCAGTCAATGGAGCAAACACTGCTCGTCGGTGACCACCTGCTGGTCAACAAGTTCATATTTGGCGGGCGCGGCAGTGGGTATGAAAAATTCTTGCCGTACCGGCCCATCCGGCGGGGCGACATTATCGTGTTCAAGTTCCCCTACGACGACCACGCGCACTACGTCAAGCGTGTGATCGGCACTCCGGGCGACCGCATAAAGATTGTGGACCAGCAACTCTACGTCAACGGCCGGCTGCAGGCGGAACCCTACGTCGTGCATGATCCAGGCGCACCCTACGATTCGTTTGGCGATAATTTCCCGCCTCCGAGCCGGCACTTCCTCCAAAGCAACATCCGGCCCGAGTGGCGAGAGCAGATCATGAACTGCGTCGAGAAGGGTGAGCTGGTGGTGCCGCCGAATAAGTATTTCGCCATGGGCGATAACCGCGACCATAGTTGGGACAGCCGCTACTGGGGCTTTGTGGACCGCGACGCCGTCATGGGCCGTCCCATCCTGATCTACTGGTCCGTGGACGCCACCAGCGCCGATTACAACGATAGAAGTCTTGTGAACCGGCTGATTGGATTGGTGGATACGCTGATCCATCTTCCGGTCCGGACGCGCTGGAGCAGAATGTTCCACGGGGTCCACTAGTGCCGCCGCTCTCGCCGGCGCGGGCATTCGCTCTTTTCTTCGCTTCCTCCTTTTGCCAAGATTCCTGACCTCGCCATGCAAAAGAGGCCGTGGTTGCGTCGGGCCGGGGCGGCCCTGTTGCTGCTCGCGGCGGTGAGTGCCGGATTTTCGCGCTCGCTGCGAGCAGGCCGTGTGCACCACTATCTAAGCGCGCGGCTTGCCGCGGCCTTCGGCCGCCCTGTGGAGGTGGGGCAATTCGGTTTCAGCGTGTTCAATGGACTGCGACTGCAAGCCCACTATGTCACCGTGGGGGAAGACCCGCGCTTCGGCCACGAGTACTTCCTCCGCGCCGAGCGCTTGACGGCAGGCCTGCGCTGGAGGTCGCTTGCGCGCGGGCGATTCGAGTTCGGTACGCTTTCCTTCACCCGGCCCAGTCTCAACCTGGTGCGCGCCAGTGACGGCCACTGGAATGTGGAAAGTTGGCTGCCGCCTCCCACACCTGCGGGAACCCCCGCGCCGGTGCCGGAGCCACCGGGACAGGGCCCGGCGGGAACCAACCCACCCGCGCGGCTCTACCGCATTGAAGTGGACGCCGGCCGCATTAACTTTAAGCGTGGCATGGACAAGCACCCGTTTGCCCTGATCGAGGTAACCGGCACGCTGGAACAGGAAATGCCTGGGCGCTGGCGCTTGGATCTGAAAGCCCGCCCGATGCGCGTTGCCGTAGCCTTGCAGGAGGCTGGTACCCTCCACCTGCGCGGGCGCATCGCCGGAACCTCTGCCCGGCTGCAGCCTGTCGACCTTGCGCTCACGTGGCAAGAGGTTTCGCTGGCCGACGCCCTGCGTCTGAGCGGCGGCCAAGATTATGGGATGCGGGGCCGACTGGACGTTGTGTTGGCGGCCCAGAGTGAGGCCGGTGGGGCCCGCTGGACGTTTACCGCGACCGCGCGCCTAGCCGGCGTCCATCGTTGGGATCTACCGCGGCGTCCGAGCGACCCTGGGGTTAACCTTATCTTGAGCGCGCAGTGGCGACCCGGGGAGGCTCTGGTCGAGTTTAGCCAATGCCGGCTGGAGGCAGCTCGCTCAAATGTGAGTATCGCGGGAAACATCCAATGGGCGAAAGGACTCGATCCCCAGTTTCGATTTGTTTCCGCGTGGCTTAGTCTAGGGGACTTGCTGGCTTGGTACCGCGGGTTTCGTCCGGGCGTGGCGGCAGACCTCAATCTCGAGGGTAACGCCAGCTTGGATTTTACGTTGAGCGGCTGGCCCCCTCGCCTCGAACAAGGGGAGCTGAGAAGCGAAGGGGCAAGCTTGCGAACCGCAGGATTGCGCGAACCGATTCGCTTAGGTCGCGTCGCCGCACATGTGCGGCGTGGCCGCCTGGAACTAGAGCCGACTACAATTGCCTTTTCGCCTGGCGCTGGTGCGGGGGCACAGAGTCAAACCCAGCCACCCCGGCCGGGGCCAGCCCGGAAGGGCGCTCCAGCGTCCGTTGCGGCGCCGGCCGATTCGCTGCACATTGAGGGTATTCTCGGGCCAAGCCGGGCCGTCGCCCAGGTGACCGCGTGGGGCTGGCCCTTTGAATTGAGACTCGATGGTCAGACCAACCGCGCCCAGGATTGGCTCGACACCGCTCAGGCCCTCGGTCATACAATTAATCGCGGTTGGAGCGTCGAAGGCCCGGCAGAGCTGCGCCTGCATTGGCAGGGCAATCTTCACCCGTTTCAAGCACAAACGATCGGTGTCATTGAACTCCGCGGACTGCTTCTGCGCACGAGCTACTTGAATCAGCCGGTGAGCTTCGTGAATGCACGCATCGACCTGGACAAGAGCGAGCGGCGCGTCACACTCGCGGCCGCGACAGCCTTCGACGGACGCTGGCACGGCACGCTGCGGTTGAACGATCCCGCCCGACCCTGGCAGTTTGATCTGACCGTTGACCGACTGAATGCCGCTGACCTCGACCGCTGGCTGGGCCCGCGCGCCCGGCCCAGCCTGTTGCGACGCCTCTTTCCGTTCGCCGGAGCAAACACAAATAATCCCGAGCTGGACGCAGCCTTAGGGCGCGTGCGTGGCCAGGGGCGGCTTAATGTTGAGGAATTTGTGCTCCCACCCTTTAGCTTGCGCATGCTGCACGCTGACGCAGAAATTGATAGTCGGAAGATCACCCTGCAGCAGGCTCGGGCTGAACTTTACAAAGGGAGCCTAAAGGGTTCGCTGCGCGCCGAATTGTCGGCTCAGCCGGTCTATCGTTGCGAGGCTGAGTTCGAGGGCATCGATCTGACGATGCTCAGCGATGCGACGGCCACACTAAAGAATCGCTTTGGCGGTGCCGCAGCAGGACAGCTCACACTGACGGCTCGGGGTATTGGCCGAGAGGACTTGCTGCGCTCCCTCGAAGGCCGCGGCACAATAGGTGTGCGCGGGCCAAGGCTGCGCGGCCTGGACATAAGGGCCGCATACCTGCTCGAGAAGTTTCGGCCGGGCGCCAGCCAATTTGCGGCGGCCGACTCCCGCTTCTCACTGGCTGCCGGTAAGATCCAGGTCGAGAGTCTCCGGCTCTCGGACCGCGGAGACAATCTGGAGGCCGAGGGCAGCGTGGATTTCTCGCGCACGCTCGATTTGCGCCTTCATGCTCTGGTGCGACCAGACGACAGACCGGCTGGCGACCCCCCTGGCAAAACGATTCGCATCATAGGTCCCCTTGACGCGCCGCAGATCAGCCCGGTCGAATCTCGCAGCGGAACGCGCGGCGACAATTGATGACTTGGCGATGGCGCTTCGCGCGTTTCCGGGCGTTGGAATTGTCTGGTGGGAAACGGCGTGCTAGCGTCCGGTCGATGAGTGATTTAGTCTGTAGCGTGATGTGGTGCCTGCTGGGTCTGCTGGTTCCTCTGGCAGTCGCGCAAGAGAAGCCGCTGGAACGCAGTTTTCTCGCGGGCATGAGCGCCAGTTACCGCATCCAACTCCTTGTGCGCAGCGAGATTCAGGGCCAGCAACCCGTCCAGATCGGCGCGAAGACCTACGTCAAGCCGTTCTTGCGCGAGGCCCATGGGCGGCTCTCCTGGCGGGCCACCCAGCACGTGATCTCCGTCAGCGCTGACGGCACCGCAGACATAGAGGAAGTGCTGGATGAAGCTGAGAGCGCGCAAGCCAGCGGATCGAGTGCCGACGAGGAGACCGAAAAGTTGGTCAGGGCCGTGCGCAATGCATTCGAAAAATGGGGTGTGATGCGCGTGCTGCGCTACCACGAAACCCGCGCGGGCCAACTGACTGACCTCAGCCCGGATGGCGCGCCACCACTGGAAGAGGCGTCGCCGCCGGTGCTTACCCTCTGGCTGCTGCGGGCGCTGCGGCCGGGGGTCGCGCTTCCCGCGGCTCCCATCCGATTTGGAGAACTTTGGCAGGAGCCACGCACGGCGCAACTCCCGCACTGGGCAGATGCGCGCGGTTCGGAATCCGGCGGATGGCTTGCGGCGACTGGATTTCCAGAGCCTGCCGCGCGGCTGCACGTCGTGCAGCAACTCTCGGGGACGGTGGTTTCGGGCGCGGAGAAGCCGCCGGAGGGCACGGCCCAGGCGCGCTTCCATGCCGAATCGGTGAACACGGTTTCGCTGAGTGATGGTCGCGTGATGGCCGCCACTCGCTCAGCCACGCGCGAGATCACCTGGACGCTGGCGCCGGTCAAAGGCCTGCGCGAGCAGCCGCAGTTTCGGGGACGCTTGTCCGTTGAGGTTCAGATCGAGGCCTGCAATGACTCGCCTTGCCTATCTCCTAAGCCTGGTCGCTCTGCTCTGGGTGAGCGGGAGTAGCGCCGCTCGGCCCTGTCCGTGGCCGCTCCAGCAGCCCGGTGGGGGTCGCGTGCGTCGCGCGGCCGAGCCGCCGCAGCGCGTGGTGCTCGCGCCGCAGTTTGTCCCCGGACGCGTGCTGCGCTATCAGATGGAAATCCGCACGACAACCGAGGGCCGGCGCACGGGGCTGGTTGAAGATCCGCAGGCGCCTACGCAACTCGAGATGACTTGGGCCGCTATTGTGCGCGTCGAGGTGTTGGGCGGAGAGACGACGCCGATAAAGTCGGGGCCGGATGCCTCTGGGCAGCCGGGAAACCCATCCGGCGCACGTTCCAGAAATCCCTCCGGGGCAGGTTGGATACGGCTGCGCACCACGTACGAGAAATCCACGGCCACCGCTCGCAGTGATACCTTCGATCCGGAAGCCGCCACTATCGAAGAGCAGTACGGGAAGCTTGCAGGACGCACGATCTTGTTCACGCTGGATGCCAATGGGAAAGTCATCGACGTCGAAGGCCTGCAGGAAATTCTCTCGGATGAAAGGGCCGCCAACGCAGCCCGCGAATGGATCGGGCAACTCGCCCTGGGGGCCGCGCTGCCGAAGGAAGGCATTGTGCCGGGGCAGAAGTGGTCTTTGGAGCAGCCCGCCACCTCTGCGCCCATTGCCGGCACCGTCTGGCGCAGCGAGTCCACTTACTTGCGGGACGAGCGGTGCCGCCCCACGACCCCCACTGGCGCGTTGACCCCGAACGACGTGTTGCCGTACGAAACCTGCGCGGTCATCCTCACCCGCTATGCCATGCTCCAGCCGCACCCTCTCCGCGACCCTACCCCGGAGGAGTACCGCAAGAACAGCCTGCGCACCGCCGGCAGGTGGAGCGGTTCAGGCGAAAGCCTTAGCTACGTCTCGCTGCGCACGGGCTGGGTGGTAAGCGTGACGCAGTCAGGCACCGAGGAGCTCGACGTGACCGTGTCCACGGCGGCCGGCGAGTCGCGCGTGCGCTACGCCGGCCGCGTGCGCAGCCAGTCGCAGATCACGCTGCTGCCCGAATCCACGCTGCCGCCACACTGAATCTCCGAACGGTCAGTACCATCCTCCCGAGCGGGAGGAAGAAGAAATACCAACTGCCGGCAAAGCCCCGAAGAGGCCCGAGCCCGAGCGTGAGAGGGGGGCGCAAACCACGCCTCATCGACGGGCTCGGTGAGGAAGCCTGCTGAATGGGTAATCCGCCTCACGAACCGGCATCCTGATAACGTCAGTCAAGCTGGAGTTCCCGACCGGCGTCTGAGAGAATGAACCCTCGAGGAGGAAGTCCATTTCTGGGTCCCGTCAAGCCGTGAACTGGGTTGTCCTGGTTTTGCTGTGTGCCGGCGGGGCGTTTTGCGGCCACTCCGCGAGCGGGGAGTTGGGAGCGCAGCTGGCGGTTGGTGCTCCGAACGCCCCTGTTCTCGTAGAATTATTCACTTCCGAAGGCTGTCCTTTCTGTCCGCCTGCCGATGAACTGATTGGGCGCCTGTCGCAAACCCAGCCCGTACCAGGAGTACAGATCATCGCTTTAAAGGAGCACGTGGACTATTGGAACCGTGACGATTGGCGGGATCCCTTTTCGTCACCGCAATTCACCAAGCGGCAGCACGGTTACGCTACCGCCTTTGAGAAAGACCAAGTTTATACGCCGCAAATGGTGGTGGATGGCCGGGCTGCGTTCAACGGCATTGGGGTGACCCACGCGAAGCAGATGATTGCCCAGGCCGCGCACCTCCCGAAGGTTCCAGTTCGTTTGGAATGGGTGTCCGCGGCGGCGGACGCTCCGGTCACGCTGCGTGTCCGCGTGGATCCTCTTCTTCCGGCAGATGCCAGCGAGACAACGGAAGTTCTTCTGGCCGTCACTGAGGACCACTTGCGCTCGGAGGCGCGCGCAGGACGGAACGAAAAGAAAGCACCCGAACACTTTGCCGTGGTGCGCACACTGCAGAGCCTCGGGAACATGAAGCCGCAAGCAGGTGTCCCCTTCTCCGCGCAAACTGAGATCGCCCTCGACAAGAGCTGGAAGCGCAGTGACCTTCGCGTCGTCGTCTTCCTGCAGCAGATCCGCAGCCGCCACGTCCTCGGTTCCGCTGTGACCCCGCTTCCGGCTTTGTGACAGCGCGTTGCATTGCAGTCTGCCATTAACGAATAGCCGGCGCAGTTTGTGGCGAAGGGCGTTCTTCTCAGGAAGTGCTGAAGTATCGGGCGTTCTTCATCTTAAATGGATTGCCTTGAGGAACGGGCCGACCAGACACCATGTAACGGCACTCGCATGTACTGCACTTCCGACATCGTCATGGTGTCTTTGACGCCTAACGGTCGCGCTCACCCGCTTTGCGAAGCGCAGAGGGACCAAAGGCAGGTGCGGCGCGTTACAAAGTTATTACTACTTTTCCCCGAGCGTGTCCTTCTTCCAGATACCGGATAGCCTGAGGGACCTCACTCAACGTGTAACGCTTGTCGATGACCGGTGTTACCTTTCCGGCCTTCAGGAGATCGTGCATGATGGTCAGATCCTCTTTGCTCGATCTCGCCAGAACCATGGACAACTTCTGGCTCACGAACCGTGACAACACAGGCGCTGTGATCGCACGAGCCAAAGGACCGATCATCCACCGACCGCTCGGTCCTCCGACCTGGATGTATATCCCCTTGGGATTCAAGACGCGCCTGCATGCCAACAACGAATGATTCCCAACGGAGTCGAAAATCAGGTCGTAACGTTGCCCACTTTTGGTGAAATCCTCTCGGGTGTAATCAATGACCCGATCTGCGCCGATGGATCGGACCATGTCCACATTCCTCGTACTGCATACGCCGGTTACATCTGCCCCGAACCACTTGGCGATCTGCACAGCGAATGTACCCACGCCTCCCGCCGCACCGTTAATCAAAACCTTCTGCCCCGGCTGAATCTGTCCCTTGTCGCGAAGACCCTGCAATGCGGTGAATGCCGCGACAGGTACAGAAGCCGCTTGCTCAAACGTCACGTTATTGGGCTTCGTAACCAATGCTGATTCGGAAGTGCACGCATACTCGGCAAAGGCCCCACGGCACGAGCCGAACACCTCGTCGCCCGGTTTGAATTGCGTTACGTTCCTGCCAACCGCTTCAACCTGGCCGGCCACATCGACGCCTAGTCGTGTGATCTTTGGTTTGCGCAGCCCGGCCAGTATGCGAACGAAGTACGGCGTACCTCTCATGAAGTGCCAGTCAACGGGATTGACCGAAGCCGCGCGGACTTTTATCAAAACTTCATCGTCCCGTGCGGTCGGCTTTTCAATTCCTTCACACTTGAGAACATCGGGCGAACCGTAGTTGGAATAGACGATTGCTTTCATATGGATATTCCGGCGAATACTCCCGTCAGTATGGTGAGCAAATAAAAGACACCTGCAATCCTGGCCTTGAAACGCGGCGACGCTTCTGCAATCCGTTCCATCATTTCATAGCCTCCGGGAGGGGCCACCAAATGAACGTGGCGACGCCGAATATTCCGACGCCCATAAGGGTCGTGAGCACAAGCAGGCCGCCCGCCATGGCGAACCGCCTGCGCGGACCAGCGCTTTCCTTTGCGCGCAGGTAGAGCTCAAGAACGGCGAGGGGCAGCAGGTAGCAGCCGAAATCCCAGAAGTAATTGAACGGGCCGTCCGACCTGGCCGTCATTCCGACCGGCCCCCGATTGACGATAATCCACGCAAAGACCCCGACGCGGAAGAACCACTCATCCTCTCGACCATTCCGTCTGGCAATGAAGTCCGTCCTCCACTGGTCCATCGGCGTTGTAAAGCGGTGCGAGATAGATTCCATGCCGTGCAGCAATTGTCTCAATCTCCTCGACCCGCCCCTGAGTGATGGACCCTCTTCCCTGAGAGAAGGGTTCGAACCGGCCCTCCAGAGCAAGAGCCATGCCTTCGAGTAGACATCCATGGACCACATCGGGGAACGGATGCCGATTCAGAATTCCATGAAAATCCGGAGCGAACCTCAATTCGCCAGTGATCTGTCCCAGACCTCCGAAGAAGACTTTGGCGCCAAGCATCTCCGCCTTTGGAGACAAGTTCTTCGGGTAGCCCGCATCGCAAACGAGTGCGTGGGGCGCGATCCGGCCCAACAGAAGCGAAGGGGACGCCAGACTCGCCGCGCAGATCACGACGTCGGCCTCTGCGGAGAATCGCTGGAGATCCGTCGCGATCTCCACCTGAACTCCATCGGCTTGCAACTCCGCTGCGACGCTGCGTAGTCGCTCCACGTTGCGTGCACTGAGCAGCAAGCGCCTCACGATAGGCGCCAAACAACGGGCGCAGCCGGAACCCACATCTCCTGTTGCTCCAACGATGAGCAGCGTTGATCT